>OGOY01001927.1_pt1 | contig 20044 bp, 22 predicted proteins | sample 1552811 | NCBI WGS metagenome assembly OGOY01 (sample SAMEA2580132, study PRJEB22360) | human gut metagenome | biome: human gut; feature: human-associated habitat; material: faeces | place: Denmark | collected 2008/2010 | reverse complement strand
GTAATTTTATCTTACATCAGTTTGGAGGTTTACACAAACTTTGGGATGCTCCCATTTTGTTTTTGCCTGAATTCTTTTGTTATTATAATAATCTATATATTCTTCAACCGCTTGTGAAAATTCTTCGAAAGAAGAATAGTTTTTTTCATAGCCATAATACATTTCATTTTTTAATCGTCCAAAGAATGTCTCCATAATACAATTATCATAACAATTACCTTTTCGTGACATGGATTGTATAATGCCATGTTCCTGTAAAGTATTTCTAAAATAAGCATGTTGATACTGCCAGCCTTGATCTGAATGAAATATCAATCCTTCAACTGAAGGAAATTTTTCAAATGCTTTATTCAGCATTCTTTTTATCTGTTCAAGATTAGGACTCATGGATAAATCATATGAGATAATTTCATTTGTATTCATATCTAGCACTGGAGAAATATAACACTTTCCCCATGAAAAATTGAACTGTGATACATCTGTGGTCCATTTTTGTAAAGGCAAAGTTGTACTGAAATCCCTGTCTATTATGTTGTCAGCAATCTTACCAACTTCACCCTTATAAGAATGATATTTCTCCTTTGGTCTTTTTCCGGCTAGACCTGCTTCATGCATAAGACGCTGAACTCTTTTATGGTTCACCTGATACCCGCGATTAATAAGTTCCTGGTGAACCCGTCTTACACCATACCTGCGCTTGTTCTCAACAAAAACACTTTTTATTTCTTCTAGTATTTCTTGATTGCGTTCGGCAATAACATCGTTTCTGCTAATCTCAAAATAGTAAGTAGATCTAGCCATGTGCATTGCTTTAAGGAGATATTTTAATTGGTATCCGTTTTCTCTGAGTTTTTTGATGATTGCTGCTTTTTCGCCTTGAGTTGTGCAGCCCATTTTTCTTGCCTCAAGGCGATCCGTTTTTTTATTACTTCATTCTCGGCTTTGATATATTCGTTTTCAGCTCTCAAGCGTATCAGTTCTTCTCGTTCTGATTCTGTTAAAGGTAATGGATTTGTTGACTTCTTCATTCTTGATTCCTTTGTTGGACGTCCTTTTTTACTTTCTACTAATCCATTATATCCTTGTGATTTATATTTGTATACCCATTGATAAAGCATTCCTGAGTTAATACCTGCTTCTGTGGCAACTTTCCTCTTTGGTATGCCTGCAATAACTTTTAAAACCAGTTCAAGTTTTTCTTCCGGTGTCCACACTTTATTGAACACCTTATGTTTTAAAACTTCTGGACCATGTAAATCAACCAATCCAGACCATTCTCGTATATGTCTTTTGAGAGTATCTGGATTCGCACCCTCTGGGATATCTGGATACGAACCTGAATGATACAATTCAACACACATCAGTTTAAACTCATAACTATAACGCATAAAAACACCCTCCTTACTGGTTGTCCAGTAAAGAGGGTACATATCAAGATGGGTCTACATATTTAGGTACATGTGATATTGAAGGACTAACAGGGTCGGGGACAATGACATTTGTTAGTGGAGATACCTATGAAGGCGCCTTTTCCGATGGATATAGGAGTGGACAAGGTGTATATATATGGGCATCTGGGGATAAATATGATGGAGAGTGGATGGATGATCAGATGAGTGGGTCTGGAACATATACCTATTCTGATGGAAGTTATGCAAGTGGAACATTTGATAAAAATACATTTACGGATGGAAGCTATCATGTTGAAAATGATTTTGGGAGTTATACATTTACAATAACTGAAGGAGAACCAACTGCAGTTGAAATGTCTTTAGTTAGTGGAACTGCCTATAGTGGTGCTATGAGTGATGGAGAACTGTCTGGACAAGCGCAAATTAAATATAGTAATGGCGACCAGTATGATGGAAATGTTTTAAATGGACAAAAATCAGGCCAAGGGACATATACATGGATAAGTGGCGCTTCGTATGAAGGTAAATGGTCAGAGGATCAAATGAATGGGAGTGGAACATATTTTTATCCCACAAATGAGAGTGGATATAAACTTGCTGGGTCATTTGAGGATGGCAAACCAAGCGGAGAATGTCAGTATTATACAGATTCGTCAACTTATTATCAAACAGATTGGTCGAATGGAAAGTGTGTGAAAATATATGAATAAAAAAGATGAGTTATTTCCAAGGTTTCAAAAGGGTATAGAAAATTTAATAGAGGATGAGGAAGGAAATATTCCAGGTAGAAAACTGCTGGTATTAGGAACAATGATTGTGGTATTAGGAAGTTTAATGGCTATGGATGTGTTTGCGGGTCATAGATCACATAGTTCACATAGTTCACATAGTTCGCACAGATCAGGTTCTGGAGGACATGGCAGTCATAGTAGTCATGAGAGTCATTCAAGCCATACATCGCATTCAAATACTCATTCAAGCCACGCTAGTCATACATCACATTCAAATACATCATCCCATTCGAATTCATCATATAGTTCGGAGGGAGATGTTACATATAGTGCACCAGCCGCATCTTCTGTGCCGGCTATTCAAACACCAGCAGTGACAGCAACAGCAGATACATTTAAGTTACCAGATGTAAATCAAAATATTGAATTACCAAATGGTACTCCAACATCAAGCATTATGCCATCATTAGCGGTGCCGGCATCAAGTATAGGAACGAAAATTGATGCAGGAAAATTACATCAACCGTCAGCAACTGAAAAAATTGAGTGATTTAGTTAGGAGAGAACTTAATGGAAATAATGAATAAATTCTTTTCAGAAGAAAAATCAGAAGAACAAGAGGATAGTAGCAAAGATGAATGCTTGCAAGAGGCAAAGGAAGTAAATGATATTGTTAGGGATGGTGTTGAAAAAGGTTCTTTTTCTGGAGTGACAGAACAACTAGGCAGGTTACCTAATATAGGGATTAGTAGAGAAAAGTTCATTTTTGAAGTTGGTAGTTCATCAATATGTGGATGGAGTATTATAGTATGTACTATTTTTCTTATGGGATTTATATGGTTTCTTCCAATTTTAATCAGAACATTAATATATTCTGACATATATAATGTAACTGCAATTGCAGGAATTATAATAATATTAGCAATTATCATTTTTAATATTATAGTTATTGCAAATGAATCATATTCCTACAATGAAAAATATAAAGACCAATTGTCGATGTTGATACATTGAAACAGTGTAATAGAGATTTGATTGCTTCAATAAATGAGGTGGTAAAAGTTCATGAGCAGGGAGAAGTACAACGAGCCAAGGTACAAGAGGAATTAGTTAAAATAGAAGATGATTTAAAACAGGCTATGCTTGAAACTGGAATAAAACGAAAATAATGAGAAATAGAATGGGAAGACAGTTAGATGATCTTCCCATTTTGAGAGGGTGAGATAATTTGAAAAAAAAAATAAGGATTACATTTAATTCACCAGTGACGTTAAGTTTTACAATGATTTGTTTTATTGCAACATTACTAGGAGTTCTTTCGAATGGAAGAATTACAAAAATAATTTTTATGACATATCATTCATCGTTGATGAAGCCAATGACATATATAAGGTTTGTAACACATGTATTTGGTCATGAAGGATGGACACATTTTATTGGAAATGCATCATATCTTTTACTTCTTGGACCAATGCTTGAGGAAAAGCATGGTTCAAAAGAACTGATAGAAGTTATTGGAATTACTGCGTTAGTTACCGGGGTGGTAAATTACATTTTCTTTGTGAATATTGGATTGTGTGGAGCGAGCGGAGTGGTATTTGCGTTTATTGTTCTTGCATCGTTTACAGGATTCAGAGAGGGTGAAATTCCACTAACATTTCTCTTGGTAGCAGCTATTTTTATAGGGCAGCAGATATACGAAGGAATTAGCATGCAGGATAATATTTCGAATATGGCACATATTATGGGCGGAGTCATAGGAGCAATAATGGGGTATTCATTAAATAGAAAGAGTAAGTATGGACTATAAAAAGAAAATAAGTAAATAGAGAGAATAGTATAGTTTTTATATAAAAAATAAGATAAAGTACATGCATTTCATCATATGATATATCGGGGTGAAAGTATGAAGGTAACTGTTTATATTCGGTTTGGTGAGAATGAGAATTATCGGAATGTCGATGCATTAACAGAGGAAGAAAAGAAATGCGTCGGAGATAAATTAAATCGGCAGGCAGCAGAAAAAATTGTTTTAGTACCAAAGACGGTGTGATGAAAATATACAATACAATTTAGAAAAAACAGAATGCAATATGCCAGTAGGTAAACCAGAGAGTTCCGGCTTGCCTAACCCTTAAGGTTTAGATATAAATAACAAAACCAAGCAATCATGTGAATACCTCCTGTATATATTATATGCAGTATTGATATATGTATGAGGAAAAGGAAAAAAGGATGAGAACATTTCAGATAGACAGTGAACCTAAGCGTTTATATTTCTCCAATTCTAATAGGATAGAGGAAGAAATTCTGTTTCAAAATATTTTGACAAAATTAGAAAGTTGTAAAGAAATTGAAATAGGCAGAAAACAAATAGGCCCGTCGGAAGACTTATACAAATGCAAATGGTCAGATTGGTCATTCTGCTTGGTGTATGATATTGATTATGGAACATATATTCAGGTGGATGATGAAAAAGTAATTCAAAGGTTGAAAAAATTTTTTGAAGATGGAAGACTTGATATGGATGATAAATAGGTTTTATATAGGTAATTAATTTTAAACAACTGACTTCTATATATAAGACACTTGAGATAGCATTTGGTGAATATTGTAAATATATTTACTTGACGTACGCAAAAACGTACGCTATAATAATTATGACATAAAAAATCTCGTCCATTCATAATAATATAGAATATAAAGAAAATGATATTACAGTGTAAAAGATACAAATTTAGGATACGGTACTAATCAAAATACAGATATAGATACACAGGAATGTTCGAGAAGTTTTACTAAGGAATTTACAAAAAATTTTAGATGAAAAATTAGTGTAAGGAAATACAGAAATAGAAAAGGAGATTTATTATGTCAGCAATTAATATAACAAACGCAAGAAAGGAACTCTACAATCTGGTAGAAGAAGTCAATCTCTATAGTGAACCGACTTTGATTGTAAGTAAGAAGGGGAATGCAGTTCTTGTTTCTGAAAATGATTGGAATGCAATTCAGGAAACGGTATACCTTAATTCAATACCTGGAATGGTTGAATCTATAAAAAAAGGAATGGAAACGCCGATAGAAGATTGTGTATCAGAAGAAGATGTAGATTGGTAATTTTATGTACAGAATTGTCTATACTAAGCAGGCTGTGAAAGATATTAAAAATTTAAAGAGTGTCAGGCTCGACCAAAAAGCGAAGAAATTGATTGAAGTTGTAAAGAAAAATCCTTTTCAAAATCCACCACCTTATGAAGCACTTGTTGGAAATTTGGAAGGCGTTTATTCACGAAGAATCAATATACAGCATAGGCTGGTTTATCAGGTTTACACTGAACCTGTCCAAGTAGATGGAATTGCATATGAGGGAACGGTAAAAATAATCAGAATGTGGGCGCATTATGCTGGAATTCGCTAAGAAAAAAGCATCGATAGAAAGAAATATCTTTCTGAAGGTGCTTGTTCTATTTGGAATAAAGTTAAAAATTTCCAGATAATTTTATGATTATAAAAAAGTGTATTGCAAAAATACTAAAATCACATATAATATATTTGACAAGAGAACCGAGAGCTAGATGAAGCCTAGTTGCCGGTAATAAATTTACTATTTTTATCAAGAGATAGCCGTTCCTAAACTTTTCCGAGAGCAGGACGGCTATTTTCTTTACCAAGAACTAAAAGGAATCTAAGATATAAGACTTCTCATTGTCTCTAATTTATTTCTATCCCATAATTTAACACCAAGTATGGTGGAGTCATCTATTGCCTGTTGGGTGAAAAATTGATTGGTAATAACGACAGCAATATCTTTGTGATAAATACTTTTTCCGGTATAAACCTGTTGAATAATGGAATTTCCAATATTAACAGAGGAACATTTACATAGAATGGCATAGGTGATATCATCCTTTTCGGCTAAAATATCTATTCCGTGATTGCCATAGGCTTGTGTAGTTTCTATTTTAGAAAACCCATTTTGTTGTAAGAGAGAGATACAATAGTTTTCAAATTGTTTTCCATCCATATCATCAATGGAATTCAAATCTAATAAATTATTAGAAGAATTTTCACCCGAATTTAATAGAATCTGCTTAGCCTGGGATGGTGTATAGGTATGGACTAAGTCTTCCAATAAATCGATGGATAAATGTTTGGTTTCAAATTGGGAAAAGAACAGGAAGTAAATGCCTGCATTATTTCCGTGCATTAAAAGTTGAAGAATCGTGTTGTTATTTGAAAAATAGTTTTCTACTAAATGAAATTCTGAAACAATAAAAACTATTGCCGGAAAATGTTCAAAACCGTTTTTATTAAAATCATTGTAGTTTTTTAATTTATGGGCGGCAAATGTATGTAACCGTTCTGACATTTCTTTCATTAACCAATCGAAAACGGTAGATAATTTGACGTCATCGGAAACGACAGGAATAAAAAGTTGTGGTAAATCCTCATAGCTGAAATAAGATAAGTTATTTTTATCAAAAATAATTAAGCGCATAGTATTAGATGAATTTGATGAAATCAGACAATCTATCATTTCGTGCTGCACTTTTTCGCTACAATTGTAGATGAACGAATTTTGCATATTATTTAGTAACGCACCATCAGATGTAAAATCTGCAGAAATATTAAATTGTTGTTGAAGAATAGATTCTTCCAAAGGAATATTATTTGCAGATTCATTAGCTATTGGTGGTGTAGCAGGATAGCAATCAGAAGTAGTGGTATTTTCCCGATAGTCAAAGTTTTCTATGTAATCGTTAAACTCCTCTATAGTCATAAGAATCTTACGAGGTTTTGTCTCACAATCGGGTCCTACTACACCTATTTCTTCTAATTGGTCCATGATTCTGGCAGCGCGGTTAAAGCCAATTTTTAAATAACGTTGTATAGTACCAATTGAACCGCGACCGTGTTCAATTAATATCTGACCGGCAGCAGATAGATAAGGATCTGCCTCAAAAGGATAGCTTATGGAATTTGTTTTATGATGAAATGTAGTTGTTGAGTTGTTGTTATACATAGCTCGTGTTCCTCCCGGTGTTTTGGTGTTAAATTTGAATCTAGAAATTATATTTTTTATTATAATCAGATGATTTTTGAGCAATTAGAAATGCTATATATAGATATTACTTTTCTTTTGGATGATGGTCAATAGGAAAGTGCAAGATATAGAAATTAGCTGAATAGTATTAAGAAAGGTGGAATTGTTGCCGATCTATTTAAATAGAATTGAAACAGAGGGGGATATGTATACCCACACCCCCCTCTGAGGAATTCTACAAACTCTTATAGAATATTGGAGTTGTGCAATGGACATAAAAAGAAAAAATTCTTTTCTACAGCCTGTTCGAGAAGAAAACGTGTTATCCTAGGATAGGAGGCTTTGAAGACCTCGCAGAGCACATATGTAGGAAATGTGTCATAATAATAATTAAGGAATTCTAGGATTGCGTAAATGGAAATTGCTAAAATAGTATCTTTTTTCATATTAAATCCTCCTCTTTTGGTAATTGAAAAATTATGTGTTATTGGCTTGGGTAAATAAGACTTGCACATACAATATGTACGAATCACCTTAAATTTTTTTGCTTTTCTACAAGGAAAAATGAGAAGTTTGGAAAATGAATGAAAAATACTGAAATTGCATAAAAATAAGAATGGATAAGTATAATAGAATTAATCTTGAATTGGACAATATAAGTCAGAAAATAAAAGTGAAAGAAAATAAAAATAATCACAATCACTAATTAAATGAGTGATTGTGATTATTTTTATAAGAATTTCCCCCATACGCAAAACCAAAAAGGGCATCCAGTTCGGGCAGCTTACCCGCTGCCCGTCACAGTACTGGGTCAGAATCGGCTGGCGGACGTTCGGGCGGGAAAGATAGCTGTTAAACATCTCATCAACAATATTGGAAATATTGGAAAAAATGTTTCTGCCGTAGACAAATTTGTGGTCAAAGGCGGTGGAAGAAGTAATGGTAAAATCATAGCCTTTGTTCCGGTACCACTCCGTATACACCCGGTTCAGGGTAAAGGACATAATCGCTAAAATATTTGCACGGAGAGCAGCATCCGGCCAGGTAGCATAGATTTCGCTGGAGGCAACATTTTTGATGTAATCCCGGTAACGGACATAGTAGTCGTTGGCGGAAGAATCACTTGGCGGTCCGTCATGGACAATGACATATTCCGGGATGACAACACGGCTTAAGACAATCTCGCCGCTTTCAGTCATCGGCTTGATTTCATCCTCTGGGATTTTCGGCGGAAAATTTCCATAGAGAGTGTTGGCTGTTATAACAATATTTCGTTCCAGTGGATTTTCCACGGTGGCAGTTTCCATCCGGACATTTTGGATGGAAGTTTTATCCGGCAGAACGGAGATACCGGAAATATTGATGGGACGGTAGCCGGACGCATTTACCTGAATGGTATATTCCGAGTAAGGCTGGAATTCAGAAGGCTCCATACTATATTCTAAGGGGGGAGCCGGCAGTTCAACTGCTGCAGTCTGACCGGAAATGTCAGTTGATAGTTCTTCAATAATTTCAGTAGGATTTCCCGTATAGGAGAGACGGATGGAGGCATCTTTAATGGGGAAAAAGCCACGCTCTGTGGTGACATGAATCTTCAGTTGTCCTCTGTCTGTGGCTTTTTGCATATAAGAAAGGTTTGACATATGGAAACCTCATGATATTTATTCCATAAAGTATATGCCGGAAAGCGGGAAAACGTGTTATACTGTTGCAGAATGAATGGAGAGAAAACATGATAAATTATAAAATGATATTGCAATACGATGGCAGCAGATACAGCGGATGGCAGGTTCAGGGAAATACAGAGCAGACCATTCAGGGAAAGCTGCAGTCGGTATTGGAGAAAATGACAGGAGAAGAAATAGAGATACATGGCTCCGGAAGAACGGATGCGGGCGTGCATGCCATGGGACAGGTGGCAAATTTTAAACTTCAGAGCGCATATGAACCGGAAGAGATAAAGCGGTACTGTAACCAGTATCTGCCGGAGGATATTGTGGTATTAGAGGTATCCGAAGTACCGCTTCGGTTTCACAGCAGATTAAACGCAGTAAAAAAGACTTATTGCTACCGCATTTTCTTAGGGGAGAAGCCGGATGTATTCCGGAGAAAATATGTAACACCGGTGGCAGAAAACCTGAATATTAACAAAATGAAGGCAGCGGCGGAAGTGCTGCTTGGAACCCACGATTTTACTTCTTTTTGCGGCAACCGTCATTTCAAAAAATCGGCAGTACGGACGATTTATGAGATTCGGATAGAAGAGAAAAAGGATGAACTTGACATTTCTTTTACCGGAAATGGATTTTTACAGAACATGGTGCGAATCCTTACCGGAACACTGTTAGAAGTTGGAACGGGAAAGCGGAAAGTTCGTGAGATGAAAGAAATATTAGAGGGCAGAAATCGCAGTCTGGCAGGACCAATGGCAGCAGCAAAGGGACTGGTGCTCATAAATGTGGAATATGAATAGATAAGGCAGAGAAAGCTTCATGGAGAAATGGATTGAAATCAGAAAAGGCGGCAATTTCATGGAAATGGCAAAGAAATATGGAATTGACCCACTGATTGCCCGGATTATAAGAAACCGGGATATAATAGATGAAAAAGAAATTACAGAATATTTGTATGGTGGAAAAGAGGCATTACATAATCCTCATTTATTAAAGGATGTGGATAAAGCTGCAGAAATTATTGCAGAGGGCATTGCAGAGAAAAAGGCCATGCGTATCATTGGTGATTATGATATTGATGGTGTCAATGCAACCTATATTTTATTAGATGGAATCCGCCGGTGCGGCGGCAATGTGGATGCTGCAATCCCGGACCGGATGAAAGATGGTTATGGAATCAATGAGCATTTAATCGAGCAGGCATTGTCCGATGGAAAAGAACTTTTGATTACCTGTGACAATGGAATTGCTGCAATCAACGAGATTAATTTTGCAAAGGAAAAAGGAATGACCGTTGTGGTAACAGACCACCATGAGATTCCTTATCGTAATGCAGAACAGGGAAAGGAATTTCTACGGAGCAATGCGGATGCCATTGTAAATCCCAAGCAGGCGGATTGTCCGTATCCCTGCAAAGGAATCTGCGGAGCAGTAGTGGCATGGAAGCTGGTGCAGGTGCTTTATGAGAGAATGGATATTCCGGTGGAAGAAGCGGATATTTTTATTGAAAATGCAGGCTTTGCAACGGTGGGGGATGTCATGGACTTAACCGGAGAGAACCGTATTTTGGTAAAGCTTGGGTTAAAAGCGTTAGAGCATACGAAGAATCCCGGAATGAAAGCGTTGATTGCAAAAAACAAGATTTCTGACAAGCCGTTGAGTGCATATCATATCGGCTTTGTATTGGGACCATGTATCAATGCCAGCGGCAGACTGGATACGGCAAAACGTTCCCTGGAGCTGCTGCTTGAGCGGGATGAAGTAAAGGCTTCTGCACTGGCAGGCGAATTGGTGGAGCTTAACGAAAGCCGGAAATATATGACACAGCAGGAGACACAGAAGGCATTGGAACAGATTGAAAAGGAAGGCCGGGAAAAAGATAAAGTATTAGTGGTTTACCTGCCGGAATGCCATGAGAGTCTTGCGGGAATCATTGCCGGAAGAATCCGGGAAGCCTATCAGAGACCGGTATTTGTACTGACCAGAGGAGAAGAAGGAGTCAAAGGCTCCGGTCGTTCCATCGAAGCCTATTCCATGTTTGATAAAATGACGGAAGTGGCGGAGCTGTTTACAAAATACGGCGGACATCCTATGGCAGCAGGACTTTCCATGCGGGAAGAAGATATTGATAAATTGCGGGAACAGCTTAATCAGAAGGCAGAACTTTCTGAAGAAGATATGGCAGAGGTGGTAAGGCTGGATGCGGTGCTTCCAATGTCCTATTTTACGGTAGATACCATCCGGCAGTTAAGTGTGCTGGAGCCTTGCGGAAAGTCCAATACCAAACCGGTATTTGCAGACCGTAATATTAAGGTTACGAGAGCCAGTATAGTGGGCGTAAACCGGAATGTATTAAAGCTTCATTTATTGGATTCAAAGGGGAATCCGGTGGCAGGAGTCTATTTTGGAGAAGTGGAAAAATTTCTTACATTTCTCAGTGAAAAGTTTGGCAGTGAAGAAGTGGATGCAGCTATGCATGGAAAAGAAAACAGCATACAGTTTGCAGCCGTTTATGAGCCGGCAGTGGACACTTACAGTGGAAGAGAAAGTGTACAGGCAATAATACGGCGTTTTCGGTAGTCCGGCATACACAGGAAGCTTTCAGAGGCGGGTTCTGTAGGTAAAACTTTAGGGATTTAAGAAAAATTTAATAGAGTATTATGGTTTTTGCAGGACGCTTCGGTTGTAAAAAGTGCAGAATCATTGTAAAATATAAGGGATTTATAACATACAGGGGGTATATTATATGACGAAAGAGGAAGTGTTTTCTTTCCCTTCCGCAGATGGGCGAACCACAGTTCATGCAGTACGATGGACTCCGGAAGATGGAAAGTATCGTGCAGTTTTACAGATAACACATGGTATGGTGGAATATATTGAGCGCTACCGGGCTTTTGCAGAATTTTTAAATGACAATGGTTTTCTGGTGGTAGGTCATGATCATATCGGACACGGCGAATCCGTTGTATCTAAGGATGAATGGGGATTTTTTGCAGAGCATCCCAGCGATACGGTGGTTGCCGATATGCATACACTCCGGGAGATGACGCAGAAAGAGCATCCGGGTGTACCGTATTTTATGTTGGGACACAGCATGGGTTCGTATATGCTTCGGAAATATCTTGCGATACATGGAGAGGGGCTTACCGGTGCTATAATAATGGGAACCGGCTGTATTCCGGACAATACCACAAAGCTTGCCATGTTTATTGCAAAGCTGCAGGCAGCTTTTCTGGGCTGGCACCACAGAAGTAAATTATTACAGAAATTATCTTATGATAAATACTATCATCAGTTTGACCTGACAGGAAAAGATGCTTCCAATAGCTGGCTGACCAAGGATGAAGAAATAGTAAAAACTTATTATGCAGACCCGAAATGCACGTTTGTATTTACGGTAAATGCATATATGGGACTGTTTGAGGCAGTTCTTTTTGACAACCAGCAGGAAAATATTGAAGCAGTTCCAAAGAGTCTTCCGTTATTCTTTGTGTCGGGAGCAATGGATCCGGTGGGCGGCTGCGGCAGCGGCGTAAAGAAGGTATATAATAAATTTGACGCAGCCGGCAAAGAGGATATTACCTGGAAATTATATGACAATGACCGTCACGAAATCTTAAATGAGACAGACCGTGATGTTGTATATCATGATATTCTGGCATGGATGAATGTTCATCTTGCCTGAAAAAGGAGGAAAAAATGAAAAAACATATCAAAAAAATAATGGGAATGGGATTGGCATGTATGCTGTTTCTTGGAGTGCCATTTCAGGCATCCGCAGCAGAAGTGACCGGTACCTTATCGACAGAGACATCCGGGGAAGATGGTGCGGCAGACGGAGCGGATAACAGTTCCGATGCAGCAGCAAATCCGGACAGTGGAGCAGACAGCAGCACTCCGGATGCCGGAGCAGCTGCAGATAACCCGGCAGCAGCCAATGACAAAGCAGATGACAATGTTGTAATCAAGGAAAGCGACAAACCATATCTGGCATTGGGCGCAGACTTATCCGAAGACCAGAAGAACACTGTTTTAAGCCTGATGGGAATTGACCCGGCACAGCTTGGTAACTATGACGTAGTAACAGTAAGCAACTCTGAGGAGCATCAGTATCTGGACGCTTATATTCCATCTTCCCAGATTGGAAGCAAGTCCTGGTCCTCCGTTGTGATTGTAAAGAAGGAGAAAGGAAATGGAATCAACATTTCCACAAAGAATATTTCTTATTGTACCGTTGGTATGTATAAAAATGCACTGGTAACAGCAGGGATTGAAGATGCAGATATCATTGTAGCAGGACCGAAAAATATTTCCGGAACTGCTGCGTTGGTTGGCGTATTTAAAGCATATCAGGAAATGACTGGTAAAGAGCTTCCACAGGAAAATGTGGATACCGCATTAAATGAGCTGGTATTAACTGGACAGCTTGAAAGCAACACCGGAGCAGATGCTGAGTCGGTAGAAGGTCTGGTAGCATACTTAAAACAGCAGATGGCAGAAAACAATCTTACGGATGATGCAAGCATCCGTGATGCCATTGATGAAGCAGCAGATAAATTTGATGTGACACTGACAGAAGAGCAGAAAGAGCAGTTATTAGACCTGTTAAAGAAGATTGGCAATCTGGATCTTGATGTAGACAACCTTGTAAATCAGGCAAAATCCATTTATGACAAGATTGAGAACCTTGGTGCAGATGGAATCTTTGATAAGATTGGAAGCTTCTTCTCAAATCTGTTTTCATCTATTGCAGATTTCTTTAAGAATCTGTTCAATTAAATAAGACAGGACAATTACTACAGAACCTCACAGAGTGGAAAAAACATTCTGTGAGGTCTTTTTTGCGTCTTTTTGCAGAAATTTTACCACTTATCCGAAATCTATTTACAAACCACATTCCATTTATACTGAAAATCCTTTATTTTTCAAAGCAGATCACGGATGCATAGAACATCTGATTCTTCCAGTCAAAGCGGCAGGTGCCGTGATATTTTGAAGCAATTGTCCGGACGGAAACAGTACCTAATCCCTTGCCGGCATGCTTGGTGGATGAGAAAGTTCCATCCGGATCCTGCATAATTTTACCATCAAAAGTATTGTCAATCGCAATACAAAGAGAACCCTTTTTATAAACTGCCCGGACAACGATGCTTCGTGCAGTTGTCTTAGAAGCTACACAGGCATCCACTGCATTTTCAAGCAGATTTCCAAAAAGAACAGAAAGATCATTGGCTTCAACCGGGCAGGAGGCCGGAATACTCGCAACTGCAGAATAAGCAATACCAAGACGCTCTGCTTCCTGTGCATAATAGGACAGAACGATATTTGCAGAGATATTTTCACAGAAGGTGATCAGGGAATGATCCGGTAACTGCTTACAATACTGTTCCAGATAGGAAGCTAAGGCTTCATAATCTTTTTTCACCAAATAAGCCTGCATAACAGATAGATGATGATGCAGATCATGTTTTGTACGGCGGGCGTCTTCAATTCTTTCCTGAAGTTTTTCATACTGGACAGTCTGCAATTCCAGTTGATGATTTTGCTGCTGCAGTTTTAAAATCTGTTCCTGATTTACGATCAGTCTGGCAACGATGGAATAAATAAGAAGTGCTCCGGCATTGATAAAGACAGATACAATGATATTTTTGGGATTTAGAGCGATCTCAAGCCCGGATAAAGTCGAATTGCCATAGACCATATAATACCAGATCAGGTAAAAGGTTGCCGGGATCAGCCAGAGATAACGCCACTCATGAAAAGACTGTGAGCAGTAAATCGCAGGAGTGATCACTTTTTTCAGAAAAACAAAGATCGGTATTAAAATAAAAATTTCAGCGATCACCATAAACAAAGACATTGAATAACGGTAAGGCAAAAGAGCAAAATCTGGGAAGAACTGCCCTTCCAGACACTTTGCGGTAATGACGGTCAGATTGGCAATATTCGAAATCATAAGCAGTACGAATAAAAGCTGGCCGGGTGATTTTCTGATGGCAGCGAAGTAAAAAATTGCATAAGAAAGCGTACTGATCAAAGACAATATGGCAGAGATATTTCCGGTTGAAAAACGGGCAAGAAGTCCGAACAGAATCTGAAGAAACGTGAGGACGACAATCAACAGTCCGGTTTTCGTGCGTGAAAAACGGAGATCATCACGGAACGGATATAATGCAAATATCAAAAACGGGAAAAAGTTCAGCAGGGAATACAGGCAGATTTCAAAAATGCGGGAAAGTGGTGGAAGCATTATGACATCTCCTTTCTGATCTTATCAAAGCAAAATGATGAGTAAGCACGCAGTACATCAGCGGATTTCCGGCGGCTGATCGGGATCAGTGAGCCATCAGACATGGAAAATACCGTACCGGGCTGACCACACACTTCATAAAAATTAACGACAATCCCTTTGCATGGACTATAGAAATAGGAATAGTGGCACAGAAGCTGTTCGATCTCCAAAAAAGGTACACGCAGGGTGATCGTTTCATCTTTTTTACAATGCAAAGTTACCCGGTGAGAGGCGTAATCTGCGTAAATAATGCTGCGTAAAAGTACCTTTTCCCCATTCGGAAGAAGGACGGTACGTGAAACCTCAAGACTTTGCTGACCAATCCGGTCAAGCATTGCAAGAACCTGTTGCTTCAAAAAAGGCTTATGAAGATAATAGCAGGCATTCACCTCATAACTTTCACTCGCGAATTCATTGCTTGTAGAGGCAAATACAAGGCAGACATTCGGATCCGTTTCCCGTATGCCCCGTGCGGTCTCGATTCCTGTTAACTGCTCCATATAAATATCAAGAACGATCAGATCGAAAGTATCTGCACTCCAGTGCTGTAAAAAATCTTCTCCATTATGAAATTCTGTAATGACAGAGTCCGTATCTAATGCCTCTGCAAGAAACTGATGCATAATACTTAAATCATCCAGACAGTCGTCAACTAGTGCAATCCTCATGGCAAATTCCCCTTTCGTAAAAAGAATCTGACTTCATAATAGATGAATTCCGGATAAAAAACAAGAAACAGCAGAAAAAAACCACTTGAGCCGGAAATCAACCGCTTGAGCCAGGTGGATTGAATCATACTATTTTTGAAGATAAAATAAGCTAATATGAAGTATTTTTACAATAAAGGAAGGTATTTGGTATGAAAGAGAAAATTAAGTATGTGGGAGCAATGCTTATCTGTTTTATCGCAGTGTTATTCATGCAGATGCCGGTTCTGGCAGATGACGGAGTTCCGGCAACAGCATGGAGGGACAATGCGGCAGCAGCATTTGCAGGCGGAAGCGGTACGGCAGCAGATCCGTATCTGATCACAGACGGAGCACAGCTTGCTAAGGTTGCAAAAGATGTGGAAGATAATGTAACAGTATATAAGGATGTGTATTTCAGATTGGAAAATGATATCGATCTGTCTGCACACAGATGGAATCCAATCGGCGTATGGAAGTGGTATGAGAACGGAGCAAGCGAGAATAAAACGTTTGCAGGTTTTCTGGATGGAAACGGAAAGACAATCACAGGTCTTATTGTAGACGAGCGTACAGAAAAAAACAGTGCGGGACTTTTTGGAAATATAGGAGATAATGCAGGAGCTGCAACAAATGTGGGTGCGAAAGATCTCAACATTGTGGATGCCAGAATTTATGCAACGGATGAGGGAATGGAAAGAAGTAGTTCTGCCATTTTAGCCGGATATGTAATGGCAAATTTTGGTCATACGATCCGTTTTGATAATATTTCCGTATCAGGAACAATTACAAATACAAAAGTGGGAAAGACAATGATATCAGGCGGACTGATCGGAGAGGTATGTCGTGCGACGGTAGATAACTGCCAGGCAGATGTTACAATCAAAGGCGGTGATAATACAGGTGGTTTTGTGGGAATAGATGCCAGTTCCACTTATACGAATTGCAAAGTAACCGGAAAAGTCACGGGATTATGGGCAATCGGAGGCTTTGTGGGATATGCACAGGAAGCTGATCCAAGAACAATGAGTACTTTCAAAAATTGCGTTGCAGAAGTTGATATTGTTGCAAGCGACTGGCGTGCCGGAGGATTTTCAGGATACATGGAGAAAGGAAAAGCTTCTTCCTGTGCTGCACTCGGTGATGTGACAAGTTCAGTAACCGGATGGAATCCGAAAGTGGGCGGATTTGTCGGAGAAATCGGCACTAAAGATGCGACAGGTAGTGCAATATTGGATAAATGCCATGCTGCAGGAAAGGTGACTGCAGCCAGCCCAGACTATAAGGCCGGAGGATTTGTTGGAACACATACGGAAGGCACCTATACAGAATGTTCCTTTGACAGCGAGAAAAATCCTGGTCTGGCAGCATATGGTGAGGGTGACGAAGCCGCTGTTCCGGTAGAAGCAGGAACAACGACTGCAGTTTCCGGAAATCTATGTGAGGATATTTACGGTGGACATGCCTGGGAATCCGATTATACGGTAGATGTTGCTCCGACATGTGGCACAAGCGGCAGTGAATCAATTCATTGTTCAAGATGCGGCAACAGTAAGTCTGCCAGAGAAATCCCGGCAACCGGATCACATGACTGGCAATGGGTCATTGATACACCGGCGGCATATCGAGTGTTCATAAGGGATTTGACTTATGAACACTCTTTTTGTTTTATCATATAATTTTTATGTACGGGCAAGGGTAACACCTTGCTCTTTTTTATGCCGTGAATTGTTCGGTTATATACTCTACGGCAACACCTTTGCGTGTGTCCGCAATGTGGGTTTGTTTTGTGGCGTTCGGCAATTCGATATATCCGATAAAACGGTAATATATAACGATTCGTTGCGTTCGACTTTTGCCTGTGCCCTCTGTTTCAAAAATATCAATATGGTCAATCAGTTCTCGAAGCAGCGGTGATGTCAGATTATCCATTTGCATAAACCTGCGAATTGCCGATATGAATTTTTCATATTCCGAATTGTTGTTTTTCAACTCTTCGATTTTGTGTCGAGTATCCGCAATTTTGGCTTTTAAGTTCATACGCTCTTTTTCGTATTTATGGGATAACTCAACAAACCACTCATCGCTGACTTTTCCGATTACATTATCCTCATACAATTTTTCATAAATTTGCGATACCGTGTTGTTGCGAGCAATCGCTTTTTGCAGTTCCGACTCCAAAAACTTTTTGTCTTTTTCTCTTTCTTCGTCATTTTTCCGCAAAAGCAGTTGTGCAAAATATGACTCGTCAATTTCCAACATTTCAACAAGTCGCCTTAATTCAAGTTTTACAACTTCTTCAAGGGCGTCTGCTCTGACGTAATGTCTTCCCGGGCACTTTCCTCGATAATCAACTTTGTTGTCGGAACAAGTGAAATAGTGAATTTCTTTATTCGAGGTGCTTGTGTGGTACCTCATTTTACTGTGGCAATCTCCGCAATATATCAATCCGTTAAATATACTCCGTTCGCCGTTTTCTTTTTTCGGAGCCCGACGCTTTGTTTTTGAAATAAACTTCTGTACGGTTTCAAATGTTTCTCGGTTGATTATCGGTTCATTTACATTCTTGAATACAGCCCAATTTTCTTTAGAGTTTTCATATCTTGTTTTGTTTTTAAATGACTTGGAATATGTTTTGAAATTGATAATATCTCCGCAATACTCTTGTTGAGAAAGAATTTTTTGAACAGTTGTCTTACACCATTTGTACGGATTGGTTTGTGTTTTCTTTCCGCCTCTGTTCAGTCCTTTTGACTGCCAATATGCCATAGGAATAAGCACTTTGTTTTCCTGCAATTCTCTTGCAATGGTTTCGTTGCCTTTTCCGTCGAGGCACATTTTGAATATGCTTTTCACAACGGTTGCGGCTTCCGGGTCAATTATCCACTTCTTTTTGTTTTCAGCGGATTTCATATATCCGTAAGGCGGTTGTGATAACGGCTCTCCCATACTGCCTCTGAGCCTATGGGATGAACGAATCTTTTTTGAAATGTCTCTTGCATACATTTCGTTTAAGATATTCTTGAACGGTGCAATTTCACTTTCTCCCTCATCGCTGTCAATGGCGTCGTTCACGGCGATAAAACGAACATTATGTTCGGGGAAATAGCTGTCGGTATAATTACCTACCGAAACATAATCACGACCCAGGCGGGATAAATCTTTAACCATTACGGCAGAAACAAGTCCGATTTCAATATCGTCGATAAGCTGTTGAAATCCGGGACGGTTAAAATTTGTTCCGGTATATCCGTCATCCACATAATATTTTGTATCCGTTAAACCCATTTCTTTTGCTTTTTGTGATAGCAGCTTCTTTTGATTGCCTATGGAGTTACTCTCGCTTTCTGTTCCGTCATCACGGGACAAACGACAATATAGAGCCGTTATCCCTATTTGGTTTTTGTTTTTCGACTGCATTTAATCCTCCTTTCCGACAGTCGAACAATCATATTCATCTGTCATTTTATCATTGATGCTGTCAACAGACAATTCTGCGAAATCGCCCGTGAGATATTTTTTCAATCTGTTATTCAAATGATTGCTGTCGCTATATTTTTTAATGTTAAAATCCTCAAATTTACCGCAAACAATATATCTTACTCCGTTTATCATATATTCGCCTGTACCCAAGCTAAAATTTGTTATTTGCTTTTTCATATCATCTCTCCCTCTCACGCTGTCGGATTAAATATTTTCTGTAATGCTCGCAAGCTTTAATTATGAAATCTTCGGTCTTTTGTTTATCCAAACCTTTTGGCAAGACATCACGCAGCTTGTCGGCAGGTATTCGCACTTGCTCTTTTTGATTTGGCTTTTCTTCATTGAGAACGGCGAAAACCGTATCGACGAAAAAGTTGCCGTCTTTACTGAATTTTCTTAATCGCTGTGCCTGCGATAATGACGGTGTTGCGTCGGTAAATTCTATTTGTTCAAGTAATATTTGTTGTTCATATTCCGACAGATATGAAAGTTCAACCGCAGGAGTAAAGGCTATCCTTTCCTCGTCAACAAGTTTAAGTAATTCGGGTATTAAGTTTGTTAAGCGGATATATCGCTGAACATTTCTGCCGCTTTCGGTATCGGATATGTTATCTCTTGACTTGTGGACAACTTGTCCATAAGTTTTACCTTGATGTTTCAAAGCCTCTGATTTCATTTTGTATGCAAAAGCTTTTTCGCTCGGTAAAATATGTTCACGGT
>OGOY01001925.1_pt1 | contig 20066 bp, 20 predicted proteins | sample 1552811 | NCBI WGS metagenome assembly OGOY01 (sample SAMEA2580132, study PRJEB22360) | human gut metagenome | biome: human gut; feature: human-associated habitat; material: faeces | place: Denmark | collected 2008/2010 | reverse complement strand
TAGGCGTAGCGCGGGATGAATACCAGCACAAAGATCACCTTGCCCACCAGCTCGATGACGCTGGAAAACAGCGGCAGCACCTTCTGCCCAAGGCTCTGCAAGGCGTACCGGGTGCACAGCAGCACCCCCAGCACCGCGTAGAACGGCGCGTTCCACATCAGATACCGTGCGCCGTTTTCCAGCACGAGGGGCGCGGTAGAACCGGAGATCAGCTGCACCAGCTGCCGGGCAAAAAGCTGCATCAGCACCACCTCTGCCGCCATGATGACCACCGAGCACAGGTACATGGTGCGCATTCCCTTGCGCACCCGCTCCGGCTGGGCTGCACCCCGGTTCTGGGAGACAAAGGTGGAGCCGGCGTTTGCCATGGAGATCAGCGGCATACTGGTAAAGGAGAACAGCTTGCGCGCGGCGGTGTGCCCTGCAATGGTCAGCGTGCCCAGCCCGTTGATGCCGTATTGCAGCACCACCGACCCCGCCGACACGATGCTGCTCATCAGCCCCATGGAGATGCTCTGACTGAACAGCTCCCAGTACAAATGCTGCCCCACCGCCCAGTGCTTGCGGGCGGGCAGCAGCAGCGGCACGCGGCGCATCACATACAGAATGCACAGCACCACCGAGATGCCCTGCGCAATGACGGTAGCCACCGCCGCGCCCTGCACGCCCATGCCCAGCCCGGCAATGAACCACAGATCCAGCGCCACGTTCAGCCCCGAACTGATGAGCAGGAACACCAGCGGCATCACGCTGTTGCCGATGGCGCGCAACAGCCCGGCGCACAGGTTATAAAAGAACATCACCAGCACGCCCAAATCGATGACGATGATATACCGGTAGGCGTCCTCTAAAATCTCTGCGGGGGTGTCCAGCAGCTGCAAAAGCGGCCGCAGGCCGAAAAAGCCCGCCGTGGTAATGACAAAGCTTGCGCAAAGCCCAATGACCAGCGACCCGGCCACCGTCCTTTTGAGCAGATCCTCGTCCTGTGCCCCGTAGGAGCGCGCAGCCACGATGGAAAGCCCGTTGCCGATGCCGATGCCAAAGCCCACCAGCAGCTCGTAGATGGACCCGCAGGAGCCGATGGCAGCCAGTGCGGTATCGCCCAGCACGTTGCCCACGATCATGGTATCCACGGTATTATACAGCTGCTGGAATAAATTGGACACCAGAATGGGCAGCATGAACAGAAAAAGGTTCTTGAAAATAGGCCCGTGCAGCAGGTCTGCATTCCGGTTAAAGAGGTTTGTTTTCAGGGGTCGCGTCTGGGTCATAGGATTCCTTTCTTCGCGCAAAAAGGAGGCCGTTGCACATTTTTGTGTGCAGTGGCCTCTTTTGCGGTAAAACGATTTAAAAAAATTTATTTGTGTAGTTGCGAAACACCGTAGGTGTTTCGCAACTACTTTTTTATAGCTCCTGCTGCTCAAACCCGTTGACAGTCAGCACAGTCAGGGCGGTGAAACCGGCAGCCTTGATGGCGGCGGCAGCTTCGTCAAAGCCGTAGGTCAGGCTGTTGATATCATGAGAATCAGAAGTGATGATGACCTTGCCGCCCATCTTCTGCCACTCGCCCAGCAGCCACGGGCCGGGGTAGAAGTCCTTGCGGTAGCCGCGGTAAACGCCGCCGGTGTTCACTTCCAGCAGGCAGTTGTGCTCTTTGGCTACGCTCAGGGCCTTGAGGGCAGCGGCCCGGTAGCGGGGAGCCTCTTCATCAAAGAACTCACCCTCGCCGTTCAGCTTCTTGATGAGGTCGATGTGGGCCAGAATGTCCGGTCCCTTGGCGGCAACCTTCTCCACCTCTGCAAAGTAAGCCTCCACCGCGGCCAGCGGGTCACCGTCGAAATCATCAAAGATGCAGTCGTGCAGATCCTGCGGGCGGAAGTCGATCTCGTAGTACTTGCCGGTGTTCTTGCCGTACAGGTGATGGGCCGCACCGATCCAGTAATCGTAGTTCTCGGGCTTGTCCTCGCTCAGGCTGTCCCACTCGATGCCGCAGAGGATGTCCACCTTGCCCTTATACTCTGCCTTGAGCTTTGCAATGGTGGCCTTGTACTGGGCGGTGCGGCTGGGGCTCATGCAGTACTCGCGGTCCCGCTGAGTATAGCTATGGCCGGAGAAGCCCAGGGTCGTCAGGCCCTGTGCACAGGCGGCACTGGCCATTTCCTGCAAGGTATTTTTGCCATCGCACATCGTCGAGTGGCAATGAACACTGGACTTCTTATAATCTGCCATAACTAAATCACTGCATCCTTTCCTGTTTGACCTTGTGGTCAATGACGTGTCGTTTTTCCAGCTCACGGGTGATCTCTTCCACCGTGATGCCTGCCTGCACCATCAGCACCAGCACATGGTATGCCAGGTCGCTGATCTCATAGATGGTCTCGGCCTTGTCCTCTTTTTCTCCCGCAATGATGACCTCGGTGCACTCCTCGCCCACCTTTTTCAGGATCTTCTCCTTGCCCTTCTCGAACAGGTAGGTGGTGTAGCTGCCTTCCTGGGGATGATCCCTGCGGCCCTGGATGAGTTCGTAAAGCCCCTGCCAGCTGAACTGTTTGAGCTCCGGCGAGACATACACTTCGTTGAAGAAGCAGCTCTCAGCACCGGTATGGCAGGCAGGGCCGTCCTTGACCACCTCCACCACCAGTGCGTCCTTGTCGCAGTCTGCGGTGATGGACACCACATGCTGGACATTGCCGCTGGTATCGCCCTTGCGCCAGATCTCCTGACGGCTCCGGCTCCAGAACACCGTACGCCCCTCGGCAATGGTCAGTGCCAGCGTCTCGGCGTTCATGTAGGCAAGGGTGAGCACCTCTTTGGTGTAGTGATCCTGCACGATGGCAGGAATGAGGCCCTTTTCATCAAATTTCAGTTCCATGGTCAATACTCCCTCCCCAAAGGGGATACTTACAGTTTATCCTAAAGTTGCCCGAAACGCAAGAGCTTACAGCCGCATTTCGACACCATTTTCATTCAGATAGGTTTTCAGGTCGTGGATGGTCAGCAGTTTCTGGTGGAAAATGCCCGCCGCAAGGCCAGCGTCGATGCCCTTGTGGTGGAACAGCTCAAGGAAATCTTCCTTTTTGCCCGCACCGCCGCTGGCGATGATGGGCACATTCACCCGGGCAGCGACCGCGTCCAGCATCTCGAGATCGAAGCCGGTGCGGACACCATCGGTGTCAATGCTGTTCAGGCAGATTTCCCCCGCGCCATGCGCCACGCACCAGCTGATCCAGTCCAACGCGTCCCGGCCGGTATCCTCGCGCCCACCCTTGGCGAACACACGGAACTGGCCGTTCACCCGTTTCACGTCCGCCGAGAGCACCACGCACTGATCGCCGTATTTCTGGGCCGCTGCCGGGATGAGGCCGGGGTCCCGCAGAGCGCCCGAGTTGACGCTGACCTTATCGGCACCGCATTTCAGCACCCGGTCAAAATCCTCCAGCGTGTTGATGCCGCCGCCTACGGTCAGCGGGATGAAGATCTCGCTTGCCACCTGGGTCAGGATATCGGTGAACAGAGCGCGGCCCTCAAAGCTGGCGGTGATATCGTAGAACACCAGCTCGTCGGCACCGGCAGCGTTGTACATCCGGGCCATCTCCACCGGGTCGGCCACATCCCGGATGCCCTCAAAATTTGTGCCCTTGACCACCCGGCCATTCCGGACATCCAGACAGGGAATGATGCGTTTTGTGATCATTTTCGTTCCCCTCCGTTTAATTCTGCACCAGTTCTACACAACGTTTCAGATCCAGTGCCCCGGTGTACAGGCTCTTGCCCAGGATCGCGGCAGCGGTGCCCATCTTTTTCAGTTCCAACAGCTCGGCCTCCGACGAGATGCCGCCGCTGGCCGTGAAGGCCACGCCCGGCACCTCTGCCGCCAGCTGGCGGTACAGCGCCAGATTCGTGCCCTGCATGGCACCATCACAGGCAATGTCGGTGTAGATGATGGCCGTGCATCCGGCATCTGCCAGCCGCCTGCAGAAGTCCACGCCCTTTTCGGCGCTGACCTCCTTCCACCCGTGGATGGCAACAAATCCATCTTTGGCATCCACCCCCACGGCGATCCGTTCGCCGTAGCGCTTCAGCATCCGGGCCGTGAAATCAAAATCCGTCACGGCCACGCTGCCCAGGATGCAGCGATTCACGCCCAGAGAAAGGTATTTTTCAATGCGCTCCTCCGTGCGGATGCCGCCGCCCACCTCGATGTACAAGCCCCCCTGCTCTGCCAGCGCGGCAATGGATCCGTAGTTGGAAAGGGTGCCGTCCTTTGCGCCGTCCAGATCCACAACGTGGAGATACCTGGCCCCTGCCTCCACAAACTGCCGGGCCTGTGCACAGGGGTCCTCCCCGTAAACGGTCATACGGTCGTAATCTCCCTGCGTCAGGCGGACAACTTTGCCGCCCCGCAAGTCAATGGCTGGGAATAGATTCATAGTTTCTCCTTTAGCGGCCTTACCCTCTCCGTCTTTGCTTCGCAAATCCGTCAGGCCTTGACTGAGAGGGCGAGCCAGTTTACAATTCTGCAAACGCCTTCAAGATCCGCAGCCCCGTCTCCCCGCTCTTTTCGGGGTGGAACTGGGTGCCGTACACCCTGCCCGCCCTGACCACACCGGTCACGGGGATGGAGTAATCGCTGACAGCAAGTGTACTCCCGGTACAATTTTTGCCGTAGTAGCTGTGGACGTAATAGACATACTCGCCCTCACGGATGTATCGGAAAAGCGGGTCATCCCGTACGATGTGCAGGGCGTTCCAGCCGATCTGCGGCACCTTGAGGGATTTGTCTTTCAGGTCAGGCTCCAGCGGGCAGACCTCGCCTTTGACAAAGCCCAGGCCCTCATGTTCGCCGTACTCATAGCTTTTTTCAAAGAGCAGCTGCATTCCCAGGCAGATGCCCAGCAGGGGCTTTTGCGCCGCCTGCTCCCGGATGACCGGCACCAGACCGGTGGCCGAGAGCTTGTCCATGGCATCGCCAAAGGCACCCACCCCCGGCAGGATGAGCCGGTCGGCCTTGCGGATGGTCTGTGCATCGGCGGTCACAACGGCCTCCAGCCCCAGATGCGTCAGGCTGGAGCGCAGGCTGAACAGGTTGCCCACGCCGTAATCGATGATCGCGATCATACCAGCAGTCCTTTCGTGGAGGGGATCTCGTCCCGGTGGGCGGCATCAATGGCGACTGCCGCAGCCAGCGCGTGACCTGCGCCCTTGAAGCAGGCTTCGAGAATGTGGTGGGTATTTTCCCCTGCAAACTGTACAAAGTGGAGCGTAGCGGGCACATTGCGGGCAAAGCCCAGCCAGAACTCCGAGGCGCATTCCACATCGAAATCGCCCACCTTTTCGGTCTTGCAGTGGACATCCCAGTTCAGGGTGCACCGGCCCGAAAGGTCTACCGCGCAGAGCACCAGCGCCTCATCCATGGGCAGGTAGAAGCTGCCATACCGCTGGATGCCCCGCATCTCGCCCAGCGCCCGGGCAAAGGCCTGCCCCAGTGCAATGCCGATATCCTCAGCCGTGTGGTGGTAATCCACCTCCACATCCCCGTGGCAGGTGAGCACCAGGTCAAACCGGCCATGGCGGGCAAACAGCTCCAGCATGTGGTTCAGGAACCCACAGCCGGTGTCCACCTCATAGCGGCCCGCACCGTCCAGATTCAGGGTCAGCTCGATCTGGGTCTCGTTGGTGTTGCGTTCCAGTGTCACTTCCCGCATGGGTCATTCCTCCATTATTTTGTCAAGAGTGTTCAGGAAGATCTGCATCTGCTCCGGCGTGCCGATCGTGATGCGCAGCCAGTTTTCAATGCGCGGGGCATCAAAGTGGCGCACCAGAACGCCTTTTTTCTTCAACTTCCGGTACAATTCGCCGCCGTTTTTCTTTTGTGTAGAGGCAAACAGGAAGTTGGAGCGGCTGTCCAGCACCGCAAAGCCCCGGGCTTCCAGCTGCTGTTTTGTCCAGGCCCGGGTGTCCACGATGGCGGCACGTGTCTTTTCAAAATAAACGGTATCTTCCAGCGCGGCCTGCCCTGCTTTCAAAGTCAGGCGGTTGATGTTATAGGGGTTCAGGCTGAACTTGACCCGGTTCAGATCCGCAATGAGGCTGGCGCTGCCCATGGCAAGGCCCAGCCGCGCACCGGCCAGCTGGCGGGATTTCGAGAAGGTCTGCACCACCAGCAGGTTGTCGTACCGGTCAATGAGCGGCACGCAGCTCTCGCCGCCAAAGTCCACATAGGCCTCATCCACAATGACCACATTGTCAGGGTTCGCTTTCAGGATGCCCTCGATGGCACTGCAGGGCAGGGCCAAGCCGGTGGGGGCGTTGGGGTTTGCGATGACGATGGTCTCATTCAGGCCGTAGTAATCGGCGGGGTCAAGGGTGAAATCCTCCTTCAGCGGGATGATATGGCTGGGGATGTGCATCAGCCCGCACCAAACGCTGTAACAGCCATAGGTGATGTCGGCATAGGCCAGCGGGTGGGTCTCGTCGCAGAAGGCCCGCAGGGCGAAGAAGAGGTTCTCGTCACTGCCATTGCCGGGCATGATCTGATCCGGCTGCAGGCCAAAGTGCGCCGCCGCCGTTTTCAGCAGGTCAGTGCAGGCGGGGTCGGAGTAGAGACGGAGCTTTTCCACCTCGTGCTCGCTCACCGCCGCCACCACCGCCGGGCTGGGCAGATAGGGGCTCTCGTTGGTGTTCAGCTTGATGTATTGCTGGTCCTGCGGCTGCTCCCCCGGGGTGTAGGGGGTGAGAGATTCCAATTTGGGCGATAGATAACGGCTCATAAATACAGCCCTCCGTATTTGCAAAAAACTTTCCCGCTATGCCAATGGCTCCCCTACTAGGGGAGCTGGCACGCGAAGCGTGACTGAGAGGTTTAATCCGTCTCTTCATATCTTATCGTCACACTCTTCGCATGGGCGTGCAGGCCCTCGCGCTCGGCAAAATCGGCGATGCGGGGTGCCACCTCGCCCAGCGCCTCGCGGGTGTAGTAGAGAAAGCTGGACTTCTTCACAAAGTCGTCCACACCCAGCGGGCTGGAGAAGCGGGCCGTGCCGCTGGTGGGCAGGGTGTGGTTGGGGCCTGCAAAGTAATCGCCCAGGGCCTCGGGCACATTGCGGCCCAGGAAGATGCTGCCCGCGTTTTTGATCTCGTTCAGCACCCCGAAGGGGTCCTCCACGCAGACCTCCAGATGCTCCGGCGCAATGATGTTGCAGGCCTCAATGGCCTTGTGCAGGTCGGTGCAGACGATGATCTTCCCGTTGTCGTCCACGCTGGCGCGGGCAATGGCGGCACGGGGCAGCTGGGGGATCTGCACCTCCAGCTCTGCCTGCACGGCCCTGGCCAGCTCCGGGCTGTCGGTAACAAGAACCGGGCTGGCCAGCTTGTCGTGCTCGGCCTGGCTCAGCAGGTCTGCCGCCACCCAGGCGGGGTTGCAGCCGCCGTCGGCCAGCACCAGGATCTCGCTGGGGCCGGCGATCATATCAATGCCCACCTTGCCGAACACCTTCCGCTTGGCGGTGGCAACGTAGATGTTGCCGGGGCCGACGATCTTGTCCACCGCCGGGATGGTCTGGGTGCCGTAGGCCAGCGCGGCCACGGCCTGTGCACCGCCGGTCTTGAAGATCTTGGTCACACCGGCGGTGGCGGCGGCGGCAAGGATGACCGGATTCACCCTGCCGTCCTTTCCGGCGGGGGTGGTCATCACGATCTCCGACACGCCCGCGACCTTGGCCGGAATGACATCCATCAGCACGGTGGAGGGATAGGCCGCCGTGCCGCCGGGCACATACACGCCCGCCTTTTCAATGGGGGTATATTTCTGGCCCAGCACGATGCCGGGCTTCTCGTTGATCACAAAGTTCTTGTGCACCTGCTGGCGGTGGAAGCTCTCAATGTTGGCGGCAGCCTCCCGCAGGGTCTCAAGGAAATAGGGGTCCATATTGGCAAAGGCCTCATCGATCTCCGCCTGCGTCACCTGCAGGTCGTCGATCTTTGCCCCGTCAAATTTCAGTGCGTACTCCTTCAGTGCCTCGTCGCCCCGGGCGCGGACCTCGGCAATGATGCCGTCCACCACATCCTCCACGTTTTTCTCCGCGCGGATGTCCCGGTTCAGGATCTCCTCGGGCCTGAGCTCATCAAAATTATACAGTTTGATCATTTTGTTTCCTCCTGCAAGGTCTTGCGCAGCGCTTCCAGCATAGCATTCATCTCGTTGTGCTTGAACTGGTAGCTGGCCTTATTGGCAATGAACCGGGCCGAGATAGGCATGAACTCGGTGACCACCCGCAGGCCGTTCTCCCGCAGGGTGGTGCCGGTCTCCACGATATCCACAATGACATCGGAAAGGCCCAGAATGGGGGCCAGCTCAATGGAGCCGTTCAGCTTGATGATATCGATGTCCCGCCCGATGGACGCATAGTAGCTCTTTGCAATGTTGACGAATTTGGTCGCCACCCGCACCGGGCGGCTGGGGTCATCCTTGTAATCCGCCGGGGCAGCCACGCACATCCGGCACCTGCCAAGGCCGGTATCCAGCAGCTCGTAGACATCGGCAGAGGCTTCGGTGAGGATATCCTTGCCCACGATGCCCACATCTGCCGCGCCGTGCTCAACGTAGATGGCCACATCGCTGGGCTTGACAAGGAAGTAGCGGATGCCCGCCGCAGGGTTCTCCACCACCAGCTTTCGGGTGGCGTTGTAGTCCTCGGTGCAGCCGTAGCCGATGCGGGTCAGCAGGTCATACATCCTGTCGCCCAGACGGCCCTTGGGCAGGGCCACATTCAGCATGACCCGACCCGTGCTGTTCCTCTGCACCGGCGGGGTGGGGGCGCTCAGGCGGTCCAGCTCGTCCAGATAGACCGCAAAGCCGATGGCCCCGGCCCCGGGGGTGAACTTCTGCATCAGCAGGTCATAGCGGCCGCCCTTGAGCAGGGGCCGCGGCAGACCCTGCAGGTAGCCCTGAAAGACCAGCCCGTTGTAGTATTCCATCTCACCGGCAAGACTCAGGTCAAGGCGGACCGCCCCGCCGGAGGCCTCCAGCGTTTTAGCCAGTGCCCGCAGCTCAGCGGCGGCGGCGCGCATCCGGTCGTTGCGGCAGGCGCTCTCTGCCTTTGCCAGCGTCTCCTCACAGCTGCCGGAAAGCTCCAGCAGGCCGGTCAGGGCATCGGCCCCGGCGGCATCCAGCCCGGCGGCCTGCGCGGCGCGGCGCAGCTCGTGCGCATTCTTTTCCCGCAGCTTTTCCAGCAGGCCGGGGCGGGCATTCTCCGGCACGCCCAGTGCGTCGAACAGGCCGAACAGATAGCCCATGTGGCTGACTTCCAGCACCCACGCGGCCCCCAGCTGGGCCAGGCTCTGCGCCGCCAGCCGGACCGCCTGCTGCACCTGCGCCTCCCCCACCGCGCCCAGCATCTCAAGGCCCATCTGGGAGATCTCCTGGAAGGTGTGGCTCTCTGCCGAGGGGCGGTAGACGTTCTCATGGTAGTAATACCGCAGGGTCTCGCCGGGGGCGGGCTGGGCCGTCTTGGCGATAGACAGGGTCACGTCCGGCTTGAGCGCCAGCAGACGGCCATCCAGGTCGGTGAAGGTGATGATCTGCTCCGAGGACAAAAAGCTCCGGTTCTCCTGATAAAGCCCGTACTCCTCAAAGCGGCCCATGTGATATTTGCGGCAGCCCGCCGCCTCATACAGCGCCCGCAGCGCAAAGGAGGCCCGCTCCTTGGGCTGCAAACTGTCCAGACTGAATTTCATCTCGATCTCCTCGTTCTCTCTGCGTATTTCCCACTTCTTTTGTTTATTTTACTTTATCGAGATAAAGTTGTAAAGTACGAAAGTGACAGCTTTTCAGCCCTATCTTACCGTTTTTCTGTGCGTTTGTACAGAAAGGCGAAATCATTTCACCCCAGCGCCAAAACAGATGATGGAGAGCGAAAACCGGGGATAAAAAAGGCCGGGCCAGTCTCCTGCATTGGAAACCGACCCGGCATCTTTCTTATTTTGCAAGCTTCAGATTCTGCGGCTCTTTGGGTGTGAACACAAGCTTCAGGTCCATTCCCATTCCGTCTGCCAGACGCTTCAGCAGCTTCAAAGATGGGTTGCGTGTTCCATTTTCCAGCTTGCTGATATCCGCCTGATTGATGCCGGTGCGTTCGGCCAACTCCTTCTGGGTCAGGTTCTGAGAAATGCGCGCATCTGCCATCGCCCGGATGATGTCCATTTCCGGCTGGTTCTCTTCCCACTCCTTGCGGAACTCCTCATTTTTCAGCTGTTCATTCAAATACAGATCCAGTGTTTTCATCTGATTCACCCTCTCTTTCCAAAAAATCTTTCCGATACTGTTTTGCCCGTTCAATTTCACTCTTGGGTGTTTTCTGGGTCTTTTTGATAAAGCCGTTCGTCAGAATGATCCTTCCCCCATAATAGAAGAAATACATGACCCGCGAAATATCCGTTCCAACTTTTCCGCGGATCTCAAAAATCCCATCATCCAGATGCTTGCTGTATGGCTCCCTCAGACGGTTTCCCTGTTCCTGTAAAACCTTCAGGGTCATTACCAGCTTGCTCCGCATTTTGATATCCAGTTCATCCAAAAAATCTTCCGCAGGGCGCTGGCCATCTCTTGTTTCATAAAATTCCACCACGAACGGTCCCATTTCAAAATCCTCCCTACACTTTTCCCCTTTCAGTATATGGCATATATGCCATATTGTCAAGTGCAAAAAGGCCGCCGCCCATTCGAAAACAGGCAGCGGCCATACAGCTCGTTTTGTCTTTTAGCCCAGCAGCGCCAGCACACCGGCCTTGGGGCGGGCACCCACAGCCTGATTCACAAGCTTGCCGTCGCGGAACACCAGCAGGGTGGGGATGCTCATCACGCCGAACTGGGAGGCCAGCTCGGGCTGTTCATCCACATTGACCTTGCCCACCTTGACATCGGTGCGCTCCTCGGCCACCTCGTCCACGATAGGGCTCAGCATCCGGCAGGGGCCGCACCAGGTGGCCCAGAAGTCCAGCAGAACAGGCTTTGTGCTGTGCAGCACCTCGGCTTCAAAATTTTCTTTGGTAATGGTAACAACAGCCATATTGGTTCCCTCCATTTTTTATCCGCACCCTCTGCGGGGGCGGTCAGTTCCCTCAAAAGAAGGAGTGATTCTTACTTATGGCTCTAGTATACCCCAAACGACAGGATTTTTCCAGAAACAATCTGTGAACAAAAAAGGCGGCGGCCCGCCCGCTTGGGGAGAGCCGCCGCCCTGTGTTGTTCTTTGGAGTTCTCCGGGTTGTCTGGTCAGAGCGATCAGGCCGTGACCCAGGCGATCGCGGTAACGGGCCACCAACCGGTCAGGTTCAGAGCGGTGTAAACGCCAACGATCGCGTTGCCGATGGACTTACCCATGTAATCGGCAGCGGCATTGATGCCCTTTGCTGCCAGATCGGTGATATTCTCGCCGTTCTTCTTGTTGTTCTTGATCCAGGTACGGGTCTGATCCAGACCCCAGATCAGGTTTGCAACAGAAATGACTGCGCCAATCGTCCAACCCACAGCAAACGGAGCGGTAAAACCGTCACCGCCGCTGGTATAGGTCATTTCTTCTTCGTTCATCACGTTGTAGTTCGCGGGCAGCATGAGCTTCTTTTCCATAATAATACTCCTTTACAAAAGCATTTATTGCACGGTGCAGCATACACCGCAAGTTACAGAAAACAGACCCGGTATCCCACTATCCCGGCTTACAGGATCAGCAGAACAGCGCTCAGGGGAGCCAGAGCCACCACCATGGTGCTGGAAACGGCATCCCGGACAAAGTTGGCTGCGGACTTGGACATATCCTCACCGATAGCATCTGCGGCACGGCCCAGAACGGTGAAGAGGTTGCCCTCACGGTTGCTCTTCTTGTTCAGCCAGTCCTTGGAAGCGGAAATGCCCCAGATATAGCTGGCACCCAGCACCACAGCACCCACGACCGTAGCGGCAGTGGTTACAAATCCGCCAATATCGGAACCGCCCTGGGTATAGGTCATCTCTTCTTCGGAAAGCACTGCGTATTCAGCAGGCAGATTCATGTTCTTGTTCATAGGTCTCATACTCCTTTTTTGAGCAGCTTGAACCGATGGTGTTCTTTCCCAATTTACCATCTGGTTTCCAGCCTTATATTACTACATCACACAGTTTCATGCAATGGATTTTGTGAAAAACCATCAAAAATCGGAAAGTCGCATGAAAAAACAAGCGAAAGTTTGGTGAAAAGCACTGCAATAATTTTCCACTCAGCCTGCCACGCCCGCACGGTAGAGATACGGGTCGGTGGTAAAGCTGGCATAGCTGTACAGCACAAGGATCTGGTCGTAGTCGTTGGCCGCAATGAGCTGGTCCAGCCCATAGTTATAGTTACGGAAATCCACCACGTCGATGGCCGCATAGTTGGCTGTCAGGTAGGGCACAAAGCTGTTGGCATAGCTGTCCTTGATGACCAGGATCTTTCCCTCGCCGTCACCCTCCACCCGGCTCAGGCCGTTGTTGCCGTGCAGGAACATGGCGTACTTATCATACACCTCCAGCTTGTCCAGATCGTACAGGCCGGTGGTGGTGCCCTCGGTGGGCTGGCCCGGGCCGGTGACGTTCCAGACCGTCAGGCTGTTCTGCAGATCGTACCAGGTAATGGTGTCGGGTTCTGCGTTCCAGGTGCGGGCCTTGGAGTAGTGGGTGCCGTAGAAATCCTCACAGGTCTCGGCCGTGTGGGCATCCCGGTCAAAGGGGGTCAGGCCCAGCGTCTCACAGAACTGCTGGTAGGCGTAGTAGGCCCCCAGCGTCGTCCAGTGGTGGTCGGTGCGGTAGTAGAGGTATTCCTCTTTGTGCTCCGTCAGGGCGGGCAGGACATCAATGAACCGCCCGTAGGCCTCCCCCTGTGCGGCAACGCCTTCCAGAATGCCCTTCTCATCGATCTGAGGTGCCCCCGCCGGGACATTCTCAGGGTAGACCACCGAGGCCGATGGCACCAGCATGAGGTTCACCCTGCCCGGGTAGCGCTGGGCAAGGCTCTGGACGGCGGCAAGGTTCTTGGCCATCCCCTTTTCCTCATTTTTCAGGATGCTGTAATGCCGGGCGAACATCATGTGCTCCCGGCCCAGCAGGATGCCGCCGCTCTGGGTCTTTTGGAAGAGGGTGGTCTCCGCCGCGCTCTGCAGGCTGATCCACTGGTCGCGGCCAAACACCTGATCCTTGACGTATCGGGTGTAGCTGGTGAAGTAGTTGTTCAGCCCGTCGGCGGAAACAGCGGTCAGTCTGGGCCGCTGGGTCAGGGTGGTGTTTTCCAGTTCACTGTACGCGCGGTCGGGCGTGGCCATATCCAGCACGAACAGCCCGATAAAGAACAGCCCGAAGGCCACCAGCACCGGATACTGGAACAGAGAGGGAGTTTTCTTTGTATGCTTGTCCATTCAGGTCCCCTCCTCAGAAGTTGAAATACAGGAACGGGCTGTTGGTGCTGCCCACCACATACGCCGTGGAGAGCACCAGCAGCACCAGCACCGCAGCCACACGGGTCACGGTGTGTTTGCGCAGGGCGTTCCAGAGTTTCTCAATGAGCGGGGTGCAGCACAGGATGCTGACCGCCAGCAGCACACCGTAGTTGCGCAGGAAGTAGACCGGAGACGCACCGCCCGAGGGGAGGAAGAGCTTGCGGAACAGCAGCCCGAAGCCCACCCCGGCCTCGTTGCCCACAAACATGGCCCAGCCCACCACCACAAGGAACATGGTGTAGATGTGGGGCCAGATCCTGCCTTTTTCCAGATACTTGAGCAGGAACAGCTTTTCAAGGGCCAGCAAAACAAAGTAGTACAGGCCCCAGCAGATAAAGTTCCAGTCTGCACCGTGCCAGATGCCGGTGAGCAGCTCCACCACGAACAGGTTGAAGATCTGCCGCTTCAGGCCCTTGCGGTTGCCGCCCAGCGGGATATAGACATACTCGCGGAACCAGCCGGAAAGGGTCATGTGCCAGCGCCGCCAGAACTCGGTGATGGAGCGGGAGATATAGGGGAAGTTGAAGTTCTGGGGGAAATCAAAGCCCAGCATCTTGCCCATGCCGATGGCCATCAGGGAGTAACCGGAAAAATCAAAGTAGAGCTGGAGCGAATAGGCGATGACACCCAGCCAGACCAGCGGCGTGGACGCATTGGCAAGGCCCACAAAGGTGGTGGAAGGGCTGTCGGCAATGCCGATGATATCCGTCCAGAGCGCGCCAACGGCATCCGCCAGCAGGACCTTTTTTGCCAGACCGAAGGTGAACAGGGTCATGCCTTCCTCGATCTGCTGCAAGCTGTAACGATGCTTGTAAACGTGCAGCTGGGCCGAGACATCCCGATACTTGACGATGGGGCCCGCAATGAGCTGGGGGAACATGACAACATAAGCGCCGAAGTCGATGATGTTGTGCTCAGTCTTTACCTCCCGGCGGTAGACATCAATGGTGTAGGAAAGGGTCTGGAAGGTATAAAAGCTGATGCCCAGCGGCAGGACGCTGATGCCCTGAATGGCCGCAAATCCGGTGCCCAGCAGGCTGTTGATGCTGCGCAGGACAAAGTTTGCGTACTTGAAGTAGAACAGCATCCCCAGGCTGGCTGCAAGGGCGACCAGCAGCAGCACCTTGCGCACGCCGGGCTTTGCGTCAAACGCTTCCAGCCCCAGGCCGCAGAGATAGTTGATGAGGATCAGGGCCAGCATGACCGGGAAGAACCGGACCTCACCCCAGCAGTAGAACACCAGGCTGCACACAAAGAGCACCGTATTCTTGAGCTTTGCGGGCGCAAGGTAATACAGCGCCAGCGTGATGGGAAGAAACCGGAACAGAAAGATGATGGTGCTGAAAACCAAGGCTTCGACCTCCTTTTAAAAAAAGAGCTGCTGCAAATGCCCTCTCACACTCGCTGCGCTCGTCAGCTCTCCCTTTGGGAGAGGCGGCAGTGCGGAGCATTGACGGAGAGGGCCTGCAGCAGCCCCATTCAGTTTTATTTTACTCTCCCAGTGCGCTGTCCACCGCGCTGTCCAGATCGGCAGTGCACTCGTTGGAAGCGATGACCATGACCACGGTGTTGTCCTTGAAGGCGATCACGGCGTTCTCCACATTTTCCTGGGCCTGTGCGAACTCAGCGTAGTTGCCGTAGAACGCCACCTGATCCTGCTGGTAAGCAGTCAGCTGGTTTGCAACCTCCTCAGCCTTGCCGTCAGCAGCTTCCACGACCAGCACCATGCCGGCATCACCGTTGTCGTTGCTCTTCACGCCCTTGTAGCTCACCACATCCTCAGCGGGCAGGTTGAAATCGTACTCAATGTTCATGGCAGCGATCTCAAACTGGTTGGAGATAGGGTTGGCATCCAGCAGGGTCTCGAACGGTGCGTTCAGGGCATCGGTGCTGTTGTCCTCGCCCAGCGAGATGCTGGAGGCCTGGCTCAGCACAGTGGAGGCAGGCTCAGAGGACGCGGCAGAAGAAGCGGTAGAACCGGAAGAAGAACCGCAGCCGGCCAGCAGGGCACAGCTCAGGGCCAGAGAAGCAGCGGTCAGAATGATTTTAGCACGAAGTTTCATGGATTATTCCCTCTTTTATCTGTTTTACACCGGTTCGCCCACGCGGAAGAGTTTCCGACAACGAACCATTGTTATCTTACCATATCAAAGCCCGAATTGCAAACGGCAGGCAGAAGATTTTACGGTTTCTTCACCAGCGCTTTGCCGCTCAGCCCGCGATCTGCTGCAGGGCGGCGATATAGTCCTCAAAGCACAGGCCGCTGGCGTTGATCTTTGCGGCATTTTCCACGCCCACATAGCGCCAGTGCCAGGGCTCGTAGGTGATCTCGGTCTTCTCCTCGGCCCCCTTGGGGTAGCGCAGGATGAACCCGTACTCCCCGGCGTGCTGGCAGAGCCAGCGGAAGGCAGCCGTGTTCTCAAAATCCTCGTCCAGGCCGGTGTGCTCGGGGCTGTTCAGGTCTGCAGCCAGGCCGCAGTTGTGCTCAGAGTAGCCTGGCGGGTTGACGATGGCAGCGGCCATTTCCTTTGCCTTGGCATCGTCATAGCCCTGCTGCTTATAATAGTTGGTCTTTTTCTCGTAGAGATTGGTCTGGTAGGACACGCTGCGGTAGCCGCTCTGCATCCAGACGGTCACATTTTCCGCAGCAGCAGCCTTCTGCAGCTCCAGAAAGGCATTGCAGGCCACGGTCTGCAGGGTCTTGTTCACTGCGGTCTTGGAGCCGCACTCGGCGGTCTCAAAGGTATAGTTTTCCGGCATCTGATTGGTGTGGTTCACAAGGATCATCAGCGGGTCGGCCAGCATGGCCTTCGCCTCGGCGGCGGTCAGACCCAGCAGGTTGTCCCGGCTCTCCACGCTCTCGGCGGCGGCTCCGCTCACGGCACTGCTCTCCACCTTGCTGCTCGGCGCAGTCAACGGCAGGCTGCTGGCCGCACTATTGGCGGCGCTCCCGGCGGCATCTGCCGTGGGCACCGGGGCCTTGCGGCGGGAAAGCAGGAAGGACACACCGCCCACGGCCACGCAGACCACAAGGGTCAGCCCGGCGATGCGGCGGATGGCGCGGTTGCGTCGCCGCCGCCGGATCTCTGCCCGGGTCAGGCGGCGGCGGTGGATGGGTTGCTGCTGATTCATAAGAGACCTTCTTTCTCGGTTCGTTTTCTGTATATTATGTTTCTCCGGGGGCATCCTAAGCCCGAGGTGACAGCCATGAAGATGACAGCGGAAGAATACGCGCGGCGGGTGAAACAGGTCGGCCCCCGCTCCCCTCTGGGTTCCGACTGCCTGTGGGCCTTCTGCGTGGGCGGCGGCATCTGCCTGCTGGGCGAGGTGCTGCGCGGGTGGTATCTTGGCATGGGGCTGGAAGCCCAGCTTGCCGGCACCCTGACCAGCTGCACCCTCATCGTGCTGTCGGCCCTGCTGACCACGCTGGGGCTCTACCAGAAGCTTGCCGCCAAAGCCGGGGCAGGCTCGCTGGTGCCCATCACGGGCTTTGCCAACGCCGTGGTCAGCGCCGCCATCGAGTTCAAGCCCGAGGGCAGAGTCTGCGGCACCGGAGCCAAGATGTTCACCATTGCAGGGCCGGTCATCGTGTACGGCACGCTGGCCGCTGTGGTCTACGGTGGGGTGCTCTGGCTGCTGGGCGGCTGACCGCTCTGTCTACAATACGCCTGCCGGGATGCAAAAATTGCAGTTTCCCGGCAGAGCGGATGGAGCAGAATATCGCACGAGCGCTATTATAGCACAAATCCCAAAGAAAAACAGCCCTGAAAGGGGGATTTTTTCATGGCGACCCGCCGGGGTGACACCCTGATCTTTCCAAAACCGCCTGTCATCGCCGCACACGCCTGCATCGGCGGCAAAAAGGAGGGCGAAAGCCCGCTGGCGGCAGAGTTCGATGAACTGCACAGCGACAACCGCCTCGGGCAGGCCAGCTGGGAGGCCGCTGAAACGCAGCTGCAATTACAGACGGCGCGGCTCTGCCTGAAAAAAGCCCACGCCACCGAAAAGGATGTGAGCCTCCTGCTGGCCGGAGACCTGCAGGCCCAGTGCACGGCTTCGGGCTATGCGGCCCGGGCGCTGGGCCTGCCCTTTGCGGGGCTGTTCGGGGCCTGCAGCACCATGGCCGAGGCGCTGGGTGTTGGGGCCTGCCTGTGCAGCGCCGGAATGGCAGACGGCCTGCTGGCCATGACCTCCAGCCACTTCTGCACCGCCGAGCGGCAGTTCCGCACCCCGCTTTCCTACGGAGCCGTGCGCACCCCCACCGCCCAGTGGACTGCCACGGCGGCAGGGGCCTGCCTGCTCCGCCCCGCCGGGCAGGGGGTCGGCATCCGGGCCGTGACCTTTGGCCGGGTGCAGGATCTGGGCATCCGGGACATCAACAACATGGGGGCCGCCATGGCTCCGGCTGCGGCGGCAACGCTCCTGCGCTACCTCACTGATACCAACACCCAGCCGCAGGAGTTCGATGCCATCTGCACCGGCGACCTGGGGCATGTGGGCAGTCAGCTGTTCCGGGAGCTGCTGGCCGCCGAGGGCCTGCTTCTCAAGAACCATATAGACTGCGGTTCCATCCTCTATGATGCCGAGGGCCAGTCGGTGCACAGCGGCGCTTCTGGGCCGGGGTGCTGTGCAGCAGTGCTCTGCGGGCATCTCCTGCCCCGGCTGGAGCGGCGGGGGCAGCGCCGGGTTCTCTTTCTGGCCACAGGCGCGCTGATGAGCCAGACCACCTTTTTGCAGAAGGAGAGCATCCCCGCCATCTCGCACCTGGTGGAGCTGGCGGCCCCGGAGGAACAGAACGGAGGGAACACATGAACTATTTCTGGGCATTCGTTACAGGCGGGGCCATCTGCGTGGTGGGCCAGCTCTTTCTCGACCTGACCGCCCTGACCCCCGCCCGCATCCTGACAGGCTATGTGGTGGCGGGCGTGGTGCTTTCGGCCCTTGGGTGGTACGCGCCGCTGGCTGAGTTTGCAGGCTGCGGTGCCACCGTTCCCCTGCTGGGCTTCGGGCATCTGCTTGCCAAAGGCGTGCGCACCGCCCTTGCCGAAGAGGGAGCCATCGGCATCCTGACCGGCGGGCTGACCGCCGCGGCCGCCGGCCTCACCACCCTCGCCTTCACTGAGCACTTCCCGCTCTCTGCGGCCTTCGACCCCGACGAGTACCTCTCCATGAGGCCGCAGATGGTGAATGCCTACCTGGCTGAAATCGACGAGGCCCGCGCCCGGCACCCGCAGATCGAATTCGTCACCGGCACCGAGATGGACTACCTCGGCGCCTTGGAGGACCGCCAGCTGACCGAGGAGGCGCTGGCCCCCTTCCGCTTCCGCCTTCTGTCGGTGCACTTCATCGACGGCTGGGCCTTCGACGATCCCGATCAGAAGGCCCGTTGGAAGGAGCCCGGGGCGCCGGACGCCATCTGGCGGCGCTACGGCGAGCTGTGGTGCGAGGCGGCATCGAATGCGAGCCTGCCCTACGACGCCATGAGCCATCCGGATCTCGCGAAGAAGTTCGGCTATTACCCGAGTTTCAGCCTGGAGTCCCTCTACGACGAGATGGCCGAGGCGGCGCGCGCCGGCCGCATGGTGGAGGTGAACACGTCGGGCGGCTACTACGCCTGCGCCGAGATGTTCCCGGCCCCGGGGCTGCTCGCCGCCTTCTGCCGCGCCGGCGTGCCCTGCACCGTGGGCTGCGACTCCCACGACCCGGCCAACGTGGCCCGGGACATCGAACGGGCCTACGGGCTCATGTACGAGGCGGGCTACAGAAGCGTTACCGTTCCGACAGCCACAGGCGACCGTCGAAGCATTACCATCGAATAGGGTGCGTCCGCGATAAGGCGCGCCGATTCCGTTCCAAGAAAGAAGCTGATCATATGGGATTGTTCAACAAGGCCGACAAGGCCAGCACCGAGGCTCTTTCCAAGCGGGGCGAGTCCCATCTCGCGCCGCGCGCGTTCAATATGACCATCGGCGGCCTGGAGAAGGCGCTGCTGAAGGAGTTCCCGGCCGAGGATGCCGAGAAGTGGGACCGCACCGGGCTTCTGGTGGGGGAGCGCTCGCTGCCCGTGACCCGGGTGGCCGTGGCCCTGGACGCCACGCCGGGTGCTGTGGCCGCTGCCGCTGAGGCCGGGGCCAACGTGCTCCTCACCCATCATCCGGCGTTTCTCGAGGCCCCCGATGCCTTCGCGCCCGAGGCGAGCGCCCTGAAAAGCCCCGGGGCCGTGGTATGGGCCGCCATCCGCAACCAGGTGGCGCTCATGGATTTCCACACGGCGCTCGATGTGAGCCCGGCTGCGGCCCGGGTGCTGCCCGGTATGCTGGGGCTCAAGTTCACCCTGCGTTTCGCCGACCCCTTGGAGGGTTCGCGGCGCAAGGGCTATGGGCAGATCTGCGAGGTGCCCGACAACGACGGCGAGCCCGAGACCTTGGCGCGCCTGGCGGCCCGCTGCATGGCGGTCTTCGGGCGCGCGCCGCGGGTATGGGGCGCGCCCGACGCTGCGGTGCGCCGGGTCGTCACGGCCACGGGCTCGGCGGGAAGCCTTGCGCCGGCGCTCGTCGCGGCCG
>OGOY01001920.1_pt1 | contig 20107 bp, 18 predicted proteins | sample 1552811 | NCBI WGS metagenome assembly OGOY01 (sample SAMEA2580132, study PRJEB22360) | human gut metagenome | biome: human gut; feature: human-associated habitat; material: faeces | place: Denmark | collected 2008/2010 | reverse complement strand
TGTCACTTCGTGACATTTCCCCATTCTATGGGGAATCACCCCTTTCAGGGGAGCCATATTTTTCTCTATCTTTTTGCTTTAGCCGATACTTTTTGTTATCTGCTTTTTCGGTTTTGTAGGGACAGGTTGTGCCGTGTCCGCTGATTTCACACGACAAAAAGATGCAGCTTCATCTTTGTCCTGCGCTTTATCCATTCATATACTTCAAATCAGCGTGTGCTTGGAAATCACAGAAGGTTTCCGCATTCTGTGCATTCAAAAATCATTTTGAAAAAACCCTTGCAAGATATCGTAAAATATAGTATAATAAAGATACGATTTTTTCTGGGTATGCGCCGAGTTTTTGTGCAATTGTGCAGGCAGCCGGCGCATGCCCCTTCGGGAAAGTGAGGAACTTATGACATTTTTAGATGATCTCGGAAAAAAACTGACGGATGCCACCCATACAGCGGCTGATATGGCAAAGACCTCTGCCGACAATTACCGGCTGAACAGCTGGATTCGGGAGGAGGAACAGAAGATCACGACAGCGTATACCAACATCGGCAAGAAGTATCTGGAGCGCTACGGCGCAGATATGGATCCGGATTTTGCGGAGTATCTGCAGCAGATCTCGGCAAGCCGCCTGAAGATCGAGGAGTACAAGGGACAGCTGCGGAAGAACAAGGGCGTGACCATCTGTTCCGGCTGCGGTGCGGAAATTCCGGTCAGCACCAAGTTCTGCATCCGCTGCGGCACACCCAATCCGGAGGCGGAGAACTGCCAGAAGGAAGCGCCCAAGCCTCAGCCTAACCGCTGCCCCAGATGCGGCAGTCCCATTGCCCCCGGCGCAGGCTACTGCTGCAACTGCGGCGAAAAGCTCTCGGATGCCGGTGTGTGAGAAAGTGAGGGAACATCATGGCTTTTTGGAGTGACCTTGGAAAGAAGATCTCCGATACCACCCAGAGCGTTGTGGAGAAGACCAAGATTTCGACGGACACCATGCGGCTGAACGGACTCATCAGCGACGAGGAGCGCAACGTCCAGCGCATTTATGCGGAGATCGGCAAGAAGTACATGGAGCTGCACGGCGCAGACGGCGATCCGGATTTCGCCGGTTTGATGCAGGAGTATCAGACCAGCAAGGCAAAGATGGAGGAGTACCGCAGCCAGATCCGCAGGAACAAGCACCTCCTCATCTGCGCCGGCTGCGGTGCGGAGATTCCGGAAACAGTGCTGTACTGCACCAGGTGCGGGGCAGAGAATCCGGTGGGCAAGCGCCTTGCCGAGGAACAGCGCCAGCGGGAGGAGGCAGAGCGTGCGGCGAGAGAAGCCGATTTACAGGCGGCTGCTGTCCCGCAGACCGAACCCCAGCCGGAGTTCTGTGCCAGATGCGGTCAGCCACGGACGGCGGGCGCAATGTTCTGCACGTTCTGCGGTGCCCAGTTCGTACCGCCGGTGGCAGCTGCGCCGACACCGGCAGCACCTGCGCCGGAGTCACCAGCTCCGGAAGCTGCGCCGGCACCGGTAGCGCCGGAAGCACCCGCACCGGAGTCACCAGCTCCGGAAGCTGCGCCGGCACCGGTAGCACCGGAAGCACCTGCACCGGAGTCACCAGCTCCGGAAGCTGCGCCGGCACCGGCAGCACCGGAAGCTCCTGCACCGGCAGCGCCGGAGCTTGAGCTTCCGCCGGCAGAGGAGAAACCTGCTGCGCCTGCGGCATCTTCAGAAGTCTGCCCGAAGTGCGGTGCAGCCCGAATTGCCGGCAACCGGTTCTGCGTCCAGTGTGGCGCAAAGTATCCGGAGACGGCGCATATCTGCCCGAAATGCGGCAAAGAAGTTCCCGGCAAGTTCCGGTTCTGCATCTACTGCGGAACGGAACTTCCGAAGGAATAAAAAACCTGTCTTCACAGGTCTGAAACTTAAAAAAAAGGAGAATGAAATGATGCATTGTAAAGAATGTGGTGCTGTCATTGGGGAAGACGAGAAATTCTGCCCCAATTGCGGTGCTTCCACAGGCACGCCCTTTTTGGAGGATATGCCGGATCCCATTGAGGTGGTAGAGCCGGCAGCCGCCGAAACACCGGATGCTGTAACCGCATCCGCAGCAGAGCAGCCCGCAGCGGCAGCACCGGAGGCATCGCAGGCAGCTGCGGAGAGCGCACCGGAAACTGCACCCCAGAGCAACCCCTACGCCAGCCAGCAGGCTGCACCTCAGGCAAACCCCTACGCCAGCCAGCAGACTGTGCCACAGGGCAACCCCTACGCCAGCCAGCAGACTGCGCCCCAGAGCAGCCCTTACGCCAGCCAGCAGGCTGCACCTCAGGCAAACCCCTACGGCAATCCGCAGGGAGCACCTGCCGGCAATATTCCGCCGCAGGCAGGCGCTGTGCCCAATTACGACCCGACCATGACCGCCATTCCGCCGATGGGAGGACAGCCGCCCAAGAAAAAGAAAAAGGGCTGCCTGATCGCCCTGCTGATCGCCATTCCGGTGGTCATCCTGGCGGCAATCATCATCGTTGTGGTCTGCGTTGCCGCCTCTACCGGCAACCGCACCAAGAACATGGTGGAGGACTACTGGCAGGCATATGTCAGCGGTGACGCCGATGCCATTGCAGAGATGGTACCGGATGAGTACTGGGACTACATTCAGGACACCTACGACTTCTCTAAGGACGAGGCAATCGCCGGTCTGGACGAATATCTGGATGAGCTGTCCGACCGTCTGGGCGGCAACCTCACCTACAGCTGGGATCAGACCAACGCAGCTGCCGGCGTGGGCAGCGACAGCGAGATGCTGAAGGATGCCAACGACTTCCTGTCTGACTTCGACCTGAAGGCAGATGCCGGCGTTGGCGTGGAGATGGATGCCACCGTTTCCGGCGACAGCGATTCGGAGGACTACTCCTTCTCCATGTGGTCGGTGAAGATCGACGGCAAGTGGTATAACACCGAGGCGATCTCCGACTTCGACATGGCGTGCAGCGACGGCTATGCCGCAACTGCCAAGTACACCGCAGAATACGGCGACATGATGGACACCTACTGGACGGCATTCCTCAACGCAGACGGCGAGACGCTGGGCACATACGTGCCGGATGCCATGTGGGATTTCCTCAAGGAGCAGTACGGCTGCGACAAGAATGCCGCAGTGGACTATCTGAGCCAGTATCTGGACGAGAGCCTTGCCTCTGCATACGATACCGACGATGCCATTATTGTGGATCAGAAGATCACACAGGTGGATGACTACGAGGCAGAGGACATGGCGGACATGAACGACGGTCTGGACGAATACGGTCTGTCAGGCGACGACATGAAGGACGTTTACTCTGATCTGGAGATCACCTACGGCGACGAGAGCGACAGCCAGAGCTCCTCTGTCATCCTGACACAGATCGACGGCAAGTGGTATATCTACGATTGTATGTACTATCTGACCGAGGCCTGCTACTACTACGGCGACGGCAGCAGCGACGGCATCTAAGCGTAAATTGCGTTTTGCAGGAACACTGCTTTTCGAGGGAAAACAGAACGCATCGGATTCGGTGGCTTCGTCAGGCTGCTCCAGCTGAGCGCAGCTGGCGAGGTGTTCTTAGAGGGCACGTGCCCTCTAAGTCGCTGTCCGCAGACAGCGAAATTCCCTGCGCCATGCTTTTGGCGCACGGAGAAGGTGGGTGAGAAAAGCGACAGCTTTTCGAGGGCGGAGCGAACAAGACCGCTCCGCCCTGTGTCCCGCTTGCAGTACTATGATTTTGCAAACGTTCCGGCGGAACGTTTGCAACGGTATACGATGACGATGAGTTCTGCGGAAAAGGGGTTCTCCGCAGCAGACGCAAAAAGCGAGGAATCGCAATCAGGGGCGGGCGAACGTGCCGCCACGTTTGAAACCTGCCTCTCACGGCGCATTTGCCGAGGGGGCAGGTTTTTCATTGGAGCCGGCAGGCTCGCAGAAAGGAATGAAAAAACAGTATGAAATGTGAACATTGTGGGGCAGAAGCACCGGAGCGTGCGGTGATCTGTCCGGAGTGCGGCGAGATCCTGAAGCGTGCGCCGCAGGAAACCGCAGAGAAAAAGACGGCAGCCGTGCCTATGCCCGACGGCTTTGCCATGCCGTTCCTCGCTGCCACAGGGACGGACGGGGACAGCAGCACCACTACGGAAGACCCCAGAGTCGTGCTGGCACGGGCGCAGGAAAAGCGCTCCCGCCGGCTGCGCATCGGCATCTTCTCCGGCATTGCCGTGGTGCTGATTGCGCTTGTCACCCTGTACAGCGTCTTTCTGGGGGGCTATAAGCTGGCGGTGTACCGCTATGTCAAGGGCGTGGACCGGTGCAGCGGTGCGATGTATACGGCGCTGGTGCCGGATGCCTACATGGACTATCTGGAATCCACCTATGACACCACACGGCGGGAGGTCAAGGAGAAAATGCACGACTATTTCGTCAGCTGGAACAAGAACTACGGCAACGAGGGCGGCATGTCCTACGAGATCGTGCAGCACGAGGACATTTCCGACAGCGGCATCGCTGATCTGGAATCCCAGCTCAAGACCAGCTATGGCATCACTGCGGACATCCAGAAGGCAGTGAACGTCCGCATCACCATCAACGACGGCGGACAAAAGGGGACGGAGAGCACAACTTTTGTGAAGATCAAAAACCGCTGGTGCAGCATGGATGCCATGGAGGATATGGATTACGTGTGCAAGTACGATGGATATAACGAATGGTAAAGGGGAACAGAAACTATGGCAGGCAAGAAGAAACAGAAAAACAGCCGGACGGTTCGGCTGATCGTGGGATTGATCCTGATCGCTGCGGCGATTGCTGCGGCAGTGGGCGGGGTGTTTTACTACCGGAGCCAGAAAGCAGCGGAGGAGGCTGCGCCGGATGCGTCCGGCTATGAAGAACTGATGAAGTCCTATTACAGCGCCATTGTATCCGGGGACGGCAAGAAGATGGCGCAGCTCATGGCACCGCCGGAGTACTGGAACTACTACATGGAAACCTATGACAAGTCCGAAACCGACGTGGAGGATGCGCTGAAAGAGGGCTGCGCCGCCACCTACTCCGGCTGGCAGAATACCTACGGCACGGACGTAAAGGTGTCCTACCAGATCGCCGGCATGTCCGAGCAGGGGCAGGACGGTCTGAATGAGTGGAACGCCAACATGGAAGAAATGCTGGGCAACGACGGCGCAGACATGACCGAGTCGGTGCTGCTGGAGGTGAAGGTGACCTATTCCGGCAGCACGTCCGAGGGGACGGAGATCATCCATCCGACCTTGGGGAAAATCGGGGATCAGTGGTATCTGATCTCCGAGGATACCCAGCTGGATTCGTCCTCTGCGGCACAGTGACCGAAAAATAAAAATATCCAAACAAAATCGCACGTCAGGGAAACCGGCGTGCGATTTTTTGATTTTGTTGGGATATTTTCACAAATCCTGCAAAGCCGGAATCGCCGGCAAAATGCGGGATATCCTAAGACGGGAAACCGCGTGGAAATGGCGAAAAATGTTTCACGTGAAACATTGGGATGGGCATGCCGTGTCCGCCGATTTCACATAACAAAAGGATGAAGAATATATAGGCTCCCCTGAAAGGGGAGCTGGCAGTGCGCAGCACTGACTGAGGGGTCTCCACAAATATCAAATATACATTCTAAAACATTGCATAAAAGATTACACGAAAAGACCTCTCCACCGCCTAACGGCGGTCCCCCTCCCCTTTCAGGGGAGGCTTAAAAATACACGGAACACCTCGCCAGCTGCGCTCAGCTGGAGCAGCCTGACGGGGTGACGCTGTGAAAAATCGTTTTGTTCCGGCACGAAAATCCATGTTGTGAAATTTGAACTTTTTTCTTGTTCAAAAGCTATTGCTGTTTTCTTTCTGATTTCGTTTGTTTTTCAACAATCACTCCGAAAACGACACAATTTCCGTTTCGGGATAATAGTGCATCAGGATCTCCTGCCAGTCTGCGCCGTCTTTTGCCATGGCGTTTGCGCCGTACTGACTCATCCCCACGCCGTGCCCGAAGCCCCTTGTGGTAAAGGTGAACTTCCCGTCAGCGCAGGCGACCGTGAAAGCGGCGGAGCGCAGTGCCAGCGCATCCCGCACCTCCTGCCCCGTGCAGGTCTGTCCGCAGACGGTGAGCGTCTGCACCGTTCCGGCGTCAGTGGTGCTGACGATGTGAAACCAGTCCGCCGGCGCTGTGTCCCAGTCCGCATCCGGCAGCAGCCCGGCGAGCTGCGTCTGCAATTCCTGCGCTGTAAAGTCCGCCGTTTCCAGATAGCGTGGAGCGGTGGTGTCGGCACTGCTGTCCACGGAGACCAGATAGGGGACGCTTGCGCCCCACACGTTTTCGGCGCTCTCTGTCTTGCCGGTGGACATGGAGCAGAATGCGGCGACAATGGGCGAGCCGCCGGACTCCAGCACGTAGGGCAGCACCTCGTCCACGGCATCGCAGATTTTGGCGTAGCTTGTCTGGAAGCTGTCGCCGTAGTACTGCCGGGCCTGATTCTCCGTGAAGCACGCCTGATACTGGCTGCTGTCGTTGGAGAAGTCCGCCCCGCAAAGCTCCGGCGTGGGCTGTTCCTGTTCCAGAAGATGCTGCCGTTCGGCGTAGGTGTGGGCGGCGACCGCCTGCGCCTTGAGCGCCTCCGGCTCAAAGGTGGCGGGCATCTCGGCACACACCGCCCCGATCACGTAGTCCCGCACAGAAATTTCCGCCACCCTGCCGCTGGTGATGTCCAGCATCCGGTAGCTCCGGCACAGGGACGCTGCCGGTCTGGCGGCGGTCACGGGCGTTGCGGTCTGTGTCACTGCCGTTGCCACAGGCGGGGAATCCGGCACGGGAGCAAGTTCCAGACACCTTGCCGGAACGACGGTGATGAGAAACAGAATGCCGGTAAATACGCCCAGAATCATCAGATATTTTTTCATTGTCGCCACGCTCTTTCTGTTGGAGGTCAAAGCCGGTTTCGTATTCGGAGATCAGAATGAAAAAATGCGAAAGGCTCTCAGAGAAATGATTGACAGATGCGCCGGTTTCGTGTATAATATAAGTTACGGATGGCGCAGACTGCATGATTTGGGCAACATCATGCAAAGCCCTCAGGCGGGCTTTGTGCGGTGTCGCCCTTGCAATGTGACTTCTGGAGTCTGGCTGCACACTGCATGTCGAACCAGACGGGCTTCGCTTCGGCGGAGCGCTGCGGTGTGCGGACTGACGGAACGCATTCGGTCTGTTCGGCTTTTCCCGGACAGATCTTCACAACCCAAATAAGGAGGCAATCGCTATGACACCGCAACTGATCTATAACCAAAGCATTGAGGAATCGGATATCCATAACTTATGCAGAGATTTGGAACAGTATTCTGCAATTGAACCGAAATACTACGAGAGATTTGATGTCAAGCGTGGCCTGCGCAATGCGGACGGCTCCGGTGTGATCGCCGGAATTACGCGGATTTGTAACGTGCACGGCTATGTAATGAACGAAGGAGAACGCCAGCCCATTCCGGGACAGCTGATTTACCGGGGTTATGATATCAATGACCTGATCGAGAACGCCGAACGGGAAGACCGCTACGTCTTTGAGGAAGTGGTCTACCTGCTGCTGTTCGGCATGCTGCCGGATGCCAAGGAGCTGGAGATCATGACCCGCTCTCTCAGTGCACGCCGGGAGCTGCCGCCGGGATTTCTGGTGGACTCCATCATGCAGTCGCCCTCGAACAACATTATGAACAAACTGGCTCGGAGCATCCTCTCTCTGTATTCCTATTCGGACATCACCGAGAATACCACCATCGAGGATGAAATGCGCATCGCACTGGATCTCATCGCCAAAATGCCCATCCTCATGGACGGCGCATATCAGGCAAAGCGCCACAAGTACGACAACGCCAGCATGATCATGCACCCCCTCCGGCCGGACGAAAATACGGCGCAGTCGATCCTCTCTCTCATCCGGAACGACCGTGTCTACACCAAGGAGGAGGCACAGCTGCTGGACGTGCTCCTTGCCATTCACGCAGACCACGGCGGCGGAAACAACTCCACCTTTGCCTGCCGTGTGGCGACCTCTTCGGGCACAGATCCCTTTGCAGCGTACACCTCTGCCATCAACTCCCTCAAGGGCCCCCGCCACGGCGGCGCCAACATCAAGGTCATCCAGATGCTGGACGACATCAAGGCGCACGTCAAACACTGGGAGGACGAGGGCGAGGTGGCAGACTACCTCACCAAGATTCTCAGGAAGGAAGCAAACGACGGCTCCGGTCTGATCTACGGCATGGGACACGCTGTCTATACCCTGTCTGACCCCCGTGCCGTCATCCTCAAGCGGAAGGCAATGGCGCTGGCAGAGGGCAAGGAGATCGAACGGGAGTTCCGCCTGCTGGATCTCATCGAGAAGCTGACACCGGAGCTGATGCGCACCGTGCGCGGCAGCGACAAGGTGGTCTGCGCCAATGTGGATATGTATTCCGGTCTGGTTTACCGGATGCTAGGCATTCCGGACGAGCTGTTCACCCCCCTGTTCGCCACAGCACGGATGGTGGGCTGGTCTGCGCACCGGATGGAGGAGATCCTCACCGGCAAGCGGATCATCCGGCCGGCTTACAAGGCAATCGCAAAGCCCAAGGAGTATGTGCCGCTATGCGATCGGGACTGATAAACGCCGGAGTGCGGCGGCGGCTGCGGCTGTCCGCCGCATTTTGCCTATCTCTGTGCCTGCTGTGCAGCCTGCTCACCGGCTGTACGCTGGGGGCATCGGTGGACTCCATGCTGAAGCCGCCCAGCCTGAGCAAGGAGCAGCAGCAGATCTACCGGGCACTGCAGGACGCTGCCGGCACCGGCATCACCTTGCAGTATCCCCGTTCCGGCGCTTACCTGTCCGCCTTTACTGTCGTGGATCTGGACGCTGACGGGGAGGACGAGGCGCTGGTGTTCTACAAAAAGACCAACTTCACCGCCACGGAAAACAGTCTGCGCCTGAACGTCCTAGATCAGGTGAACGGCAAGTGGATGTCCGTCTGCGACTATCCGGCGGACGGCGCAGAGATCGAACGTGTGGTCATCCAGCCGCTGGGGGCAAGCCCCAAGAACCGCATTCTCATCGGCTACAGCAGTGTAGACCAGTCGGACAAATCCCTCAGCGTCTACACCTACGGGGACAGCGGGCTGACCGCCCTGTTCCAGACTCCCTACACCATGTTCGACGTGGCGGATCTGGATGCGGACAGTTTGCAGGAGCTGCTGGTGCTCAGCCGTGCCACAGACAGCGCTGCGGCATCTGCCGCCCTGTACCGCATGGATCAGGAGGCGGTGTCGGATGCGGGAAAGCTGGAGCTGCGCTGCGGCTTTTCGGATTATAGCCAGGTGCTCTACGGCAGGCTCGCCGGCGGGAGCATCGGCATTTACATTGACGGGCAGAGCGGCCCGACGGCAGTGCAGACGGAGATCCTCTGCACCGACAGCGACAGCGGTGCCCTGTGCTACGCCCTGCCGGACAGCGCCACCGTGGCGGCAACTGCCCGCAGCGCCGGCTACCTCTCCATGGATGTGGACGGGGACGGTTCGGTGGAGATTCCGGTACAGCAGCCCTTCCCCGGCTATGATGACAGCTCTTCGGAGCAGGTGCGCCTGACACGCTGGCTGAGTGTATCGGGCAGCGCCCTCACGGAGCGGATGCGCAGCTATTACAGCCTCAGCGACGGCTGTCTGTTCATTCTGCCGGAGAGCTGGTACGGCACGGTGACGGCGGTGACCGATGCCCTCACGGGGGACATTGTGTTCTGCCGCTATGACGGGGCGATCTCCGACCATATGGCGGAGCTTCTGCGGTACGGCGCTGTCCACGATCAGGAGGAGCAGGACGACCGGACGGCGAACGGCTACCAGCTGCTGCGCTCCCGGGGCAAGACGGCGTATTATATGCGGGCCGCCCAGCCGGAGAGCGACGAACTGGCGCTGCCGCAGGAGGAGCTGCTGGTGCGGTTTTTCTTCGTGAATGCCGGATAAAACGATACGCCGACAGGCGCTTATGATACATGACGGGAAATAAGAGCTTGTGTTCATCGGAAATATATGCGGATTTTCGAGCAAATTTTTTTGCAGACAAGGCAAAAATTTGCAGGCATACTTTCGTATGGCAAGAATTTTTCACGCAGTATGCAACAAAATTTGCCGAAAAGACGCAGATAGACGCCTATGAACACAAGCTCTAAGAAAGCTTTTCAGAAAGGAGCAGGCATCCCATGAAACGGATTCTGGTTTGCGAGGACGAAGATGTCATTCGTGATTTTGTCGTGATCAATTTGAAACGTGCAGGCTACGAGGTGATCGATGTGAACTGCGGTGAGGAGGCGCTCCGTGTCTTTGACGAGGAGCACGGCGACTTCGACATCGTGCTGCTGGACATCATGATGCCCGGCATCGACGGCTTCACTGTCTGCAAGAAGCTGCGGGAGAAGAGCTCCACGCTGGGCATCATCATGCTTACCGCACGCACACAGGAAATGGATAAGGTCAGCGGTCTGATGTTCGGGGCGGACGACTACATCACCAAGCCCTTCTCGCCCTCGGAGCTGACCGCCCGTGTGGATGCCATCTACCGGCGGGTCTGCATGAGCTTCATCAAGGACGAGAAGTCCAGCGTCATTGAGAGCGGACCCTTTACCCTCAATCTCAAGAGCCGCACCGTCACCAAGAACGGCAAGCTCATCGACCTGACACAGGTGGAGTACCAGATCATGGAGTATTTCCTGAACAATCAGAACACGGCGCTGGACCGTGCCAGCATCCTGAATCACATCTGGGGCGACGGGTATTTCGGGGACGACAAGATCGTGGATGTCAACATCCGCCGCATCCGCATGAAGATCGAGGAAGAGCCGAGCAAGCCCCACTACATCACCACCATCTGGGGCTATGGATATAAGTGGAATGACAAGTAAGAGAAAACGCAAAAAGGACGGCGCAGTGCGGGGGACGATCACACGCCGCTGGATCCTGAACAATCTGGTGCTGGTCTTTCTGGTGCTGCTGGTGCTGGACTTTGCCTTTATGTACGCCATTCAGAACTACTACTACGGCGCTTCCCGCCAGTACCTCACCACCAAGGTGACCTCAGTCTCCGGTGTCCTCAACCGCTATGCGCAGGATGCCGACACCAATTTCTCCTCCGAGATGCGCAGCACCATCGAGAACTTTTCCGACAAGGACAAGATGGAACTCATGGCGATCAACGCCCGGGGGCGTGTCATCCTCACTTCCTCCGGCTTCTCCCAGGAGGAGGACACCGCCATGCCGGACTATGAGCAGGCGATGGAGAACGGCAGCGGCTACTGGGTGGGCAAGGTGAACGGCGAGACCATGATGGCAGTTTCCGTGGACATCTCCGATGTCAGCACGGATTACAGCGCCATTCGTGTGGTGGCATCGCTGGAACAGATTCAGGGTGCCGTCCATACCTACGCTGTTGCTGTGGGGGCGGTGTGCTGCGGCGTGCTGCTGCTGCTGGTGGTGACGGGCGTGTACTTCATCCGCTCCATCATCCGTCCCATCAAGCAGATCAGCGCCACCACCAGGAAGTTTGCCAAGGGCGACTTCTCCGTCCGCATCGACAGCCAGAGCCACGACGAGATCGGCGACCTCTGCGCCTCCATCAACCAGATGGCGGACGAGCTGTCCAATACGGAGAACATGAAGAACGAGTTCATCTCCTCCGTGTCCCACGAGCTGCGCACGCCGCTGACGGCAATCAAAGGCTGGGCGGAGACCATGTGCATGGACACCGACCCCGACACCATCCAGCGTGGCGTGCATGTCATCGTCAACGAGACGGAGCGCCTTTCGGAGATGGTGGAGGAGCTGCTGGACTTCTCCCGCATGCAGAGCGGCAGATTCTCCCTCCAGTGCGCCACCATGGACATTCTGGCAGAGCTGGGGGATGCCGTCCTCATCTATGAGGAGAAGGCACGGAAGGAGAACATCCGCATCATCTATCAGGAGCCGGAGATGCTGCCCTTTGTCTACGGGGACAAGAACCGCATCCGGCAGGTGTTCATCAACGTCATCGACAACGCCATCAAGTACTCCAACCCCGGCTCCACCATTACCGTGAGCGCCGAAGAGGTGGGAAACATGATCCAGGTCACCGTGACGGACAACGGCGTGGGCATCAGCGAGGCAGACCTGCCCCACGTCAAGACCAAATTCTTTAAGGCAAACCACACCCGCCGCGGCTCCGGCATCGGGCTGGCCGTAGCGGACGAGATCATCTCTATGCACGGCGGCAGACTGGACATCACCAGCGAGCTGAACGTGGGAACCAACGTCACCATCACGCTGCCTGTCGAGTCCCAGCGCCGCAGCAGCGCCACCACATAATACGGGAGGAATCAGAGATGCAGAAGTTACCGAGAATCGTGATCCTGCGCACCGGCAATATGAAGTTTTATAAGGGCATCAAGCCGGATGCGGAAAGGCAGTTCCGGGATGAGCTGCGCTTCGGCGGCGATTACGTCGCACAGCACCACACCGGCGGCGAGGCGTATAACTTTGCGCCGTGGTACGGAAGCGAGGAGGAACGGCTCTGTCTGGGCTTTGTGGAAACCATGTCCAGCGGCGGCAAACGCAGAAGGATCCTGGTGGAAAACATTCTCGGCTGCGATGATCTCCGACCGTCTGATCCGGCGGCAGAGAATGTGCTGGTGGTCTGGTGCGCCCGCATCGAGGAGGCAAGCGAGTCGGTTCGTGTCATGGGCTGGTATCATCACGCCACCGTCTTTCGGGAATATCAGGAGTACCCCTTCACGGACGAAAACGGCGAAATACAGACCTTCGAATATAATGTCAGCGCACCGGCAAAGGGCTGTGTGCTGCTGCCGGCGGGAGAGCGCTATTCCTACCGCTGGCATGTGCCAAGGGGAAAGCACAATCTGGGACGTTCCAACATCTGGTACGCACGGGAGAATCCGGCGTTTCTGGAACAGCTGGTGCAGAAGATCGAAGAATATGAGAAATATGGCGGGGAGAACTGGCTGGAGGTAGACGCAGATTGGGATGCTGTGAAAAATACCGTCACGATCGACTAAAAGAGCCGGTCTTCACAAGAAAGGAAACAGATACATATGGCAAAACAACCCAGAGAGAACCCGAAGCACATGACCAAGATCGGCGGTCAGGCGCTCATCGAGGGCGTGATGATGAAAGGGGCAGATACCGGCGCCATGGCGTGCCGGCTGCCAAACGGCGAGATCGAGGTGGAAACATGGCCGGAGAACAACGGCAAGCATATGCCGTGGTACCGGAAGTGCCCGCTGGTGCGGGGCTGCTTCAACTTCGTGCAGTCCATGAAGGACGGCTACCGCTGCCTCACAAAGTCCGCCGAAAAGCAGATGCCGGAGGACGGCGAAGAGGAAGAAGAGGAGGAGATGAACCGCTTCGAGAAATGGCTGGATGACAAGCTGGGGGACAAGATCTTCGGCATCATCATGACCATCGGCATGATCGTGGGCATTGCGGTCGCCGTGGGACTCTTCATCTTTCTGCCCAAGTTCCTCATCGGACAGCTCATCGCCCACACTGCCATTCCGGAGAACAGCCGGTTCGTGCGGTCGCTGCTGGAGGGCATCCTGAAGATCGCCATCTTCCTCGGCTATATGGCGTGCACCGGCATGATGAAGGACATCCGCCGCACCTATGAATACCACGGCGCAGAGCATAAGACCATCGCCTGCTATGAGGCAGGGGAGGAGCTGACTGTGGAGAACGTGAAGAAGCACACCCGCTTCCACCCCCGCTGCGGTACCAGCTTTATTTTCATCACCCTCATTGTGAGCATTCTGGTCATGTGCATCGTGCCGGTGTATCAGGTGCTGCCCCGTATTATCGTGAGCATCCTGCTGCTGCCGCTGGTGGTGGGCATCTCCTATGAGTTCATCCGCATCGCCGGACGCAGCAGCAGCTGGCTGACCCGTGCCCTCTCGTGGCCGGGACTCCAGATCCAGCGCATCACCACACGGGAACCTGACGCCTCGCAGATCGAGTGCGCCATCGCAGCCCTGAAGCCGTGCATTCCGGCGGACATGGAGGACGACAAGTGGTGATGACCTCCTACGAAGCCGTCCGTCGGACACGTGCGGTTCTGACAGAACACGGTCTGCCGGATGCCGCCTTTGAGGGCGATATTCTGGTGCAGGAGGTGATGGGCGTGCGCCAGCCGGTGCGCACCCTGCCGGAGCGGACGCTCACCGAGGCGCAGCAGGAAACGCTGGCGGACATGCCCCGCCGCCGCTGTTGCCACGAACCTCTCCAGTACCTCTGCGGTGCGTGGGAGTTCTACGGGCTGCCTTTTTCCGTGGGGGAGGGCGTGCTCATCCCGCGGCAGGATACGGAGGTGCTGGTGGAGGAGGTGCTCCGCCTGCGCCGCGGCACAGCTGCTACCCGCCTGCTGGATCTGTGCAGCGGAAGCGGCTGCATTCCGGCGGCGGTTGCTGTCCACCTGTCCGGCGTGACAGGGGACGTGGTGGAGCTGTCCGCCCGTGCGCTGCCCTATCTGCGGCGCAATCTGAACCGGCATGCGCCGGCGCTGCACATCTGGGAGGGCGATGCCCTCGCACCGCCGGCGGAGCTCCGCCAAAACACATACGACATCATCACCTGCAATCCGCCCTATCTGACGGCGGAGGACATGGCGCAGCTCCAGCCGGAGGTGGCATTCGAACCCGCATCCGCCCTGTACGGCGGAACCGACGGGCTGGACTTCTACCGCCGGCTGACACCTCTGTGGAGCAGGCGGCTTGCCCGGGGCGGCTGGCTGCTCTACGAGGTGGGACAGGGACAGGCACACGCCGTCCAGCAGCTGCTGGAGCAGGCGGGACTGACCGGCTGCCGGATTCTGCCGGATTTGGCAGGCATCGGCAGGGTCGTCCTGGGACAACGAAAAGAAAGGATTTCTGACGATGGCAAAAGTGGATAACAAGAAAAAACCGGTCATCAGTATGCCGGAAACAGACGAAGAGAAGAAGAAGGCGCTGCAAAGCGCCATTGCACATATCACAAAGACCTACGGCACCGGCGCGATCATGCGGCTGGGGGACAACAGAACCAACCTCAACATCGAGGCAATTCCCACCGGCTCCATGATGCTGGATCTGGCGCTGGGCATCGGCGGTGTGCCGCGGGGACGTATCGTGGAGCTGTACGGGCCGGAGAGCTCCGGTAAGACCACCGTCGCCCTGCACATCATCGCCGAGGCGCAGAAGATGGGCGGCGAAGTGGCGTTCATCGACGTGGAACACGCCCTCGACCCCCTTTATGCACAGGCGCTGGGCGTCAACATTGACGAGCTGCTGGTGTCCCAGCCGGACAGCGGCGAGCAGGCGCTGGAGATCGCCGAGGCGCTGGTGCGTTCCGGTGCGATTGATGTTCTGGTCGTGGACTCTGTGGCAGCCCTCACCACCAAGGCGGAGATCGACGGCGACATGGGCGACAGCCACGTGGGACAGCTGGCACGTCTGATGTCCCAGGCAATGCGGAAGCTGACCGCCGTTATCTCCAAGTCCAAGTGCGTGGCAATCTTCATCAACCAGGTGCGGGAGAAGATCGGCGTGCTCTACGGCAATCCGGAGACCACACCGGGCGGACGTGCCCTGAAGTTCTACGCCTCTGTCCGCATGGAAGTGCGCCGTGGCGAGGCGATCAAGGAAAACGGCACCCAGATCGGCAACCGCACCAAGGTCAAGATCAGCAAGAACAAGGTGGCACCGCCGTTCCGGGAGTGCGAGTTCGACATCATGTACGGCACGGGAATCTCCCGCACCGGCGAAGTGGTGGACGTTGCCACAGATCTGGGCATCATCCAGAAGAGCGGCTCGTGGTTCAGCTACGGCGAACAGCGTCTGGGACAGGGCAGAGATAACGTGAAGAAGCTGCTGGAGGAGAATCCGGAGCTGATGAAGGAGATCGAGGGCAAGATCCTGGAGCACAAGGACGAGCTGCTGGGCAAGCCCAAGAAGGACAAGAAGAAGTCCAAGCTGGAGGAGGCTGCGGCAAAGGCAGCCGGCGGCGCACCTGCGGCAGACGATGTGCCGGCATCCGGCGTGAATGCGGACGAGGATCTGGAGATCAGCGCCGAGGACGATTTCGAAGAGTTCACACCGGTATAATCCATGGAGATCACAGAACTGCACGCCTACAAGGGAAATACGTGGCTGCTGCGCATGGACGGTAGCGAACCCCCGTACTTTCTCCATGTGTCCGTGGTGCAGAAATTCCACTTGCAGGAGGGCATGCGCCTGCCGGAGAGCGCCTGGGAACAGGTGCAGACGGCGGAGCTGTCCCGCAAGGCGTTTCAGCACGCCTGCTACCTGCTGGACCGGCGGGATTACAGCTATCAGGAGATGTACCGGAAGCTGGAACCGAAGTATCCGGCAGCGGTCTGCTACGCTGTGACCGACCGTCTGGCAGCCAAGGGACTGATTAATGACCGGCGGTATGCGGAACAGCTGGCACGGCACTATGTGGCGGGAAAGCACTTCGGGCTGCGCCGTGCCCGGCAGGAGATGTACCGGCACGGGCTGCTGGAGGCGCAGATTCAGGAGGCGCTGGAACCGTATACGGAACAGATGGCGGAGCAGCTTCAGGCGCTGATCTGCCGGAAGTACGCCGGCTATTTCGCCGACCCGCAGGACCGCCGGACGGTGGAGCGTGGCAAGGCGGCGCTGGTGCGGCAGGGATACGATTTCTCAGAGATCAATGCTGCCGTGGCGTGGTTTCTGGCACAGGAGGAAGAAGCCGATGAGTAGCGTTTGCGCATTTTTTTCGTATGCGAATGCAGACCGGAAACTGGCAGATCAATTCCGGGGAGAGTTTGAGAAAAAGCACGTGATCTGCGAGACCGGAAAATCCGGGAGACCAATCAGGTTTGTCTGCCGATACAGCTGCGGGGGTGCGAATGTATGCTGATCTCCTCTTATCGGGAGAGCATTCTTTCGTATCTCTCTTAGAGCTTGTGTTCGTAGGAAATATATGCGGATTTTCGAGCAAATTTTTTTGCAGACAAGGCAAAAATTTGCAGGCATACTTTCGTATGGCAAGAATTTTTAACGCAGTATGCAACAAAATTTGCCGAAAAGACGTAGATAGACGCCTATGAACACGAGCTCTTAAAGGCGCACGTTGCAAAGGGTATCAATCAAAGGCAATACCGCACAAAGAGCGTCTGGCGACTTTGCACGGTATTGCCCAAAATAAAAGGAGTAGAGAAACATATGCCAATTCGTGTTGGGATGGTTTCTCTCGGATGTTCCAAGAATCTGGTGGATTCGGAGCGCATGCTGTCCAAGCTGCGTACCCATGGCTACCAGCTTGTGACCGAGCCGGGAGAAGCTGACATTGCAATCGTAAACACTTGCGGATTTATCCAGTCCGCCAAAGAGGAGGCCATCGAGACCATTCTGGAGCTGGCTGCCCTGAAAAAAGAGGGGACGCTGAAGAAGATCGTTCTCACCGGATGTCTGACGGAGCGCTACCAGCAGGAGGCTGCCGACCTGTTTACCGAGGCGGACGCAGTCATCGGCATCGGAAACAACCGGGATATCGTAGATGTGCTGGATCACGTGCTCGCCGGCGAGCGTGTGGTGCGCTTCGGCAAGAAGGAGGATGCCGAGACCACCGGTGCCCGCATTATCACCACGCTGCCGTTTTTCGCCTACCTGAAGATCGCCGAGGGATGCAGCAACCGGTGCAGCTACTGTGCCATCCCTGCCATCCGTGGTCCGTACCGCAGCGTTCCCATGGAGCAGGTGCTGGAGGAAGCGCACTGGCTGGCGGAACACCACGTCACCGAACTGGTGGTCATCGCACAGGACACCACACGCTACGGCTGCGACCTGTACGGCAAGTGCCGTCTGCCGGAGCTGCTGCGGGAGCTTTGCCACATCGACGGCATCCGCTGGGTGCGGGTGCTCTACAGCTATCCGGAGCGCATCACCGAGGAGCTGCTGGACGTTATGGCGGAAGAGCCGCACATGGTGCCCTATCTGGATATGCCCATCCAGCACTGCGATGGGGCAATTCTCCGCCGGATGAACCGTCCGGGAAATGAAGCGTACCTCCGGAATCTCATCGCTCACATTCGGGAGCGTGTGCCCGATGTCACCCTGCGCACCACCATCATCACCGGCTTCCCCGGCGAGACCAAGGAACAGTTCAACCGTCTGGGAGACTTCCTTCACGACATGGAGTTCGACCGCATGGGCTGCTTCGCCTACTCCGAGGAGGAGGGCACGGCTGCTGCAGAGTTCGAGGATCAGATCGACGAGGAGGTGCGTGCCCACCGTGCGGACATCCTCATGGAACAGCAGGCAGAGGTGAGCGCCGCCAAGAACGCCGCCAAGATCGGCAAGCGCATGACCGCCGTCATCGAGGGCTACGACAAGTACGCCGGCTGCTATTTCGGCAGAACCGCTGCGGATGCGCCGGACATCGACGGCAAGATCTTTATCAAGAGCGACAGCCGGCTGCGTCTGGGACAGTACATCACGGTGGAAGTATTCGACACCATGGACTACGACCTGCTGGCGGAGGAGGTAACCGATGAATCTGCCGAATAAGCTGACACTGCTGCGTGTCATTCTCATCCCTGTTTTTTTGGTCTGCATTTATGTGGACGCCATTCCGGCGCACTTCCTGCTGGCGCTGATCGTCTTTGCCGTGGCATCCTTTACGGACATGCTGGACGGCAAGATCGCCCGTGCCAGAGGGCTGGTGACGAACTTCGGCAAGTTTCTGGATCCGCTGGCGGACAAGGTGCTGGTCATTACGGCGCTGACGGTGCTGGTGGAGCTGGACGAGTTCCGGATGTCCGCCATTCCGCTGGTCATCATCATTGCACGGGAATTTATGGTATCCGGTCTGCGGCTGCTGGCTGCGGAGGAAGGCGTGGTCATCGCCGCCGGCATCTGGGGCAAGCTCAAGACCGCCTTCACCATGGTGACCATTGTTGCCGTGCTGCTGTACCTGTCCCTGACAGGGGACTTTCATGTGGCAATGCCGGACGCTGTCCGCACATGGGTGCTGAACGGGCTGATCTGGATCTCCACCGTGCTGACCATTATCTCCGGTCTGGTCTATCTCAAGGGCTGCTGGAAGTATATCGACAGCGACAAGTAAGGCAATCCAAAACAATACAAGTTTAAGAGCGATAAAAACAGCCGCACCGGAATGGAAGATCCTCCGGTGCGGCTGTTGTGTTTTTGCGGGATATTTGCGGGCTGCTGCCGTTATTTCGACGATGGCATGACCCGTGCCATAGCGCCCGCCATGTTGGAGATGGGCATGGTCTGGAGCCAGATGCGTCCGGGGCCGGTGACCCTGGTGTTGAACAGCCCCTCGCCGCCCAGCAGGACGTTGCCGATGCCCTTGACCGTCTGCACGTCAATGGAGCAGGTCGCCTCCATGGCAGCCAGATTGCCGGTGTCCACCAGCAGGGACTGTCCGGCAGCCAGATCGTATGCCATGGTGCTGCCGTCGATCTCCAGAAACAGCATGCCGTTTCCGCTGAACTTCTGCATGATGAAGCCTTCGCCGCCGAAGAAGCCGCCGGCGATCTTTTTCTGGAAGTACAGCTCAAAGGAAACGCCTGCCTCCGAGGCGAGGAACGCCGATTTCTGCGCCACGATGGGACGCTCCGGTGTGATGGCAACGGGCATGATCTCCCCCGGCAGGGCGGAGGAAAAGGCGATCATGCCGGTGCCGCCTTTGGCGGTGTACTGGTTCTGGAACATGGCTTCGCCGGTGAGGGCACGGCTGAACATTTTGCCCAGTCCGCCGCCCTTGGTGGCCATCTCCATGTTGGGTGTCATCCATGACATGGCGCCTTTCTGACAGAGGACGCTCTCCTCCGGCTGGAGGGTGAGGACGGCAACGGGGTACGGTTGACCTTGAATTTGATATTGCATGGGTATTGCTCCTTTCGGTGTGGGTTTGGTTATGAGATGCTTTTTCGCAGTGCTTCGGGGAGTCCATGTCCGTCATGGAGTCATTGTGGGCGGCGGGTTTGCCGCAGCCGCAGCCGCCGCCCAGAAGAGCGGCGAGGGCGAAGGCAGGCA
>OGOY01001876.1_pt1 | contig 20627 bp, 16 predicted proteins | sample 1552811 | NCBI WGS metagenome assembly OGOY01 (sample SAMEA2580132, study PRJEB22360) | human gut metagenome | biome: human gut; feature: human-associated habitat; material: faeces | place: Denmark | collected 2008/2010 | reverse complement strand
CGCCCGCCAGCAGCCGCAGGTTGGCGGCGGACCCGGCGGTCTGTTTGACCTCGATGGTGCTGTTCTGGGCGGACATGGCGGTACCAAACGCATTGTACACGCCGCCTGCAGCCGCAGCCCCCAGCCGCAGCCGCGACGCCGCGCAGCCCGCCAGCAGGACCGCGGCGGACAGGGCGGCAATGATACGGAACAGATGTTTTTTCAATCGCATACCTCTCTGAAATTCTTTAGGCTCCCCTTGAGGGGAGCTCCGCCCGCAGGCGGTGAGGGGTGGGCCGCAGCAACCCTTTTATAGGTCGGCTGCCAGCCACCCCTCCGGCCCTGCGGGGCCACCTCCCCTCAAGGGGAGGCAGGGATGGCGGCAGTTATTTCCCCACCACATCCCAATGCTTATCGTTCCTGTTCAGCACCTCGCAGCCGGTCTCGGTCACCAGGACGAGGTCCTCCACGCGGACGCCGAACTCGCCGGGCAGGTAGACGCCCGGCTCAATCGAAAAGATCATGCCGGGTCTGGCTGCGGCGGTGTTCGCGCTGCTGACGTCGCCCTTTTCGTGGTCGGTCTGGCCGATGAAATGCCCCAGACGGTGGTTGAAATACGCACCGTAGCCCGCTTCCGTAATCAGGTCGCGCGCGGCGGCGTCCAGCTCACACAGGCGCACGCCGGGCTTGATGAGCGCCTCGGCAGCCTCATTCGCGCGGCGCACCAGATCGTGCACGGCGGCCTGCTTTTCAGTGGGCTGGCCGCAGAACCAGGTGCGGGTCATGTCGCTGCAATAGCGGCTCTTCACGCAGCCCATGTCAAACAGCACGCAGTCGCCCTCTTTTAACACGGTGTCGTCCGGCTCGTGGTGCGGGTCGGCGGCGTTGGCACCAAAGGAGACGATTGTCGTAAAGCTCGGCCCCTCGCAGCCGTGGGCACGGAACTGCGCGTCGATAAACTCGGCGACCTCGCGTTCGGTCATGCCGGCCTTTATATAGTGCTTCGCGGCCTCGTTTACCGCGTCGTTGATGCGGGACGCCTCGCGCATGAGGGCCTGCTCCTCGGCGTCCTTGCAGGCGCGGCAGTCGTCCACGCAGTCGCTGGACAGCACGACCTGCATACCGGGGTGGGTCTCCATCAGCGGGATCAGAAACTTAGCGGGCCACTCCTTGTCAATGCCCAGCGGCCTGCCCGCGTCCACGACCTCGGCGATCTGCGCCACGGGCTTGTCCGTGTCGGTGTGCCAGACGGTCCTGCACGGCGGCTCGGGCACATTAAACAGTCTGTTCAAAAACAGCACCGGCTCGCCCTCGGTGGGCAGGTAGAGCGCCAGCAGACGCTCATAGGGCTCCACGGCGACGCCGGTCAGATACCACACGCTCTTGGGGTCGCAGACGATCATCTGCGTCAGTCCCTGCGCGCGCAGGGCAGCACGGACACGGTCCATGCGTTCGGTTTTTAACATACAAATGCCTTCTTTCCCATTATTCAGTTTTCCGCGGGCTTCATTGCACTTTTGCGGTACTGCTGGGGGCTTTGGCCCACCATGGCGGTAAAGCGGGTCGAGAAGTTGCTCTCATCCCCAAAGCCGACCTGGTGCGCGATCTCGCAGACGGAGAAATCCGTCAGCACCAGCAGCTCCTTGGCGCGTGTGATCCGCGTGGACAGCAAAAAATTGTAGGGCGTCGTGCCCATGTACTGGCGGAACAGCCGCAGGAACCAGCTCTTGCTCATCGGCGTCTGGGCCAGCAGACTGTCCAGCGACAGCGGCTCGGCATAGTGCTGGCGGATGTACTCGGCGGCCTGTTCGATCAAGGTGCGGTTGGAGCGGCTCTCGTCCCCGGCCAGCAGCTGGCGGGCCATCAGGGCCAGCATCCGGTGCAGGGCCAGGCAGATCTCGATCTGTGCGGCAGCGCCGTGCTCCCACTCGGTGGCCAGTGACTCAAACAGCGGCTGCATCTCCAGCCGACTGACCGTAACGGGGGACAGCCGCCCCTGCGGCTGCAGTACCTCGGCCAGATTGGCGACGCCCGCGCCGTCCAGATGCGCCCAGTAGTGGTGCCAGTGGTCCTGCCCGGGGGCAGTGCAGTAGCTTTGGGGGGTGCGGCAGTTCAACAGCAGGGCGCTGCCGGCGGGCAGCTCCACGCGCTGGTCGTTCTGCTCGATCAGGCCGGAGCCGGACAGCGTATAAAACAGCAGATAGCTTTCCTTATCGGTGCGGGCTGTGGCAAAATGGGCGCGGCCATAAAAGTTGCCGGCCTCGGTGCAGTAAAACGGCTGTGCCAGCGCCGCCGCGCCGGGGGTGGCGCGCAGCCAACTGCTGCGTTCCTCCACGTCCATATTATAGGTCAGCATAGTGGCGGTCCCTCCCTTACTTATATAAACATGATAGAAACAAACCGCGCGTTTGTCAATAAAAAATAGGAAAAGCCTTCCCTATAAAAGAAAAGCGGGCAGGGGAGCGGCGGCACGCCCCGCGGCGTGCGGATGATCAGGAAACCGTTCAGCCGGATGAGGGGAAATTACCGCGGGTGACCCCGCCCGCCTTGACAACGCCGCCCTTTTGTCCTATACTGATACACAGGTTAAACCCGGGTTTAAGTCATAGGAGGAAAACACATGGCCTATACAGTGGGGGAGATGGCGCGGCGGCTGGGTGTGCCCGCATCGACGATCCGCTATTACGATAAGGAAGGGCTGCTGCCCTTCGTCGGGCGCTCGTCCGGCGGCATCCGCGTTTTTACGGAGAAGGACTTCGAATGGCTGCGCATCATCGAGTGCCTGAAAAAGACCGGCATGTCCCTCAAGGACATCCGCGAATACATCGAGCTGGCCATGCAGGGTGATGAGACCATTGCCCGGCGGCTGGAGCTGTTCCGCAAGCAGCGCACCGTGCTCGAGACCCGCATGGCTGAATTGCAGCAGACGATGGACACCCTGGACTACAAGTGCTGGTTCTATGAGACCGCCGCCGCCCGCGGCAGCACTGATGGCATCAGCGACCTGCCCGACGAGGCTCTGCCCGAGGCCCTGCGCCCCGTGCGGGAGCGTCTGCGCGCCGCCGCGGAGGCGGAGACAGAAGAAGTATGACCCCAAAACGCCGCCCCTGCAAAAAGGTCGGCGCTTTTTTGCGCCCCAGGTGTGCCGACTATAACAACCCACCCCGCAAAAATCCTGCCGCCACCGCTATATCTGGTGCTGCAGCGTACAATCTGCCACGAGACAAAACGGAAAATCTCAAAAAATCCTACCGCGAAGTGTTAAACACAGCACAATTCCCGTAAAGATGCAAAAAATACGGAAAATATCTGCGTGAAACTTTCCATTGACACCCCGCGCGCCCTGTGGCAGAATGACGGTAAGAACCTGATTGTGTAAAGGAGAGATCCCTATGACCCCTGAACTTCGCTGGCTGAGTGACCCCACCGTCTTTGCCGTGAACCGGCTGGACGCACACTCTGACCATCTCTGCTGCCGCACCCTGGACGAGGCCGAAAGCGGCCTGACATCGCTGCGCCAGTCACTGGACGGCGCATGGCGCTTTGCGTGGAGCGCCAACCCTGCCTCCCGCCCGGCGGATTTCTGGCAGCCGGACGCCGACCTGTCCGGCTTCGGTACGATCCGCGTGCCCGGGCACATCGAGCTGCAGGGCTACGGTCAGCTGCAGTACACCAACACCCTCTACCCGTGGGATGGCCGCAGCTGCCTGCGCCCGCCGCAGGTCGATTGGAATGATGACCCCGTGGGCAGCTATGTCAAAGAGTTTGATCTGGACGAGTCCCTGCGCGGCCAGCGCGTCTGCGTCAGCTTTCAGGGCGTGGAGCAGGCCATGTACCTGTGGTGCAACGGCCAGTTCGTCGGCTATGCCGAGGACAGCTTCACCCCGTCTGAATTTGACCTGACACCGTATATTCGGGACGAGAACAACTGCCTCTGCGTCGAGGTCTACAAGCGCAGCAGCGCCGCCTGGATCGAGGATCAGGACTTCTTCCGCTTCTCGGGCATCTTCCGCTCGGTCTACCTGTACGCAAAGCCCAGGGTCCACATCAACGACATCTGGCTCAAGGCCGACCTTGCCGCCGACAACACCACCGGCCTGCTGACGCCCCTCGTCAAGCTGGACGGCGAGATCGACGGCGCGTCGGTTGCCCTCGTCGTGACCGACCCCGAGGGCTACGCCGTCTACGAAGGCCCCGCCGCGGGCGATACGATTGAGATCGAGGGCATCCAGCCGTGGAGCCATGCAGCGCCGGTGCTCTACCACGCCTGTTTTATTTAAAATTATTAATAATAATTTCAGCCGTCCTATTTATTTTTTAATTTTTCGGTTCTTGCATACGAAGTGCTGCGCCGCACGATCAGTTTCGGCTCATACTCGACATGATACGTGCTTAAGGGTTCATTGCCGTCCTGGCTTTCCCGAAGAGACTGGATTTTCCGCAGGATGATATCGCACGCATCGCGGCCCTTCAATGGCACATAGTGGTCAATCGTCGTCAGGGAAATCGAGCGGAAGCTGGAATAGACGGTGTTGTCACATCCCACTACGGAAATATCCGCCGGAATGCGCAGTTTGCTCTCGAGCACGGCGTCCATGATCCCGAACGCGATCATATCATTCATGCCGACGATTGCCGTAAGGTTCTTGTCCTCCCGCAGCAGTTCCTTCGTCAGATAATAGCCCATCTTGTACTCAGAATCCATGCTCGGGATCACCTCGTCGAGGTCCTCATCCGCCGATTTGACGATCACGCCGTGGCCGTATCCTGCCTCCTCAAACTCGCGCACAAAGCCCTCCACGCGTTTCAGGCGCTGGCCCTGTTTGGAAGTCAGCGGAGGTGAAACAAACGCCACATGCCGGTGTCCCAGTTCCAGCAGGTGGCGTGCCATCAGCCTGCCGGGTTTTGCATTGTTCAGCTCGACCGCATCAATTTCCAGCAGCTCTTCTCGGTTGTTGATGATGACAAGCGGAATCTCCGCGGCCAGCTCCTCCACTTTTTCCTTGCAGCTTCTGCTCGGATTGCAGGTATAGATAATGCCGCGCGGGCGCACACTCTTCATCATCCGAAGATAATTCTCTTCGATTTTCAGATCCCTCTGCGTATTGCAGACAAAGACCCCGTAATTCTTCTCTTTTGCAACTTCTTCGATGCCGTGCAGCAACATCACATAGTAAGGATTCGTCAGCGTCGGACAGAAGACGACGATCAGCTTGTTGCCGTTCGACTCTCTTCTCATCTTCCGCCGGGGAATCTGGTAGCCCAGCTCTTTTGCCGCCGCCTCCACTTTTTCTACTGTTTCCCGCGAGAACGAAACGTTTTCCCGCCGGTTCAGGATCATGGAGACCGTCGCCTGGGATACGCCTGAGGCTGCTGCGACATCACTGGATGTCACTTTTTTTCTGCCCATAATTACAGCTCCGTTCTGCCCTCTAACGCACGCAGAAGGGTGACTTCGTCAATATTTTCCAGATCGCCGCCCACCGGAACGCCGCTTGCAATCCGCGTCACCTTGATTCCGGTCGGCTTGATCAGCTTGCTGATGTACATGGCCGTTGTCTCGCCCTCCAGGCTGGAGTTCGTGGCAACGATAACCTCCGAGACATCGCCCTGGAGACGCTGCATCAGCTCTTTCAACCGGATGTCGTCCGGCCCGATTCCCAGCATTGGGGAGATTGCCCCGTGCAGGACGTGGTAAACGCCGTCGTATTTTCCGGTTTTTTCATATGCCGCAAGATCCTGCGTCGTCTCCACCACCATGATCACGCTGTGATCGCGCTTGACATTGGCACAGATCGGGCACAGTTCTTTGTCGGTCAGCGTCTGGCAGCACTTGCAGTACTGAACGTGGGATTTTGCTTCTGTGATCGAATCGGCCAGCCGTTTTGCCTGGTCGGCCGGCATATTCATGATATGAAATGCCAGCCTCTGTGCGGTTTTCACACCGATTCCAGGCAGATGGGACAGCTGCTCGATCAACTGATTGATGTATCCGCTGTAGTAATCCATCAGAACGGGAATCCTCCGCCCATGCTGCCAAGTCCGCCGGCGAGTTTGCCCATAGCTTTGGCTGCCTCGTCCTCAACTTTGCGCAGTGCTTCGTTGGTTGCTGCCATGATCAGATCCTCGAGCATTTCTACGTCGTCCGGATCTACGGCATCTTCGCTGATTTTAACTTTGGTTACTTCTTTTTTACCGGAAATGGTTACTTCTACGGCTCCGCCGCCTGCTGTCGCAGTGAACTCTTTCTCCTCCAGTGCTTTCTGGTTCTCTTCCATCTGCTTCTGCATTTTCTGAGCCTGCTTCATCAGATTGTTCATGTTGCCCGGCATTCCTCCCGGGAATCCTCCTCTTTTTGCCATGGGTAATATCCTCCTGAAAAATTTGTTTTTAATCTATTCTTCCCCGTCGTCGAAGTCGCTCTCGTCGTCCTCCTCGACCGGGATTCCATGAATCGCCTGCGTCAGTGCATCATCCACGGAAATCGTGGAGAGCGCGGCGTTTGCATGCTGGTCTGCTAAAATGAGCTGGACCTCTACGGTTTTTCCAGTCATCTGTTCAATAATGGTGCGGATCTCATCGGCTGCCTCCGGCCGCTCAACGTAGATGGATGCGAGCTGGTCTGCAAACTCAACAAACAGTTTGGCGTCGCCCGTCTCGCTGTTGTATTTCGGAACGGCGCTCTGCAGAAACTGGCGGAACATGCCGCTTGTCTGGCCGACAATTGCCTTCCAGGACGCGCTGATGCGCTGTAAATCCGCCGGTGCGGCTTTCACTGGTGCCGGTGCACTCTGCGGTGTTTCTGCCGCCGCATAGCCGTCTCCGGCCGCTCCGGAGCCTCCTGCACTGCCGTTTCCTGCTCCCGGTGCATTTGTCACCATCATCGGGATTCCGCGCTCCATTTTTTCTTCGAGAATCCTAAGACGCTCCAGCACGGATTCGAGGTTCTGCTCCATCTGCGGTTTGCAGAGTTTGACGAGCGCCACCTCAACGAGCACTCGCTTCTGCGCCGCATAGCGGAGCTGGCCGGAGAGCTCGGATAAAACGCGGATATAGTGGATCAGCGTCTCATCGTCTACCATCGTGCTCTCTTCTTTTAAGAGCTTCAGGTTTTCTGTAGAGACGTCGAGCAGTTCTTCGGTTTCATCTGCGCTTTTTACCAACAGCAGATTCCGCAGATACCACGTAAAGTCGGTAACGAACTGTCCCAGCTCTTTTCCGCGGTTTAAAAGGGTTTCCAGCGTGCGGATGCTTCCCGTTACATCCCCGGCGAGGATCGTGCGGAGCATCTGGCTGAAGATTTCGGTATCAACAGTTCCGAGAACTTCAAGGACTTTATCGTACGTCAGCTTCTGCCCGAGGTAGAAGGCGATGCACTGGTCCAGGAGGCTTAACGCGTCTCGCATGGAGCCGTCGCCCGCCTTTGCGACGTAGCGGATGGCTTTTTCTTCGACGTCCACGCCCTCTTTTTCCATCAGTTCACTAAGACGCGCCGCGATGGTATCGATCGTGATGCGGCGGAAATCGTACCGCTGGCATCTGGAAAGGATCGTCACCGGGATTTTGTTTGCCTCTGTGGTCGCCAGAATGAAGATGACATAGGACGGCGGCTCCTCCAGGGTTTTTAAGAGTGCATTGAACGCTCCGGTAGAAAGCATATGCACCTCGTCGATGATATAGACTTTATACCGTCCCTGTGTCGGCCGGTAGGCTACCTCCTCACGGATTTCACGGATGTTGTCGACACCGTTGTTCGATGCCGCGTCGATCTCGATGACGTTCGTGGAAACGCCCGCCAGAATCGCCTTACACGTCGGACATTCGTTGCACGGGCTTCCGTCCACGGGATGTTCGCAGTTGACCGAGCGGGCGAGAATCTTGGCGATCGTCGTTTTTCCTGTTCCGCGGGTTCCGCAGAACAGGTACGCATGACCGATGCGGTCCGCGCGGATCTGATTTTTTAATGTTGTTACAATGTGATCCTGTCCTTTTACATCCTCAAAGGTGGAAGGACGGAATTTTCGGTACAGAGCAGTATAGCTCATAAAATTTTTCTCCTTTTATTGCATCGGCATGGAAGCCTGCCGCCGGCAGTTTCTTTTGGCCAGCAGTGCAACAGAAGAACGGAGACCTTGTTCTTCTTGCTTTAAGGCCTCCGTTCTTTTTCCCTGCCTTTTTCGGGAACGCATCAATCGCCGAAGCTGATTCCCATCCGTTTTGCCTGCAGGACTTCCTGTGCATTCGGATCTACGGTCTTTAATTTTCCGGCGCACTCGCCCAGCGGAATTTTCTTTACTTTTCCGTTGACCATTCCGACCATGTAGCCGTACTGTTTGTCCAGAATAAGCTGTGCTGCCTCGGATCCGAGTCTTGTGGAAAGGACACGGTCATACGGACACGGGCTGCCGCCTCGCTGCATGTGGCCCGGTACGGTGACGCGGATTTCCATGCCTGTCTTTGCCTCGATTTCTTCTGCGATCTTGTAGGATACGGACGGGTATTTCTTTGCGATTTCTTCCTGACGTTTTTTCAGCTCTTTCTTCGGAAGTGCTGCGTCTTCTTTTGCAATTGCACCCTCGGCAACGGCAAGAATGGTGAATCCGCTTCCGCGCTCTTTTCGTCTGTTGATGGCCTCGCATACTTTTTCAATATCGTATGGAATTTCCGGAATCAGGATAACGTCTGCGCCGCTTGCGATTCCGGCGTACAGCGTCAGCCAGCCTACTTTATGACCCATAACCTCTACGATAAAAACTCTCTGGTGAGAGGAGGCTGTTGTATGGATGCAGTCGATCGCATCGGATGCAATATTGACGGCACTGTAGAAACCGAAGGTCATATCCGTTCCGTAGATATCATTATCGATGGTTTTCGGAAGATGGATAATATTCAGTCCTTCCTCTCTCAAGAGGTTTGCTGTTTTCTGGGTTCCGTTTCCGCCAAGAATGACAAGGCAGTCCAGAAGGAGCTTGTGGTAGGTATGCTTCATTGCTTCCACTTTGTCCAGACCGTTTGCATCTGGGGTACGCATCAGCTTGAACGGCTGACGTGAGGTTCCGAGAATAGTTCCTCCCTGTGTTAATATACCGGAAAAATCTTTTGCACTGAGCATGCGGTAATCGCTGTAGATGAGGCCTTTATAGCCGTTCATGAATCCGTATACTTCGAGATCTTTTACATTGTTTGCAAGGCCTTTTACGACTCCGCGCATGGTCGCATTTAATGCCTGGCAGTCTCCGCCGCTTGTTAACAGACCAATTCTTAACATATGACTTTTCCCATCCTGTTCTTTATTAGATTTTCACGACTGCTTCTTGTTTCTTGGCAGTATTATGGAATGTTTACATTATACCCTATTTTTTTCGTTCTCACAATAGTTCGGGGGAAGAAAGCGCGGGAGTTTCTATTTTTTGTACGAAAAAAGGAAGTCTGGGGTTCAGGCTTCCTTGGATTTTCTTTTTTATGCGCGCCGCACTTCGAACTCTCACCACGAACGTTACTCCTACAGCCTACTCGGCCCAGGCACCCTCACGGCACACAGGAGATTCCACTTAGTGCTGCTGCATTCCTGCCCTGACACGGTTCATGGAGTCCTGTTGCGTAAGACCCAGACGTCAACGTCACTTATAGAAGGCAGCTTCGCAATGAAAGAGCCCTCGGATTGGCATCACCCCCGCTGTAGCGGATTGCGGGTACAGGGCACCGCTATCTCCCCGGCTGCGCATTGTTTAGTATACGGGATTTCGGAGGGGATGTCAAGGAATTTGTGAATTGAAATATTGGTATAGCACGAGTATAATTTATAGTAAAGCCAGAAAATAACGCAAAAATTCAGTACCGCAGAGTGTGAACGACTGCTTCACAGATTTTCGTCGTACCCTGGTACGCCTTTCCATCTGTTTTTTACAATTCTCACTCTGCAACACTGCTTTTTTCATTATTTTCAAGATTTGCTATCGATAACTTTTTGAAAATGATACATTTTTTTCTTATAGAAGGAGGATGGACGAATGATACGAGTTACGGTCTGGAATGAGTTTCAGCATGAGCGGACGCAGGAGAAAGTGAAAGAGATTTATCCGGACGGGATTCACACCTGTATTGCAAAGTTTCTGAGACAAGAGGAGGAGCTTTCGGTTCGGACGGCTGTGTTTGACGAGAAGGAGCATGGGCTGACGGAAGAAGTGCTGGCAAATACCGATGTGCTGGTGTTCTGGAATCATATGCTGCAGGAGGAGTTCTCGGACGATGTGGCCGAGCGGGTTCGGCGTCATGTGCTGGCCGGAATGGGGCTGGTAGTTCTGCATTCAGGGCATTATTCCAAGATTATGCGGAAGCTTCTCGGAACAAGTATGACGCTTCGGTGGCGGCATGGGGATCGTGAGAGACTGTTCTGTACGTGTCCGACCCATCCGATCGCGCAGGGAATTCCGGCATGGGTGGATATTCCGGAGGAAGAGATGTATGGGGAGTTTTTTGATATTCCTAAACCGGATGATGTGGTATTTACGGGATGGTTTGCAGGCGGTGAGGTGTTCCGCAGCGGATGCACCTTTACACGTGGGCTGGGCAAAATTTTCTATTTTCAGCCGGGACACGAGGAATACCCCATTTACCATATGCCGGTGATTCAGAAGATTATCAAAAATGGGGTGCGCTGGTGCGTTCCTGTAGTACGAAGACCGGCACCACTGGATAATGCATGGGTGAATCCATCTACGGAGGAAGTGTATCTTTCTTCACACCAAAAATAGCAGCTGCAGTTTACCGATATCTGTATCCCGTTTGATTTTTTCAAAACAGGGGTCTGATTTCACGATCAAAAATGTTCTGCAATACACGGATGGAATCTGCGTACACATTGCATAAATCAGGAGGAAATGTTATATGAGAAAGCTTTCCGTTTTTTACGAACACATTCTACAGGCGTGTGAGCAGTCCGGTAAGACGATTCCGGAAGTGCTCGCGTTCTGCAGGGAGCAGGGAATTTCGGCTGTTGAGATGAACTACAGTCTGTTTGCATCAGAAAGAGAGGTCATTGCCCCGATGCTTTCCGATGCGGGGCTGGTGATCAGCTGTATGCATGAAACCTTTGATTTTTCCCATGATACGGATCTTGGCAGAGCACAGCAGATGCTCGATACTGCGGCATCGCAGCAGGTTTCGCGTGTCCTGTTTGTTGCAGGCGCGCTTGAAACTGCCGAAGCGGCAGAGCTTGCAGCCTGCAGCAGCACCTATGAGGCAACGAGTACTTTTATGGCCGAAAACAAATCGATTCAAAATATGGTACATGCGCTTTCCTCACTCGCCGAATATGCGGCTTTACGTGGCGTTTCGATTACCTTAGAGGACTTTGACGGTTTTTTACAGCCGTTTGCACGCACATATCCGCTGCTCTGGTTTATGGAGCACGTGCCGGGGCTGCGGTATACGCTTGATATCGGAAATTTTGCTTTCAGTGATGAGGATGTTTCGTATGCTGCCTGGCTTCTGAAGGATTATATTGTCCATGTTCACTGTAAGGATCGTGCCGAAAGTCCGCTCGTTCACGGACGTTTCTGCCGCGGCCTTGGCCAGACACCGGCCGGAACGGGATATCTGCCGATGGCAAAGCTTCTTACAGATTTAGAAGCGTGCGATTATGACGGTTATCTCGCCATCGAGCATTTCGATGCGCCGGATCAGTTATCGTTCATCGAACAGTCCGCAGCGTTTCTGCGCCAGTGGGTTTCCGAATAATTCCGCCTCTTTCATAAGCGCTCTGATTTTCGGAAAATTTCGTATTTCCGGGGAGAAATTCAGCAAGGAAAATATGTCGAAAAAATTCTTTACTATCTTTGGTTTTTTCGTATCTTTTCCTTGCTTTCCAGGGAAAACATGGTAAACTAAATTTGAAGCTTTTTGAGAAGGCATGATTCGAAAAGCAAATCTAAAACAAGAGGGTTTTAAAGTAATGGGAGAAATTATTATTCCGCAGGGTTACAAATCTGCATTAAACCTCCACGATACACAGGTGGCGATTAAAACAGTAAAGGATTATTTCCAGCATGAGCTGACACATCGTCTGCATCTGCTCCGTGTAACAGCTCCACTTTTTGTACAGCCGGAAACCGGCTTGAATGACAATCTGAATGGCGTAGAACACCCGGTTTCTTTTGAGTTAAAGGATCAGGGTACCAAAAAAACCGCTGAAATTGTTCAGTCTCTGGCAAAATGGAAACGGTACGCACTTCACAAATACGGCTTCTCTGAGGGAGAAGGCATCTACACCGATATGAACGCCATCCGCCAGGACGAGGTGACCGACAACATTCACTCCGTTTACGTGGATCAGTGGGACTGGGAAAAAATCATGTCCCCGGAAGAACGCAATCTTGATTTCTTAAAGAGTACCGTAAAAGATATCTATGAGGCACTGAAAAACACGGAAAAACATATGGCAGACCAGTACGACTACATCGAAACCATTCTGCCGGATGAAATTTTCTTTATCACTTCCCAGGAACTTGAGGATCGCTATCCGGATCTGACTCCAAAGGAAAGAGAGTATACAATCACCAAAGAAAAAGGTGCTGTCTTTATTATGCAGATCGGCGGCGTGCTTGCTTCCGGAGAGCGTCAGGACGGACGTTCCCCGGACTACGACGACTGGTCCTTAAACGGCGACCTGATCGTTTATTATCCAGTGCTTGACATCGCTCTTGAGCTCTCCTCCATGGGTATCCGCGTCAACGCAGATGCTCTCCGCGCTCAGTTAAAGGAATGCGGATGCCAGTCCCGCGCGAAGCTTCCCTTCCAGAAATCCATTCTGAACGGCACTCTCCCGCAGACAATCGGCGGCGGTATCGGACAGTCCCGTATCTGTATGTTTTTCCTGCGCAAAGCGCACATCGGAGAAGTACAGTGCTCGGTATGGCCGATGGAGACACGAGAGGTGATGGATGTGATGAATATTCAGCTTCTGTAAGATTGGTTTCGAATAGACGATTACTATAAAAGGGATACGTTTCCTGTCCGCCCGTTTTCAGGGTATGACAGAAACGTATCCCTTTTATATTTTCCTGCATTGCTGCTGCATTTCGTCCTTACATCAAATCTTCTTCTGCTTTTCGCGGTTTCAGAACCGTTCTTCCAAAAGCTCAAGCAGTTCCTCTCTCTGAAAGGATGCTGTCTTAATTTCATCACCGGAAAGGATCTCTTCCGCCAGCTCTTTTTTCATCTGCTGAAGCTTGATGATTTTTTCCTCGATGGTTCCTTTTGCAATCAATTTGTATACCGTCACAACATTTTTCTGCCCAATACGATGTGCACGGTCTGTCGCCTGATTTTCAACAGCAACATTCCACCATGGATCGTAATGGATGACGATATCCGCGCCGGTCAGGTTCAGGCCGGTTCCACCTGCTTTCAGGGAAATACAGAATACAGACGTGTCATCCCGGTTGAACTGTTCCACCATTTGTGCACGCTGCTCTTTTTTCGTGCTTCCCTGCAGGACAAAGCAGCTGATGCTTTCTTCCTGCAGACGCGCGGTCAGGATCTCGATCATCGAAGTGAACTGGGAGAACAGCAGGATTTTGTGGCCGGATTCCACGGCACTCTGAATCAGCTCGATGCAGAGATCGAGTTTTGCCGAACCGCCTTCGTAATTTTCGTAAACAAGCGCAGGATCACAGCAGAGCTGACGCAGCCGCGTCAGTTCAGAGAGCACCTGGAACCTGGAATCGGCAAATTCTTCCTCTGTCTGGTTCTGCAGCATAAGCGCCAGCCGCTGGGCATGTGCATGATACAGCTCCTTCTGCTTCTGTTCCATGCGGGCAGCCATATTTTTCTCAATTTTGTCCGGCAGATCCTTCAGCACTTCCTTCTTCAGACGGCGCAGAATAAACGGACGGATCATCTTTTGCAGACGTTCTAATCTTTCTTCGTCGCCGTTCCGCACAATCGGAAGTTCAAACTGCTCGCGGAATTTCTGATATCCATAGAGGAATCCCGGCATCAGATAATCAAAGATGCTCCATAGTTCACTTAACTGGTTTTCTACCGGTGTTCCGGTTAATGCCAGGCGGAACGATGCATGGATCGTTTTCACGGCTTTTGCTCCCTGCGTTGCGTGATTTTTGATGAACTGCGCCTCATCAATGATCTCGCAGAAGAACGGGAGATCCTGATACAGTTCGATATCGCGGCGGAGCAAATCGTACGAGGTAATCAAAATATCCTGCATACCGGCATTTTGGATCATCTCTTTCCTCTGTTCCTGTGTGCCGGCGACGAGTCTCGTCTGCAGCTCCGGAGCAAAGCGGGCACATTCGCTCTCCCAGTTATAGACGAGAGATGCCGGTGCAACGATCAAAGAACGACGATTTGCATTTTCGGGTGCTTCCTGCATTTCAGATAAGAGAAAGGCGATGGTCTGCAGCGTCTTTCCAAGTCCCATATCATCCGCCAGAATACCGCCAAAACCGTTCTGGCATAAGGTTTTCAGCCACCAGAATCCTGTTTTCTGATATTCACGGAGCTGTGCCTGCAGATTGTCCGGAAGTTCAAAATCGTTCTCCTCTGCAGTTTTCATATTTCGGATCAGCATACGGAACTCGCGGTTTTTCTCAACCTGAAGATCATCCTGCTCTTTTAAACGGGTATCGAGGTAGAGTGCTCGGTATTTCGGAATTGTGATCTCGCCGCTCTTCAGCTTTGCCTCGGAGATCTGCAGATTTTCCCGCAGTTCCGAGAGAACGCGGATACCGTCCTCGTCCATATCCATAAATTCACCGGTCCTCAGGCGGTAAAATTTCTTTTTCCGGTCATATTTTGAAAGAATCTCTGCCAGTTCCTCCATGCCAAAATTGCCCGGATTCAAATGAAGTTCCAGTACATTTTCTGCGAGGGATACACCGACAGAAACTTTCGGGGACGGGATGACACGGATCGCTTTTAACCGGTCAGAAACAAAAATTTCGCCCAGTTTCTGCAGATCTTCCATACCGCTGCTTAAAAACTCATACATCTCATCGGCTCCCTGGAGAAGCATCTGATGTTTCCGCGCATCATAAGCGCTGAAACAGGATCGAACGAGCTGGTTTGCCGCTGCTTCTTTCCGTACATCACGGCCATGGGAAAGCTGATGGATATCGTTTGCATCTGCAAAAACATTGTATTTTTTCTCGCCATAGACAGCCAGAAGTTCGCAGATAATCATATCATGCTGCGGCGCATCCAGATAAATCTGAAATTCCACCTGCGGCGGAAGATACTGCTGTAATTCCAGCTTTTCTTCTTTTTTTACCTTAAAATGTTCCTCCAACACCGGGAGAAGTCCCTGGCAGAAGGTCGGGATATCTTCTTTTGCAATTTCACAGACTCCGTCCGGACATCGCTCCATATATTCCAGGAAGTCGCAGACTTCTGCTATCTCTTCCCTTGGGACTCGGTAAATTGTATTTTTTTCTGAAAGAAAATACAAATATTTTCTGCCATAAAAAATGGGATCCGCGTACATCTGTACCTTTAGGCCATCTGCTTTCCGTAAAAGCTTCATTTCATACTGCGGCATCCCCTCCTGGCAGTGCCACAGTTTTTCTTCTCTCCAGTTCGTACGACAAAAGAACTCCTGGCTGCCAACAGCCTCAAAAAATTCATCCATATTCTGCACAGAAATCATCACATAACGGTCATCAAAGCAGGACGCATAGCTGCCGGTACCTATCTGATAGCATGAGCCGCGTTCCATGGTATATGCGCTCAGAAATTCTACCATCGGACGGCTTTCTTCTTCAAAAGCATCCATACAGTGCAAAAAAGAAAGCTGTGCACCGTAGCTGACCGTTTCCATATTTTTTACAGCTGCTGTCATTTTGGAAACACTTTTTAATACATACATCCTTTTGCTTCCGATTTTAAATTCTGCCCGAAAGGAATCGTCAAACTGGCTCTCCAGATGAATTTCCAGTTTAACCTGACCTGCTTTTGCTTTCGGCAGAAAAGCAACCTGATCCCGCATCACATAATGTGAAAGCAGTTCAGAAAAACCGGGGCTTGTCTCTGCTTTTGGTGTTGGTTTTACTACTTTTCTGACAATTTTATGTTCTCCCTGGAATTCTTCCATTCCTTTTTTCACGCCGACAGCACGAAGAAGCTGCTCCAGTTCCTGATGTTCTTCGTCATTTCTCACTTTTTCTTCCAGTTTTTTTCTCTCTTTTTTCCGCCATTCAAGATAGTACAGCAAAACAGCGACACAATGTTTGCACAATCCCCAGTACTGCTCATGTGCCGGACAATCACAATCATCTTCCATAATTTCAGACATTTCTTCATCTACAGAAACGCTGACACAATACATATTTTTTCCGCTTCCGTCTACGACAGCTGTAATTTTATGCAGTTGATATCCGAAAATATCCTCCATTTCCTGTACCTGAAAAGCATGCACTTTCTGTTCTTCATAGATCTTTTTTCCACGGTTATATGATACGGAATTCGTCTCCTGTTTGATGTCCGCCTTTGTAATCATGCTGGTAAAATCCTTTCTGTTCTATCTTTTCCCATCATTCACAATTCGTATTTTACAGATTCTGGTTTTGATCACATCCGACAAGCTTCTCGGAAAGCTCTTTTAAAACATTTTCCTGATATCCCGCTTTTCCTGTTTTCCTTACCAGTTCCGCCGTTTCTCTTAATAACGGGTGCCAAATGTGTTCCAGCTTTTTTCTGCCATTCTCTCCAAATACTTCTTTTGAAAGACTGTTCCGGTAATCCTCTGGTGACATTCCAAAGAATTGGATTCTGTTTCCGAACCGCTGCCAGAGTCTGTCGGCAATTCCAATCCCATCCGGATCAAGATCTCCACTGTAGTAAATGGGAATCCCACTCTGTACGATCAACGAAATCAGTTTTAATGCTGCATACCGCGGCTGTCCCGACGTACACAGCAGCGACACATTCTTTCCCTGCACCTGTTCCATAAGATAGCTGAATACCATTTCGTTTTCCACAATGTATACACACGTTCCGACAGGCTGTACTTCTGTAATACCATTCAGATTTTCCATGGTAAGCACATACGGTTCCCTGCATCGGCAAAAGGCTTCATATGCAGGATGCCATATCTCCTGTTTTTTCAAACGAATTCCAAACGCATGTACCAGGGAAGAAATGTTATCCGGTACAATTCCCACGCACTGCAGCAGTTCTCTCCATTGCACTCGGTACTGATAAATAAGAGGTTTCATCAATTGCCTCCAAGTAGTCCATCTTTTTTCCTTTCTTCTTCTCTTTTATTTCAACTAATAAAAATTATATCATATCCTGCTATATATGATAAGTTTCTTTTGGTTAAAAACAGAAAAACCCCGGCCGCCTTACGGCGCCGGGGTCTCTTACGTTTGAGCACAAGTATCTTTCGATACAATTATATTTTATTTCCCGCAGTGCTTTCCTCGATTTCGCTTCGCTCCATCTCGGTCGGGCTGTCGCCCTATAAATTCTCCGACTAATGCCCTTGTGTGAGCAAGCTCCCACCGGTCATTACTCTCCGAATTTGCACTGCTCATAGATAACCGAAATTAGTCGATCAGAGTAGCAACACGGCCTGATCCAACGGTACGGCCACCCTCACGGATAGCGAAGGTAAGACCCTGATCCATAGCGATCGGGTGGATCAGTTCGATGGTCATCTCTACGTTATCGCCAGGCATGCACATCTCAGTTCCTTCCGGAAGAGTGATAACACCTGTTACGTCAGTTGTACGGAAGTAGAACTGCGGACGATAGTTGTTGAAGAATGGAGTATGACGGCCACCCTCGTCTTTTGTCAGAACGTATACCTGAGCGGTAAATTTGGTATGGCAGTGAACGGTACCTGGTTTAGCCAGAACCTGTCCTCTTTCGATCTCTGTTCTCTGAACACCACGAAGCAGAGCACCGATGTTATCACCAGCCTGAGCCTCATCGAGGAGTTTACGGAACATCTCGATACCAGTTACAACAGTTTTCTTGGTCTCTTCTTTCAGACCTGCGATTTCAACTTCCTCATTCAGATGAAGAACACCAGCCTCAACACGGCCAGTAGCAACAGTACCACGACCAGTGATGGTGAATACATCCTCTACAGGCATGATGAAGTCTTTATCTGTGTCACGCTGCGGATCCGGGATCCAGCTATCTACTGCATCCATAAGCTCCATGATTTTATCTCCCCATGGGCCAGCCGGATCTTCCAGAGCTTTCAGAGCAGAACCCTGGATGATCGGAGTGTCATCTCCCGGGAAGTCATACTCGTTCAGCAGCTCACGGATCTCCATGTCTACCAGCTCAAGCAGCTCTTCGTCGTCTACCATATCGCATTTGTTCATGAATACAACGATGTAAGGTACACCTACCTGACGGGACAGAAGGATGTGCTCTTTTGTCTGAGCCATAACACCGTCTGTAGCAGCTACTACAAGGATAGCTCCGTCCATCTGTGCAGCACCAGTGATCATGTTCTTTACATAGTCAGCATGGCCTGGGCAGTCAACGTGTGCATAATGTCTCTTCGCTGTCTGATACTCAACGTGAGCAGTAGAGATTGTGATACCACGCTCTCTCTCTTCAGGAGCCTTATCAATATCCTCAAAGTTCTCAGCCTCGTTACCAGGAACTCTAGCAGCAAGAACCTTTGTGATAGCAGCAGTTAATGTTGTTTTACCATGATCTACGTGACCGATGGTACCAATGTTACAATGGGGTTTGTTTCTCTCAAACTTTTCTTTAGCCATTTCTAAAATCCTCCTTATAATTCCTAGACGCTCAATGCGTCAAACGGTTTGCGCAAAATCACGCTATGGGCACTATTATAGGGTATAACGCTTGTTTTTTCAAGTATTTTTCTGCAATAATGCCCTGTGATTTCTATATTTCTATGAATTTCCATTCATATGATAACTTTTCCCATCAGAATGTGTGCACATCTCTGATTTCTCGACATTTTACAACGTCAACGGCAAATTATTCACTTGCCTTATTTGCAAGAACTTTTTCCTGTACGTTCTTAGGACACTGCTGGTACTTCTCGAAGAACATGGAGTAGTTACCACGACCCTGTGTACTGGAACGAAGCTCTGTAGAATAACCGAACATCTCAGCCAATGGTACGAATGCTCTAACAATCTTACCACCACCGATGTCGTCCATTCCCTCGATCTGTCCACGCTTAGCATTCAAGCTTCCGATAACATCGCCCATGTACTCCTCAGGCATTGTTACTTCAACCTTCATGATAGGCTCTAACAGAACCGGATTACCCTTCTTCATAGCATCCTTGAACGCCATAGAACCAGCGATGTGGAATGCCATCTCGGAAGAATCGACCTCATGGTAAGAACCATCCCATACATTTGCATGTACACCGAGTACAGGGAATCCACCAAGGATACCAGCCTGAGCTGCTTCCTCGATACCTTCGCCGATTGCTGGGATGTATTCCTTAGGAATAGCACCACCGACAACGGTAGACTCGAACTTGAATGTTTCCTCGCCATTTGGATCCATAGGCTCAAACTTAACTTTACAGTGACCATACTGACCACGACCACCGGACTGCTTAGCATACTTGCTGTCAATGTCAACTGCAGTCGTGAATGTCTCTTTGTAAGCTACCTGTGGAGCACCTACATTAGCCTCTACATTAAACTCACGAAGCAGACGATCTACGATAACTTCCAGGTGAAGCTCGCCCATACCAGCGATGATTGTCTGACCTGTTTCCTGATCTGTATGTGCACGGAATGTCGGGTCTTCTTCTGCAAGTTTTGCAAGAGCTTCACCAAGTTTACCCTGTCCAGCTTTAGTCTTAGGCTCGATAGCCAGCTCGATAACTGGTTCTGGGAATTCCATGGACTCCAGGATTACCGGATGCTGCTCGTCACAGATTGTATCACCAGTTGTTGTGAATTTGAATCCGATAGCTGCAGCGATATCACCGGAATATACTTTATCAAGTTCCATACGTTTGTTAGCATGCATCTGAAGAATACGTCCAACACGTTCTTTCTTGTCCTTAGTAGCATTAAGTACATAAGAACCAGAATTCATTGTACCGGAATATACACGGAAATATGCCAGTTTACCAACAAATGGGTCTGTCATAATCTTGAATGCAAGTGCTGCAAACGGTTCTTCATCAGAAGAATGTCTTACTACCGGGTTGCCGTCCAGGTCAGTTCCCTCGATTGGAGGAATATCTGTTGGAGCAGGCATATACTCAAGGATAGCATCAAGAAGTTTCTGAACACCTTTGTTTCTGTAAGCAGAACCACAGCAAACAGGTACAGCTGTACATTCGCATGTAGCTTTTCTTAAAGTAGCTTTCAGTTTTTCAACAGATGGTTCTTCACCTTCCAGATATTCCATCATTAAGTCGTCATCAAGCTCACAGATTTTCTCAATGAGCTCTGTATGATAAAGCTCTGCATCTTCCTTCATATCTTCCGGAATATCAACGATGGAGATATCATCACCTTTTTCATCGTTGTAGATGTAGGCTTTCATTTCGAATAAGTCAATGATTCCTTTGAAATCATCTTCTTTTCCGATTGGCAGCTGTAAGCAGATTGCGTTTTTACCAAGACGAGTCTTGATCTGCTCTACTGCACCGTAGAAGTTTGCAC
>OGOY01001859.1_pt1 | contig 20727 bp, 17 predicted proteins | sample 1552811 | NCBI WGS metagenome assembly OGOY01 (sample SAMEA2580132, study PRJEB22360) | human gut metagenome | biome: human gut; feature: human-associated habitat; material: faeces | place: Denmark | collected 2008/2010 | reverse complement strand
AAGCAGCCCTTTACTATCGTGAGGCGCGAGTGACGTTCGCATCGGCGGCAGACTGCGTGCGGAATGCGGCATTGCTGCGCTCGCCGCATTGAGCAGTGCTCCGTTAGACGGAAATTAGGCTGCACTTCTACAAGATGGGCAGAGCGGCAGCGGATAATAGGAGTAAGTCAGATCGTATAGCAGAACTCAACGCGGCAACGCCGCGCGCGGGCAGTGCAATCGGCAAGCATTGCAGCTCTTCGAGCTGTTCGCTTGCAATGAAAGCCTTTCTCTTGGGGTTCCAAAGGGGGTATTCTTTTTTGCAAAAGGGAATACCCCCTTTGACCCTGCCGCCCGCAGGCGGCATTTCTTTCGCACCTGTGCGAACAAGAGGGAGTCTTTCTTTGAAAAGGAAAATCTCCCTCTTGACAATATCGATATTCGATAATATACTCTCTTCAAGAATATCGAATATCGATAAAAGGAGGTTGACGATGGCGCGGGAGAAATTCAGCACGCTGACCGAGCAGATGTTTTACATCCTGCTGTGTCTGCGCGAGGAGTGCTGCGGCATGGACGTGATGGCGCGCGTGAACGAGTTGACGGGCGGGCGCGTGGCCGTCGGCCCGGGGACGCTCTACAACCTGCTCGAGCAGTTTCTGGCGGCGGGGTACATCGTCGAGACGCGCGCGGAGGGGCGGCGGCGCAGCTATCAGCTCACAGCGGAGGGCGAAACGCTGCTGCAAAACGAGGTGGAGCGCCTGCAGGCGCAGGTGCGGGACTACGAGAAGCTATTTGAGAGATAACGCCCCTTGCGGGCGGAGAGAAATGAGAGAAAGCGAGGTTTTTCTGATGCGCAACACCAAACGGGAGCTGAATCCCTATTCTTTTTACGACACCGAGGGCCTTGCGCGCCACTTTGAGCGCATGGCAGCGGAGGGCTGGGCGCCCGACCGCGTGGGCCTGTTCATCCGCTACCGCCGCATTAAGCCGCAGAAGCTGCGCTTTGCCATCACCTACTATCCCGATGACGGTGGTGCAGACGGCGAAGATGTTTTCCTCGAGTACTGTGCACAGGCGGGATGGCAGCACGCTGTGGGCGCGGGAGCGCTGACATTCTGGGGGGGCAATGTGGATGGCGAGGGCGGCGGCCTTGGAGGAAGGACCCGCCATGTGCTCTGCACAGCGGATGAAAATGCTGTGGATGTTGAGACCGACCCTGTCTTACAGGTGGACGCGATGCACCGTGCCCTCAAATATTACCACAGTATGATGATTTTTTGGTTCGGCTATATGCTCCTCAGGATCTGGGATATCCTGACCGGCCTGAAAACAGACCCTCTGAATACGCTTATCTATGGAATGGGGGATTTTTTGTCATGTATTTCGCCTGTTGTCACGCTGATCTGCGGGACTGACCTTATCTGCTATAACAGCTGGTATCGGAAGGCGGCGCGCACGGCGAGAGAGGAACATCGCTTTTTGCCTGCAAAGTCGCGCCTCTGGCTCCAGATACTGGAGCGCGCGGCGCTGCTGCTGACACTTTTCGGCATTTTGGTGAGAGCCCTGCTGGGGACCGGCGACAGCAGTATGGGGAGGCTTTACCTTGCCGCGATCCTGTGCGGGATCACGCCGTTTGCTGCGATGTTTCTCACCTATTCGGCGGTGAAAACCGGTGCGGGCAGGGCGAAGCGCTGCATCGTCACGGCCTGCGTGACGGCGGCGGTCGCGCTGGCTTCGGTGGGGGTGCTGCTTACCATGGAGCAGAACGGACTTTTTGACAGCGATGAAGTTCCGCCTGAGCTGTATGATGAAGAATTTCGGGCGACCGTCTACCACGACGCGCTGCCGCTCTACCTCTCTGACCTCGGCGTAGCGGATGAAAACGCGCGCTGGTCGTGCTTGAGCTGGGAAATGTCCTCGCCTTTTGCTTCTCAGCGCGGTGGATGGCAGGACGATGTGCTTGCCGCCTTTGATGATCCGGAGCATCCGGAGACAGCGCGCGGCAATCCCACGTGGATTCATTACAGCGTCAGCGATGTGTACCTTACATCGTGGTTTGGCCGCTGTCTTGCCGCTGAGCTGAACTATCGCCAGCGAGCATACGTTGATGGCGACCCGAATCCATCACCTTGGGCTTACCGTGAGACCGACGCTGCGCCGTGGGGCGCAACGCAGGCGTGGCGGCTCTACGACGAGGAAGAGGAGCAGTGGCTTGACCACTGGCTCATCACAGGCGGCACGCGCATTGTCGAGTTTGCGTCGGGCAGTGTGCAAATGACCGATGTCCAAAAGGCGGTCGTCGGCGAAAAGCTGCTGAGTGCAGATCTAAAATAACGCAAAAAAGGAGCACCCGAAAGGGTGCTCCTTTTTCATACCGTAGGAACAGCAATTACTGCTTGTCGTACAGGTCGATGAGCTTGGTGAGGTGCTCGTAACGCTCCTTGGCCGCGTCCTCGTTGCGGGTGAAGAGACCCTCCGCACGCTCGGGGAACTCGCGGGTCAGGCGGCTGTAGCGCGCCTCGTTCATCAGGAATTCACGGTAACCGCCGGCAGGAGCCTTGGAGTCGAGCGTGAACTTCTTGTCAGCCGCAGGATTGAAGCGGAACAGGTTCCAGTAGCCGCACTCGACAGCCTTCTTCATTTCCTTCTGGCAGTTGATCATGCCGCCCTTGATGGAGTGCATCTCGCAGGGGCTATAGCCGATGATCAGGGACGGGCCGTTGTAAGCCTCAGCCTCGGTGATGGCCTTGATGGTCTGGGCCGGGTTGGCGCCCATGGCGATCTGAGCGACATAGATGTAGCCGTAGCTCATCGCGATCTCGGAGAGGCTCTTCTTCTTGGTCTCCTTACCGGCAGCCGCGAACTGAGCGACCTGACCGATGTTGGAAGCCTTGGAGGCCTGACCGCCGGTGTTGGAGTAGACCTCGGTATCGAAGACGAAGACGTTGACGTTCTTGTTCTGAGCAAGCACGTGGTCCACGCCGCCGAAGCCGATATCGTAAGCCCAACCGTCGCCGCCGAAGATCCAAACGGACTTCTTGGAGAGGTAATCCTTCTTGTCGAGGATCTCAGCAACGAGCTTGCAGGCATCGCAGTCGCAGAACTTCTCGCCCTTGGCCTTGAGCTCGGCGGCGTGCTCAGCGAACTTGGGCACAGCGGCCAGCTCGTCGACGGTGGCGATGTTCGCCTGCAGAGCCGCGACGTATTCCTTCGTGGCCTCGGCGTTGGCGTTGCCGTCGTCCTTGGTATCGAGCCACTTCTGAGCGGCTTCCTTCAGTGCGGGCTGTGCCCACTCGATGGCAAGGAGCTGCTCGGTCTTGGCCATCAGATCCTCGCGGATCTTCTCCTGGCCGACATACATACCGAAGCCGTGCTCGGCGTTGTCCTCGAAGAGGGAGTTGCACCAAGCCGGGCCGTGGCCGTTCTTATCCGTGCAGTACGGAGAGGTAGCGCCGGGGCCGCCCCAAATGGACGAGCAGCCGGTGGCGTTGGAGATGTACATACGGTCGCCGAAGAGCTGAGTGACGAGACGGGCATAGCTGGTCTCGGCGCAGCCTGCGCAGGAGCCGGAGAACTCGAGCATGGGCTGCTTGAACTGGCTGCCCTTGACGGTGAGATCCTGCATATCCTTCTTGTCGGAGACCTTGGAGACGCAGTAGTTGAACACATCCTGCTCAGGCAGCTCGGACTCCTGGCCAACCATCGTCAGAGCGCCGACCGGGCACTGGCCGACGCAGACGCCGCAGCCCATACAGTCGAGCGGGGAGATGGCCATCGTGTACTTGTAAACACCCTTGCCCTTGCCGGCCTTGATGTCGACGATCTTGGCATTGGCAGGAGCATTCTTGGCCTCTTCCTCGGTGAGAGCGAAGGGACGGATGGTGGCGTGCGGGCAGACGTAAGCGCAGTTGTTGCACTGAATGCACTTCGTCTCGTCCCACGTGGGAACGGAAACGGCAACGCCGCGCTTTTCGTAAGCGGCAGCGCCGAGCTCCCACTGGCCGTCCACGTGAGGCATGAAGGCGGAAACGGGCAGGCTGTCGCCGTCCATCTTGTCCACGGGATCGAGGATGTTCTTGACCTGAGCGACGAGCTCGGGCTTGCCCTCGTAGGAGACGGCCTCGTCAGCGTCGACAGCGTTCGCCCAATCGGCGGGAACGTCGATCTTGGTGTAGGCGGTGGCGCCGAGGTCGATGGCCTTGTGGTTCATATCGACGACGTCCTGGCCCTTCTTCAGGTAGGAGTGCGTCGCGGCGTCCTTCATGTACTGGATGGCCTGCTCTTCGGGCATGACCTTCGCCAGGGAGAAGAACGCGGACTGGAGGATGGTGTTGTTGCGCTTGCCCATGCCGATCTTGATGGCAAGGTCGATGGCGTTGATGGTGTAGAGCTGGATGTTGTTCTTGGCAATGTAGCGCTTGGCGTCCGCCTTGAGGTGGTGGTTCAGCTCATCGAAGTCCCACTGGCAGTTGATCATGAACACGCCGCCGGGCTTGACGTCGTTGACCATCTTGAAGCCCTTGATGATGTAGCTGGGGTTGTGGCAGGCGACGAAGTCGGCCTTGTTGATGTAGTAGGGGCTGCGGATGGGCTTGTCGCCGAAACGCAGGTGGGAGATCGTCACGCCGCCGGTCTTCTTGGAGTCATACTGGAAGTAGGCCTGGACGTACTTGTCGGTGTGGTCGCCGATGATCTTGATGGAGTTCTTGTTGGCGCCAACGGTGCCGTCGCCGCCGAGGCCCCAGAACTTGCACTCGATGGTGCCGGGGGCAGCCGTGTTGGGGGCGTCCTCGAGCTCGGGCAGGGACAGGTTGGTGACGTCATCGACGATGCCGATGGTGAACTCGCGCTTGGGCTCGTCCTTCTTGAGCTCCTCGAAGACGGCGAAGGCAGACGCGGGAGGCGTGTCCTTGGAGCCGAGGCCGTAACGGCCACCGGAGACGTGGATGTCGGTCTTGCCGGCCTCGTAGAGGGCGGAGACGACGTCCTGGTAGAGGGGCTCGCCAATGGAGCCGGGCTCCTTGGTGCGGTCCATGACGGCGATCTTCTTGACGGTCTCGGGGAGAACGTCGACGAAGTGCTTGATGGAGAACGGGCGGAACAGGCGGACCTTCACGAGGCCGACCTTCTCGCCGTGGGCGTTGAGGTAGTCGATGACCTCCTCAAGGACGTCGCAGAAGGAGCCCATGCAGACGACGACGCGGTCGGCGTCGGGGGCGCCGTAGTAGTTGAACAGGCCGTAGTCGGTGCCGAGCTTCTCGTTGATCTTGCCCATGTACTTCTCGACGACGGCAGGCAGCTCGTCGTAGGCCTTGTTGCAGGCCTCACGGTGCTGGAAGAAGATGTCGCCGTTCTCGTGGGAGCCGCGGGCGTGCGGGTGCTCGGGGTTCAGCGCGTGATCGCGGAACTCCTGGACGGCCTCCATGTTGCACATGTCCTTGAGGTCCTCGTAGTCCCAGACGGCGACCTTCTGGATCTCGTGAGAGGTGCGGAAGCCATCGAAGAAGTTGAGGAACGGGACCTTGCCCTCGATGGCGGCGAGGTGAGCCACCGGAGAGAGGTCCATGACCTCCTGGACGTTGCCCTCGGCGAGCATGGCAAAGCCGGTCTGGCGGCAGGCCATGACGTCGGAGTGGTCGCCGAAGATGTTCAGAGCGTGGGAGGCGACGCAGCGGGCGGAAACGTGGAAGACGCCCGGCAGGCCCTCGCCCGCGATCTTGTACATGTTCGGGATCATCAGGAGCAGGCCCTGAGAAGCCGTGTACGTGGTGGTCAGGGCGCCGGCGCCAAGAGAGCCGTGGACGGTGCCGGAGGCGCCAGCCTCAGACTCCATCTCGACGACGTTGACGGGCGTGCCGAAGATGTTCTTGCGGCCCTGAGCTGCCCACTGGTCGACGTGGTCGGCCATGGGGCTGGACGGCGTGATGGGGTAGATACCCGCAACCTCGGTGAACGCGTACGATACGTGCGCGGCCGCCTCGTTGCCGTCCATGGACTTGAACTTACGTCCCATATCCTCTCCTTCTTGAACTCCCTGGGCACCCCCATGGCCCCAGGCCGTTCTTGCTGGGCCCACGCAACCAATGCATGGGCCGCCGCATTCAGTCACACAGTCTACCCCGCCCGTGGTGGTATCGATACCAAGTTGTTGGGGCATTCCGCGACGTGGGTGATTTTTTCCGCAGGCGCGTTAACCTTGGCGAGAAGAACGCATGGTACGATACCTGCAAAAACGCACCAATTAGGAGCCGCCGTGGCCACTCAGCTTCCCCCCAGACAGCGGGGGCGTTCTTCTTGCCCAGGTAATGGGGACACCCTTGGGGGCGATGCCGCCCGGCGCCGAGACGAACGCGCGGCAAGACGGGCTTCTCGCCAGGCGGAGGCTGAGCGGCAGGCGAGGCTGCGCAGAAAGCTTGCGGCGGCGCTGGTGACGGTGACCGTGATCGCGGGCGTTGGGGGCTCGTGCGCCCGCGGGGCGCGGGTTTCGCGCGAGGACGCCCTGGCGGCAGTGACCACGCAGGCGCGGCAGAGCGCGGGCGGCCTGGGCTGCGAGATGGTCCGCGGGGCGCGGGCGTTTGCGGCGGGCTACGTTCAGCCCACAAGCACGGCAGCGTCCGAGTGGGCGGCCGGCAAGATGCCCTACCTTTACCAAATTGATGCCGCGTTTGCGGACGACCGGTACAGTAACGGCCCCATCAGCCTGCAGGGATGCGGTCCGTTTGCGCTGGACATGGTCTATATTGACCTCACGGGAGACACGTCCATGGGGCCTATTGAGATGGCGGCCTACGCCACCAGCAACGGATACTCGACTGATCGCAACGGCAGCGCGTGGGCGCTCGTTGGCAGCGGCGCGGCGGGGCTGGGCCTCAAGAGCGAGGTGCTGGGCGCGTCTGCGAGCTCGCTGCGCGCTGCGCTCCAGGCCGGCAAGGACGTGATCTGCGTCATGGGGCCGGGCACGTTCACGCGCGTCGGGCACTTCATTGCGCTGGACGGGCTTGACGCCGACGGGCGGGCCATCGTGCACGACTCAAACAGCTACCTGCGCAGCCACCAGAGCTGGGACCTTAACCTCATCGTCAGCGAGATGAGCTGCGCCTGGGCGCTCTCCGTGGCGTAGGCCCGGGTCGGGGATGGGACTGAGGCTGGGGCCAGGGCCGTGGCCGCAGGCTAGCGGCGCTTGTCCATGGACTCCAGAAGGCGAGCGTAGTCCTTGGTCAGGCGCTCGCCGATGGAGCCGGCGGCGTCGGTGGCGCAGATGATGCCGTGCTCGTCGGAGGCAAGAAACACCTCGGCAGGAGACGCGGCGCCGGAGGCAACGTCGTCAAGCAGGTCGGCCTGGCGAGAAAGCGGCAGGCCGACGGTCTTGGCCAGGTCCTCTACCAGTGAAGACGCGCCAGAGAGGCTCTGACCTGGGGCAACGCCCGCAATCAGGCAGCCATCTCGGACGGCCCAGAGCGTCTCCGGCGCGACGCCCGTCTCGCCCGCCTCCTGCTGCGCGGCGGTTGCGCGGTCAACGAGGCCCGAGGCGGTCATGGCGGCAAGTGGCTCGTACGGGCCGACGGTCATGGCTGCCTGGCCCTCCTCATCAACGATGAGCATGAGCACGCCGTTGGGGTTTTCTGCCGAACCCTCGCGCAGGGTCCACTCAACGTGCTGCTTTGCCCACGCGATGAGCTGGGGAGAGACGGGCTCGTCGTCTAGAACGCGGCGGCTCAGTGCGCGCAGGTGACGGTTCTCGAGCGGCAGGCGGCCGGACGCCAGACGCCAGCGGCACACCAACGCCGGGGTCCCAAGCTTGAAATTCCTCATCTCGGCACTGCCGACGTTCACGTCACCCATGGTCTTCTCCCCTTCTGCGGACAGCTTCTGTAGCGTACCCCATCGGGAAGCGGCTGAAACCGGCGGCGCCGGGCGTCAGAGCGCGGAAGGCAGCCAGTCGAGCAGAGCCGCGAGCGGGCCGAGGCGGACATCCGCAAGGGACTGGTCAAGTTCGGGAGCGCTTGGCGGCATAACGGCACAAACTGTTGCACCTGCCTCGTGAGCTGCGCGAATGCCAAGCGGCGAGTCCTCGACCACAAGCGTGCGGCACGGGCTGACACCCAGCCGGCGCATGGCCGCAAGGTAGATGTCGGGCGCCGGCTTGTTTGCAGCGCAGTCCTCTCCGGAGAGCGTCTCGTCAAAGGCGCTGGTCAAATTCAGCTGCTCAAGAAAGCCATCGATGACCCAGCTCGGCCCGGCCGAGGCGAGCCCCGTCTTGAGGCCCAGAGCGCGACACGCCTGAAGGACCTCGCGCATGCGGGGGACGCACAGCTGGGCATAGGGCACCGGATCGTTGGCAAAGCGAGAACGAAACCGCTGGTAAAGCGCCTCCCTTTTTAGCGAATCGGTAGGAACTGCGGTTTTCCAGATGACCTCGTTGTTTGAGCCGTAAAAGCTGGGAAACGCAGAGTCGTCAATGCCAACCTCAGCAAAGAACTCACGCCGGCGGCGGTCGTAGAAGGGCTCGGTATCAACCAGAACGCCGTCTTTGTCAAAGATGATTGCCTCGTAGCGCACGGGACCTCCCCTTTTGCTTAACTTGCAAGGCTCATATGTGCAGCCGCGGCGCCTACTGGCCCAAAGTCTGCGCAGCCGAAGCCAAATCGCTCGCACGAAGGCCCGTTCTGCACAAGGCATGGGCCAACGGCGCCCGCGGCAGACACCCAAACGCCCGCCGCGGCGCCGCGGGCAGCTATTTCTCGAGCTGCTTGGCAAGCATGATGGAAAGAATTGCCTCGTCAGTAGTGGCAAAACCCTCGCGGACAAGCTTACCCGTGTGGCTGATGGTGTCCTCGGCGTCTTCAAAGACAATGCCCTCCAGACTGGACGGCTGAATGTCTGCCAGCGCCAGCGTCGAGGAGGTAATGGCAGCGTTGGTACCTGCGGCAATCTTCAGCGCGCACGTGGCCTTGGCGCCATCGCAGATCATTCCCTGGAGCGTGGCGAGCATGTTGTTGATTGCGCACTTTATCTCGGGCAGGTTGCCTCCCTGCAGGTAGGTCATGCCGCAGCAAGAGCCTGTGCCGCCCGCAATGCCACTTCCGCACAGGGGAGAAAGGCGCCCCATGTACTCCTTGATGTGCATGACCACCAAGAACGACATGACCAGCGCGCGAGCAAGGTCCTCGTCGGAGGAGCCCAGGGCACGGCCCAGCTCGATGATGGGAAGGCTGCTGGCCAGGCCCTGGTTTCCGGAGCCCGCGCATGTCATGACGGAAAGCGGACACCCGCCCATGCGGGCATCGGAGGCGGCAGCCGTGGCAGAAATCAGACGCAGGGAGAGGTTGTTGAGCAGCACGCCGCGCGCATTTGACCCGGCGCTCATACGGCGGCCGACCTCCAGGCCGTAGCTGTTACGCAGGCCCTCCTCGCTCACGCGCGTGTTCATCGGCACGCAATCAAGCACAAACTTGATGTCCTCAAAGGGCACGGTGGTCGCAAACTCGTAGATGCCGTCCACGGTGAGGCCGGTGCCGCCGTCGGCATCGCCGGCGCCGACGGAGATGGGCTTGTCCACCAGGACCTCGCCGTTCTTCTCCACGCGCACGACGTTGGTGTGGTCGCGGCAGACAATGACGCGGGAGGTGTCCGTCCCATCCGTGAGCAGGGCCTCAATGTAGAGCGCCTCCGGCGTGGCCTTTTGCTCGACGTGCACCACGTGGGCCTCTACCAGCTCCTTTGCAGCCGCCAGCTGCTCAGGCGAGAAGCCCTGCAGCACCTCGAGCCGCTTGGCGGACTGCTTGACCACGGCGCCAAGCGCTGCAGCGATCTCGATGCCCACCATGCCGGTCCCGGGGATGCCCACGCCCAGCGCGTTCTTGATGATGTTGGCGGACAGCTTGAGCCGCACGTCGGTGGCGTCGGCGCCCAGCTGCTCGGCCGCAAGAGAGACGGCAAACGCCACGGCCACGGGCTCGGTGCACCCCTCGGCCGGAACGACCTCCTTCTTGAGGAGCCCGATGTAGTCGACCATGTTAATCCTCCCAGTCTAGGCAGACAGCTCTACCAGCGCCTCAAGCGCCACCTCATAAATATCCGTCGCTTTGGAGATATTCTCAAGCAAAACGTGCTCGTCGATGCCATGGGCGCCGGTGTGGGTGCCCGGAAGCTTGGGGCCAAACGCCACCAGCGCGGGCAAGAGGCTGGCGTAGGTGCCGCCCGCCATGACCGACGTCGTTCCCGGCTCTCCCGTCACCCGCTCGTATGCGGCGAGAAGCGCCCGCATGCAGGGGTCATCCTCCGGGACCAGGTGCAGCTGCTTGCTCATAGCCACCCTCACGTCCCAACGAGCCCCCAAGGCCCCTCGCAGGCGAGAAACGACCTCGTCCTCGCCAATGCCAGAGCCAAAGCGCACGTCAAGCTCGATGCGAGCATGCTGGCCCTCCGCCTCAAGAACCCCCAGGTTGACAGATGTGTGGCCAAACTCCGCATCGGGGACGTCAATGCCAAGCGCCGCGCCGGTCAGGTCTCGGCAGAACAGCCGCTCAAACAGGCAAACGACGTCGCCGCTGACCTCGGGCGTACCCGCAAGCTCGCGAAGCAGCGCGCAGATGGCGTTTTGCCCACGCTCCGGCGTTGACCCGTGTGCGCTCTTTCCGCTGGCCCGCACCGTCGTGCCGTCAGGCAGCGTGGCCTGTGCGGAGTCCGGCACCACGTTCGCGGCCGTGCCGCCGCTGATGCTCAGACCCGCGGGCAGGTCAACGTCATCGCAGGTCAGCACCAGGTGAAGCCGCGCCTTCTCGCCGCGCACGACGGGAAACGCCGCGTCCGGTACAAACCCCAGGGAAGGCAGCTCGCAGCCCGACTCAACGTACTCGCGCAGGTCAGACATGCCGGTTTCTTCATCTGTTCCAAAGATGATGCGAATCCTGCAGGGAAGCCCGGTGGCCGCCCTCGCACGCTCCCACAGCTCCCCCACGAGCTCGATCATGACCGCGGCGCCAATCTTGTTGTCCATGCAGCCGCGGCCGTAGAGCATGCCGTCCTCGACCTGCGCCCCGTACGGGTCGCGCGCCCAGCCGGCACCAGCAGGAACAACGTCCAGGTGCACGGGAAACGCCACCAGCGGGCCACGGTCCCCCACCTCGGCAATCCCGACCTTCCGTCCCAGACGAGAAGTTCGCATTCCCCTGGACTCGCACTCCAAGAGGGCCCGGCGAAGCGCCAACTCGCACCCCTCGCCGTACGGGGCCCCAGGCGCGGGCGCGGCGTGCTCCGTGTTGATGCGCACCAGGTCACGCAGCAGCGAAAGAATCCTGTCGTCGCGAAGGCCTTGTGGAATGGCCCAGCACGGTCGAGGGGTGGTCATGCTACTCGCCGTCCTTTGCGTTTGCCGCGGCATCGGCGCGGCAGGCCTCGGCGCCCGAGGGGTCGCCGTCCTTCTTGGGGGTGAAGACGAGCTCGCAGATGTCGTCGCCGCGGCCGATCTGGTTGGCAAAGTGCAGGTTGACGCCAGCGCAGTCAGCACGGGCAAAGTCGCTGTAGCAGGCAAGGCGGCAAAGCTCGGCCACACGCTCGGCGGGCAGCCCCATGGCCTTCCAGGTGTGCGCAAGCGGGCAGAAGTGGAACTTCAGCACGCCGCGCTCGTCGGACTTCTCGGCGAGCTCCATCTCAAAGACGTCCTGGCCGTTGCTGCCGTAGAGCATCTCGGCCATCTTGCCGGGGTTGCCCTCGCAGACGCCGTACTTCTTGCCGCGGCCAAGGCCAAACTTGTAGATGGTGTCCTCGCAGAACTCGTCGGGGTCGATGCCGTGCTTCTCGGCCTCCTCGAGCATGAGGGCAAACCACTGGGCACGGGTGCCGTTGGCACCGCGGACGTCGGTCAGAAACTCGTCGCGAGTAAAGGTCTGCTTGTCAGACATATCTATCCTCTCCGTTAAACAAAGCGCAGGTGGCGCTGGCTATTGCGTGTCGTTGCGTGTCAATCAGACGAGAAGGGCCCGGCCGCTCCCAGCGTGGCCGGGCCCAGGGAAGGCACTGCCTAGAGGGCAAAGACGCCGAGGAAGGCGCCGATGATGGAGGCGCAGATGAGGATGATCAGGCAGCGGGTGATCGTCCACTTCTTGCACTTGATGCCCCAGAAGACAAAGAACACTGCGGCCAGGGGAAGCAGGCCAGGGGCGATTGCGTCCAGGGTCGTCTGCAGCTGGACGGTCTTGTCGCCAAAGGTCCAGGCAAGCGGGGTGCTGACCTTCACGATGCTGGCGGACAGGGCGCCCATCATGAACATGCCCACGATGGAGGCGCAGTCGATAATCTTGTTGATGATGCCGCCGGAGAGGATCTTCTGGATGGACTCCTTGCCTAGCTTGTAGCCAAGGGCAGAGAGGAAGCGGGCCTCGCAGAACGTGATGACGGCGAAGGCGATGGGGAAGACCACGCCCACGACGTTGCCGGTGGTGGCAAACGAGGCGCCCAGGGCAAAGAGGATGGTCTGGATGGTGCCGAAGTCAAGGGTGTCGCCGATGCCGGCGAGCGGGCCCATGAGGCCGGTCTTGATGCCAGTGATCATCTCGTCGGGGATGTCGGAGCCCATGGCCTTCTGCTCCTCCATGGCGAGCACGGTGCCGTGGATGAGGCAGCCCCAGTTGGCCTGCGTGTTGAAGAAGCCCAGGTGGCGCTTGATGGCGGCCTCGAGGTCCTCGTCATTGGGGTAGAGCTTGCGGAGCACGGGAGCAAAGGAGGAGGCCACGGCCAGCGCCTGCATGCGCTCGAAGGAGTTGGAGAGCTCGGCCGTCCAGATCCAGCGCAGGAACACGCCGTTGACGTCCTTCTCGGACAGCAGGCGCTCCTGCTCCTTCTTCTCGCCGTCCAGGTCCTTGGCAAAGTTCAGGCCGTCGAAGGCCTTCTCGTCGCCCATGAACATGATGAGAAGGGCCATGCAGATGCCAAAGATGGCGGCAGCCATGGTCGGGATCTGCAGGTACTTGACCAGGAAGAAGCCAATGATGAAGAGCGGCAGGTACTTCATCTTGCCGATCATGAAGATCGTGGTGGCAAAGCCCAGGGCGGGCAGCATGCCGCCCATGACGTTGAAGCCAGTGAGCAGCCACGCGGGCATGACATTCAGCATGGTGGTCACGAAGTCAGCGCCAAAGTAGTTGATGACGAACATCAGCGGGAAGCGAATGATGAATCCCAGGATGAGCGGGTAGGTGGTGGCGCAGCGCCAGACCTTCTTGACGTCGGCCTCGTCGGCGGCCTTGTCGGCCCAGTGGACAAACACGGCGTTGACGGTGCGGCGCAGGTTGTTCACAAAGACGCCGAGGACGCCCAGCGGCACGGCGATGGAGACTGCCACCTCAGGGGTCACGCCGGTCTGGATGGCGATGGGCACGGCGATAAGCGCGGCAAAGACTCGGTCGGACGGGATGTTGCCGCCTGCGGCGACCATGCCCAGGTAGACCATCTCGATGCTGCCGCCGGTGATGAGGCCGGTCTCGAGGTTGCCGGTGAGCGCGCCCAGGACGGTGCCCACCACGAGGGGGGACTTGAGCATCTGGATCCACGAGTATCCCGCGAGGGACGCGGCAAACCAGAACCACAGTCCGCCGACAAGGGCGAAGAACAGGTTGAGTTGCATGGCTGCTCCTTAGGAGTTGTACTTCTTGAGGGCGTCGGCGAGGGTCATTCCGGCCTCCTCGGGGACGACCTGCAGGCTGATCTGGCATCCGGCGTCGGCCATGTGCGTGAGGTCGGCGACGTCGGCGTCGTTGAGCGCGACGGCTTGGAAGACGATCTTTCGGCCGGCCTCGGCGGGCACGCCGCCCAGCTGCAGGGTCTTGAGCTCAAGGCCGGCATCCATGGCCTTGCGTGCCGTCTGGATGCTCTTGAAGAGCAGGAAGACGTTGCCGGAGCCCAGGTCGTCCGCCTGGTAGGCGCGGGCGGTGTCCTCGGCGGACTTGATGTCCACGTCGACGCCGCTCGGAGCGGCCATCTTGTAGATGTCCACCATGAAGCTGTCCTGGGCCAGGACGTCGTCGACGATCAAGATCTTCTGCGCGGCGGCGATCTTGGACCACTTGGTGATGACCTGGCCGTGGATGAGGCGGTGGTCAACGCGCGCAAACGTGATGTTTGGCATGGGAACCTTCTTGTCTTGCCCCGGCTACTTGCCGAGCAGCTGGTTGATGTTCTTGACGCCCTGGGCACCCGCCTCCTGGCAGGCGGCCTGAAGCTCCTCGGCCGAGCCGGCGGAGTCACGCGAGGAGAGCGCCTCGATGAACATGGGGAGGTTCACCCCGGACAGCACCCGGTAGCTCCTCTCGCGCAGGTTCATGCTCGCGACGTTGCACGGGCTTCCGCCAAGAAGGTCGGCCAACACGAGGACGCCGTCACCGGTGTCCACGCGGTCAAGCGCGGCGAGAAACGCGGCGTTGAGGTCGTTAACGTTATCCTCGCGGCGCAGGGAGAGCGTCTCCACCTGCGTCACGGGTCCCGTGATGAGCTCGGCCGCGTCCACGATCCCCTCGCTGAGCGCGCCGTGCGTCATGACGATGATTCCGACCATGAATCCCTCCCCTGGGTCAGGTCTTTGTGACTCTTGTGTCTAACGGATGGTGAGCTGCTGTGCACCGCATCTCGAGCCGCATTTTTCTGACGCGCCGCTCGGCTGTCAACGAGGACCGGCCAGCGGTCGATTTTGCCGATTTTTTGGCTTGTAGCCGTTGAGGACGAGCGGCTGGCATATGCTTAAGAGTTCTGAATTTGCTCCAAATGGATGGTTTTCTCGCTCTAGCCCAATTTTTTTACTCGGTTACGCCCTATTGTTTTCTTCAGTTTTGCGCAATATACTGGTTTTGTGCAAAGTCGAGGATGGAAGGGAGAGCCGCACTTGAAGGTCAAGAACGCACCTCTCAAACCCGAGGATTATTTCCCAAGACTTTCTGACCGGATGTTACCGAGTCTCCTCAATTCCTACAGAATCCTTGAGTTCGAGGGCGTGCGAGGCTGCGGAAAAACCCATACGTGTCTGTCCGTCGCACAGACCATCACCCACGCAGACGAGAAGACCATCGTGCTGCCGCTCATTCAGTCAGACCCCCGCCTGGCAATATCGGGTACCCGTCCCCACGTCATCGACGAGTGGCAGAACATGCCGGAGCTCCAGGAGCTTGCCTACCGCAAGGCCGAGGCCACGGGAAGCCTGCTGCTCACCACCTCGGTGCGGCCCGGATCGCCGGAGCCGTACGTGAGGTCGCATGCGGGCGAGGCGGCGCGCATCCACATGCGCACGCTCTCCCTCTTCGAGCTTGGCCTCTCAAACGCAAGCGTCTCGCTCGCCGGGCTTCTGGATGGGCGCTTTGATCCCGTGGCCAAGAACGTGTCCATAAGGACCATCGCCTCATACATATGTAAGGGAGGCTGGCCGTTTGCCAGGGAGACCGACCCCGCGCAGGCCTTGGAGCTGGCCGGCCGTCACCTCGGGGACATCTTGGCCACAGACGTGACCGCAATGGGCAAGAAGCCCTCCATGGCCCAGGACGTCTTTGCCGCGACGGCCGAGTGCGAGGGCGACTTCACCTACGCCCGCATCGCACAGGCCATGGAAGCCCACGGCGCCAAGCCGCCCTCAAGGAACACCCTCACTGCCTACCTGGGAGTTCTGGAGCGGCTCTACCTTGTAGAGCGCCTTAATGGCTGGGCGGCCCCAGTCCGCGCCACCTCGCGCGTCAAGGTCAAGCCCCGCTACCTGCCCTGCGATCCAAGCGTCGGCGTCTTTGCCTGCGGACTGAACGAGAGAGGCCTGCTCAGGGACGCCTCGGTCTTCTCGCGAGCGCTGAAGTCGATGGCACTCAGAGACCTTCTGGTCTATGCCGGCGTGCTGGAGCCCGGAGTTGAGCCACAGGTGCGCTACTACGCAGACTCCGACGGTCTTGAGGTTGACTTTGTTCTTCTCCTGGCGGACGGCCGCTGGGCGGCAATTAACGTCGAGATTGGAGAGTCGCAGGTCAAGGACTCAATCAAGCGGCTCCAGCGTCTCTGCAAGAAAGTGCGCAATGGCGGCACCCTGGGTGAGCCGGCCTTCTGCGCCGTCATTCTTGCCAGCACTGACCGGCCTCGCAGGGACGCGGCCACGGGCACGTTCGTCTTTTCTCTCACAACCTTTGGCGCATAGGAGAACACATGGCTTTGCAGCATCAAGGCGGCAGCCCTACTTATAGGCCGTTTGAGAAGGAGGACCTTGAGGTTGCGGCGGAGCTGTTCTACCAGCAGTGGGGCACGGAGGCCGGAGAGCGGCTGGGCAGGCTGGATGCGCAGGTCAACCTGTGCAACTATCTCATGTACGCAGACTGGGGCCTTGTCGCCGAGGGTGCGGGCGGCGAGCTTCTGGGCGTGCTTCTCGCAGAGACCGGCTCCCAGCCGGCCGCCGCGCTCGGCGCATGGCGCGCCAGGCGAGAAGAGCTCCTTGCCCAGGTTGCACCAGGCGCCACCTTTGGCCGCGAGGTCTGCCGGGTTGAGGCCGAGGAGCTGGCGCTCTCGCAGCGGTTCCGCGCGGCGGCGGACGCGAGTGGGCGCCCGGAAGCAGCGGCGGAGTTCAAGCTCCTGATTGTGAGCCCGGCTGCCCGCGGGCTGGGCGTCGGCGGCGGCCTCGTGAGCCGTGGCGAGGACCATCTTGCGCAGACAGGAGCCACCGGTTATTACCTCATCACGGACGACACCTGTGACGTGGGGTTTTACGACCACTTAGGCCTTTCTCGCCTGGTGGCGGAAGCCTCGGCGGTGGAGCCTGGAATCAATCTTTATGTCTATGGCAAGGAGCTCTAGATGCCTGAAGTCACAACCGCCGGCCCCGCGCGTGGGCGCTTTGCCCCCACGCCGTCCGGACGCATGCACCTGGGCAACGTCTTCTCGGCCCTGATGGCGTGGCTGTCCGTGCGCAGCGCGGGCGGAACGCTGGTCTTGCGCATTGAGGACCTCGATCCGCGCGCCCAGCGCCGCGAGGTGGCCGAGCTCCTCATGCGCGACCTGGAGTGGCTGGGCCTCACCTGGGACGAGGGCCCGTACTTCCAGAGCGAGCGCACGGCCATCTACCAGGCTGCCGTTGACAAGCTGACCGTCCAGGGGCTCACGTACCCGTGCTTTTGCACCCGCGCGGAGCTCCATGCGGCAAGCGCGCCGCACGCGTCCGACGGCACCTACCTCTACCAGGGAACTTGTCGCGATCTGAGCGCCGAGGAGATTACAAGAAAAACAGCCGTCCGCCCGCCGGCGACGCGCCTCAAGGTGCCGCCTGTCAGCGACCCGGCAGGCACCATCACTTGGACTGACCTGGCCTTTGGCCCTCAAACCGAGGTGCTTGCCCAGGAGTGCGGGGACTTTCTCGTGCGGCGCAGCGACGGCATCTTTGCCTACCAGCTGGCCGTCGTGGTCGATGACTGTCTGATGGGCGTCAACCAGGTTGTTCGCGGAGCTGACCTGCTGGGATCTTCCGCGAGGCAGACCTACCTGGCACGTCTGCTGGGCTATGAGCCGCCGATGTTTGGCCACGTTCCCCTGCTGGTGGCACCTGACGAGCGGCGCCTCTCCAAGAGGGACCACGACCTTGACCTGGGCAGCCTGCGCGAAGCGGGCCTGAGCTCCGGCAGAATCATCGGCGCGCTTGCCTCGACGGCCGGCCTCGTGCCCGCAGGCACCGTAGCCACGCCCGAGGATCTCATCCCAGCGTTCAGTTGGCAGAAGCTGGCCGATCGGATTGCCTCCAAGGGAGAAGACATCGTGGTCACGGACGGTTTTCTGACAGAGGGTTCAAGCTAACCCTTGTGGCCGCGGGCATTTGTGAGGTATGATTCCAAAGCACCAAATTTGGAGAGCTGACCGAGAGGCCGAAGGTGCTCGCCTGCTAAGCGAGTATTCCCCCTAAGGGAATCTGGGGTTCGAATCCCCAGCTCTCCGCCAGAATGTTCAACCCGCCCTGCCAGCCAGGGCGGGTTTTCTTTTGTTGATGAGCCGCTTATCTGCAGCGTTACTATTCGACATCACACTTCCTTCATATTTAGAAATCCTCATTGACAGATGGAGGAAGGAACGGCATTATAAATAACCGCACGCGGCGTTACCTCAGCTGGATAGAGGACCTGACTACGAATCAGGGCGTCATAGGTTCGAATCCTATACGCCGCACCACGCAAACTAAGAGGCTCCTTCGGGAGCCTCTTTTTTGTTACCTTTCGGCAGGCGATAAGCACGTGCTCCCTCGCAAACGCCCCTACCCTACCGGCCGGTAATGAATGCCCGAGGTATCTCCCACCCCCATGTACGCGTAGGGCACGCCCCGCGCATCGCAAAGGTCCATGAGGTCAACCAGGGCATTCTCCTCTCCGCTGGCAAACTCCGTCAGCGCTGCCGCAGCGTCGCCGCCAGGACGCCCCAGCGTCGCGGCCAGCCCCTCAAGCGCCGCCACGTCAAAGATTATCCTCGCCGTGTGCGAAGACTCCCCATACGCAATGAAACAACTCTTACCGGCAACGATCTCCTCAAGCGCCAACGCTCCGGACTCCTGAGGGCCAACTCGCATCACACGCACGTCCCCCGCCGCCTCAAACCGAGCAACCTCCCGCATAGCACCCCTTCCGTCTTCCCATTTTGGGATATTCTATCACAAGAATAGAACGCTTGTTCTTGTCTACTGGTCAAGTTCTTCAGGCATCAGGATCGGCTGCCCCAACTCTGCTGGCGTAGAATCATCAGTCAAAGTGGCGTAAAACGCTTAGCGACGCAGGTAGAGAGGCATTTTTTTGAGCTACTGAATCGTCATAAAGTTACCGAGCAGCTAAATGGTTGGGAGCCACCAATGCGCTCCAAGGCACGCGTTCGCGTCAAGCCAAAGAGGTACTTCTGTGATCCGTCTCTTGCCGCGGCCCTTCTGGGCGCCACGCCCGACCGCCTTATGCGCGACACCCAGACACTCGGAATGCTCTTCGAGAACCTGGTCATTCGCGACCTGCGCGTCTTCCTCTCAACCTATAGGGGCCTTGGCAGCGCCCTGCACTACTACCGCGACGAGAAGGGCCTTGAGGTAGACGTCGTTGTCGAACACGCTGGTCGTTGGGCCGGCATCGAGGTCAAGCTCAGTGACACCAAGGCCGATGACGCCGCTCGCAACCTCCTTGCTCTGAAGAGGAAGGTCACCTCAAACCCTGCGGCCCAAAACGCAGAACCTGCCTTCCTGGCGGTAATCGTAGGCAGAGGCGCGCTCGCCTACACTCGCGATGACGGTGTCATGGTCATCCCCGCCGCAACGTTGACGGCGTAGGGCGGCCGAGTCACGCCCCACGCCGTCAACGCTACTTGCCAGCTCCAACTCAATGGCAGCACACAGCGCTTGTTTAACGACAGCCTGCCCGTTGTCGTAGTAGACCTTCACGTCTTCAAATTGTTGGAAATACTCAAGCCGTACCCTCACCGCTTGGGCAACGTTACGTCTCATTCGTTTGCCCAGCGATTCTTCATTAGGAAACTCGCTGCTTCGATAGACAAAAGATATCTATTCAACAGGCAAATACCTAACAAGAGCCGCAAAGCTGGCCAGCATCTTCTTGCGTTGCTCAAGGCTCAAACACTCGTGGGGACCATGCCCATTTAGCAGCGGCTCTGAATGAGACGCCACGTTTGGCAAACCAGCTATAGAAAAGAGGGATCTAAAGCGAGGCGTGCAAAATTATTGCTTCGATTTCCGATGTGCATAAACGACTGCAGCCAACTGACGTTCTCTGAGTCTATTTCGTTCTTCCCGAGTTTCGAAACATCTGCGCACACAACGAGCGACTCTATTGCGCACTCAGGAAGAGCGCGGATTTTGGCGAAATGCTTATCCTTCTTTCACTGATCATTCCACGCGAGGACGTGAGAGCGCTACGAGTCGGCCTCAATTCCCTCCTTGAGGATTATTGCGGGCGCGCGCTCCCAAAGAAGTTCTGTCGGCACTCAGCGGAGCAGCCTCAAAACTCACTTCTGCCGATATCTGAGCAATCGCCGTTTGCGTGTGAAGTTGGACGGTGGCCGCCGACTGAGCGACCACTTTCACATGCAAACAGCGGGGAGTACACAGGGCGGCCACGGCAACAAAAAACGGCGCCCGCACGAGGATGTGCGGGCGCCGTTGGCGTTGCGGGTCTGGCGAGAAGTGCAGCTACTAGGACCTGCGAATCATCTCGGTTACGAGGGCGGCCACCTGGGCGGCCTGGGCGGGGTTGACGCGCTCGATGACGTCAGCCGGGGTGCCGGAGAGGGCCTTCATGCCGCTTGGGTCCACACCGGTGATGGTGATGGAGCGCACGTGGGCGCGCATAGACGGCGTGGCGTCGGTGCTGCCCCACTCGTGCTCCGCCTGGGCAAGACCAATGTGCAGGTCAGCGGCGGTGCGGGCGAGGCTCCTCACCATGCGGCGGTCCGCTCGGCGAGAATTGATGATGCCCTCGCGCGTGAACACGGTGAGCTCGCCGGCGCCGACGGCATCAATGTTGATCACAAACGCGCCGCGGATCTGCTTGCGGTGCTGGGCCAGGAAGGCCTTCATGCCCGCGTGGCCGAGGCCGCTGGCGCCCAGGCCCACGAACCAGATGTCATGGCAGAGAAGGGCGTCGTCGTTCATGGCCAGTACGGCGTCGCGCAGGTCCTCGTCGGTGGGGGCGGCGGCGCCGGAGTCTTTTCGTATCTGAGAGGATGCAACGGCTGCAATGTGTTTGGCAGGAAAATAAGCAG
>OGOY01001846.1_pt1 | contig 20861 bp, 18 predicted proteins | sample 1552811 | NCBI WGS metagenome assembly OGOY01 (sample SAMEA2580132, study PRJEB22360) | human gut metagenome | biome: human gut; feature: human-associated habitat; material: faeces | place: Denmark | collected 2008/2010 | reverse complement strand
CGAGCACGACGACGGGCACCACTGCCGCGTTATAGAGTCTTTCTAATGCTGTCATGACTCAATTCTCCTCAGCGCTGAACACGGCCGGAGGCATTGCCCGCAGCAAGAGCCTCGACCTCTGCAACGCTCATCTGGTTAAAGTCATGCTCTACCGAATGTTTCAGGCAGGAAGCCGCCACGGCAAAGTCGATGGCCTGCTGATCATCCTTTCCCGCCAGCAGCGCGTAGATCAAACCGCCGCCGAAGCTATCGCCGCCGCCGACGCGATCAACGATACGGACATGATAGGTGGTTGAAAACACTGCTTTGTCACTCGCCGCGTCATAAAGCATACCGGCCCAGTCGTTATCCGAGGCTGAAATAGAACCGCGCAGCGTAATGGCAACCTTTTTACAGCCAAAGCGGCTGGCGATCTGGCGCGCTACGCTGATATAGCCCTCGCGGTCGAGCTTCCCGGAGTTGATGTCCGTGTTCTCTGCTTCGATCCCGAACACATCCTTCGCATCCTCTTCGTTAGCGATGCAAACATCCACATAGGGCAGAAGCTTCGCCATGCACTCACCGGCCTGCTCGCGCGTCCAGAGCTTTTTGCGGTAGTTGAGATCGCAGGAAATCGTCAGGCCCTTTTCTCTGGCCGCTTTGCAGGCGTCCATGCAGGCCTGCGGCATCTCACCGCCGAGCGCCGGTGTGATACCGGTCCAATGAAACCAATCGGCTCCGCTGAAAATCTTATCCCAGTCGAACTCCTTTGCACTTGCCGCTGCGATTGCGGAACCCGCGCGGTCATAGATGACCTTGCTGGCGCGCTGAGACGCACCTTTTTCACAGTAATATACGCCCAAGCGCGTACCGCCGCGCAGCAACAGCGATGTATCCACACCGTAACGGCGCAGCTCATTGACAGCGCACTGTCCGATCTCGTGGGCCGGAACTTTGCTCACAAACGCTGCATCCATGCCATAATTGGCAAGCGATACAGCAACGTTGGCCTCACCGCCGGCATAAGTCGCTTCAAATTTTTCTGCCTGTACAAAACGGAGATAGCCCTCCGGATTGAGCCGCATCATGATCTCGCCAAATGTAATCACTCTGCTCATACTATGACTCCTTTGCAATCTCGACCAGCATTCTGGCCGTTTCCGTAATCTTATTGTACTCGCCTGCATCGATCCACGCCTTATTGACGAGATTCCCGCCGATGCCCGCGCCTACGCAGCCCGCCGCGAAGAATTCCTTGAGATTATTCTCATTCACGCCACCCACAGCAAGCAGCTTGACATGACTGATCGGCGCACGCACAGCCTTGACGTACTTGCTGCCAAGGTCCGCAATGGGAAAGAGCTTGACAAAGCTCGCACCAGCACGGTGTGCCGTCATAATTTCTGTAGGTGTCATCGCGCCGGGAAGCGAAGCAAGCCCCAACTCCCGCGTTCTGCGGATCACATCTACATTCACATCAGGAGAGATGATAAACCGCGCTCCGGCGGCAGCAGCCTGCTCCACCAACTCCGGCGATACTACCGTGCCGGCTCCAGCCATCATCCGGTCCTTATACTTTTCCGCGATCGCCGCGATCGCATCCGCTGTTGTACGGAACGAATCGGGCTCCTTCTGGTTGAATGTGACCTCCACCAAGCGAAAACCGCCCTCATACAGTGCATCTGCTACCTTAAGGCACTTTTTCGGCGCAATGCCGCGCACGATGGCAATCAGCCGGTTCTCTTCAATAAAGCGAATGGTATCTTCCAGCATGGCTTTCTCCTTTTCCAGACTGCCCGCCCTTATTTTTCGGACGGGCAGCATAACGGTATTTTTCGCTATCCTGCGCTTCGGCAGGGCATAACTCCTATTTAGTCAGCCTGTTGCTCCGATGGCCCACGGGATGTATTCCTCATCCCCCATGCCGAAGCGTTCGCTTGCCGTTTTCTCACCGGAGGCCACGGCGATCATCCGTTCAAAAATCTCCTCGCCCACCTGCTCCAGTGTCTGTTCGCCATCGATGATCGTACCGGCGTTGATGTCCATATCTTCCGGCATTCTGGTAAACAGCTGCGAATTGGATGCGACCTTGATCGTTGGGAAATATCGCGAGCCATAGCAGGAGCCGCGACCGGTCGTAAAAATACAGAGATTGCAGCCGCCGGCGAACTGCGCTGTCGCGGATACCGGGTCATAGGACGGCGCATCCATGATGACAAGGCCGTGCTCCGTGATCTGTTCGGCATAGCCATACACCGCATTGAGCGGCGTGCTGCCACCCTTTTTAACGCTGCCCATTGCCTTTTCCAGGATGTTGGTCAAACCGCCGGCATTGTTGCCCGGCGTCACCTTGCCATTGATCTGCATGTCCTTACCCTTGCAGTAGTCCAGCCACCATTGCAGCGCTGTGAGCAGGCGCTCTCCGGTCTCGCGGGAATTGGCACGGCGGACGAGCACTCCCTCCGCACTGAACAGCTCCGTCGTCTCGGAGAGGCAGGCCGTACCGCCATTGCGCACAAGAGTATCCATCGCTTTTCCCAGCGCGGGGTTGGCCGAGGCGCAGGAAAACGCGTCTGAACCGCCGCACTGCAGGCCAATGTTCAAATGCTCCACCGACACCTCGCTGCGCGTACAGGCGTTGGCCAGCGGCAGCATTTGCTCAACGATCGCGATGCCGCGGCGCACCGCCTCAGGCGCCCCCATGTCCTGAATGGTCAGCTTATGCAGCATCGGTCCTTCTACAAAGCCCTCTGCTTCAAAGAACACATCAATGTTGTTGTTCTCGCAGCCCAGAGCGCACACAAGCGCGCCTGCCATATTCGGATTTCGGATATGGCCTGCGATGACTCTGCGCAGATACGTCATGGCAAGGGCGGTTCCCTTCTCCATACCGCAGCCAAGCGTTGTGATAAGCGGCACAACACCGTCCACATTCGGATAGGCGCTGAGTGCCTCGGGTGTGAAATGTGCGGCGATCCTGCGCGCGACAGTGGCCGCACAGTTGCTCACGACCGGAATTGCAATGTAATTGCGCGTACCCACCCGGCCATCCGGCCGAACGTACCCGCAGAAAGTACGGCGCTGCTCCGGTGCGAGCAGTTCCACAGGATGGTAATCCTCGCAAAAATCTGTCGGATGCTCCACACGGTCAAAACGGATCGTATCATTATGCATGTGTGTACCCGGCACAACATCGCGCGTGGCATAGCCGATGATCGTATTATATTTGCGCACCGGTTCATCCTTGGCAATGGCACAGGTCGCCAGTTTATGTCCGAGAGGGATGTCACTCTGTACGACGATATTTTCAGGATGCAGCATCGTTCCCTTTGCGATCGGTACACGCGCTACAACCACGTTATCATGCGCATCCAGACGGATCACAGGGCTCTTCTCTGTTGCTTCACTCATGGCATTTCACCTGCCCGTCAAGTGCATTAGCGCGGCTGCGCAGCGCACCGCCATCATTCTGCCAGCGCTCAAGCAGATACTTCATCTGGTCTCCCAGAGAGAAATGCCGCACGCCCAGCGCGATATACGGCTCAGCCGCCTCCGGCGTTGGGATCTCACAGCGTACGGCGATCCCATGCGCCATCGCCACTGCGATAACTTTTTTCTCGACCTCCAACACCTCGCTGCGGTGGTCCTTGAGATTCATACCACAGCTCATCGCATAGTCCGACGGGCCAAACTGGATCATATCCACGCCCGGCACCGAGCAGATCGCCTCAATATCGTCCACAGCGCTCTTCTTCTCGATCATAAACGCACGTACAATATCACGCTGTCGCTGGGCATGCTCCATCTGCGGCAAATAAGGCTGGAAACCGATGAAGCGGCGGTTTGGATATCCGAACCGCCCGCCGTCCTGTGCCGTTTCCGGCGTTACGAGGCGAATGCTCTCTTCTACCTCCTGCGCGTTGCGGCAGTCAGTAAAGAGGATCGCCTGCACACCGGAGGCAATGGCCTTCTGCGCAACATAGCCTCGGTTTTGGAAATCGACCTTCATCATCAGGCTCATCCCATGCAACTCAGCTGCACGCGCCATATTCTCAAGGTCGCTCTGGGAAAACGGCGTGTACTCGCCGACAAACTCCACATAGTCATAGTTGCCCGTGCTGCCGACCGCCTCGATCACAATCGGCCAGGTACTCCAGATGCGCGTGGCAAGCGATGGCTTGCCCGCCTGGAGGAGCACCCTCAAATGATTGGTTTTGTCTGTCATAGTCTTGTCCTCAAAAGCTCAGCTGCTGCCGCTTTTCTTCAACTCTCTGGAGCGCCTGACGGATCTTCTCCTTCTGCTCCGGCGTCACCGGTTCGCTGGGCTGGCACATTCTCTGATCCATGAAGCCAAGCATCGAACAGGCCGCTTTGCAGGCAGCAATGCCATACTTTGCGTTGCTGAACGAATCCTGTGCCTCAAGCAGCAGCTCACAGTAGACCTTAAGCTTTTCGATATCGCCGGCCTTGGCGTAATCGTAAACCTTCAGGCAGAGCTCCGGCACGACCGGCGAGATATTGGGGATAAAGCCGTCCGCACCCATCAGCAGGCTCACGCCTGCCAGCTGGGTCATGCCCTGGAAGAGCATAAAATCCGTGCCGCGGAAGTGGTTCAGGCAGCGCAGGAAGTCGCCGAACTGACCGCTCGTATCCTTATACCCCACAATATGGTCGAAGGTCGCCATCTCAAAGACAGCCTTGGGAGACATCGTGTTGCCGGTAAAGGGCGGGATATTATAGATAAAGATATCCGCCTCCGTATGCTTTGCGACCTGCTCAAAATGACGGATCGTCTCATCGGGTGTGGAATGGCGGGAGTAAAACTCCGGCGTAACAACAGCTGTCTGGCCGCCCATCTGCTCAAAGGCCTTGATATTATCGATCACGCGGGCCGTACTTGTGTCCATGCAGCCAGCCAGCACGGGAACGCGCCCGGCAACCTGGTCCAGTGTGATCTTGATGGCGCGATTGCGCTCCGCCTGGGTCAGGCCAAGGCACTCGCCGTTCGTACCGCACACAAAGATGCCGTGCAGCCCCTTGTCGATGCAGTGGTCGATCAGTTTGCGCAGGGCCTTTTCATCTACATGCTCATGCTCATCAATGGGAGTCGAAATCGGGGGAATAACGCCGTAAATTTTCTGTTTCATTGTCAATAGGCTCCTTATATTCTCTTCTTGCTGTCAGATAGTCAGGTTATCTCAAGCGCGTGGTTTTTCCGGATGGTTGACCGGATAGTGGATTTTTTCTCCCCGCGCAAAGCGGACAGCCTCTTCAGCGATCTTACGTTTCAGCTCCTGAGCCGCCTCCTCGGAATACCAGGCCATATGCGGCGTGGCAATGAGGTTCTTATGGCGGAAAAGGGGATAATCCGCCGGAGCCGGCTCTTTTGCCATGCAATCCAGCGCAGCGCCGGCCAAATGGCCGCTTGTCAGCGCCCAGTCAAGCGCCTCCTCGTCCACAATGCCGCCGCGTGCCACATTGATGAGATACGCGCCGGGCTTCATCATTTCCATCGCTGTGCGCTCAAGCATCCCGCGGGAATTGTTCAGTGGGCAATGGATCGACACCACGTCCGATCCGCGCAGCAGCTGTTCTTCCGAGACCGGTGTGATAAAGTCCGTGCCGTCCTTTGCATTGGGCGTATAATAAGGATCGTAGCCCAGAACATGCATCCCCATCGCACTGGCCTTGCGGGCAAAATTGCGGCCGATACGTCCCAGGCCGATCACACCGACCGTCATCTCTCCGAGGCGGTGGACCGGGATGGAGGTTGTATAATCCCACTTGCCTCCCTTGGTTTGGTCATTCATCTGCGGCAGCTTGCGTATCAGCGCCAGCATGCAGGTAATGGCGTGGTCAGCCACCTCATTCATGCCGTAATCCGGCACATTGCCGACCTGGATCCCCAGTTCCTCAGCCGCAGCAACATCAATATTGTCCGTGCCTACACCGTAACGCACAACATACTTCAGCCGCGGCAGATTCTCCATCACGCGCCTTGTAATAGGGGCGTACTGGTTGAGCAGGATATCGGCCTGTGCACACTGCCCGATCAGCTCATCTTCGGTTTTGCACTGGAGGAGCACCGCATGCATTCCAGCCGCCGCAAAGACACTCTCCTCCTGTTTAAGGTTTTCGTGGTCGCAGTCTGTGATATATATGTTCATAATCTCTTCACTCCCGCGCTCATCGCGCCATCTTGAAGATTTTTTCAATGTCCGACTCGCTCAGCGGCACGAAGTTGCCGATACGGTTCTTGCCGCCGTTTGTGCACTTTTCCGCCATTTCGTGAATCTGTGCGTCCGTCACGTCCGCAAGGCCCAGCTCACGCAGATTGGTGGGCATGTCAAGTCTGCGGTAGAAGTTCTCCAACGCCTCAATACCAGCCAGCGCCGTATTTTCAGGGTTATCATAATCCATCGGGCAGCCCATCACACGCACGGCAAACTGCGCAAAGCGGCCGATATCGTGCTTACAGACATAGCGCGCCCAGCTTCCCCAAATTGCGGCAAGTCCCGCACCGTGAATCACATCAAACATGCCGCCGATCTCGTGCTCCATCTTGTGGCAGGCAAAATCACCCAGGCGTCCCGTACCGGTCAGGCCGTTGTGGGACAGGCTGCCCGCCCACATCAGCTCCGCACGTGCGTTATAATCGGTAGGGTCCTTCATTACGATGGGCGCATTGTGCAGCACCGTCACCATTAAGCCCTCAGCAATGCGGTCGATCAGTTCGTTGTTCTTTTCATTGGCAAAGTAACGTTCCTGCGTGTGCATCATGATATCCACAGAACCGGCTGCCGTCTGATAAGGCGGCAGCGTAAAGGTGAGCTCAGGATTCATAATGGCAAAGCGCGGGCGGGCAAGGTCGGTATTCAGCGAACGCTTCATGCCGCCTTCTTCCTTCGTAATCACGCAGGAATTGCTCATCTCACTGCCAGAAGCCGCAATCGTCAGCACAACACCGACAGGCAGGCAAGCCGACGGCGCTGCTTTGCCATCAAAGAAGTCCCAGATATCGTGCTCAGGATTGGCCATGGCATAAGCGATCGCCTTTGCCGAGTCAATGACGCTGCCGCCGCCGACAGCCAGCAAAAAGTCGATGTTTTCTCGCTTTGCAAGTTCGATTCCCTCTCTCACCTTGGAAAGACGGGGATTCGGCTTTACACCGCCGAGCGTGGTGAAGGCAATATCCGCCTGACGGAGCGATTCTTCTACACGGTCCAGAAGGCCGGAACGTCTGGCGCTCTCACTGCCGTAATGGATCAGGACCCGCTTGCCTCCATACTTCTTTATTTCCTGCCCCACAACCGTTTCCGTAGCCTTGCCGAAAATCACTTTTGTCGGAGCGTAGTATTCAAAATTAAGCATAATTCTCTCCTTGTTTGTCTCAGGAGGAGTGCAACGCACGGTCACACTCCTCCCTTTTGATGTACCGTGTTACACCAGGCCATGCGAATCAATGCCGGATTCCCGACACAGTTGCGCCAAATCATTGATGATCGATTCCGGTAGGGGGATTCCCTCCCGCAGGCGTTTTTCTCTCAGGTCATATTCGATCTCGCCCGGCATATAAATGGTCACGTTTTCATTTGTCGTTGGACAACTCTTGATGTACTGGATATAGCTGTTCATAGCCTCCCGGAACTTCTCAAGAGGCGTAAACTTGGAAATGTCAAGCGCCATAAAGAAGTGTCCGCAGCCTTGCGGGCGCTCATAGCACCCTGTCAGTCCCGTGATCTCACCGCCGCAGTGCCCGCCCAGCAGCGGGCCGGTCAGCAGATCCATGATGACAGCAAGGCCGAAGCCTTTATGCGCTCCCACCGGACAGAGAAATCCCGTCATTGCCTTCTGCGCGTCAGTTGTCGGATTGCCCTCGTTATCTGTCGCCCAGCCAAGGGGAATGTCCTGACCCTTGCGCGCGGCAAGCTGAATCTTGCCGTGCGCCACAGCGCTGCACGCCATATCCAGCACTACGGGCGGATAGTCACCACCGGGAATGGCAAAGGAAATGGGATTGTTGCCAACCATCTTTGCCGCACCTCCCGGAGGCGGCATCAGCGGCGTTGCATTCGTCGTGGAAAAGCCGATCATATTGCGCTTGACCGCCATTTGCGTATAATATGCAACTGTGCCGTAATGGTGGCTGTTCTTCACGCCGACGCAGCCCACACCATACCGTGCGGCCTTATCCATGGCAAGCTGCATTGCATATGTACCGCAGACCTGGCCAAAGGTATCGTGCCCGTCAATCACGGCGACCGCACCGTGATCCTGCACCACCTCAAGCTCCCGGTCCGGAAAAACGACCTTGTGCTGAAGGCGCGCAACATAAACGGGGATACGGATCGCACCATGGCTGCTCACGCCGCGCAAATCAGCTTCAAGAAGGCTGTCTGCCACAATAGCGGCATGTTCATGGGAGAAGCCCTGCTTTTCAAAGATCTCCGTTTCCACTTGGCGAAGATCATCCGCCGATACCGTTTTCATCTGGGCGGTTTCTTTATCCGACATGTCAGGAATCCTCTGCTTTCTGTCGATGTTTCTTAAGATTTTGCCTTTACTGCTTAGCTAAGATACTGCTTGTAGCCCTGGAAGGTCTGATACTGTGTCTCGAGCTCAGCAAGGGTCTCCTCAATGGTCATGGGCTTGGCGCTCTGATAGGAGTAATCCTCAACGTTCTTGACGTACTCTTCGTTGGTCTCATAGATGTGCTGCAGCGCATCGTTGATCTTCTGGAGGATCGCGGGGTTCGTACCCTTCTGCGCCATCAGGCAGAACTTGGTGTTGACAATAACGCCGTCAAGAACATCGCAGACGCAGGGCATGTCAGGCGCAGCAGGGATAGGCTCAGCGCACAGGGTGGCAAGCTCCAGGAAGTCGCCGTTTTCGACATAGTCGCGGCTGGAGGAGTAAGAAGCGAACGTGCAGTCGATCGATCCGTTGAGCAGAGCGGGCATACGGTCAACACCGTCACCGGCGTCAACGATCTCGAGCTTGAGGCCAGCGGCCTTCATGGCAGACGCGGCAGCGTACAGTGCACCGCCCATGGCAACGCCCATGATAACGGTATTTTCCTTGGCGTAGTCAACGAATTCCTGAAGCGTGGTATAAGGAGCATCGCTGCGGACCAGTAGAACTTCGCCGGAATAAGAGGAGAAGATGGAGATCGCATCGAGCGCCTCGTAGTTATAGTCGGTCAAACCGGTAGCGGGGTTAGCGCTGAGGGACGCCGTGTTGATCGCGAGGAAGTTATACTCGGGATCCGTGCTGTTCATGATCTCATTTGCCGCAAGGGAAGCGTTCGCGCCGCCCATGTTGGTAACGACCACGTTCACGCCGAGTTCCTTGCTCAGGGCGTCAGCCATGTAGCGGGTACAAACATCAGAGTCACCGCCGGCGCCGTAGCCAAGGAGAATGTTGATGTCCTTTTCAGGCCATTTGAGATCTTCCGTCTGAGAATCGTTGTTCGCGTCATTGTTGGAGTCGTTCTTGTCGCCGCAGCCGACCAACATAGTCAGCATCATGGCGAGCGCAAGGATGAGAGACAGTGCCTTTTTCATGTTTTGTTCTCCTTTTCAAAATACTTTTCTATGATCCGTCAGGCATTTGCCTGTCAAATCCGGATGAGATTTATTCCGCCGTCTTAGCGGGCTTTTTGGTGCGGGAGCGAATAATAAAGAAGAGCGCGATCACCGTTGCCACCAGGAAGCCGATGGCGATGGGGTGTGCCGCCCAGCAATTCGGGTCGATCGTCAGCAGCTGAACAGAGCGGCGCAGGTTCGTCTCGAGCATCGAGCCGAGAATAAAGCCAAGCACCAGCGGCGGCTGAGGCATGTCGACTTTGCCGAGCAGATAGCCGACCAAGCCGAAGATCACGACCGCAACCACGTCAAACACACGGTTGGAGTTGCCGAACGCGCCGATGCAGCACATTGCCACAACGGGAGGCAGCAGGAAATTTCTGGGGATCTTGAGCACGTTGACGAAGCCCTTCATTCCGTAGAATTCCACAAAGAGCATCATTACAGCTGCGATCAGCATTGCCGCATAGATCGCATATACAGTGTCACCATACTTCTGGAAAATCAGCGGGCCGGTGGTCACACCGTGAATCATCAGGCCGCCGAGCAGCATCGCCGTTGCGCCGTCGCCGGGGATACCAAGCGTCAGCAGTGGGACCATTGCGCCGCCAATAACTGCATTATTGGAGGTCTCGCTGGCAACAACGCCCTCCATGCAGCCCGTACCGTACTTTTCCGGGTGCTTGGAACGGGACTTTTCCACGCTGTAAGCAAGAAGTCCGGCAGTACCGCCGCCAATACCCGGCAAAATTCCGATTGCCGTGCCAATCAGCGCAGAGATGGACATGTTGCCGATATTATCTTTGAATTCCTTCAAGCTAAAGCCAAAGCCCTTGACCTTCTCCGTCTTACGAATGGTCATATCCTTGGGGTGGACTGCCTCAAAGGCTGCCGCCGCGATCTCGGTGATAGCATAGAGACCGATAAGCAGTGTCAGCAGCTGGAAGCCGCCGGTAAGATTGACATTGCCGAAAGTGAAGCGCTTCATGCTGTCAATGGGACTGAGGCCAACGGTCGCAAACATCAAGCCGAGCGTACCGGAGATCAGGCCCTTGATCATATCCTTACCGGCAAGCGCAATGACCAGCACGAGTGAGAAGATAGCCAGCGCGCAGTATTCAAGAGGGCTGAACTTAATAGCGATCTTGGATAACTGTGGCGCGACACCCATCAGGATCACAAGGCCGACCATCGTGCCGATAAAGGAATAGAACACGCCGACACCAAGGGCTTTTTTTGCATGCCCGCTCGCCGCCATCGGCGCGCCGTCGAAAGTCGTCGCCAGTGAAGAAGGCGTACCGGGAATATTGAGCAGGATCGCAGAGATCAATCCGCCGGAGATACCCCCGATGTACAGTGCCATCAGCACGCATACCGCAGTTTTTGTTTCCATGGCATAGGTCATTGGTAGGCACATGGTAATTGCCATGGTCGCCGTCAGGCCAGGGATCGCGCCGAACACAATACCGACCGCCACGCCGAGGAGGATGACCAGATACATTTCAGGGTCTGTAATGACCGAGAGGAATCCTTCCAAATACATTTATTGTTTCTCCTTTCTCAGAAGCCGAGGATGCCGGCAGGCAGCGGGACAGACAGCAGTTCAACAAACAGGTAGTCCGAAAGCACCGAAAAGACAACCGCTAAAATCAGTGCCTTGAGGATAATCTTTTTATTGATCTTCTTGCGCTGCGTCAGCAGCACGACCTGAACGATCAGATAGACGAACGTACTGATCAGATAGCCGACCGGACGCATGGCAAACGCATAAAGAAACAGTATAATAAACGTACCGATCACGGCATAATTGTCTGCCAGCCAGTCTTTAGGCGTTCTGCCAGAAAAAATTTCCTCACCGGTAGCCTTGAGATGCCTGATCTCCGCATAGCCGCGGACCATCAGTACAACGGAAAGCACCAGTAAGAGCACCGCCCAAGCAACAGGGATCGTTCTGGCGCTGATAAAGTCCTTATTGAAACCGAAGGACTGAATACTATGCGATGCGACATAATAACCGATGCTGCACAGTGCAAGCACTGCACCTGCGATCAGGTCTTTCACACATTTTTTCATGTCATTCTTCTTTTCTCAGGTCGCCGCCCAGTGCTTTCCCGCCCACCGCGGGTGGTCATAAACCGACTTATCCGCAACAAACGGCCATTTTTCACCGCGAAGCACCGCCATCGTACCCTTGACCATCATCAGGCAGATCTGTTCGACCGCCGTATCAGTCTGTGCTGCCATGTGCGGCGTGCAGATCAGGTGCGGCGCTTTTGCAAGCGCGCTTTCAGGATCAAGCCGCTCACCCACAAAAACATCCAGGCCCGCGCCGCCAATAACATCGTTGCTCAGCGCCTCCGCCAAGTCGTTCTCATTTACGATTCCGCCTCTGGCACAGTTGACAACGATCGTACCCGGCTTCATCATGGCAAACTCTTTTTTGGAGATCAGATCCTTCGTCTGCTCATTGTAAGGAACATGAACTGAGATAATATCCGAGGTACGTAGGATCTCTTCTACCGTCCTGCAGGCACGGTAGCCTGCCTCAGCCAGCTTTTCTTCCGGCACGAAAGGATCGTAGGCCGCGATGTGAAAGCCAAGTCCCATGCACATCTGTGCAACAATACGTCCGATGTTGCCCACACCGATCAGGCCCACCGTCTTGCCCTCGAATTCATAGGCGCGGAATTCCTGACGGATATTCCAATTTCCCTTGATTGTTTCATTGTGGCAGGTAACAAGATTTTTTGTCAGCGCCAAGATCATGGCGACGGTGTGCTCGGCAACGGAACGCGCATTTGCACCCGGCGTAATGACAACAGGGATGCCCAGTTCTGCCGCCGCCTTTGCATCCACCGTGTCAAAGCCGACGCCGTGCCTTGCAATGACCTTTAAGTCGGGACAGGCAAGCATATCCTCGCGTCCGATCCCGCCCTCCTTGATCATCAGAGCATCCACCTTTTGAAGCTCCGGCAGGAAATTGCAGGCATTGACCTTATCGACAACTTCATAATTTGCCTGCGCCGCCAGCGCCTCCATCCCGGCATCGCATAACTTTCTCGGTGTAATGATCACTTTGTAATCCATGTTCCGTCCGTTCTCCTCCTTCTATCGTGAATTTCATATAGTGAAACTATGTTTTATTTTTCTATCCTTATGTTACGCTACTACTCTGCTTTTTGTCAACGACTTTCTTCTTGCCTGATTTGACAAGATTTATTTGATTTTTTATCTTTTATCGACAAATTGCAACCTTTCTATTCCTTTTTTTCACACTTCTTTCAGATTTCTTGCTAAGTTTTTATTGCAAAGTATGAAATAGCGTTTTATAATAAGAAACAAAGTTCCGTTTCTGTACCGCTTTTTATGTCCGGTGCAGACAACACCGAAGGGAGGAAAATATGAATCAAACTGGATCCACTGTTCAGTCGCTCGACCGTGTCTTTGATATTGTCGAAACGTTATCCAATCACGGCAACGAGCTGTCTATTTCTCAACTCTGTGCATTCACCGGGTTAAACAAAAGCACCGTACACCGTATGCTTGCCTCATTGCGGGCCAGAGGCTATGTGGTACAGACGTCAAGTGGCGCATACCGTCTGACCTTCAAATTCTGCAGCCTTTCACAAAAGATCATCAACAACGTCAGTATTCTCCCTCTTGTGCTCCCTCACCTGCGCAAGCTTTCCATGTCTGTGCAGGAGATCGTTCACTTCGTCATTCAGGATAATACCAACACCGTCTATCTCGACCGTCTTGAGCCGCCCAATTCCAACTACCGCAGCACTGTCAACATCGGCATGCTCCGTCCGCTGCACACCTCCGCCGGCGGAAAGATCATTCTCTCTTCCCAGGGCCCGGAGGCCTGGCGCAGCTATTGGGACAATGCTGACAAAACGCCCATTACACCTTATACCATCACAAGCTTTGAGCGTCTCGAAAGCGAAATGCTGATCTTTCAGCGCAAGCAGTATGCCGTTGAAAACGAGGAAAACACACTCGGCTATTCCTGTATTGCCGTTTCGCTCTACGACCGCTACAATGATGATCACTACGCCATCACCCTTTCTTCGCTCAAGTCGCTGATGACCGATGAGCACATCCAGCAGCTTCTGCCTCTGCTCTTTGAAACGCGCGATCTCATCCAGAAGGATATCGGCCTTTGATTTTCTCTCCCTCCACGACTAAAAAAGCGACATCCCGAATTCGGATGTCGCTTTTTCTGATCAATTTTTATATGGTATGTTTTCCGGCAAAGGATATCCTGTCTTACGGATTGACCACATTGACAGGAGCACCCGCAAGGAACGCCCTGATATTTTCCGCCGTAGCATCCATGATACGCTGGCGGCTCTCCTTCGGTGCCCAGGAGATGTGCGGCGTGATGATGCAGTTTTTCGCCTTCAGCAGCGGGTTGTCTGCGCGAATCGGCTCGGTGTAGACCACATCCAGTCCCGCCGCGGCTATTTTGCCGCAGTTGAGCGCGTCGGCAACGTCCTGCTCATCGATGAGCTGGCCGCGGGCATTGTTGATGAGAATGACGCCGTCCTTCATTTTGGCGATGCTCTCCTTGTTGATCATGCCGGTGTTTTCCGGCGTGAGATTGCAGTGCAGCGTGATAACATCCGCGCAGGCATAAAGTTCATCAAGGCCGACGTACTCTGCGATCTCGCGGCCGGAGTCGTTCGGAAAAAGATCATAGGCCAGCACATTCATGCCGAGCGCCTTGGCGATGCGCCCCTCCGCCTGCCCGATGCGGCCAAAGCCGATGATACCGATCGTCTTGCCCTCCAGTTCGATAAGGGGATAGTCCCAGTAGCACCAGTCGGCGTTGTTCGCCCAATTACCGGCGTGCACGCTCTCGCTGTGATGACCGATATGGTGGCAGATCTCCAGCAGCAGCGCAATAGAGAACTGGCTGACCGACGCCGTGCCGTAGGTCGGCACGTTCACGACGGGGATGCCCTTTTCGCGGGCATAGTTGTAATCGACCACGTTGTAGCCCGTAGCCAGAACGGCAATGAGCTTAATGTTCGGGCACTTGTCGATCGTTTCGCGCGAGATGGGTGTCTTGTTCATCACCACGATTTCCGCATCACCGATGCGCTCGGCGATCAGCGGAGACTCCGCGTAGGCCGTGCGGTCATAGGCCGTCACGCTGCCGAGCTTTTCCAGCTCACTCCAGCTCAGATCACCGGGATTTTCCGTATATCCGTCCAGTACTACAATTTTCATGTTTGTTCCCTCCTGTCGACTTCTTATCTTCGCCTGCCGCATTATTTTATAATCGACATACAGCTCTGTATGGCGCAGCGCTTCAACATAAGCCTCCGCAAGTCGTGCTTGTGCAGAGTATAACGCATGTATTCGTATGCTTCAAGCACTAAATAGTCATTTCACCATATTCACTACATCTCTTCACCGCAGCATCTGAACAGAACGCTCGTTCAGAGGAGAACATACTCTTCTCAGTGTTGCGCCTCTCCCGCGATCACTTCCGCCGCGGTTTCCAGCGCTTTGACCATCATTTCCAAACCCATGCTCGGCGCGTTGCCGTCCTTGGTCTGCTCGGGCAGGTAAGGGACGTGGACAAAGCCGCAGCGCGGGGCTGGATTGCTCCGCTCGCTCTCGTGCAGGGCGCAGTAAAGGAGATTGTTGCACACGAACGTGCCTGCGGAGTACGAGAGCTGAGCGGGAATCCCCTGCTCACGCAGGGCGTCGACGATCTCGCGCGTCGGGATCGTCGCAAAATAGGCGTCCGGACCTCCGGCCACGACCGGCTCGTCCGTCGGCTGCTTACCCGCGTTGTCGGCGATACGCGCGTCGCGCAGGTTGATGGCCACGCGCTCGACGCGTATGCAATTTGCGCCGCCGTACTGGCCGACGCAGAGCACCGCGTCGGGACGCAGCTCCGTCAAAAGCTTGTGCAGCGCAGCACCGGAGGCGTCAAACTCCGTCGGAATTTCATGCTTGATGAGCTCTGCTCCCCCGATGCGGTTGGGAAGCCGGCGTGCCGCCTCCCACGAGGGGTTGATCTGCTCCCCGCCGAACGGCGTGAAGCCTGTGACAAGCATCTTCATTTGACAGTTTCCTCCCCGATCATCAGGCGGATGATCTCGTTGTCGGTCTCGCGCATGCCGTCGCGCGCGATGCTGCTGACGGCGCGGATGGTGTTCTCCACGCCCTTGACGACGATGCCGTCGCCGCCGTAGAACTGGCTGGCGTGCCGGGACATCTGCATGCCGAGCAGCCCCGCCTCGACCGCCGAGGCGATCTTCGCCGCGCAGCTCGCCTTCGCCCCGTCGCAGAGCATACCGGAGTTGATGGCGAGCGCGTTGACGACCGTGTGGGCGATCTCATCATAGCGCCCACCGTAAAGGTAGCACACACCCGCGCCGGCACCAGCGCCCGCGCTGGTCGCGCCGCAGTAAGCGGAGAGGCTGCCGATGCCCGTTTTCAGATGGATGGTGACAAGATTCGACACGACGAGCGCGCGGTAAAGCTGCTCCTCGCTCGCTTTCAGCTCGCGCGCGTAGACAATGACGGGCAGCGAGGCCGGCATGCCCTGATTGCCGCTGCCAGAGTTGATGACGACAGGCTTTTCGCAGCCGTTCATGCGCGCGTCCGAGCCCGCGGCAGCCCAGGCCTTGGCGCGGTTCTGCACGCTGTCGCCATAGGAATCGAGCAGGATTTTTCCGATGGCCGCGCCGTACTGCCCCGTCAATCCTGCCTCAGCGATGGCCGTGTTATATTCGATCTGGCGCGCGATGGGCGCGCGGACGTCGTCTAAATCGACCTCGTCGGCAAAGGCGATAATGTCCTTGACCGTCAGGCTCCTGCGGCTCTCGGGCGGCTGGGCCGCCTCCTCGGAAAAGGGCTTGTTGAGCAGCACTTCGCCGTTTTTCTCGATGCGCACGACGTTTGTGTGGCTGCCGACGATCTGGACGAAGGCCGTGTCCCCGCCTGCGAAAACACGCACCTGAATGTCGAATGGGCAGCGCAGCGGCGATTTGCTCACCGTGATCTCCGCCGCGGAAAGGTACTCGTCCAGCAGCGGCAGCTGGTCCTCCGTCCCATTCGCCAGCACCTCTAACTGCGCGTCGGCGTCGCCGACGCGTACACCCGCCGCGACCGCGACGGGAAGGCCCTTGCGCCCGCCGGTGTGCGGCACGATGACGCTCTTGACATTTTTGATGATATTGCCGCTCACGGTCAGCTCGATGCGCTCGGGAAGTGTCCCGAGCGTTTGGCGCGCAAGCGCACCCGCATAGGCGACGGCGATGGGCTCAGTGCAGCCCATCGCGGGTACAAGCTCCTCATGCAAAATCTGAACGTAGGTCTCATACAGCGCAGTATTCATTTTTGCTCTCCCATCTCTCATTGCGGGCGCGCGGTCTCTCCTCCGCTCGTTACCCGCTTCTCTCTTCGCCCATTGTATCGGAAATGCGGTTACAATGCAATGGACTTTCCATGTTTCACGCACAAAAAGGCGATATCCGGTCGGATACCGCCTTTTTGATGCTATTCCGCTCTTACAAGCCGTAAATTTCGCCGTACTTTTCCTCAAGGTACTGCGTGTAGACCGTCGGGTCAAACTTTTCGCCAAGCGCCTGCTCCAAGAGCGCGCCGGGCTTTTTGAGGCAGCCGTACTGCCAGATGTGCTCGCGGTTCCACGCATTGATGGGCGCAAAATTGCCGGTCTTGAGGCACTCGTCCACATCGACCGTCTCTTTCATCTTGCGAAGCAGCTGTGCGCCGTAGGCGCTGCCGAGCGCGTAGCCGATGCTGCCGCCCGACCAATGGCTGTCCTGTAGCACGCCGTGTTTGTCGTCCGGCACGTCGACGCCGAGGTATTCCTTGTAAAGGCGGTTCCACTCGCCCGGCAGGTCGTGTACCTTGAGCTCGCCGTGCATCACGCGCTTTTCGAGCTCGTAGCGCACCATGACGTGCAGGCTGTAGGTGACCTCGTCGGCCTCGGTGCGGATGAGGGACGGCTCCGCCTTATTGATGGCGCGGTAGAATTCCTCCGCCGTGTGGCCGCTCAGCTCGGGGAACAACTCGCAGAGCTTCGGGAACACGAAGCCCGTGAAGGCGCGCGAGCGGCCGAGCAGATTTTCATAGAAACGGCTCTGGCTCTCGTGGATGCCCATGGAGACACCGCCGTCGAGCACCGTATAGGCGAGATCATCCGCGCTGCCGGTGTCATAGAGCGCGTGGCCGCCCTCGTGGATAACGGAGAACATGGAGGAAGCAAAGTTATCCTCAAGATAGTGCGTCGTGATGCGCTCGTCGAAGTGCGAGCCGAGGGACGTCGTAAACGGATGCTCGGTCGTGGACAGGCCGACATGGTCCAAATCGAGGCCCATCGTGCGCATCAGGTAGTCGGAAAGCTGCGCCTGCTTCTCCTCGGGAAAATGGCCATGCAGCATCGCATCGTCGACCTGCGGCTTTTCTTTGATTTTTTTCAGGAGCGGCACGATGTGCTCGCGCAGCGTGGCAAAGAATTCGTCGCACTGCGCCATCGTCAGCCCATCCTCATACTCGCTGAGCCAGTAGTCATAGGGGTCCTTTTCCGGTGCGCAGTAGTGTGCGAAGCGGATGTTGGTCTCGAAAATTTTCTCAAGCACGGGCTCGAAGAGAGCAAAGTCGCTCGTCTCCTTCGCGCGGTGCCAGACGTCGTCGGCCTCGACAAGCAGCTGCTGGTAGGCGACGTACTCGTCCATCGGGATCTTCTGCATATTGCGGATGTCCTTGATGAGCAAAAACACCATGCGCTGCTGCTTTTCGTTGAGCTCGGACTTGTGCGCGTCGAGGAATTCGAGCAGTGCGACGGTCTCCCCGCCAGTCGTAAGCTTGTAGTGCTCCTCGCTCAAAATACTCATGGTCTGGCCACGGTTCGCCGCCGTGCCCTTGGGCGCGGTGGTCGCGCCGTCGTAAAAGAGCAGGCCCATGGCGTGGCCGTAGGCCGCGAGCTTGGCCTGCAAAGCCATCAGGGACTTGATCGCTTCATCGAGAGTCATGATAATCTCCTCACTTTCTCTTTTTCTGTGAAAATATCATAGCATGAAAGGGGCTTGCTGCGCAAGGGGGACGCTGAGGTTCTCCCCCTGTGGCCGCGCAGGAACGCAGAAAAAGAGGGGGCATTCTCTCGCGTGAGAGAATGCCCCCTTGTACCCCCCAAGCGAACGCGAGGGGAGTTCCCCTCGACCCCCGACATTGGCAGTTTGCAGTTTGAAGATCTGCGCAGTCTGCGGAATCGAATGCCTGCCAAGTGTGGGTGCTATACGATTTGAGTTGCTTCTATTACCCACTGCCGCTCTGCCTGTATGAGCGAAAAATTCATCATTTCACTATTTTTTCTCTCACGGTTTTGCAAGCATCTGCACTGACGACCCCCTGTTCTTTCAGCAGTGCCAGCACTGAAGCAAGCGCATCCTGCGGATCACACCAGACATCCGGAGCATAGCCCCTGTGATCGACATTTTCTCCGTCCCCATAGAGGAAAAGCGTTGACCCAAAGCGCACACCGATGCCGGTATATGGCAATGTAAAGGTGCTGATATTTCCGCAGAGCTGGTATCCCGCCGTGTTGCTGCCGACAATGAGCACATTGTCAAGCGTTTTCAAAAGCTGTACCGCGCCCTCGCCGGACGAGCCGCAATGATCGTCAACCAACACGATGATCGGAATATCATTTTCATACCAGGTCCCGTGGACTTCACGGGCAAAGCAAGTTCCCTCATCTTCCGGCAGCAGACTCTCGCTGTTTTCCGCAGCAAAAAGGGCGCTGTTTTTCTGCGCATACAGCATGGAGGTCTCAATACTGTTCTGCGTTCCGAGGAAACTCTGTATCCACTTTCTCGGCCAACTGTCCGAGCCGCCAACATTGCCGCGCAGGTCATAGATCACCGCTTTGCTCCCGCGTGCTTTTGCCCCTTCCCGAGCATAGCGTGCAAGCATATTATCATATGTGCCGGAAACAAAGCTGCGGAGGGAAACATAGGTAAGACCGTCTTCCTGTATCAGGCGGTAATCCAGCGTGCCGAGGTCAACATCAAGCGGCTGACTCTCCGTCCAGTCAAGGCGATAGATCTTCGCTTTTCCAGAAGAATTTTTCAGTGTGACACTGCTCTGCACGGCGTCCTTCCGCAGCGCAAAAAGCGTCGGCTGATAAACAATGCATCCGTCTTTCAGAAGCGTCGGCTGCACGCTGACATGTTCATCGGAGAAGCTACTCAATGTCCACCTCTCCCCGTCATTCACCATATAATAGCTGCCGTTGACATCCTTTGAAAAATAGAAGCCGTCGGCAAAGAAGTATTCATATCGCACCTGCGCTTCGATCTCTTCCGCCGCCGGTTCATAAATCATGGCATGCGCGTCGTGCGCAAGCATGAATGCGAGAGATTCCTGCAGTTTTTCTCCCAGCGCAGAAACTTTGATCTCATCATCCTGTGAGGAAAGCCATTGTGTCACAGCGTCCTCCGCTGCGTCAAACTTTTCCTGCCCAAAGTATTCGTAAGCGCCGTAAGCGCTTTGCAGCGTGCGGAACAGCAGGGAAACATCAGACTGCGCCTGTTCCTTCGACACCGTCTCCATCGCGGCATGACCTCGTAAAAGGCTCTCCACCTCGCTCTCGCTCAGCAGCCCTGCCGAGGCGGGGTCATCCGAAATCGCATCGTCAAAATCAGCCGCAGAGGGAACGTGCTCCAGTTCTGCGCGGTGAGTTTGTGAAGTCTCCACCATCAAAGAAGAAAGTTCTTCTCCTTCCGGAGCGTAGGAAAAGTCCAACGTCTGCGGTGCGCCGCAGGCTGACAAAAGCAGCAGCAAAACTATTGTGCCGCATATAGCAAATCTTTTTTTCACAAATTATCCCCCTATGGAAAGTGTGAAGGTATCATAGCAAATTAAAAACCTGTTTTCAATCATTGACAGGGAACGTTCTTATAAAAAACAGGACACCCAGTTCGGATGTCCCGTATCTATTTGGCCTACCGAAGCAAAAAACAACGCTTTTGCGCCGTACAAGCGTTTTGCGCAGCAAAACCTTGGCGGAGGGCGAATTCACTTCGCCCGAGCATTTTAATTTCCTGCTGGAATCCAAAAAAGAGGTCACAACTTACGTTGTGACCTCTTTTTTGGAGCGGGCGACGAGGCTCGCTCGCAGCACTGCCGTGCCGCGACACGCACAGCGGGCGACAAACGCCCCACTGGGGCGTTTTCTCGCTTCGCTCGCGCCCTGTTCGCCCCTCTGCCCGCTGAAGCCAAAAAATAAAGGCATGACTTACGTCATGCCTT
>OGOY01001828.1_pt1 | contig 21000 bp, 14 predicted proteins | sample 1552811 | NCBI WGS metagenome assembly OGOY01 (sample SAMEA2580132, study PRJEB22360) | human gut metagenome | biome: human gut; feature: human-associated habitat; material: faeces | place: Denmark | collected 2008/2010 | reverse complement strand
GTCAGCTTTGCTGACCAGAATCACGCGCCAAGTCTCACGGACGTTCGACTTGAATCTCAGATTAAATCAGTAGGTAGTAAATAAACAACTGCTTTTTCATGTATCGCAGATGCATGAAAAGCAGTGAAAAGGTGCGCTTTGTGAGAAATACATTCCAAGGCGCACTTTTCTTACATTTGTACTTGACAGATTTGCTTCAGATGCGCGGCAGAAGGATGTCTTGCACGTCAAAATACGAATTTCGAAGCAAATATGCCGAGATATTCTTGAATTGTGGAGTAAGGAAACAGGAAATGGCATTCAGTAAAGCACAGACACAGGCAATCATGCATAAAGATGGTCCCATGATGGTTCTGGCGGGACCGGGATCAGGGAAAACAACGGTGATCACCCATCGGGTCCAGTATCTGACGAAGGAGTACGGAATCGATCCGGGGGATATTCTTGTGATTACCTTTACCCGGGCAGCAGCCGAGGAGATGCGGGAGCGGTATGAAGCATTGACCGGCGGCGGCTCCAGAGTCACCTTCGGTACTTTTCATTCGATCTTTTTTAGGATCTTAAAGCTGGCATACCGATATACCGCTGACAATATTGTCCGGGAAGAGCAGCAGATGCAGTTTGTCCGGGAGCTGGCTCAGGCCGGAGGTCTGGAGCCGGAGGATGAAAATGAGTTTGCAGCCTCCATTTTAAGTGAGATAAGCTCTGTCAAGGGAGAGAGGATTGCACTGGAACATTACTATTCCAAAAACTGTCCGGATGCAGTTTTCCGTCAGCTCTATGCAGGCTATGAAGAGAAAATGCGCCGGGCCGGACTCATCGATTTCGATGACATGATGGTGCTGTGTCTGGAACTTTTTACGGAAAGAAAAGATATCCTGTCTGCCTGGCAGAGGAGGTATCGGTACATCCTGATTGATGAGTTTCAGGACATCAACCGGCTTCAATATGAGATCGTGCGGATGTTAGCCAAGCCGGAAGATAATCTTTTTATCGTGGGCGATGATGATCAGTCGATTTACCGGTTTCGTGGGGCCAAACCGGAGATTATGCTGGGATTTGAGCGGGATTATCCGGGTGCCGGACGGATTCTTCTGGATGTGAATTACCGCAGTACCGAGGAGATCGTGGCACCGGCATTGCGGCTGATCAGAGAAAACCAGAAACGTTTTTCAAAGGCCATCCATACAACGGGACGGCATGGGAAGAATGTGATTACGAAGCTCTGGCAGGATCCTGGGGAGGAAAATCTGGCCATCGCCAGGGAGATACAGCTGTATCTGCAGTCGGGAGTGCGGCCGGGGGATATCGCAGTTTTATACCGGACCAATGCTGGTCCTCGTTTTCTGATGGAAAAGCTGATGGAATACAACCTTCCCTTCCGGACAAGGGATACGGTGCCGAACCTCTATGAACACTGGATTTCGCGAAATATCCTGACCTATATCCGGATCGCCATGGGAAGCCGGGCGCGGGAAGATATTTTGCAGGTCATCAACCGTCCGAAGCGTTATATCAGCCGGGATGCGATGCCGGATGAGACGGTTTCGTTCGAGAAGATGAAGGCATTCTATGCGGAGAAAGACTGGATTGCCGAGCGGATCGAGAGTCTGGAAGGCGATCTGCGGGCCATCGCCCGGATGTCACCTCTGGCAGCCGTCAATTATATCCGCCAGGGCATAGGATACGACGAATATCTGATCGAGTATGCGGCATTCCGTCGGATGCGGCCGGAGGAACTTTTAGAGACTGCCGATGAGTTAAAAGAAAGTGCGGCGGGTTTCAAGACCTTTGACGAGTGGTTTGCACACATCGAGGCGTACAAGGAGGAACTGCTCCGGCAGGCGGCGCAGCGGCGGACGGAGACGGACGCGATCACGCTCGCGACGATGCACAGTGCCAAGGGGCTGGAATTTCCCATTGTCTATATTCTCGATGCCAATGAGGGAATCACACCGCACAGCCGCGCGATGCTGGACGAGGATATGGAGGAAGAACGACGTCTGTTCTATGTGGCAATGACGCGTGCAAAGACCCGGCTGCATGTATATGCGGTGCGGGAGAGGTACCATAAAAAGGCGGAAGTATCGCGGTTTGTGTGGGAGTATCTGGGGCGGGATGGAGATAGCAGGTAACGAAATTCACAATGAAAATCGGGAAATCATATAAATGACGGTATTAAACATATATTGTGTACGGTTTATTGACATTTTTTGAAAATTGTTTAATAATAACATCATGAGAATGAATCTTCATGGGCGTCAAAAGAGATGAAAGGTAAACAGAGAGGAGATGGGAGAATGAAAGGTATACGAAGGGCGGCAGCGGTGTGTCTGACAATGACATTGGCGGTATCGACATTATTTGGAAATACAGCATGGGCGGATATGCCGCAGAAGATGGAGAAGAAAAAATGTGTCCATGTGCATACCGAGGAGTGCTACGGCGAGCCGGATGAGGAAGCAACCTCGTCCCAGATAGGAGAAGAGCCGACGGAATGTACCCACGTTTGCAGTGTGGAAAGCGGATGCATACGGAATACAGCCGTGTCTTCCGGTATGAACGAGGACGATTCTGAAACCGGGCCGGATGATGAAGAAACCAATGATCAGAAGAATTCTGCCGACAAAGCAGAGGATGACGAGAAACAGGAGAATGCACCTTCCGTCAGTACACCATCGGATATGGAAGATACGACAGTTCCAGGCGGAACAGTGATACCGGCTGTGAAGTCCCAGATCTTCTCCTGGTCCTGGTATGATCCGGAAGAGAATTTGCTGGATGGAAAATTAGAGCTTAGCGGAGTTACCGAGGAAGCCCAGCCATCCTTCGAAGAAGTCACGGAGTACTTACCAGAGGCTATTATTGCCCAAATTGGAGAAGAAAGCAAAGCGGGGAAAGAGGGAAAACTTCCGATCACTGGCTGGACCTGTAACGAGTACGTGCAGGATGAAGAAGGACGCTGGCCATTGGAAGGCACCTATGAGTTCGCAGCAGAGCTGCCGGAGGCATATGAACTGGCGGAAGATGTAGAGGCGCCGGTGGTGGAAGTGTCTGTGACGGGAGACCAGGCGGCGTTGACGGCATATGATCCTAGAAATGTTGTGTTAAATGTAAATTTTATAGAAGGGGAAACTTTTAAAAGTCTTGCCTATAATGGGAGTGAGTTTTCTAGTTATAAGAACGATGTAATGAATTTATTGAATCAGAACGGTATAACGGTTACTAGTTTAGGAAATGATAGTTTTCAATTAATAATGACGAATGCTTCCATACAGAACCTTGAGTTAAGCAGGGGAACATGGAAGATAGTATTAAATGAAAGCAATGTATTAAAGGGGAAAGGGACAGAGGTTGGAGGAGTTGGCCTCAAAATTAAAGAAAATGTAAGAGCGACGATTAAGGCAGGAACAGCATCCGCTTCGTTGACAGTTAAGAATTCTCCAACGACAAGCACAAGTAGGGATGCATCCAGCGGAATAGTGGTCGCAGGCAGCTTGACGATAGAAAGTGGAACGATAGAAGCAGCTGCCTATGCGGAACAAAATAGCGAGCCAGTCTCAGGAGCTATTGTTGTGCAAAGTAATGGAACTTTAAATATTAACGGAGGCTCTGTTACTGCTACGGGAACACACAAGAATGGCGTGTATGTCCTTAATAATTTTCAGATGACTGGTGGAAGTTTAAAGGTAACCGGAAGTGGAAAACCCGGAATTGAGAATGTGGGTAGTTTTGAACTTTCAGGTGGAACAATTTCAACAAAATCTAATAGTGATGGAATAGGATTTTTGCAGGGGCGTGGATCTGTAACGATCAAAGCCAAGGAACTGAATACCGATCGATTATACATTACTGGAGATAGTTCCTTCACTGTTGCAAGTGTCGGAAAGGTAACCTCTGAAAGTACGATAATTAATAGTGGCACACTTATCAATGAAGGAGAATTTGTTTCAAACGGTCCATTTGTAAAAAATGAAAAAGGAACATTTATCAATAAAGGCACAATCAGCGGAAGCAGAAGTCTGCCTGATGATGCAAAGCAGACACCGGATCCAATTACAGTTTATACAGCGGAAATTAGTGAAAATTATAAAGAAAATAGGTCGATCGATGTTAAAAACCTTGCGGCTATTCAGAAACCGGTTAAAGCCGGAAACCTGCAATATGAACTTGCTGAATATACAGGAAGTGATAAGGGAGAAGGAACGATTGACAAGGAAACGGGTCATTTGACGGTGACCAAGGCTGGTGTATTTAAAATCAAGGTGAATACACAGGCAAGTGGATTCTATAAAGCCGGAGAAAATCCGGTTGATATAACATTGACGGTTAATAAAGCAGCTTTTCCTGATCACTGGAATTTGATCGTAACGGCTGCCAGCGGTATATATAATGGATCTAAAGGGTATCCGGCAGCAGACATTAGCGCAAGTAGTATTCCTAGTGATGCAAAATATGAATATCAGCTGAAGAGTACAAATCGTAAGGATGATTTACAAGAAGATCAGTGGAAGTCGGAGTGTCCGAAGATTGTGAATGTAGCAGAGTCTGATCAGTATGTATTTGTAAGAGTGACAGTAGATAATTACAAGCCGAAGATATTTTGCTCTGGAAATCAGACAAATATTACCAAACGGAATTTTACAGATACAAAAGTAACACTTGAACCAGAGACCGTCATTTATAATGGTCAATCCTGGAGTCCGAAAATCAAGGTGGTTGAGAACTGGCAGGAAACTTCCGGGGATGAAGTGAATAAGGCGGATTATACAATCAAATATTGGACATATTGGACAGGAACTGATAATAGTATAGTTAGAGAGCGAAAAGATGCTGGAACATACACTGTCCATCTGTTGGGACAGGGAAATTATAAGAATGAATCGAATACAGCTATATTTACAATCGACAAGTGTAAATTAAATGCACGGATAACAGGATACTCTTTCGATAAAGTCTATGATGGAACGACAGATATTACGGAGGAGCAGAATTTATCCGTTCAGCTTTACAGTGATTCCGGTACTCCTGATTCTCAGGATGTTCGTGCTGACCAGGTGAATTTGGCATATCAGAGTGCGGATGTTGGAGAGCACAATATTGAGGCGGCAAATATTACGTTAGCAGGTGACAATGCAAAGAATTATGAGCTGACAGAAAATAGCACATCCATCAAAGGCAGTATCATAGCACGTGATTTCGCATCCATGACTGTGTCGGCAGATCCGCTTACCTACAATGGTACCGAACAGAAGCCGCAGATCCATGCATCTGTGGAAACCGGTCTTTCAAATGTGAGTTCGGATGCAGTGGTATTTACTTATTCTAAGAATGGAGTGGATTACCAGAGTGAGATCCCGGGCTTTACAGATGCGGGAACTTATCAGGTATATGTGAAAGCTTCGATGACCAATTTCAATGATGCTGTAAAAACAGTCAATGTGACGGTTCAGCAAGCGCCTTCAAGCTCAGGCAGTCATTCAGGCGGCGGAGGAAAAGGCAGCAGTGGAAAAAGCAGCAGCGGAAGTTCCGGCACAGTAACCAAAGATAGCCAGAAAGGCTATCGCAGCGAGGAGCAGGGGGTTATCACCGGTGCATCGAATCAGGCAGTGAATGACGGTTACAGCCATTGGATAAAGGATGCCAGAGGCTGGTGGCTCCGCTACAGTGACGGCACCTGGCCTATGGGCAATACCGGTGCATTTCATTGGGAAAAAGTCAACGGCAGATGGTGGGCATTTGGCGCTGAGGGATATCTGAGTACCGGCTGGATCTATGACACCCTGTACCAGGGATGGTTCTATATGGACGAAAACCAGGGTATGCTTACAGGATGGCAGTTCATCAATGGAAAATGGTATTATCTGAATTCGAATCACGACGGCAGTGCCGGCATCATGTATTCAAACCGCCGGACACCGGACGGCTGGTATGTGAAAGAAGACGGCAGCTGGGATGAAGAAGCGGGAAGATAATAGGTAAAAGAGTTATTTAAAGCGGTTGATCGGGAGGTCAGCCGCTTTTTTGACCACATTTTGGCTTTAAAAATTGAAAACGTATCAATGAATGGATTGATAAAAGAACGGAGATACGATAAACTATTTATTATAGAGGAAAGTATATTTCAGCCGAGAAAGGAGGAGCTATGCTATTACCTAAATACAAAACGTATACAGTACAAGATATATATGATCTTCCGGAAGGAACCCGTGCAGAATTGATAGATGGTACCATGTATATGATGGCACCTCCAAGCCGGGCTCATCAGGAAATTGTAGGTGAAATATTTGCAGTTATTCGGGACTATATTAAGCAGAAAGGCGGAGTATGCAGGCCTTATGTCGCTCCATTTGCAGTTTTTTTAAACGAGGATGATCATATTTACGTAGAGCCGGATGTAAGCGTGATCTGCGATCCATCTAAATTAAATGATAAAGGATGTGCGGGAGCACCGGATTGGATTATTGAAGTGGTATCACCGGGAAGCCAGCGGATTGACTACATGATAAAGCTTTTTAAATATCGCACGGCCGGTGTCCGTGAATATTGGATCGTGGATAAAACGAAAAACAGGATTATTGTGTATAATTTTGAAAAAAATGATATGAACGAATATACATTTTCCGATCTTGTTCCGGCAGGGATTTATGATGATTTGAATATCGATTTTGCAAAAATTGACGAATTGCTGTGAGCGTTGAATGGTTAGTAAATTGGAGTGGGAAGTATAATAAGAAGCACTGTGGGTTGATTACAAGAATTGTTTTAGGCGGTTGATTATGGTATTGATCAGCCGCTTTTCTTTTGAGGAAAATTGTGTCAATATATGGATGATTTTAGATGGGATGTATATACGACACCTATTAGGTGGGAGTTACTATATATGGAAATGTGTGATATGATTGATTTATGGAAATTCAGATGAATTTGCAGGAATAAATTTCACTGCGAAGATTGATAATCTGTAGATGGCAAAATGGATAGGAGCGTGATAAGTGAGAGGGGTGGGAGTGATGAAAAAAGACAAGATGAAATATCTGGCACATATTGATGGTAAACGTGAACAATCAATAAAAGAACATCTGGAGGGGACTGCTGTACTGGCAGCAGAGTTTGCAAAGTCCTTCAAAAAAGAGCAGTGGGGTTATTGTGCTGGAATGCTGCATGATATAGGAAAATATTCAGAAGCATTTCAAGAGAGGATACGTGGAAATAATACTAATCAGGTAGATCATTCTACAGCTGGGGCAAAGGTTTGTATGGAAAAAGGTGGTTTCTACTCTCTTCTGGGGTATTGTATTGCCGGTCATCATGCAGGACTTCCCAATACAGGAGCAGGAACGGGACTTGATAAATCAACTATGTATGGAAGATTGAAGAAAAAGGTGGAGGATTATAGTTCTTACCTAGATGAAATCGAGATTCCGGCATTACAGGAGATTCCCTTTGATCCGAATGTAGTGATAAATCCGGATTTCTCATTGAGTGTATTTATTCGTATGCTGTACTCTTGTTTGGTAGATGCGGATTTTTTGGATACTGAGCAGTTCATGCTCAATGGAAAGGTAGGGAGAGATTCAGGAGAATCTTTAGAGGTATTAGAACAGAGACTTTCTGAGTATATAAAAGGATGGCTTGAAAATAAAGATTTGACAACCGTCAACGGTCATCGCAGCGAAATCTTGAGAAGTTGTATTCAAAGAGGGGAAGAAGAACCGGGAATGTTTCAGTTAACCGTCCCGACCGGCGGAGGGAAGACGTTGGCTTCCCTTGCGTTTGCCTTGAAACATGCAGTCCGATATGGGATGGAACGAATTATTTACGTCATTCCATATACGAGTATTATTGAGCAGAATGCATCTGTATTTCGTGAAATTCTGGGGGAACGGAATGTACTGGAAAATTACTATAATGTAGATTATGAATCATCGGAAGAATTAAAGCCAATGCAGCTGGCAGCAGAAAATTGGGATAAACCCGTGATTGTGACGACGAATGTACAGTTTTTTGAATCATTATTTTCCAATAGATCATCTAAATGCCGTAAATTGCATCGCATCGCAAATAGTGTAATTATATTTGATGAGGTACAGATGCTTCCAACCGATTACATGCTACCATGTCTGGCACAGATGGAGGAATTGGTTCAGAATTATCATTCTAGTCTGGTTCTTTGCACTGCGACTCAACCTGCTTTGGAAGGATTATTTCAAAAGAAGTGGAACATTCGCGAATTATGTCCGCAAAAGGAAGAACAGTTCGCTTTTTTTAAACGAACAGAGTTTATCTCGATGGGAAAGGTTAGTACGGAGGAGTTGGAAGATCGTTTAATAGAGGAAACACAGGCGCTCTGTATTGTTAATACAAAAATAAGAGCTCAGTCTTTGTACCAGCGATTAAAAGAAAGAGGAGCAGAACATGTATATCATCTTTCTACTGCTATGTATCCGAAGCATCGAAAAGAAGTGTTAGAGGAAGTTCGGCAGAGATTAAAAGGGAGTGATGAGTGTATTCTGATTGCAACCAGTTTGATAGAGGCTGGAGTGGATGTGGATTTTCGGTCTGTATATCGTCAGCTTGCCGGAATCGATTCAATCGTTCAGGCAGCAGGACGATGTAATCGTGAGGGAAGGCGATCGGTGGAAGATAGTAAGGTGTATATCTTTACATTTTCAGAAAAAGAATATATGCCGGGACAGAGACAACAGATGGATGTTGCCTCTAGCTTGATGGATGAACAAGTAGATTTTTCAGCACCGGAGACGGCGAGAGATTATTTTAAGAAATTGTATTATCTTCGAAGGAATGAGTTAGACAAAAAGAAGGTAATGGATGAATTCCAAAGAGGAGTTTATAATTTTTCAACGGCTTCGAAGAAATTTAAATTAATTGATGAGCATACGGTAACAATTTTTATTCCTCAGGAGGAAGATGCAAAACAACTGCTGAAAGAAATACGATATAAGGGATATACAAAATCTCTGATGCGAAAGGCAGGTCAGTATTGCGTTAGTGTTTATACAGGAAATTATGATAAATTGGCAGCTTCCGGAATGTTGAGACCAGTATCAGAGGATATAGAAGATTTATATGAACTTTGTTCAGATGACGGGTATACAGAAGAGTATGGACTTCGGTTGGACATAGAGATGGGAATGGGGGTATTTATGTAGTAAGAATAAAGTCCAGCAGGAAGTTAATTCTTGCTGGACTTGTGGTGCATTACTGCAAATGCCAATATTTCAATCCACAGGTTGTTGTATAGTGCACCTGACAGATAAATTATAATATAGAATTACGGATTTGTGTATGATAAAAATGTTCTTGGTGCAACTACTAAAATAAATTTTCATTGGAATTTGAAGTAAACATTGATCTTTGGAATGAAGTGTGGTATAGTTGGTTTTATAAGAAAGGACTGACAATTGCAAAGCTTTATGTTGATATTATATCAAAATGACACGAGAAATAATATGTTTTTCTGACAAAAGGGGTGATGGTTTTAATGAGTGTTAAAATTAAAGTCTGGGGTCCGTATGCTCTATTTTCCCGACCTGAAATGAAGGTGGAGCGCTGCAGCTATGATGTGATTACTCCATCTGCAGCAAGAGGAATTTTAGATGCGATCTACTGGCATCCGGGACTGCGTTGGGTGGTAGATAAGATTCATGTTATTAATCCAATACGCTTTACAAGTGTAAGGAGAAATGAAGTAAAGAGCAAAGTTTCGGCCAGTAATGTGTTGCAGGTCTATAACGGTGGTGATAAGCAGTTGTATATCAGTACGAAGGAAGATATTGTCCAGCGTGCATCATTGCTCCTTTGTGATGTTGAGTATATTGTGGAAGCCCATTTTGAAATGACAGAGAAGGCGAATAATACAGACAATCCGGGGAAATTCCAAGATATAATAAAACGCCGGCTCAAAAGAGGGGAGTGCTACCATATGCCATACTTTGGATGCCGAGAATTCCCAGCACAGTTTATGTTGTGGGAAGAGGATGAGATTCATTCTTGCTATGAAGTTGTTCCGGAAAAAGATTTGGGATATATGTTGTATGATATGGATTATACAGATCCAGAACATATACAGCCTATGTTTTTTAGGGCAGTTATGAAGCATGGAACAATCGATTTAGGAGACTGCGAGGTGATAAGGTGATATTGCAGGCACTTGCAAAGCATTATGAAAATCTGGCAGCAGAGGGAAAGGTATCAAAAGAAGGATGGTGTGAAGCGAAGGTTTCCTATGCAATTGAATTAATGCCAGATGGAAAAGTGAAAGGATTTATCAGTTTAAAAACAGAGGAAGAGCGTGGAAAAAAGAAAGTTTGGGTTTCAACGACTAGAATGGTTCCGCAGATGGTAACACGTTCCTCCGGTGTGTCATCCAATTTTCTTTGCGATAATTCGAAATATATGCTTGGATTCGATAAAGACGGAAGTTCTAAAAGAGTGTTAGAGTGCTTTCAGGCAGCAAAGGAAAAACACCTGGAATTGCTTGAACAGGCAGAAGGAGAGATGGCAGCATCTATCAAAGCATTCTTTGAAACGTGGAATCCGGAAAAAGAGGAAGAGAAGTTAAAGGAATCTGAAATTTGGGAAGCTCTTACAGATGGCGGTAATTTAATATTTTACATGAATGGATGTGAAGCACAAGAGGATGAAGAAATAAAAGAACTGTGGAATGAAAAACAGAATTCATGTGACGGGGAAGAAGGTGGAAATACAGGAATTTGTCTGGTAACCGGTAAGAAAGCAGAGATATCTCGTATACATCGAACCATCAAAGGCGTTCCAGGTGCTCAGTCCAGCGGTGCAGCATTGGTATCATTTAATGCTCCGGCTTTTGAATCTTATGGAAAAGAACAAAGTTATAATGCACCGGTTGGAAAATATGCGGAATTTGCTTATACAACAGCGCTAAATTATTTGTTGTCGCAGAGAAATTATACGTTTCAGCTTGGAGACACAATGGTTGTTTATTGGGCTGAAAATGGACAGAAGGCATATCAGGATGTATTTTCGTTTGCGTTAGTTCCTACAGTAGATAATCGGGAGACGATTCGTGAAATATTTGACTGCATCAAAAAGGATCAGCCGATTAAGGTAGAAGATATAGAGATGGATTCGGAACAGCGTTTTTACATTCTGGGATTGGCACCTAATGCGGCAAGGCTTTCGGTTCGATTCTTTTACCAAGATTCATTTGGAAAGATACTGGAACATATCTCAGAGCATTATGAACGCATGAAAATTGTACAACCGTCTTGGGAAACCAGGGAATATATGAGTATACGTGATATGCTGATGGAAACAGTTAATCAGAATTCTCGAGATAAGAGTCCGATTCCCAATATGGCTGCGATGGTGATGCAGGCTGTATTATCGGGCGGACGTTATCCGGCAAGCTTATACACAGATACATTGATTCGAATTCGGGCAGACCAAGGAGAACGGAAGCTCAGTTGGGGGCGCACGGCAATTTTAAAAGCATATTTGATTAGAAATACAAATTGGAAAGAAGGAGTTAACTACATGGGATTAAATAAGGAAAACAGTGAACAGCCTTATTTATTGGGACGTTTGTTTGCAGTGTTAGAATTTATTCAAAAAGACACAAATCCGGGAATCAAGGCAACGATTCGAGATCGCTATTTTAATTCGGCTTGTGCTACGCCAGCATCCGTATTTCCGATTTTGATTAAGCTTATGAATAGTCATATCAAAAAATTGGAGCGGGATAATCTAGGTGCAAAAATCAGTTATGAAAACCAGCTGACAGAAATTATGGGTAAATTAGATGAGTTTCCGAGAAGATTGACTTTGGAAGAGCAGGGAAAATTTGATTTAGGGTATTATCATCAGGTGCAGGATAAATATACTAAACGGGAGGATAGAAAATGAGAGAAGCGATTAAAAACAGATATGAGTTTGTGATTTTATTTGATGTAGAAAATGGTAATCCAAATGGAGATCCGGATGCTGGAAATATGCCGCGTATTGATCCGGAAAGCGGACTAGGATTGGTAACGGATGTTTGCCTGAAACGAAAAATTCGTAATTATGTGGAAACTGTAAAAGAGGGAGAAGCCGGTTATCAGATTTATATCAGAGAAGATGTGCCTTTAAACAGAAGTGATCGGAAAGCATGCGAAAATCTGGGAATTACAGAAACAGATGATAAAAAGGTAACGGAAGGATTAAAAAAATTAAAAAAGAATGATCCGGATGCAGATTTGAAAATCAGAGATTATATGTGCCAGAATTTCTTTGATATTCGTACTTTTGGTGCTGTAATGACGACTTTTGTAAAGGCATCATTAAATTGTGGTCAGGTACGAGGACCGGTGCAGATCGGATTTGCAAGAAGCGTTGATCCGATTGTAAGTCAGGAAGTAACCATTACAAGAGTGGCGATTACAACCGAAAAGGATGCGGAAGATAAAAAGACAGAGATGGGAAGAAAGAGTATTGTTCCATACGGACTTTATCGCGCAGAAGGTTATGTGTCAGCCAATCTGGCAAGAAAAGTAACAGGATTTACAGAAGAGGATCTGGACCTGTTATGGGAAGCTATTATTAACATGTTTGAGCATGATCATTCAGCGGCACGAGGAAAAATGGCTGTACGGGAATTGATTGTATTTAAACACAGCAAGGAACTGGGAGATTGTCCGGCATATAAATTATTTGATGCAGTAGAAGTTTCCAGAAAAGCCGATGTTGTATATCCGAGAAATTATTGTGATTACGATGTTCAGATTCATGGTGAGCAGATCCCGGATAGTGTCGAGGTGAAGAGAATGATAAAATGATCTATGCAGAAGATGATTATTTGATGATATCTGGAATTCAGCACTTTAAGTTTTGCCGAAGGCAGTGGGCGTTAATTCATATTGAACAGCAGTGGGTCGAAAATGAACATACCATAATTGGTGAACTGATGCATAAAAAGGTTCACGATCCGTATCTGACAGAGAAACGCAAAGATATATTGATTGTGAGGGCACTTCCTGTGCACTCTAAGATACTGGGAGTGAGTGGGGAATGTGATGTGGTAGAATTTCATAAAAGTGAAGAGGGTGTCAAACTGTATGGCCATAAGGGATTATATACAATTTACCCGGTGGAATATAAAAAAGGAAAGCCTAAATATACGGAAGAAGATATTTTACAGCTTACAGCACAGGCGATGTGCTTGGAAGAAATGTTTTCTACACAAATTTATGAAGGTGCCCTTTTTTATGGTGAAACACGTCGTCGCGAAAGAATTCTGATAACGCAGGAACTTCGGACAGAAGTTGAAAATATGTTCAAGGAAATGCATCAATATTATCAAAGGGGATATACTCCTAAGGTAAAATACAGCAAAGTATGTCAATCTTGTTCTTTAAAGGAAATTTGTCTTCCTAAATTGAGTCGTTCAGATGAGGTGAAAAAGTATATTTCCCAAAAACTGGCGGAGGATGAACTATGAAAAAATTGTTGAATACCTTATATGTAACATCGGAAAATAGTTATCTGGCATTAGATGGAGAAAATATAGTAATTTATGAAGAACAAGAAGAGCGCGGGAGATTGCCGCTTCATAATTTAGAAGGAATCGTTTCTTTTGGATATAGAGGGACAAGTCCCGCGTTGATGGGCGCTTGTGCAGACAGAAATATTTCTTTATGCTATGTGACTCCGCAGGGGCGTTTTTTAGCGCGCGTAACAGGCAAAGTCAGAGGAAATGTATTGTTGCGTAAACAGCAGTATGAAAGCAGTCAGGATAATGCAATTAGTTTGGAGATCGCTAAAAATTGCATTGTTGGAAAGGTTTATAATGCGCGATGGGTGCTGGAAAGAGCAGTACGTGATCACCCACTTCAGGTTGATGTTGAGAAAATGAAAAATGCATCGCAGCAGCTGAAAAATTCACTGATACAAATACAAAGCAGCGAATCAAAAGAACAGCTTCGTGGCTATGAGGGAGAGGCTGCAAGTGTATATTTTGGTGTATTTGATGAATTGATTTTGCAGCAAAAAAAGGAATTTTTCTTCCATGGGCGGAGTAAAAGACCTCCAATGGATAATGTGAATGCAATGTTGTCCTTTACGTATACCCTTCTGACCAATAATATTGTATCGGCATTGGAATGTGTGGGCCTTGATTCGTGCGTAGGATATTTGCATACGGAGCGTCCGGGAAGAGCTTCTTTGGCATTAGATTTGATTGAAGAATTGCGCCCTGTATTGGCAGATCGTTTTGTTTTGTCACTGATCAATAAAAAGATTGTGACTGGTAAAAACTTTACCAAAAAGGAAAACGGAGCAGTTCTGATGGATGATGAGATTCGGAAAAAGTTTTTAACAGAGTGGCAGAAAAAGAAAAAAGAAACCATTACACATCCGTATTTGAATGAAAAAATTGAGTGGGGAATGATTCCATATGTGCAGTCAATGCTTTTAGCAAGATATCTGCGTGGTGATCTGGATTCATATCCGGTTTTTTTGTGGAAATGAGGTGTGGAACATGTTAGTATTAATTACGTACGATGTTAATACAGAAACAGCGGCAGGCCGTACTCGCCTTAGAAAAGTGGCAAAGCAATGTATGAATTATGGCAGAAGAGTACAAAATTCGGTATTCGAATGTATAGTAGATAACGCACAGTGTGTGATGCTTAGATCACTTCTTACAGACATTATCGACGTTAATGTGGACAGTCTTCGGTTCTACTATCTCGGAAATAAGTATCAGACGAAAGTTGAGCATGTAGGCGTGGACAAAGGAATAGCAGCGGATGATGTTCTTATCTTGTAACAAGTCTGTGCGAACCTAAAGCAGACATAAAAAGCCTGATAGGTTCGCACCTGAAAAAGTAAACAAAAACAAATAAAATGATTAATTGCTAGATGGTATATACATTAATTTGAAGTGCCAGATGGATGATCTATACAAGGAATACTTTGGATCAGATGTAAAAATTGGTAATTAATGCAGTCGCCTCCCTCGCGGAGGCGTGGATTGAAATCCAAAACAGGAAGTCTGTATCCGGCACCGCAGGGGTCGCCTCCCTCGCGGAGGCGTGGATTGAAATCTTTGGTATCGCAGGTCCGCCAGTACATGACCTTGTCGCCTCCCTCGCGGAGGCGTGGATTGAAATTTATTGTATGAGCTGCAAAAGCTTTTTGAGTTGCGTCGCCTCCCTCGCGGAGGCGTGGATTGAAATTGGGTAACAGCCGGAGTGCCCGGCTCCAGATAAGCGTCGCCTCCCTCGCGGAGGCGTGGATTGAAATCGGAAAAAATATATGGGACAGATAACGTTTCGGGTCGCCTCCCTCGCGGAGGCGTGGATTGAAATAACTACGCCCAGGCCGAACCTGCAAAAAAACATGTCGCCTCCCTCGCGGAGGCGTGGATTGAAATGAAACTAGATGAACTCCAGAGCATGGCAGATGAGTCGCCTCCCTCGCGGAGGCGTGGATTGAAATCCACAGGGCCTCAATTAGCTATTGCCATAGAACTTGGTCGCCTCCCTCGCGGAGGCGTGGATTGAAATAGCAAAGCAAAGGGCGGGAAGCCAAAGGACAAGGTCGCCTCCCTCGCGGAGGCGTGGATTGAAATGACACGCTGGATATAAGCCAGCTGCTCTAACCGGTCGCCTCCCTCGCGGAGGCGTGGATTGAAATATGTCAGAGCCTATCAAGAGCTACAACATGCTTGTCGCCTCCCTCGCGGAGGCGTGGATTGAAATACCAATGATGTAGCGCAACGCACACAGGAAATATGGTCGCCTCCCTCACGGAGGCGTGGATTGAAATAGTGCTAATATCACACGGAATATCACACGGGATGTCGCCTCCCTCGCGGAGACGTGGATTGAAATAAATCAAGGTCTTTTGTCAGGTGAGCGAATTGCGTCGCCTCCCTCGCGGAGGCGTGGATTGAAATATTCCCCATGAAACGGACTTTCCATTCCTTTTTGTCGCCTCCCTCGCGGAGGCGTGGATTGAAATTTTTATAAAGATAATAAAAGGAAAGGGCGGCAATGTCGCCTCCCTCGCGGAGGCGTGGATTGAAATTATGTAGGTGAAAAGGCCGGTTGACTTCGGTTTGGTCGCTTCCCTCGCGGAGGCGTGGATTGAAATCGTGTGAAAACAGCTACAGAAAAGCGTTTGGATGCGTCGCCTCCCTCGCGGAGGCGTGGATTGAAATATCGAAACTGACCGAGCCGATGACGTTTAAAAATGTCACCTCCCTCGCGGAGGCGTGGATTGAAATAGTGCATCCGGTACCGGCGGTGCTGTATCTGCGGTCGCCTCCCTCGCGGAGGCGTGGATTGAAATGATTTTGTGGTCAGCTTGGAAAGTTGCACCTCGAGTCGCCTCCCTCGCGGAGGCGTGGATTGAAATGCAAGTCCCTCGTAAACGCTCCATAGGCTCTTTCCACACTTAGTTGATTTCACAGCGAAATTGTTCATGAAGCAGTACTTTTGCCTTCAATAATTCAAAACTATTTCTGCCATACATAATACGTTTTATTACTTTGAGTTTATTAACGCTTTCCTCTGCCAAACCATTATTATATTGCATGGCAATTCCATTTTTCACAGCAACAATATCCTGTCTTATACCATTCACATATGTTTGCAACTCAGGAATATTAAATTTTTCCAGTTTAACAAGCCATGCGTCTAGCTTTTCTTCATGCTTTGAATATATAATTTCATAAAATTCCTTTATGTCACATAAAGGTCGGCAATCACTGGGTATGATTTTAAAACTTGCTCATATTGTTCTTGACTGATTGTTTTCACATCGTCCAACCCTTTATATATTAATTGCGTTAGTGATCGGCGTTGTACGTATTCTTTCGGCTGATAATCAGAACAAGCATCTTCTTTTTGAGCGGTCACGCAACGAATTCTTTCTTTTTGAATAAACATTCTTAAAAAAGCAACTGACCCATCATACCCTTTTTCACTGATTATTTTGTGTATACAAGGGTATGCGTCTCTAAATCAACCATTCTTTTTCTTTTAGTCAATGCACCTTTGAGTGCTGTCATGTACAGTATCGTAGAAACCGCAAAAGCCAACAATTTGAATGTGTTCCAGTATTCCTACACAGTACTACTTTATATGCCGGACTACAAAAATGAGCCCGCAGGTATAGAAAAGCTGTTACCGTGGAGCAACTTTATAAAGGAACGCTGCAGCAGATTGATTGATGTTGAAAATCAAACACCAGAACACCATGAACCACTGCCTATTTAAGGAGAAGGATACCAAGGGGGCAGTGGGCAATACGGTGGATTATTCATCGTTTACGGTGGTTGTTTGCTCAGTTTTTTGGAATATAGATGATTTTGTCACAGGCGTAAAGTTCTTCTCCCCCTCTGTTTCGCGTTTCATATCCGATATATTTACAATTCCCATCCAACTGACTATAATAAAGAATGCCCGTTTGCCTGCAAAGGCGCGGAACCATATCCATCTGCATCAGGGCGATATGACAGAAAAATGAACTTAAAAGAATGGAAGAAAGAACAATGGATGTAATTGGAAAATTTGGAAATAGGGTGAGCAGCCAGGCGCTTAAGGATCCGGAAAAAGCGCGTCGGCTGCTTCTTGCGGGATACCGCCTGCAGGAAAAAAAGCTTCAGTTTTTGCCGGATCGGGGGCTGCCGTCGTCGGGACAGTATGTGGCGCGGGTGGTTATGAAAAATATCATTCAGTCGCTGGCGGAACCAGAGAATGCGGCGATGGTCAGCATATTTGTGCCGGGAGAGCTGGTGATGGCGGCAGGGCTGACGCCGTACTCAGTGGAGGCGATGTCCTGTTTTATGGCGGGAACGAAGTGTGAGCAGACGTTTCTTCGGAAAACGGAGGAAGAAGGATTTCCGGAGACGATGTGTTCGTACCACAGGGTGTTTCTGGGGGCGGCGCTGACGGGGATTCTGCCAAAACCGAACTGCATGATTTATACGAACCTTGCGTGTGATGGAAATATGATGACGTTTCCTTATTTAAAGGATAAATTTGAATGTCCGGGCTTTTATATTGATGTTCCGTATGAGAAAAACCGGGAATCGGTTCTGTATGTGGCGGATCAGCTGCGGAAATTGAAACGGTTTCTGGAGGAGACGACGGACAGACGGATTTCGGAGGAAACAGTGCGGAGTGCGGTAGATAACAGCCGGAAAGCGGCAGCGAATTATAAAAAACAGCTTGCCCTGCGGTGTGCGCATGACCCGGTGACCTCTCTGACGAATGAATTGTATGCGCTTTTTATGTGCCATCTGATGGCTGGCTCAGAGACGGCGGTTACCTATACGGAAAAACTTCTGCGCGATGTGCGGATGTCACCGAGGGGAGATGGTCTTTCGGTAATCTGGATGCACATCATGCCATTTTTACAGGAGCCGGTTAAGGATATTTTTAATTATAGTAAGAAAATGCACATCCGCGCTTGTGATTTCATCGCAGATGGTTTTCAGGAGATGCATGCGGAAGACCCGTATGAGGCGATGGCAGAGAAAATGGTCTACTGCATTTACAATGGCAGTGTGAAACAGAGAATTGAGGAAGCGGAACGGCTTGCCAGAATCACGGAAGCGGATGGTGCTGTTTTATTTGCCCACTGGGGCTGTAAGGGAACGATCGGTGCATCCAGCCTGATTAAGCAGTCCTTAGAAAAGACAGGACTTCCGACGATGATTCTCGACGGTGACGGCTGCAACCCTGCCAATACCAGCGACGGTCAGGTATCGACGCGGCTTCAGGCGTTTGTGGAAATGCTGGAAAAGGGCAAGGAGGAGAAACACGCATGATTTATTACGTCTGTAAGTACACCCCGATCGAGCTGTTCCGGGGGTTTGGAGAAGAATGTTCTGTTTTGGAGGAAATGCCGGAAAATTTCGAACAGTCGGATCAGATTGCACATGCAAATCTGTGCGGCTTTGGAAAATCGGTCATTCAGGCAGTGCTGGAAGGAAAGGTTGAACAGCTGGTGCTGGTAAACTGCTGCGATTCGATGCGACGCGTTTACGATATCGTGGAGAGCACGGGAAAATGTAAGTTTTTATATATGCTGGATCTGCCGCATGATGATAATGAATGTGAAAAAGTGAAATTTGCGGGCACGATCCGGAGGCTTAAAAAGGCGTATGAGGCATATTCCGGGAAAGTGTTTGATAAACGCGCTTTTATCAAGTCCTTTATTACGCCGGAAATGAACACGGAGCCGTACATTGGTGTGCTGGGCGTGCGGGTCAGCGGCATTCTGGAGGATATGATCCGGGACAATATCCAGATGGATGTGGAAAATCTGACCTGTACGGGTGGTCGGAAACTGTCGGTCGTACAGGATGAAATGTGGAATATGGAGGAAGAGGAGCTGTTTCTTTCTTACGCGGACGTCCTGCTGGGACAGATGCCGTGTTTCCGCATGAACCGTTCGATCCGCAGAAACCGTCTGTATCTGGATCCGAATTTAAAGGGAATTATTTATCACACGATCAAGTTCTGTGATTATTATGGATTTGAGTATGCGAGTATCAAGCGGGATATCAAGGTTCCGCTCCTTAAGATTGAGACTGATTTTACGAGCCAGAGCGCGGGGCAGCTTTTGACGCGCATTCAGGCATTTGAGGAGACGATCGAGGGATCAGAGGATATGGATCCGGGAAAAGGTATCAGTGAGGAGGCAAGAAAGAAGATGGAGTCGGGCATTTTTTATGTAGCGGGAATCGACAGCGGTTCGACAAGTACTGATGTGGTCATACTGGATCAGGATGGAAAAATTAAATCGACGATGATTATTCCGACCGGCGGCGGTGCGATGATGAGCGCCGAGAAGAGTCTGGATCTGGCGATTGAGAAAGCGGGAATTAAGAAAGAGGAGATCGTGCGGATCGATACGACCGGATATGGACGATCCTACATTGACAGCGGGGATGACAGCATCACGGAGATTACCTGCCATGCCAAGGGCGCAAATTATCTGAATCCGAATGTCCGCACTATCATCGACATTGGCGGGCAGGATATCAAGGCGATCAGCATTGACGGGCAGGGAGCCGTGAAAAATTTCCTGATGAATGACAAATGTGCCGCCGGAACGGGACGTTTTCTGGAAATGATGGCGAAAACGCTGGGACTTTCCCTGGAGGAAATGAGTGTGAAAGGGCTGGAATGGAAGCATAATATCGTGATTTCCAGCATGTGTACGGTGTTTGCAGAGTCGGAGGTCGTGTCGCTGGTGGCACAGAATAAGGATGTGGCAGATATTATCCACGGTTTAAATGTGTCAGTTGCCTCAAAAGTCGGCGCGTTGGCAGCCCGCCTTGGAAAGGATCATCCAGGCGAATATATGATGACCGGCGGTGTGGCGAAGAACCAGGGTATCATCCAGGCATTGGAAGAGAAGCTTGGTGCTAAACTTTATATCTGTGATGAGGCGCAGCTCTGCGGTGCGCTGGGAGCGGCGCTATTTGCTTATGAGAAATGTAAAGGCAGTGCGGAGGAAACGCGATGAAGCGGCAGGGTTAAAACACTTGTATCGATATTTTCGTCAGATATTCACTGGGAGAGGCTGTGGCCAATTCGTCGATCACAGCCTCTTTATAAGAGTATTTGCCGGTTTTAACAACACTTTGCAAGAATTCTCCCACCTCTTAAGGTGGTGAGATGAATTGCCTTTTGGAAAGATTATGCAATATCTGGCATATTAAAACTGCACATATAAATAAAAAAAGAACAAATGTTCTACAAAAGCATAGACGAACAAATGTTTCTGTGTTATAATGTAATCAGTCGAAAGCAAAAGGAAAGGCTGATTTTATGAGAAAATTGGATAGTAACGCACACTCAGTATTTTTGCTCTATTATCATTTGGTTCTGGTCATAAAATACCGAAAAAAGGTACTGACGGATCCTGTTTCTGAGCGTGCCCGGGAGATTTTTGAATATATCGCTCCGAAGTATCATGTTACATTAGAGGAATGGAATC
>OGOY01001822.1_pt1 | contig 21037 bp, 19 predicted proteins | sample 1552811 | NCBI WGS metagenome assembly OGOY01 (sample SAMEA2580132, study PRJEB22360) | human gut metagenome | biome: human gut; feature: human-associated habitat; material: faeces | place: Denmark | collected 2008/2010 | reverse complement strand
CGACGCGCCCGGAGCTGCGCGAGGCGGTCGCGGAGATCTTCATGCGCACCGCGAACGGCTGCGGCCACAGGCAGGTGGCCATGTGCCTGCGCGCCGAGCTTGGCGCGCGCGTTGCCGACAAGACCGTGCTCAAGATCATGCGCGAGATGGGGATTCGCTGCGGGATACGCCGCGAGACCGACTACCACCGCTACAACTCCTACAGGGGCGTCGTCGGCGAGACATTCGAGAACATCGTGGGGCGCGACTTCTCCGCCGACGGCCCGTGGCGGAAGATGGGAACCGACGTGACGGAGTTCAAGCAGCCCTGGGGCAAGGCCTACTTCGCGCCCGTGTACGACTTCGGGAGCAAGGAGATCGTGGCGTGGTCGACGTCCACCAGCCCCGACATGGAGCAGCAGGCGGACCTGCTCGACCGGCTGCTGGAGAGGATGCCGGAGGGCGCGAGGCCCGTGCTGCACTCGGACATGGGCTGGCAGTACCAGCATGCCGGCTGGTGCGGGCGGCTGAAGGCTGCCGGGATCGTCCAGAGCATGTCCAGGAAGGGCAACTGCATCGACAACGGCGCCACCGAGCAGGTCTTCGGCCACATCAAAGACGAGTTCTTCCGCGGAAGGACATGGCCAGACTTCGAGTCGTTCAAGGCGGACCTCGACGACTACGTGGTTCACTGGAACACGAGGAGGCGCCAGGTTAAACTGAAGGGACTGACCCCGGAGGAGTTCCGGAGCCAGTCCCTAGTGGCGTAGTCTTTATTGAAGCCGTCCAAGTTTTGGGGTGCAGTTCAAATACAGTGAAGGTACCCTTTTCTTTTATGAAGTGAATTGGCAAGCGAATCTGGTCGCGCTTAGCGAAATTATGTGTGCCGCTTTATGAAATTGGCGCTATGACTTGGCTTCTGCTGTCTGTGCATTTTGATATTGGTGCAGCTTATGCGCAGTACAGAAGCCTGTAAATCTTTTATTCAGCAAAACATTTTCGGCAGCAATTACGACGATGGGGGTTAAGATACAAAGTATTTTGAGAGCATAGAAAACAGAAAAGGAGTTGCGCAAGAAATGAAAATGAGCAATAAAAACAAATTCATTTCGGGCCTGGTGGGTATTGCGATGTGCCCCATGATGTTGCCAACCGCAGCATTCGCGGCTGATGATGGCGCAGCATCGGGGGGGGTTCGTCATCCCCGACTGAGTTGATTCAGTCTTCTGAGTCGGAAGGCGCCGATACGGACGCAAGCTCAGGCGATACGCTTGCCGCGCAGTCCGAATCGACGGGTGAAGCGCCCAATGCGACGACCAGCGAAGCAGCTAATAAAGTAGTAGCCCCTATAGCCGAAGCTGGCGGGAAAGGCGCTACGGCAGGGGTTGCGGAAGTCGGTGGTAAGAGCTATTCCAGCCTGCAGGAGGCCATCAATGCAGCCCAGGGCGGCGAAACCGTCACGCTGCAGACGGATGCGACCGAGGACGTAACCATTGCCGGCAAGAACATCACACTTGACCTTGGCGGCAATACGCTGACGAACACGAATGCCGGCAAGGCGACGATCTCCGTGCAGGGTGGCACCGTTACCGTGAAGAACGGTAATGTTGCGGGCGGCACCAGCTACTACAACATCGAGGTCACGAAAGGCAGCAATGCCAACATGACGCTGACGGGTGTGACCGCTACGGCGGGCAATACGGGTTCCTCCATGATCGACAACTGGGGCACGCTGACCATCGAAAGCGGTTCGTACTCGGGTGGTTTGAATGTTGTCAAGAGCGATGAAGGCTCGACGCTCGCCATCAACGGTGGCAAGTTTGAGCTGAGCTATGCATCGTCACAAGGCTACACTGGCGTTATTTTCAACTATGGTAATGCGACGATTACTGGTGGAGAGTTTGTATGCAATGCCCCTTATAAGAAATGGGCTCATCCGCAGGTTGTTGTAACTGGCGCGGTAGATGGCTATTCGTCCTCCACGAAGATTATGGGCGGCTCATTTACCAATACGTTCAAGGATACGGTCCAGAACATATTCCATGGTGTTGGCAAAGCTACCAGCGATAACTTCGAGGTCTCCGGCGGTGCGTTTAATAAGAGCATTTCCGAAGGCTACTGCGCCGATGGCTTCATTCCCACCAAGAACGCGGATGGCACCTATGGCGTCAAGGAGGGCAGCTATATTGCCCAGGTTGGTAGCAAGAAGTACGAGACGCTGAACGATGCGATCCGTCTGGCTGCAAAGGGCAAGACCATCCAGCTGCTGACTGACGCCACAGAAAATATTACCATTGCTTCGACGAAGCAAATCACGCTCGACCTGAACGGCCACACCCTTAACGGTGGCACGGGCACTGCGAAGGCGGCCATCCTGAACAAGGGCAACGTGACCATCACTGACACGAGTGCCGGCAAGACCGGCACCATCAAGCGCGATGACCAGGGTGCACAGGGTGAGATCAGCTATTACGTCATTGACAACAATGGCACGATGGTCATCGACCAGGCGAATGTCATTAACAATTCTGGGTCCAAGGGCTCTTCTCTGATCCGCAATGGCGGTGTGGATACTGTATCGTCGCTCACCATCAACGGCGGCACGCTGACCAGCAAGCAGGCTGTTGTTCAGAACTGAAACAAGGCTCAGATTCTGGGCGGCAACCTGACGGGCGGTTATCTCTGGACGGATTCTTATACCGAAGCGGGTACCGTTGGCGAGACCGTCATTGGCGGCGACGCCCAATTCACCGGCACGATTTACATGGACGTCACGAGCCCCAATCCTTCGACCTTGAAGATCGAGGGCGGTAAGCTGGATGTCACCAAATGGCGCGTGACCGACGCAGCGGCTGCGGCAGATGCTACTATCGCGGTTTCTGGCGGCACGTTCACCAATGAGGTTCCTGCAGATTACTGCGCTGCAGGCTATGCACCTGCCGCTAATGCTGACGGCACGTACGGTGTCAAGCAGGCGGTTACTGTTACTTTCGATTCCAACGAGGGTACAGCAGTTGACTCTCAACTTGTTCCCGTTGGTGACAAAGTGGCAAAGCCGGCAGATCCTACTAAGGAAGGCTATACCTTCTCCGGATGGTTCACTGACGAGGGCTGCACCAATGCCTATGACTTCGATGCTGATGTAGACGGCACGCAGCCTGAGTTCACTCTGTATGCCGGCTGGAAGGCAGCGGCTCCTTCTACCGTTCAGCCCGGTGCTGGCGACAACGGCAATAACTCCTCTGCCAATGCGAACGTAAACGTCAACACCGTTAACGACAATGGCGACAATGCCGCAAGCGAAGCAAAGGCGACTACCGTGAAAACGGGTGACAACCTTGCTCTTATTGGCGGCGCAATTGCCCTGATTGCCGTTGCGGCTGCTGGTGTTGCTGCATTTGCGCTGCGTCGCAGGAAGATGAACTAGTGCATTACGCTTGTTTATCTCTGTTTGCTGCACGGTAATACAGAATAGGGCTGTTTGATGAAAGGGGCCGAGCTTGGAGGTAGTCCAGGCTCGGCCCCTTCGCTTTGAAGTGCAATTAGGGAAGCCTCCAATTGCGGGTTATTTCCTAGCTAAAACATGATCTTGGAGTTGAAGCAAAGCCGACTTCTGCCAACGGGCAGCACCGCAGGGTAATGCGTGGCGCATGACGTTAAACGAGACCGTTTTTATTGCCGCTGTAGCGATTTTGCTCTTAAGCTGGTCGATGGTGGCATGGGTGAAACCCCTACAGGCGCTTTCACCCTCTCTCTTGTCCAGGTTGACGAAAACGGGAATTCCATTGAGGGCGGCTTTATCATTCTGACTTGCGTAATTGCAGAAGGCTGAGCATGCCGAAACGGGGTGACAGACGCGTTCGGTCTTATTGTTTGCGCCAGGAGTTTAATCTTGCAAAGCAAATTAATGCAAGTGCTGAGCTTTTCCTCTGAATCGATATGGCGTCTCGGTAACACCTTTCACCGAATCGTAATACTACGTAGTGTTACGCTTTTAAAAAACGTGTTACAGTCGAGCGGTATCGTCCCCAAAAGAGAAGGAACTCAATGGACAAGAAACTGAGTAAACTGCTCGCTGCGGCCTTTGCTGTCATGCTGGCAGTGGGTATCTTTGCGCTCGCAGGATGCTCGTCATCAAACACGAATTCCGATAAGGCATCTGCTTCTGGCACTCAAACGGTCACCGACATGGTAGGTCGCACGGTTGAAGTGCCTACAGAGGCCGATAAAGTTATCGGTATTGGTGCATCTTCGCTTCGCATGATCTGTTACATGCAGGCTGTCGACAAGGTTGTTGGTGTGGAACAGTCGGAGCAGCAAGATTCCGTGACCTGTGCATATCGCCACGTGAACCATGAAACGTTTGCCAAGCTGCCCGTTATCGGTGAAGGCGGTTCGAAGGGCGTGACTGCTAACGAAGAGGCGATTATTGACGCTGCGCCGCAGGTAATTATCGCCAACCTCGACAAAGACTCCGCTGATAGCCTGCAGCAGAAGACCAATATCCCGGTTGTCTGCGTAACTATGAGCGATATCGTATTCGACCAGGAACTTTACGACAACATTACGCTTCTGGGCAAGGTTTTGGGCAAGGAAGACCGCGGCGAAGAACTCATTAAGTATATGCAGGATACCGAAAAGGATCTGCAGGATCGCACCGCCAATGTAGAGAAGAAGAGCGCCTATGCTGCTGGTGTCAGCTACCGCGGCGGCCATGGCTTCTCTGGCACCGAGGCTGGATTCGCTCCATTCTCCATCTGCAATATCACCAATATCGCCGATGCTGGGCATGACAGCGGTTGCTTCGATATCGACCTTGAAGCAGTGACTGCGGCGCAACCTGATTACGTCTTCGTAGAGAGCGGCAATCTTGGCCTGGTCAAAGAAGACGTTGCTGCCAACCCCGATTACTTCACTAACTTGAAAGCTGTTGAAGCCGGCAACGTGTTCTCGCTTGTTTCGTATCGCTTCTACGCCACCAATCTCGAGCTGGCTATCGCCAATTGCTACTATGTTGGTAGTTGCGTGTACCCCGATCAGTTCGCTGATGTCGATTCCGCTAAGAAGCTCGATGAGATCACGAACTTTTTCTTGGGCGCATCGCTCTCTGAAGACCTTGCTAAAGAGGGTTTAAGCTTCCAGAAGCTTGATTTGATGAGCAGGTAAGCTCATGGGAATGAATCGGAGTTAGGCTAGTGTTCAGTTGCCTTTGGCTTCCAACACAAAGGGTGCCAAAGGCTTTTCAATATCGATAGGGCCTGAATGCTTAGCGGCAAAACTCGGTTCCTTAAGGTACCTGCAAAAAAAGACCTTGGTATTTGTACCGAGGTCTTTTTTTGCCGTAGATGGCTGCTTGTTTGGCTGCGATGTTTGGCGGGTATTCGCAAATTAGCTTGCGGTTGGAATCGTCAGCTTTACGTTGTCGATCTCTGCAATACGCATGGGCATATCGTAGGTTTCGGAAAGTGCTTCGTCGGTTACTGCTTCGATTCCTCCCTGTGCGACGATCGTGCCGTTGCGCATCAGGACGAACCTGTCGCAGAACCTTAGAGCCAGGTTAACGTCGTGGATGACCATGACCGTGGCAAGTGATGTTTGCGTGGTGATATCGCGGACCACCTGCAACACTTCCATCTGGTTTTTAGGATCAAGCGCGCTCGTTGGCTCATCGAGTAGCAGCGCCTCGGTTTGCTGTGCGATTGCGCGAGCAATATAGACCTTCTGGCGTTCGCCGCCTGAAAGCTCGTCACAATAGCGATCGACAAACGGCTCAAGTTCCAGTTGCTTAAGAGCGGCAGCCACCACAGTGCGGTCGTGTTCGCTGATGCTCCATGAAACATGCGGCTTGCGGCCAAGCAACACTTCATCGTATACGCTCAGATGGGGAATGCGCTGCTGCTGGGTTACATAGGCGATATGCTGCGCCGTTTCACGCTTGTTCATGTTTCGGAGGCTTTTGCCGCTTACGTACACTTCTCCTGTTGATGGGGTAGTGATGCTTGCTAGAAGGTTCAGCAGCGTAGACTTGCCCGCTCCGTTGTTGCCTAAAATGGCGGTCATCGTGCCGGCATGGGCTTCAAAAGAAAGCCCTTCGAAAACGGGTTTTCTTGCATGGGGGAAGGCAAATGCGACGCTTCTTGCTTCAAGTACCGGACCGCAATTGTGGTTACGGCGATCGGTGGGCTTTGGCAGCGTTTCGGTTTCTACTACGTTCTTCTTTTCGCTCATCGCTTGTACCCCTTGTAGAGCAGGAACAGGAATAGCGGGGCGCCCAGAAACGATGTGATAGCGCCGATTGGCAGGATAACGGGCGAAATGATCATGCGAGCCACCAGGTCGGATGCAAGCATGATCGTTGCTCCCAGCGCCAGCGACGCAGGCAAAAGGAAGCGGTAGTCGTTGCCTACGAACCGTCTTGCAATGTGAGGCGCAATAAGACCGATGAAGTTAATCAGGCCGATGAACGACACCATGGTTGCAGCCATAAGCGATGCGACGAACACGCCCGCAATTCGTGTTCGAGCAACGTCGACCCCGAGCCCGCCAGCAACATGGGCGCCATTTTGCAGCGCGTTGTAGCTCCAGCGCTTCAAGAAGAAGTACACGCTGCATAGCAGGCCGACTGCTGCCATGAAACTGATTTGAGGCCAGGTGGCACGCCCTAGGTCGCCGAATTGCCAGAAGATGACCTTCGTTAGGTTAAGGTCATCGGAGAAGTACTGCATGATGGTAGAAGCGCCAGCCCACAATGCAGATAGCGCGACGCCCACCAAGATAATGCTTTCCGGCGTGGCCAGCCCCATGCGTGAAAACAGCAGTACCACGACGCTTGACACCATTGCTCCCGCAAACGCGCACAGGGCGATGGCGGTCATGCCCATTTCTGAAGATGAGCCGAAAACGGTCGGCACAATTATCAGGATGGCTACTGTGGCACCGAATGCCGCACCTTGGGAAATGCCGACGGTGGAAGCGGAAGCGAGGGGATTTTCCAGCACGCTTTGCAGTGCTGCGCCGGCAAGCGCAAGGCCGGCACCCGATACGATGGCGCACACCGTACGAGGCAATCTGATGGATTGCACGGTGTTTACGTTCTGCGCAGACCCGATGCCGAACAGGGCAAGAACGCTCTCGATTGGATCAATCGAGAGCGCACCCATTGAAAGCTCCATGACGGCAACGGCAAGGCAGACTGCAACCATGGCCACGATGCAGAAGACATAGCGCCGCTCCTGCTTCTTGCGTGCGTCGGTGATATCCGCCATTAGAACCCTTCGCGCTGATAGGCGTTGTAGCAGTCGCGGCAGACCAACTGTCCGTTCTGTACGCGAAGGCCGAATTCAGCGGTCATTTCGCCACATTTGGCGCATTGCTGCGAAGCAAACAGACGAGCCGTCTCGGGCAACTCGTAGAAAGGCTCCTTTACATCGAAGAGCTCTTCGTAGGGATGCGTGAACAGATACTTGGCGTACTCTTCGCGTGACAGTCCTTCTCCGCACTCGGGTTTAAGAACCAGGCGGACACCTTTGCCCGTATCGCGGTTGAAGAAGCTGAACGCCATTTTGCCGCGGATGCGTGCGATAAGGTTGGATTTGCCGTATGTGCAGCCGAGCAGTACCTGTACGGCGTCAACGCCGCATGCGTCGTTTTCCACGACGGCAACGATTTCTTCGTCGACTGCGGGCAAGGCTTCGTCGCTAAGGCCAAGCTGTGCGATTGCGCCCTCGACGGCTTTGAACCCGATAAGCATGCCTGGGCAGATGTGCCCGTGGAAGGCAGCGACCTTATTTAGGTGTTGTTGAGATAGCATGTTCGATTCTCCCTCGTTGTCGTTGTCAGACGTGTTGAGGGGGAGTGTAACACGATTCAGCAATTCGTGTTACGGCTTAAAGATAATTGGTTGGGCGAGAGGGCTGTTCGCCTGTCGAGTAAGTTTTCTCGGCTTCGTTGTTGATTTCCGGCATGGAATCCGCCTCCTTTCGTCACATACGCTATGACGTTACGTTGCGTGACGATCAAGCGCTTTTGCGGTTTATTTCCGCATTACGCTAGGTGTTATTTCTGCAGGGAAGGTTTTTATGGGGGATGTCGCCTGTTTTGCGACAAAGGACCACCTTCATGGAGGCGAAAGGGTGTAGTTCGCGGTAGGCAGATTATTTTCGTGACTGGTTTGGCGCTAAGCCATGAACAGCGCTACCCAAATCGGCATCGTTAGGATACAGCCGACCGTGGTGATTACATTAATAGCGCTGGCGTACGGTGCGTCCTTCTCGTAGATTTGCGCCATTTGCACCGTTGTTGAGGCGGATGGAGTGATGGTGGCAAGAAGCGTAATGAGCAGGATCGACTGGCCGTTTGCGACCAACGTGTCTACGCCGCTGAACTTGAGCACAAGCGTGACTATGGCAGGGATCAGCACTAGTCTGATGAATGCGACGAGCCAAACGCGCTTGTTGGCTACGATTTGACGCAAGTCCATGCCTCCGATGATCATGCCCGTTACCAGCATGGCAGCAGGACCGATCATCTGTCCTACGTCGTAGGTGAAGGTGCCGAAAGGCTCAGCAAGCTTGATGCCGAGCACCATGAGCACGATGCCAGCGGCGACAGCAAGCAAGTTGATATTGAACAGAACGGCGCGGACATCAATGTGATGATTCTCGCTGATGAGAGACTTGCCATGTGTCCAAATCAGGATCGTTTGCACGCTCATGTAGGCAAGCGAGTAGACCACCCATTCATCGCCCAAGATGAAGCCGACAAGCGGGATGATCAGATTACCGCAATTCGAGTAGATGCTTGCCGCCCGCTCAATAGGGGAGAGGTGAAGCGGCTTTGCCAGGATTTTCGTCAGGATGATTTGCCCAACCTGGAGCACGATAGCGCAGACAACTGCGAATAGAAAACCTTGCAGTACATCTGGAGTTAAATCAACCTGCGTTGCAGAAATGAAAGCGCACGGGCAGATGGCGTATACAGACAGGACGGAGAGCGTTTTGCTGTCTCCCGTTTTCAGGAGACGAAGGCGCACTAACGCGAATCCGACCGCCATGATTAGGAATAGCGAAGCGATTTTTTCTATAAGCAGGAGAGTGATCATGGCTCTGGATTATACGCCTGCGGCGCAAGGGGTATATGGAGAGGCTAATGGGGCCGATGGTTGTTACCCTGGCATTGGGAACCTACTTCGCTGATGGCTTCGCCAAGCAGGGGATTTCTATTGCTGGTAGATTTTGGCCTTATGCGTCGCCGCAGCCGCCGCAGCCGCGGCTGGCGTTGCTGCAGCAAGGCGCCACAACCGCTAGTTTGCGCCGAATGGCCACGTTCACGTAAGCAAAACAAGCACTAAGCGAATACTGTTTCATGATCATGGGCTGTGCTCGGCGCGATGGCCCTGACAACTGCGGGAAGCCTTCATTTGCGGGCCTTTGTGGTATGTTGGCACGAAGCAAGCTAAGGCTGAGGTGAGGGTAAAGAAGCGGAGGGATGGCATATGGCGAAGATCGGCACCGGCGCCGCCGAGGGCAAGAGGACAGCGTACATCAACGCAAACGTTCTCGATGGAGCCGAGGGCATGGAGGTGCTTGAAAACCACGCGGTCGTGGTCGAGGGACGGCGCATCGTTGATGTTGCACCCCTAGCCGATGCCGATTTGTCTGGATGCGAGACCTTTGACCTTAAGGGTGCCTATTTGCTTCCAGGCCTCATAAACATGCATGTGCATCTGGCAGGCAACGGCAAACCCCAGAAGAAGCAGCGTGATAACGAGGCGCTGGTAAGGAATATTATGTCGAACGGTCTTACGCGAGCCGTCGCCTACCGCCTTGTCTCCGAATACGCGCGCATGGAGCTGCACAGCGGCGTCACCACCATACGAACAGTGGGCGGCCTGGGTGACTTCGACACGCGCGTGCGTGATGACGCCGCGGCGGAAAAGTTGGAGGCCCCGCGCATTCTTGCTGCCAATATGGGCATATCGGTGCCGGGAGGTCACATGGCCGGTTCGGTTGCCATCGCGGCAAATAACATCCCAGAGGCGCTTGCGCAGGTCGAGGCTGCCAGGTCGCAGGGCGTCGACCTCATCAAGCTCATGATCACCGGCGGCGTCCTTGATGCCAAGGAGAAGGGCACGCCCGGCGAGCTCAAGATGGAGCCGGATATGGTGCGCGCAGTTTGCGACAAGGCGCACGGGCTGGGCTTTATCGTTGCGGCGCACGTCGAGTCGACTGAAGGCGTTCGCATGGCGCTCGAGTGCGGCGTAGACTCAATCGAGCACGGCGCAGCTCCGACGGAAGAGGTGATGTGCCTGTTCAAGGAGGGGAAGTCCTTCCTGTGCACTACGCTTTCTCCTGCGCTTCCGTATGCGCTGTTCGATCGCTCCGTCTCTTGTGCAAGCGAGGTCGAGCAGTTTAACGGCAATATGGTCTTCGAGGGCATTATCGCCAATGCCAAGGCAGCCCTGGAGCAGGGGGGTTCCTGTGGCGCTTGGCAATGACGTTGGGTGTCCCTGGATTACTCAGTACGATTTTTGGCGCGAGCTGTGCTACTTCGAGAAGTATGTTGGCGTGTCGCGCTCGTTTGCTCTTCATACTGCAACACTGCGCAATGCCCAGCTTGCCGGCATCGACGACATCACGGGCTCGATCGAGGTGGGGAAGGAGGCTGACATGATTGTTACAACTGGCAATCCGCTAGAGGACCTGCGCGCGTTGCGCACGGTAAAGCACGTCATTCATCGAGGGCGCTTCATCGCTAAGCCTCGCGTGAAGCGCAAGGTCGAGGTTGATCGCGAGCTCGACAAGTTCCTCTAGGAGCGGCAGTAGGTACGTGGCTCTGCTGGCAGCAAATGCAAGTGAATCAACGCGTGCGGCTTGCGCATCGTTTGCAAAACTGCAGCCACCAAAATCTATATGTCACGTCGGTGGTGGTTTTTCAAGAACCGACCGAACGCAGCATTCTCTGTGTCAGGTTTTATCGCAGCGAATAAAATGGAGCTATCAGCATCAATCCTAATTAGTCGATGGAGGCAAGTATGCAACTGACAGCAGAACGGCTGATACTCCGCCCATGGGTCGAAACGGACGCAGAGGACCTGTACAGATACGCGAAGGACGACAGGGTGGGGCCGATTGCCGGCTGGCCACCCCACTCGAGCGCTGACAACAGCGCGGAAATCATACGTACCGTGTTTTCCGCGCCGGAGACGTACGCCGTCTGCCTAAAGGAAGACAACAGGGCCATTGGAAGCATAGGGTTGATGATCGGCGCGCGGTCCGACAAGGAAATCCCGGGCACCGAGGCGGAAATTGGCTACTGGATCGGCGTCCCGTTCTGGGGCAAGGGGCTGATACCGGAGGCGGCTCGAGAGCTCATTCGCCATGGTTTTGAGGACTTGGAACTGGACAAGATCTGGTGCGGCTGGTTCGACGGGAACGAGAAGTCGGAACGCGTTCAGGAAAAATGCGGCTTCACCTGGCACCGCACCCGCAAGGACGTCTACTGCGAGCTGACGGGCGACATCCGCACGGAGCAGATCTCTTGCCTGACGAGAAATGATTGGCTGAGTCAGTCTAAAGCTTGATAAGTAACATGGGTTCTGCGAGCAGCTCGCAAATCCCAGGTCGCAAGTCTTTGTCAGCGGTGAGCAAAGTGAGTGGTCTCAGTTGGCTTGCCTATGGACTGGCGCACAGGCTGGGGCTTCGCCATTGGCGCGATCGTTTCGTGCACTTAACTTTTCGCGTAGCCCATTATATAAAATGATTGGTTTTCCACATGGAAGGCTTCCAAGTGCCGGGGACGTTTTCCCGGGCTTTTTTCTTATCCAGGAGAGCAATACGGGAACTCAGCATCTTCGTCGACAAGTCGAAAAGCGACGGCCTCTCTGATCACTACTACCTGCTCACCGTCGTTATGTGCGACCAATCGGACAGCATCGCGGACTCGACCGAGGTTATATGAGAGCGCCCTCTGCGCGAAAGGACTCCCGGACATACCTTTCCACGCGTCGCCGCTCATGAACGATCGGTACCCGTATCGATCTAGGTCGATAGAGACGAGGTGTTCTTCATCGAGCCTTCGGCCCTCAGATCTTCGGCGATGCACTGCATGAGACAGGACTTGCCGCAGCGGCGGACGCCGCTGATGACCTGGATCATCCCGTCGTCAGGGTAGAAGCCGCGAATCTTATTCAGGTAGTTCTCTCTAGGGAGCAAACGCATACTGGCTCCAATTTTCATTGGAGCCAGTCTTTCAAATTACGGGTTTATTGGGTATTCATTATCGTTTAAACGATTTATACCCCCATAACTAAGGAATTTTCTATTCCCACTCAGTGACTAATCCAGTACGAGTATTACCGATGCGTGCCGCGTCATACCGCCTAAGGGCTGATTCGTGCGCAATTTGGGCGAATCAGCCCCTTGATTCGCGGTTTCGAGAATGACTCAATGGATTCACGAAACCGCTGGTCGCACCTTTAATCATTCCCAGGTTTCCGCTGGGGTTCGTAGCGGGTGGCTTAAAATAAGAGTGATTCAGCATGCCTGGACCCGTTGGGCGAATTCGCTATAACTTCACATCTTCTAGTGTGGGATGATCTTCAAGGAATCCCCCCAAACGTCATCCGATCTTCGCTAACCGTAAAGACTTCTTGAATCAGGGGTCATCCCAGGACCATCAGGAGAGAGAGCATACGCGTCGTTATTGAGTTCAACAATCTTGCTCTAGTTTTCTGCGCCTGCCTTGGCGGCTGAATCTAAGGCATAAAGAGCAAAGTACAATAACGCTCGCATGAGAAACAACGCGATTCGAACCTTCTATTCGCTCACGAGAAAGGTCGTCTATGGGCATATTCGACAAAGGCTTCGACCCGCTGAAAGAGATCCAAAAGGTCTCTAAGACTGCCGGCGAGGTGGTGACCAGTATTGCCGAGGGAGCATCTGGGATGGCGGTAGCGGCAGGCGCTGCAATTGTGGACGCAACGACGACGGCGGGCGCTGCGATCGTGGGCGCGGCGGTCGCAGGTGCGTCGAGCAACGCGAAGGCCGTCGTCAACAAAATAACGGCAACTTGCCGAAAGAGGAAGGCCGTCCGAAGGTGGCGTAAAGGCTGTCTATGGAATAGGGGTAGATTCAGATTCATATCATGCCTACGATGAGGACAAAGTACGAGTACTCGGCCCGTTTCGACAGCGAGGAGGCCGCTGCCCGCCTTGAGGGGAGGGCCGACAAGATTGAGATCGTTCTGGATTGTTTCGGCGAGGGAGTCGAGCTGTCCAAGGTGGATGACGAGACTGCCAAGGCCTTCGTGAAGGTCCGCAAGAGCGAGCAGTTCTTCGGCCGGATTGCCGGCATGGGAAACAAGGTGAAGATTGCCAGGCCAAAAAGTCTGGTTGATGAATATAAGAGCTATCTTAAGGAATTGTTAGAGTCATGATGACGCAAACGGAAATGTACGATGCATATATTGCTGAAGCGTTAGAAAACGGTTTTTCCATTGACCAAATCAAACTTTTTGGTCAATCCGATGAGGAAAGCGCTCAAGATGAGTTGGAGAGGCTTCAGGAGGATGAGTTCTGGGACGAGTCTCTCACTCTCGAATGTTGGTCGCTGTATGTGGACGATTTCCGAAAACAGAATCCAATTCCTATTGAGATCGGGTCGGCAACACTCGGACCAATAAAGATTGAGGAAGACCTCTCCACATTGCTGAGCGGACAAAGCTCTAGCTGGAGGGCTTTAAAAGCAAGCCTCTCGGAGGCTGGATTTAGCCAGAAGTCTATGAGGGAGATTGAATCTAGCGGAAAGAGCGTTCTATATCGTCTTTCCCATGATACGCGCGATTCTGGGACAGTGAAGGGCCTCGTGTATGGCAGCGTTCAGTCTGGAAAAACAGTAAACATGGAGGCCTTGGTCTCCATGGCTGCCGATACCTATTGGAATATATTCATCATTCTTTCTGGAACGATTGAAAATTTACGGGTCCAAACAAGGGATAGATTTAAGAGCGATCTGCAAAACACGTCAGGAATATCGTGGAAACACATTGATCTTGCAGGCGATGAGTCAGCAATGGCGTCAAGTCAACTAAAGCTAAATAGCTTTGGCGATCATACTTACGGGACTCGTTATGTGATTACCTGCCTTAAGCAAAAGGGAAGGCTAACAAAACTTATTAACTGGTTGTATGGTGACAAAGATAGAGCGCGCAGAATGCGTGTTCTAGTAATTGATGACGAAGCGGATCAAGCCAGCGTTAACACTGCGACCATCTTGGATGGCGAGGATGCTGAGGAGTTCGAGCAAAGTCGAAAAGAAATAAATCGACTCATTGTGTGTCTTGCGAACGGTCTTCTTTCGGATGGAAGCAAGCCCGATGTAAAGATGCAGGCTATCAACTACATCAGCTACACGGCAACTCCGTACGCAAATGTCCTGAACGAGCCACCTGGAGAATCGTTGTATCCAAAGGATTTCGTGCATTCCTTAACCGCCCCAGATGAGTATTTTGGCGCAAACGTTATTTTTGGCAACCCAGAGTATCTTGATGAAAATGGACACTGCTTGTCGCCAGGAATCGATGTGGTGAGAATTATTCCAGAATCTGACGTTTTGGATTTGAAGGACGCGCACGATTGTGGTGGGGGCACCTCTCCGTTTGAAATGGAAAGAGCGTTGTGCTGGTTTCTTTGTGCTGCAGCGTCTCTGCGTGTCAGTGGCCATAGAAAACCGATATCGATGCTTGTTCACACTTCCAATCGTGGCATCCATCACAAGGTTGACTATAACATGGTCAGAGATTTCCTTGTAAAGTCCGATGCTGATGAATTGATAAGGCGATGTGAAGGGGTTTATGAGGAAGAAACTCGTAGATTTACATACGATGACTTCTCGCGAGATTTTTCTGGATACGGTTTGCTGTCTACAATGCCGTCTACATATGTGGAATATAAACTTCTTGAGCCAGAAATCAGAAAGCTGTTGGCGGATGTAGGCAATATAGAAATTGCAGGCGACGGGGAACCTTCCTATTCAACGGGTATAAATATCTGTGTTGACAACTGCTATGCCGACAAGGATGCGCCTGAAAACACGAAGATGCGAGTTCTTTATCCTTGCAAAGAATCTCTCAAAAATATGAAGCAAGCCCCCGTGTTTATCGTCATTGGAGGAAACACTCTCGCCAGAGGCCTAACTATCGAAGGCCTGACGTGTACGTATTTCACAAGAAACTCTGGACAAGCGGATACGTTAATGCAAATGGCTCGTTGGTTCGGCTATCGGAGGGGCTTTGAGCTTCTTCAGCGAATCTGGCTGACCGAAGAAGTGCGTGCGAAATTTAGGGCTCTTACCAAAGTGGAGATGAATCTAAAAGAGGAAATCAAGAGGTTTGAGGTTGATCAGATTCGTCCTGATCAACTAGGTATTAAGGTTCTGGCGATGCCAGAGGTGAAGAAATTCGCACTGAGTTCAAAAAAGAAAATGCAGATGGCGGATTCGTGTTCATATGACTTTACTGGCTACACATATGAGATTACCGAATTTGACAATGATTCAGCTCAGCTTAAAAAGAATATCGTAGCGACAGGCGGTTTTCTGACCTTGCTGTCCGAGAGGATTGAACCCGTCGAGATGAATGGTGCTGTTATTTGGCGTGGAGTTACGAACGACGTAGTACTTACTTATTTGTCGGATTTCTCTATTTCGTCCCATTCTGGTATCACCCGAAAGGACGTTAACATTTTTTGTGATTGGCTTCGCGGCGTAGAAGAAGAGCGGATTCAGTACTGGAATGTAGCTGTCGTGGGAAAAGACAGTTCTCCTTCGGGGTTGTGGAGCTGTGAAGGCGCCAGCTCTCTTCCAAGAGTTGAGCGTACGAAGTTGAAAAGAATTCAGGACTGGATTGATGTTGGCTCAATGCGGTCGGGGTCGGACGCACTATGCGATATTGAATTCGATACTTTATCGCCAGAGGATAAAAGAGTCCTCATGGAGGGCGGCAAGAACAAAGACGCCGTTGGGAAAAGGGCGAAGCTAGGGTTGGCAAAGATTCCGCTGCTTCTTATCTACAGGATAGATTCCGCGTCAACCAAATGCTCTCAAACAAGAGAGCCAGTTGGGACGGATGACGATATTATCAGCTTTTCGGTAATTGTCCCTGGTGACAAGCATTCTGGCGGAAGCGTTTCTGCATACTGGATTGACATGGCTAGGTGATTACCATGAGTTTGTTTGGTGAACCTTTGATTCCTTCGGCTGGATATGATAGTCCTGTTTACGGAAGCACTTTCTTGAAGTCCCTTCAAACCGAAAAGCTCCCTGAGCTTGATTTGCTTGTACGAGAATCGATACAAAATAGTTCCGATGCCTCAATCGGCATGGAAGGGAAGAACTTTCGTATCGACTATAGATTCGAGGAATTCGATCCCAAAGAGCTGTTAGGGCATCTTGGGGCGGTTGGCAAGCACTTGAGGAGGAGGTACGCGTCAGGTTCGCATTATCTCGAAATCAGGGACAGCAAAACTTCAGGGTTGACAGGTCCTTATAAGAGTGACGAGCTAGTCGATACTGACCACGGAAACTATTACAAGCTAATTTTTGACTCTGGCATTAACCAAACTCAAGAAGGTGCTGGCGGTAACTGGGGATTTGGAAAGTCGGTTTATTACCGCGTAAGTGGCGCCGGCATCGTAATCTACTACACAAAGATTGCGGACGATGGATTTGGGCTCCCTGAGGAGAGGCTAATCATCACTATGGTTGAGGACCAATCCTCAGAGGATTCCGTTCTTCGTAAACTTGTAAAAAATCCCACTGGCCGCGCATGGTGGGGACAATCTGGGCATAACGATGGGGTTGTTTGGCCGATAACTTCTCCAGATGCAATCAAGGAGTTTCTGGAAATCTTTAGGCTAAAACCGTTTAAAGAAAAAGATACGGGCACTTCTGTAATCATTCCATTTATCGATGAGAAAAAATTGCTAGAGGACGTCATCCCCAGTGACGGGGCAACAGAAGACGAGCTCGACAGGTGTATCTGGAAGGATTCCGTCCCCGAGTATCTGATTCACGCAATTCAAAAGTGGTACGCCCCTCGCTTGAGAAATAAGCATCTTGAAGAACTTGAGGATGGCAGCAAGTGGATAAGGGCTACAGTAAATGAAGTTCCTTTAAAAAACGACGATAGCATGAATCCTGTGTTCAGAACCGTACAGGAGCTGTACAACACAGCATTGTTTAAATGCAAGGGAAAAGACTATGTATCTGATGTTTCTTCCATCAAGTGCAAGGGAATTAATGTCAGAAAAGAAGGGTTGTCCAGAGAAAACGTTGGCTATGTCGCATACGTCAAGCTTTCTAGCAGGGAGCTCTATGGGTCCCATGCAGGCATCAGCCCGTACATTCTGACTGGAAACTTCAAGAACAACGATGATGAAAACGAGCCCATTGTCATGTTTGCACGAGAGCCAGGTATGGTGATTGCCTACTCCACAGATGGAACTTGGTCAAAAAACGTCAAAGCGCCAGCGAAGAACGCTGGATCTTCTGATGATGAGTATATATTCGCTTTCTTTGTTCCGAGAGTCGACAATGAGTTCGAGAAGGATTTTGAGGGACTACGGCGTGAAACTTATTACAACTTAGGTGGGTATCTAAGGAAATGCGAAGAATCCGACCATGCAAGCTGGGAAGACAAGGCTAAGTTTAAGCTTATAGGCAAGATTAAAGCTGGTGTTTCAAGAAAGATTGCCGATGGAATGAAGTCTGCCGATTCCTCGATGGTTAACGCCTCGGCTAGCCGTCTCTCGGGCTGGATTGGGAAGGCTCTTATGCCGCCAAGGGGGTATGCCGCAAAACCAAGACGAAAGCCAGGCGGCAGTGGTCTGGGCGGGTCGCCTGGTGGGGCTCGAACGTATTTCGAGACAGGAACTCCCGAGTGGGAAGAGGGATTGCTCGTCCTTCCTTTCGCAATCGGTATGGGAGAAAAGGACGCCCGCTTGATCAAAATTGAAGCGCAGTCAGAAGGTGGCACTGTCTCTCCGGAAGTCTGGGCTCGCGACATAGGCACCGCTTTTCCTGCCACCATCGAATCTGCGACCGTCGGTCTTACCAATTTGGTCGGGGAAGAATTCACCGTCTTGTGCAAAGCCTTCGGTTCGCGCCTCAGCGATGGTCCCCTTTCTGCGGAAATCATGGAAATCGGAAACTTGCCAACGCAGCTTTTCGTCGAATGTGCAATTCCTGGTCAGGAGATAAAGGGGATTCTTAAACTGAGATCCGCCGATAAAACCATTGAGCTAGCTGTGAAGGCGGCGTAAGAGAGATGAGCAACGTCCATTTCTTCCCGCGCTTAAACGAATCGCTGTTGGACAAGAGTGCTTACAAAGCATCTGAATATTCCTTTGGCTATACCGCCCCAGATGGGTTGGAATGCCAGCTGCAACTTTGCTCGGGGAAATCAGGCAGGCTCATCGACGCAGCCGATGTTTGGCAGCCCAGAAAAGATGGGTTAATTCTCGAAAAAACCGTAATAATCGAGTATCCAGAAGAACTGAAGGGGCCGAAAGGCATTATCCCCATAGGGGCTAAGCTGTTGCCATGCCTGCTTTGGTCTTGCCCCAGGCTCTCTACGGCTGGAGTGCTAAAACCTGATGAAATCGTGGAAAAGCCCAGGTTAGCAGCGAAGTTTCACCATGTTTTTGAGCCTGGCTCGATTGATGGCTCCATTCAACTCAAGCCAGTCCTATATGTCGGAGAGCCGGCTCTTGAGCTGCAGGCGGGAGAAGAATATCTGATGAACGAACCAGGCGTTCTCCTTGGCGACTTGGAGGCAGAGTCTCTTATCGACTTCACTGGCGAAACCATGGACTTCCCAATTGAAGAGTTTAGCGAAGAAGGCGGACCACTTTGGATGATTCAGTTTGAGGATTGGGATGACCCTCGCGAGGATCCTTTCACTTCATCCAGCTTTGCATTGCTCTTGAACGCTAAGCACCCTGATTGCCCGAGGAAAGTAAATGGTCAGATGGTAAATGAGCCGCTTTTATTGGAAATACTCTGTGAGGCATATTTCTTGTTGTATGAAAAAGTGAGGTGTTTTCACGATGACTCAGTGTGGGACGACATGATATCTGACAGTAATTTGACTCCCGATAGTATCTGCAGTGTGTTGTTCTGGTTTAGTCAGCGTGGAGACGATTTGTTCAATTGGTCGACACCTGAGTCAAGGATGTTGAGCATTAAAAAAATCGTTGACCAAAGTTTTTCGGGAGGTGGAGTAGATGAGTAATGCCATCAGATACAGGACTCTATCTCTCGCCGAATCCAAGAGATGGGCAAACGAAATAGACCACTACTCAGACGATGAGTTTGCTCTACTTGTTAACGAATGGAGAAGCCATTCTGTCGAGATTCAGGATGCGTCGTATAGCGAGCTTCGGGCTATCCTTGTTAAAGCATTCGATAGGGCTGGCGGTAATACTTTGCCATCGAGAAAAATGTATCCCGTTGATGTCGAAGTTGGCCTGGACCTATATGAATACCTATCTGCTAATGACTTCAGCGAAGCAGAAGCCGCGGACGATGATGTCTGGCGTTTCATTTCGGTCAAAATCATTCCGGACCTGACTTATCTTAGGTATCCCGGCCCTGAAAAAGCCGTTGAAGAAGCGGGCGGCCGAATCAATCGGAAGAGATTCTTTCTGGCTAAGAGACGAATTTGGGTTAGCACTTTATGGTGGTATGTCCATTTAAGCTGGCAAGGGAGCAAAGAGGCTACACGGAAGGTGATTGCCGAGAATGGTTCGAATATAATTAGTCATTTCATCGAGACTCCTGGAAGGGGGTATAGGGTTCCCCTGTATCGCTCTTTGATGAAGAAGTTTTCGAATATTGAGGGAAAGAACGACGATCTTTTCAGGTCAATTGCCAAACTTAACGGTGCAGAGTGCAGGAACATTGAACCCGATTTGCTACCTGGTGGTGTATCTGAGTATTGCGATCGCTTGTTCGAAAAGGTTCAAAGCAGCGAGGACGATCAATGAGTTCCATTCAAGAGGAAATCAAAAAACATTGGGACACGCAACGGAGAGGATATGCTAGGGAAATATCGAGCCTAATCGACACTGGGTTCCCTGCATGGACTGTCATTCTTCCTGACGGTAGATTCGGCGTTGCTGTTCCGTATTCAGCTAACGAGCCAGTTTTTGAGTCCTTTGCAAGCGCGTGGATTGAAAGTCTGGCCATGAAGAATATCGCATGTGATGAATGCCTTGTCTTATGCTCCTTCGACTCGTCATTCGCGTTCTCTTCTCTGTGCGCAGAATTCGTTAGTCCTGGCGAATCTGGAAAATGCAGAAAGGATTTGGCTTCGAATCCAATTGCTTGGTGGAACGAATGGAAGAACTTGCTTGGGAATAAAAGCGTCGACTTTAGGGTCTACGACGTACTGGGTGAACTTGTCTCGCTTCTTGCTCTGAGCAAACGGGGGGACAATCCGGTTTGGCGAGGGCCTAGCAAATCAACTTGCGATATCGATTGCGACTCCGACAAGTACGAAGTCAAATCGACTTTGACAAGAAATTCAAAAGTGGTACAGATTCATGGTTTGTTTCAGCTTGCCGATGATGGCACGCGAAAACATCTGCTCCTTGCCAGGTTTGAGCAGTCTATCCATGGGATTTCAATAAATTCCATCGTTGAGGATCTGCATTGCGAGGGTTTTTCAAAAGCGGAACTTAATAACTATCTTCAAGATTTGGGCTATCCCAGTGGAAGTAGTAGCAGATCTAAATGCTACACGTTACTAGATTTGAGCCATTATTGTGTCGACGAAAGTTTCCCTCACATTTCAGCTTCGTCTTTTGTCGGAGGTGGCTTGCCTCAAGGTGTAACTAGCGTTAACTACTGCGTCAGCCTTGATGATATCGAAGGCGTAGGAATCGGACTTCCGGGACCTATTACAAATGACGGAACAGTTCTTCAGTGTGTAAACCTCGGATGGGGAACATTTAATGTAGAAGAAAAGTTATCTGAAATGTTCAGAGGAATAAAGGTTAAGG
>OGOY01001817.1_pt1 | contig 21094 bp, 19 predicted proteins | sample 1552811 | NCBI WGS metagenome assembly OGOY01 (sample SAMEA2580132, study PRJEB22360) | human gut metagenome | biome: human gut; feature: human-associated habitat; material: faeces | place: Denmark | collected 2008/2010 | reverse complement strand
CTTCCCCATTTTATCGGGCAGGACGGTATTTTCTTTGCGGAGATTGCAGCATGGAGCGGAGCTACTGTGATTTTATGTATCAGCTATTATGTGCGGATGCATAAATATCATTAAGGCAAAATATATGATACGGAAAATAAAAAAAGAGACATATGTCTTTTGATAAAAAACCAAATATAAAAAAATATACTAAAAAACACTTGAAAAAATATCCTTTTTGTACGAAAATGAAAATAAATATAAAAAAAGGGACATGTGTCCTGTTTTAAAAGTGAGACATATGTCATTGTAGAGATAACAAAGCCAATTTAAAAAAAGGAGGAAAAATAATATGAAGAAAAGAATTGCAGCTATGGTTCTTGCAGGTGCAATGGCACTTTCCCTTGTACCAGCTTACGGAGTGACAGAGGTGAAGGCTGAGGCTGGAGATATGAAGATCGCCATGGTAACTGACTCCGGTGATATTACAGACCAGAGCTTTAACCAGACCACTTACGAGGCATGTAAGGCGTGGTCCGAAGAGAATGGTTCTGAGTTCAACTATTATAAACCAGAGAGCGACTCTGATGAGGCACGTAACGCAAGTGTTGACCAGGCTGTAGCAGATGGAGCTAACGTGATCGTACTTCCGGGATATATGTTCGCAGCTACTATCGTAGAGCAGTCTGAGATGTATCCGGACGTGAAGTTTATTGCACCAGACGTAAGTGCAGGCGATATCTGTGAGAAAGGTGTTGGCGAAGGATACACCTACAATCCGGATGATTATGAAGTGACCGATTACTACAATGCAGACAATGTTTACTGCTGTACCTATCAGGAAGAGATTTCCGGATACATGGCTGGATATGCAGCTGTGAAGCTTGGATACAAGCATCTTGGATTCCTCGGCGGTATGTCTGTACCGGCTGTTACCCGTTTTGGATATGGATATGTTCAGGGCGTAGACGAAGCAGCCAAAGAGCTTGGAATCACAAGTGACGTTGAACTTGAGTATGTATGCGGCGGACAGTTCTACGGCGACGCAGACATCACAGCTTACATGGATACCTGGTACGGAAGCAAGGGTGTAGAAGTTGTATTCGCATGCGGCGGTGGAATCTACACATCTGCAGCAGAAGCAGCAGCGAAGGTTGACGGCAAGGTAATCGGTGTTGACTCTGACCAGTCCGGAATCATCGGCGAGGACATCACTGTTACATCCGCTATGAAGGGTCTTGCACCGACTGTAAAGACTGCACTTGATGCGATCAAGGATGGCAATTGGGAATCTGATTACGCTGGAAAGATCGACAACCTTGGTCTTATATCTGAGAACCCGGAAGACAACTACGTACAGCTCCCAATGGAGACAACCCAGTGGGATGACAATTTCACTGTAGATGATTACAAAGATCTTGTAAAGAAATTATACAATGGCGAGATTGAAGTAAGCAGCGACATCACAGCAATGCCAGAGACTGAGATCACAGTAAATGATTACGGCAGCATCAAATAAGACAACCAACTACTCCGCATAGTAAATGCAATTATAAATCACGGGTAGGGTTCCGACAGGAAAGCAGACTGGTCTTAACATGAAGAATGGCCATGCAGTGAGAAAAAGGGGAGTGAGCAGTGGCCACTCCCCTTTTTTACGTAAGTGCCGTCATAATAAGACTTATAGTACTGTTCACTCGAGAGGTTTTTGGTGAATGAAGTGATCAGTAACCGTTTTATTACTTGTGCTTTCTGTCTGCGACTTTGCCATGAAAAAAGGAGAAAGCGAAGATGAGTGAATATGCAATTGAAATGCTGGGAATAACCAAGCGTTTTCCCGGAATCATCGCAAATGACAATATCACACTTCAGTTAAAAAAAGGTGAGATCCACGCTCTGCTTGGCGAAAATGGAGCAGGTAAATCCACTTTGATGAGCGTTCTGTTTGGTCTGTATCAGCCGGAAGAGGGCGAGATCCACAAAGATGGAAAGAAAGTTGAAATCAAAGATCCAAACGATGCAAATGACCTGGGCATTGGAATGGTACATCAGCATTTCAAATTGATAGAATGCTTCAGTGTTCTGGATAATATTATCCTTGGCGTTGAGACCACAAAAAACGGTTTCCTTCAGAAAGAGGGCGCGCGTAAAAAGGTTATGGCCCTTTCTGAAAAATATGGTCTTTCTGTAGACCCGGATGCCATTATCGAGGATACCACAGTAGGTATGCAGCAGAGAACCGAGATCCTGAAAATGCTTTACCGTGACAACGAGATCCTGATCTTTGATGAGCCTACTGCAGTACTTACCCCGCAGGAGATTCAGGAATTGATGCAGATCATGAAGAACCTGGCAGCAGAGGGCAAAAGCATTCTGTTCATTACCCACAAGCTTGGTGAGATCATGCAGGTTGCAGACCGCTGTACCGTTCTTCGTAAGGGAAAATGCATCGGAACTGTAGACATCAGAGATACCAACCCGGAGAAGCTTTCTGCCATGATGGTTGGACGAGACGTAAACTTCGTTGTAGAGAAAGAAGAAGCAAAGCCCGGTGAAGTTGTTCTGGATATCAAGGATATGGTGGTTGCTTCCAAGCATCATAAGAATAACGCAGTCAACGGCGTTTCCCTTCAGGTTCACAGAGGTGAGATCGTCTGTATCGCCGGAATCGACGGAAATGGCCAGACCGAATTTGTTTATGGACTTTCCGGCCTGGAGCCACTGAAGAGCGGCGCTATCACTATGAATGGAAAAGACATTACTCACATGCCAATCCGTGAGCGTCTTACCTCCGGCATGAGCCATATCCCGGAAGACCGTCACAAACACGGCCTGGTACTTGATTATTCCCTGGAAGACAACATTGTCCTTCAGAGATATTTCGAACCACAGTTCACCAATAAACTGGGCTTTTTGAAACGCAAAGAGATCCGCAAATATGCCAACCGCCTGATTGAGCAGTACGATATCCGCTCCGGTCAGGGTGCCATCACCAAGGCGAGATCCATGTCTGGTGGAAACCAGCAGAAAGCAATCATTGCCCGTGAGATTGATAAGAATCCGGAGCTTTTGATCGCAGTTCAGCCTACCCGAGGACTGGATGTTGGAGCAATCGAGCATGTTCACAAACAGCTGGTACAGGCAAGGGATGCAGGGAAAGGCGTTCTTCTGATCAGTCTGGAGCTGGATGAGGTTATGAATGTATCAGACAGGATTCTGGTAATGTACGAAGGTGAAATCGTAGGAGAATTTGATCCGAAGAAAGTAACCGTAGAGGAACTTGGCCTTTACATGGCAGGATCAAAGAGAAAGGAGACGAAGAGCAATGAATAATGAATCCAAAAAGAAAGAAAGCATTCTGAGAAACAATGCGGTTCAGACCATCATTGCCTCTCTTTTATGCATTGTGATTGGTCTTCTCATCGGTTATCTGGTACTTCTTATTATCAATCCTGCAGGAGCTGCAGGTGCGATTACCGCAATTATCAAGAATTATTTTTACTATCCAAGCCAGAAGGCTATGATGAAATATATGGGAACCACACTGGTAAAGGCTTCCGCACTTCTGATGTGTTCCCTGTCCGTTCTGTTTGCTTACAAGGTTGGACTTTTTAACATTGGAGCAGCAGGACAGTATGTAGTTGGAGCCGGAGCTTCTCTGTATTTTGCGTTGAAACTTGACATGCCCTGGTATGTATGCATGATCGCAGCAATCGTGATCGCAGCCCTGGTAGGCGGTATCTCCGGTGCACTGAAGGCTTACTTCAATGTAAACGAAGTTATTTCCTGTATCATGCTGAACTGGATTTCCCTGTATGTGGTGAATATGCTTCTTACCCAGGTGAAATCCGAGTCTACTCCATACACCGTAGATCTTTCCAGCGGCAATAAGAGAGCTCTTCTTCCTAACTGTGGACTGGACGAGATCTTTTCCGGAAACAAATTCGTATCCATCGGTCTTATTATTTCTGTGGTAATGGCGATCGTAGTGTGGGTACTTCTGGAAAAAACAAAATTCGGTTTTGAGCTTCGCGCAACAGGTATGAACAAAAATGCTGCAAAATACTGCGGCATGAAAGAGAAGAGAAATACCATTGTAACCATGATGATCGCTGGCGGCCTTGCAGGACTTGGCGCAGCTGTTTTCTATCTCAGCGGAATTGAGACCTGGATGGTTCAGCAGACAACCGTTCCGGGCATGGGCTTTAATGGAATCGCAGCAGCCTTCCTTGGCGGCCTTCATCCCATCGGAGCAATTTTTTCCTCTTATTTTATCCAGCACATTACAAGTGGTGGAAGTTATGTGGATAAGACCATGTATTGTGCACAGATCTCTGATCTGATCTCCGCGTTTATCATTTATCTGTGTGGATTTGTATTCTTCTTCAAACTCTGGTTAAACCGTTATCTCGACAGGAGAGATGAGAAAAAAGCTGCAAAAGGAGGAGAAAAATAATGTTATTATTGATTCAGTATACATTAATATTTGCTTCTGTATTGATTCTCGTAGCACTTGGCGGCTGTTTTTCCGAGCACAGCGGTGTTATCAACATTGGTCTTGAGGGAATTATGGTTATGGGTGCACTTGGCGGTGCCCTGATGATGAAATATCTTCCGGATTCCGCTCCGGCACCAGTTGTGATCCTTCTGGTGGTTCTGGCCAGTGTACTTGTGGGAATGATATTTTCCCTGCTCCTTGGTGTGGCTGCCATTCATTTCAATGCAGACCAGACACTGGTTGGTACGGCCCTGAATCTTCTTGGACCGGCAGCAGCTGTTGTTATCGTAAGAGCCATCAACATGGCAGAAAATCCAGACAACGTTTCTTCCACAGTTGCTTACAAGGTGGCCAAGAAAGCGTTCCTGATAAGAATTGGAAAATTTGAATTCAGCTGGTTCATGCTTTTTGCACTGCTGATCCTCATTGCTTCTTATGTGGTACTTTATAAGACCAGATTCGGACTTCGTCTGATGGCATGTGGTGAGCATCCACAGGCAGCCGATTCAGTAGGTATCAATGTTTTTAAAATGCGTTACGCTGGCGTTTTGATCTCCGGTGCACTTGGCGGTCTTGGGGGACTGGTTTATATTACTGCCGGTGTAAGTGAGTGGAAATTTGAGAACGGAGTTGCCGGCTTTGGTTTCCTTGCCCTTGCTGTTATGATCTTCGGACAGTGGAAGCCGGTAAACATCGGACTGGCAGCTCTTCTGTTCGGCCTTTTCCGTGCGCTGTCAAACGTATACACAGGATTTGATGCGCTGGTAGCCTTGAAGCTTCCCAGCACATTATACAACATGTTCCCATATATTATTTCCCTGATCGTTCTGGTGTTTGTATCCAAGAATTCCAGAGCGCCGAAGGCGGAAGGTATTCCGTACGATAAAGGACAGAGGTGACACTATGAAAAACTATTCTGAAGATGCCAGCAGGCAGTATCATATCCAGGTTGCAAAGGGGGAAGTTGGCCGCTATGTGATCATGCCGGGAGACCCGAAAAGGTGTGTGAAAATTGCCCAGTATTTTGACAACCCGGTTCTCATTGCAGACAACAGAGAATATATCACATATACAGGAACCCTGGACGGCGTGAAAGTCAGCGTGACATCCACCGGAATCGGCGGACCGTCTGCCTCCATTGCCATGGAAGAGCTTTCCCGGTGCGGCGCAGATACTTTTGTCCGCATTGGAACCTGCGGCGGTATGCAGCCTGAGGTAAAAAGCGGGGATATTGTAATTGCCACAGGTGCCATCCGTATGGAGGGAACCAGCCGGGAATATGCCCCCATAGAGTATCCGGCAGTAGCTAATCTGGACGTGACAAACGCCCTTGTGGCAGCTGCGAAAGAAAAAGGACTTTCCTGTCATACAGGTGTTGTCCAGTGCAAAGACGCTTTTTACGGACAGCATGAGCCTGAAGCAATGCCAGTTGGTTATGAGCTGCTCAACAAATGGGAGGCCTGGAAGAAAATGGGCTGTCTTGCTTCCGAGATGGAATCTGCAGCGCTTTTTATTGCAGCTGGCAAGCTTCGTGCCAGAGCTGGCTCCTGTTTCCTGGTGCTTGCAAATCAGGAAAGAGAGAAGCTGGGACTGGATAATCCGGTTGTGCATGATACAGATATGGCAATCCAGGTGGCTGTTGAAGCTGTGAGAAAGCTGATCCGGGAGGATTCGTCGAATTAAGACCGTGACATCGCAATCTGCACGCCCCACTTTGCGTTACATTTTGCCTGAATTCGGTTGCCGTAGCCCATTACGGCGCCCTCATTCGGGCGAAATCTCCCACAAATTGTGACGAACATCTTGCAGTTACTTAATATTCGATGTACTAGACAATCAAATAAAGAACAGATATGAATCCTGCCAGTAAATTGCGATACAGTAATTTCGGGCAATATAAAGAGATAACAGAAATGAGGAAAATAAATGGACGTAAAAGAGATTTTAAAACATGTGGATCATACCCTTCTTCTCCAGCCATCTACCTGGGAAGAAATCAAACAGATTTGTGACGATGCGATGGAATACGGAACTGCATCCGTATGCATTCCGCCAAGCTATGTAAAACAGGCAGCAGAATACATGAATGGAAAAATGGCAGTGTGTACGGTTATCGGTTTTCCAAATGGCTACATGACAACAGCAGCCAAGGAATTTGAAACAAAAGATGCTCTTGCAAATGGTGCTTCCGAAATCGATATGGTAATCAATATCGGCTGGCTGAAAGATCAGAAATATGACCTGATTGAGAACGAGATCCGCACCTTAAAAGCTGCATGCGGTGACAAGATCCTGAAGGTTATCATTGAAACCTGCTTCCTCACAGACGAGGAAAAAATTAAAATGTGCCAGATCGTAACAGCAGCAGGCGCAGATTATATTAAGACCTCTACCGGCTTTGGCGGTGCAGGTGCAACCTTTGCAGACATTGAGCTTTTCTCCAGACATATCGGACCAAATGTAAAAATGAAAGCAGCAGGCGGAATTTCTTCCCTGGAGGATGCAGAGAAGTTCCTTGCACTTGGTGCAGACCGACTGGGAACCAGCCGGATTATAAAAATTGTAAAAAACGAGAAAGCCACAGGATATTGATCTGGTCATTGATTGTAAAGGCGAACAGATGCTGTCTCCGGAATTGATCAGATTATAACGACGTTCATCGAGAAGAGCATTATGTTGTCAGAGACAATCAGAAAATGTGAATGATAAGAGAGGTGTGAAAATGGAAAAAGAGATGATCAACCAGCTGATTGATACAGCAATCCACCAGCTGAAATATTCCTATACACCATATTCCAATTTTAAAGTAGGCGCAGCCCTCCTTGCAAAAAACGGGCAGGTTTACACAGGCTGCAACATTGAAAATGCCGGGTACACAGCCACAAACTGTGCGGAGCGTACCGCCTTTTTTAAGGCAGTAAGCGAAGGCGTGAAAGAATTTCAGGCAATCTGTGTCGTTGGCGGTAAGGCTGGCGTGCTCACAGAATATGCAGCTCCCTGCGGCGTGTGCCGACAGGTCATGATGGAGTTTTGCAACCCGGAAACCTTCCAGGTCATTCTGGCGGTGGACAAAGAGCATTATGATGTGTATACACTAAAACAACTCCTGCCGTTAGGATTCGGACCTTCTAATCTGGCATGAAAGCTGCTGACTGGAGAATAGTATTATGAAGTATGTCGGAAAATGCCGAAAACAGAGTGATCTGGCATTGAATCCGGCAGTTATAAAGCAGCATAAAGAATTGCAGGAGAAAAAATTATGACAATCGAACAATTAAAAGCACTACCCAAGGCAGAGCTTCACTGTCATCTGGACGGGTCTTTAAGCCGGGAGTTCATGGAGAGCCGGCTGGGAAGAAGGGTACAGCCAGAAGAGCTTAGCGTGTCCGATGACTGCACAAGCCTTGCAGAATACCTGGAGAAATTTTCTCTTCCGGGTCAGTGTATTATGGATGAAAAAGGGCTTGAGTCAGCTGGCTACGATATACTTCGCACCATGAGCCAGGAGAATGTGCGTTACGCAGAAATCCGTTTTGCACCTCTTCTTTCCGAGAACTCCGGAATGAACTGCCGTGCTGTGATCGAGGCAGTATTAAAAGGCCTTGAGCGGGGCAGAGCAGATTTTGGAACGGAGTTTGGTGTGATTACCTGTGCCATGCGTCATCACAGCCAGGAGGACAACAGCCGGATGATAAAAACAGCCCGTGAATATCTGGGATATGGTGTATGTGCAGCGGATCTGGCAGGTGCGGAAGCAGCATATCCCATGGCACAGTTTATGGAGCTTTTTCAGAACACCCGTAAGCTGGAAATGCCCTTTACCCTTCATGCAGGAGAGTGTGGAAGCGTACAGAACATTGTGGATGCTGTAAAAGCGGGAGCCGGCAGGATCGGACATGGAATCGCCATGCGAGGCCATTATAATATTCAAAAAGAGCTGGCTGACAGAGGCATTGGAATTGAAATGTGTCCTATCAGCAATCTTCAGACAAAAGCGGTAAACAGTCCGTCAGAATATCCCATCCGGGAATTTCTGAACACAGGATTGAAGGTTTCCATAAACACGGACAACCGTACAGTGAGCAACACAAGCCTTACCAAAGAGCTTCAGTTCATCCAGAACACGTATGGCATTCAGGAGGAAGAGATACGGCTAATGATGAAGAATGCAGTGGATACGGCATTTGCCACTGATGAGGTGAAAGCGAGATTGTATTCTGAACTGGGAATAAAAGGATAAAATATTGGAAACGAGGGATTTTATTTTGAAAAAATATGAAAGGATTTTCGTGATCGTTCTGGATTCTCTGGGAATCGGTGCCATGCCGGATTCAGAGAAATTCGGGGATGTGGGAGTGGATACATTCGGACATATTCTGGATAAAATGGGCTCCCTGGAAATACCAAATCTTAAGAAGCTTGGAATGTTAAATCTTCATCCGGCAGGAAATATGCAAGGTGTGGAGAAGCCGATTGGCCGTTACATGCGCGTAAGCGAAGCCAGCAATGGAAAGGATACAATGACTGGTCATTGGGAAATGATGGGAATTAAGACAGAGAAGCCGTTTAAGACTTTCACAGACACCGGCTTTCCGCCGGAGCTGATCGCGGAACTGGAGAAGCGCTGCGGCAAGCGCGTGATTGGAAACAAGAGCGCCAGCGGAACGGAGATCATTGAAGAGCTTGGGGAGGAAGAAATCCATACAGGTGCCATGATCGTGTATACTTCAGCCGACTCTGTTCTTCAGATCTGCGGAAATGAGGAAACCTTTGATCTTCAGAATTTGTACCGCTGCTGCGAGATTGCAAGAGAAATTACACGGAAAGATGAATGGCGTGTAGGCCGTGTCATCGCCAGACCATACGTTGGCAAAAAGAAAGGTGAGTTCAGGCGAACAAGTAATCGGCATGACTATGCTTTGAAGCCAACAGGTCTGACTGCATTAAATGCGTTAAAGGATAATGGGCTGGATGTGATCGGTGTAGGGAAGATCAACGATATTTTCTGCGGCGAAGGAATCACAAAGACCTATCATTCTGACAGCTCCGTACACGGCATGGAGCAGACCATCCAGATCTGCAAAGAGGATTTCAGGGGACTTTGCTTTGTGAATCTGGTTGATTTCGATGCCCTGTGGGGACACAGACGAAATGTGGAAGGCTACGGCAAAGAAATCGAGAAGTTTGACAGGAATCTGGGCGTTCTTTTGGAAGAGCTTCGGGAGGATGACCTTCTTATTCTTACCGCAGACCACGGGAATGATCCCACCTATAGCGGCACTGACCATACCAGAGAGTATGTTCCCTTCCTGGCTTATTCCAAGACTATGAAAGAGGGTGGCCCCCTTGAAAACGAGGATACTTTTTCCGTTATTGGCGCATCAGTAGCAGATAATTTTGACGTGAAAATGCCGGAAGGAACTATCGGACATTCCATTCTTGAGAAATTATGCTAAAATAGAAAAGCAGCTGTTGGATAGCGGTTGTATATCCGGTGGATTGCTTGCTTTTGCGACAGAACCCGGATAGAAACAAATGATTTGCAGCACATGGCAGAAGATGAGGAAATCATATGAAACACACTTATTTACACGATGTACTTCCATTCCTTCGTGAACTGGAACGTGAGAAACAGAAACAATTTGAAGCTTATTTCCGTACTGCGCCATTATGGCTTATGGACCTGTTTCAGAGTGAGATAATGGAAGCCGGAACTACTTTTATCAGGGAAAATGAACCGGCAGATACGATTTTCTTTGTTGCCAGAGGAAGAGTAAAAGCCACAGATTACCGGATTTCCGGCATTGCCTATGATTTTATGAAGCCCATGAATCTCATTGCGCTTGGTGGTATGGAGGTGATCCTGGGACAGGATACCTACCAGACCACCCTGCAGACAGAGACAGAGTGTATTGTTACCAAGCTTCCAAGAGCGCAGTATGAGAAATGGATTTATTCAGATACGGAAGCTTTTCGCATGGAGGCAAAGCTTACCTGTGCTTCCCTGTTGGAGGAAGAGCGGCGGAACCGTCTGTACCTGTTTTTGGAAGGGGCTGACAGATTAGCTGTACTTTTCTCAGAATGGTTCGAAAAATATAACAAAAATGACATTTTATGCATCGGCGAAAGCCGGCAGAATATGGCAGATGAGACAGGCCTTTGCCTGAAAAGCATCAGCCGCGCCATCAAGAAGTTTCAGGCAGACCAGCTGATCGCGAAAAAAGGCAATCAGATCTGTATCGACAGGAAGCAGTACGAAAGGCTGAAGCGGACTGTGGATGAGAAAATCGGCAACGTATAAACGGAACACAAGACTATAGCAAAACGCATGGTATTGAAGGCTTTCTGTTTATATGAAAATAATGTTATAAGCTGTCCTGGCGATAAGCCGGATAGCTGCAGATAAAGGAGAAGGTGTACATGAGCGATTTATATCAGAAATTAGAGACTTGCCTTGCAAGTGTTAGAAAAAGGACAGATTTTAAACCGGAAGTGGCGCTGATCCTGGGATCCGGCCTTGGAGATTATGCAGATGAGATCCAGATCGAAACCACCATTGACTATACAGAGATTGAGGGCTTTCCAACCTCCACAGTTGCAGGTCACAAAGGCAGATTTGTATTTGGATATGTGAAAAATGTGCCGGTTGTGATCATGCAGGGAAGAGTGCATTACTATGAAGGCTATCCAATGACGGATGTAGTTCTTCCCACCAGATTGATGGGCATGATGGGGGCGAAGAAGCTGTTTCTTACAAATGCAGCCGGTGGAGTGAATCCGAATTTTAAACCAGGTGATTTTATGATGATCACCGATCACATTACCACAGGAATTCCAAGTCCGCTGATCGGACCGAACATTGAGGAGCTGGGATGCAGATTTCCGGATATGAGTGAGGTATACAGCAGACGATTGCGAGAGGTGATCCGTGCCAGTGCAGAAAAATGCGGTATAGATCTCCAGGAGGGCGTATATGTGCAGTTTACAGGTCCTGCCTATGAAACTCCGGCTGAAGTGAGAATGGCAGCTATATGGGGCGGTGACGCAGTTGGAATGAGCACTGCATGTGAGGCAATGGCAGCCCGTCATATGGGAATTGAAGTGTGCGGAATTTCCTGTATCACCAACATGGCAGCTGGCATTTCGAAGCAGGAGCTGAACCACAAGGAGGTTCAGGAGACTGCAGACAGAGTGGCGAAATCTTTTAAAAAGCTGGTGACGGAAATCATAGCCGGTATGTAGCCGCAAGGAAGTGCGGGTTTCATAAGAGGCAGCGCAAACCAAAAGATATAACGTAACAAAGGAGAAAAGTTATAATATGGGAATTGTTGTAATCGGTGATGTTTTTATCGATGTGAAAGGGTATTCCACAGCACCATTTATTCCTGGAGGAAGAAATGCCGGTGTGATCCAGCAGATCCATGGCGGTGTAGGAAGAAATGTAGTGGAAGATATTGCCAATATAGAGTTGAAACCAACCTTTGTCAGTCTGGTAGATGACGACGCTATGGGGGATGATGTGATCCGCAAACTGGAGCGTCATAAAGTAGATACCAGATATATGCGTAAGGTAAAAAACGGCATGGGAACCTGGCTGGCTGTCTTTGACCAGGACGGAGATGTGGTGGCATCTATTTCCAAACGTCCGGACCATCGTCCGATAGAGCAGATCCTGGATGAACACGGAGATGAAATTTTCCAGGATGCGGACAGTGTTGTGATCGAGATCGATATTGACAAGGAAATTGTGAAGAAGACCTTTCACTATGCAGAGAAATACGGCAAAAAAGTATACGCTCTTGTATCGAATATGACCATTGCAATCGAAAGACGTGACTTCTTAAGGCGGACAGCCTGCTTTGTATGCAACCAGCAGGAAGCGGGCATCCTGTTTTCGGAGGATTATGGTGACCTGAAGTCTGAAGAGATGGCCCGGTGTCTGGCAAAAAGGATCCAGTCCGCCCATATTCCAAAGATGGTGGTTACCATGGGAAGTGATGGTGCAGCTTATGCAGATCAGGAAGGAAACTGGGGCGTTTATCCAGCTATGAAGGTAGATGTGGTTGACACCACAGGCGCGGGAGATGCCTTTTTTGCAGGTGTGTGCGTAGGCCTTACCTATGGAAAAACAATGAGAGAGGCATGTGCCATTGGTACCCGTCTTTCCTCAACTGTAATTTGTACCTCAGAGAACATTTGTCCGAGATTTATGCCGGAAGAATTTGATCTTGACAGGTAGGAGAAGAATATGGAAAGTCTTATTATAGGAATTGCCGGCGGCTCCGGCTCCGGTAAATCTACTTTTACAAACAGAATTAAAAAGCGTTTTGGAGATGACGTAGTAGTCCTTTATCACGACAATTATTACCGCAGACAGGATGGAATCCCTTTTGAGCAGCGTGTGACTGTGAATTACGACCATCCGGATTCCCTGGAGACAGAGCTTCTGGTGGAGCATCTGAAGCTTCTGAGGCAGGGGAAAGCTATTGACTGTCCGGTTTACGATTATTCCCAACATAACCGTTCCGACAAGATCCTTCATATCACCCCAAGTCCGGTGATCCTTGTGGAGGGAATCCTTCTTCTGGCAGATCCCAGAGTGCGTGAGCTCCTTGATATTAAGGTCTATGTGGAAGCTGACGCCGATGAGCGTATCCTCCGCCGGATTTCCCGTGATGTGGAAGAGCGGGGAAGAGATTTGAATGGAATCATTAAACAGTACTTAAACACAGTGAAACCCATGCATTACCTTTATGTAGAGCCCACTCGTTCCAAGGCTGATATTGTGATCAACAGCGGAAAGAATGACGTGGCGTTTGATCTGTTTGTTTCGAAAATCAGTATGGAATTGGAAAAACGGAAGCAAGGGTAATTACAGAAGATGTTTGTTGTAGGCTGTAAACATTGATGTGATGATGCGGCAGAATTAGCAAATGAAAGTTGCTGTTTACGAAATGGGTGAGAATTCCGGCATAAAGAATTTTTCTGCGAAATTGGTAGATGGCAACAGATAAAAAGATACAGGAGATCAGAATGTCACAGGAAAAAGAGAACAGACAGCATGAGAATGCGCAGAGTGTGCAGGAGGGGCAGCAGCCTCATAAGCGCAGAGTGCGCTACAAAGGCAGATACCCGAAGAAATATGAGGAGAAATATAAAGAACTTCAGCCGGAGAAATACCAGGATACCATTCAGCATGTAATGCAAAAAGGGAATACCCCGGCAGGCATGCATATTTCTATTATGGTAAAAGAGATTATTGATTTTCTGGAGATCAAACCAGGACAGATTGGCTTTGATGCCACACTGGGCTACGGTGGCCATACAAAGGCCATGCTTCAGTGCCTGCAGGGACAGGGGCATATGTATGCCACTGACGTAGACCATGAGGAAGCCGCCAAGACAAAGAAGAGACTGGAAGATCTTGGCTTTGGGGAGGATATTCTGACCATTAAACTTCAGAATTTCTGTACTATTGATGAGATTGCAAAAGAAGTGGGAGGTTTTGATTTCCTTCTTGCTGATCTCGGCGTGTCCTCCATGCAGATTGATAATCCCAAGAGAGGTTTTTCCTTCAAAGCAGACGGACCTCTGGATCTGCGCCTGAATCAGGAAGCCGGGATCAGTGCGGCAGAGCGCCTGGAACATATTACCCGGGATGAGCTTGCAGGAATGCTTTATGAAAATTCAGACGAGCCATACTGTGAAGAGCTTGCCAAGGCGATCACAGATGAAATCCGCAAAGGAAACCACATGGATACCACCACAAAGCTTCGCCAGGTCATTGAGAAAACTCTGGATTTCCTTCCGGAAAAAGAGAAGAAGGAGACCATCAAAAAGACCTGCCAGCGTACCTTCCAGGCCCTTCGGATTGATGTGAACCGGGAGTTTGAGGTTCTGTATGAGTTTATGGAGAAGCTGCCGGGAGCACTGAAGCCCGGAGGAAGAGCGGCAATCCTTACGTTCCATTCAGGAGAGGATAAGCTGGTGAAGAAAGCGCTGAAGGCTGGATACAAGGAGGGAATTTATTCCGATTATTCCAGAGACGTGATCCGTCCGTCAGCCCAGGAATGTGCCCAGAATGGACGCGCACGGTCTACGAAAATGCGCTGGGCGATTAAATCGGAGTAAACGCGATAAATACGCTGCGCGAGTTTGGCTCGCCTATCGAGTAAATGAGACAAAACACGCTCTGCAAGTTTTTCTCGTTATCGCGGCAGTCGCCAAGGTTTTTCGTGCAAGCACGAACTTTTGTTTCGCCTATCGCATAAATAAAATGGGGAGGAACCGCATCACTGCAGTTCCATCCCCCATATCTTACAATCTCTGGTTCCCACAACCATATAACTTTGATATACAGCAGGAGATGCTTCGATGACTCCCTCACTGATCTGGTGGCAGTCAAGAACATCTCCTGTTTTTCCATCCAGAAGATAAATATGTCCTGTGCTGTTGCAGTAGAGAACCTTTCCGCTGCCATCCGGATTGTATACACATACAGGTGAAGACCAGGCATAGGCAGATTCATGTTCCCAGTTTACTTTCCCGGTATTTTTATCAATGCATGCAAGTACACCTTGTGCCTGTCCGCCGGTTCTGGCAACTGTCACATAAATGTTATCCGACAATTCTTCTTTTCCAACAGCGATGGTAGACTGTACACCGCCTGAAACACTGTCCTCGGAGGAACAGTCGTAAGAGGTCTGCCAGATGATCTCTCCTGTCTCCGCATCAATTTTCCAGACAGGAACCTCTGCAGTGGTGCTGCTTCGCCAGCCCAGGCGGAAAGAGGTGCTGACATACAGGTAAAGGTGTCCGTCCTCCACAGACAAAACGGGAGTAGAGTTGGAGTCATCCAGAATATCCTGCACCCATACAAGCTGCAGGGTATTCAGATCCAGGCACATTAGATTGCCGCCATTATCAGCAATAAAAAGATAACCGTCATAGATGGCTGCGCTGTCCTCCATGCCAAGCCAGTAGGAGCCTACGCTGGTACGTGTTCCGTAGTAGCGCCATTTCACAATATGATCCGGATTTATGGACAAGGTGCCTGCTTCCGGGTCATAACTGGTATTCAGTTTGATCAGATAAAGAATTCCGTTCTCTCCTGGATAGATCAGGGTATCTGTGGCAGCATCCACAAGGGCGGAGGAATCAAAGTAGCTTAAATTTCCGCGAAGGGAAAATTCATCATTATTTCCAAAGGTATACATCACACTGCAGTCCAGAAGATTCACAACAAAGACCCTGGCAGTGCCTTCATTGCTGTCATAACCTGCGCCCACATACATAATTGGATAACCTCTGGGATCAAGTGCACCTGCTCCTTTGAAGGTGAAACCAAGGTAAAGGGGATCTCTGGTAGCCTCGCCGGTTTCCAGATCCAGAAAATATACATAGCCGTCCATGCAGGCATAGATCACTTCTACAAGATCGTCTTTTTCCTTTGCCCAGTCGTACATATTCATGGACTTCTTTACTTCTTGGGACCATTTTTCCATAAGAGGCTGTCCGGTCCAGCCGCTTCCGGACCAGGTGGCATCTCCGTAAGTAATAGAGCCGGTTTTCGCTGTCCAGAGATCCTGGATTTTTCCATTTTTGATCTGTGTATTGCCATAGGCTGCAGTGTCGCGGAAATTGTTTCCGCGGAAGGTGACGATTCCATCCACATCTGTGTAGCTGATTCCGGCATCAAAGGAGTGGGTATCGGTGGCGGTATAATCCGAAGCATTGGCAAGTATCTGTCCGTCCACCTCAATGTCTGTGGTTTCTATGTATAAAGAGGGTCTGGTGGAATCTATGCATTTAGGAGAAAATTCTGCTGGCCTTGCCATTGCGGCTTTTACAGCGGCAAGAGAGTTGGAGTCATCCATGTCCAGACCGCTGGCTTCCTCAACCATGGAAACTGTATTTGCATTTTCCCGGATCCTTTTTACGAGGAAAACTCCTCCCAGTATAATAACTGCTGCAATGATCAGGATCCCTTCTGTAAGAAGAAGTCTTCGGAAGAAATATTTTTGCTGCAGCTGCTTTTTTCGTTTCCCTACTTTTCTTTTCATATTCTGAATCCTTCCCTGTTCATTTGGCAAAAATTATACAAGGTATGACTGGGAAATTCAAGATGTTAAGAGCTGTTTTGGAAATTCAATTTTCAGATTGGGAAAAGGGGCGAAATCTTTTTTCTTGACAGTGTATGGCCTGGCTTGTTAAAATATTATTTATCGTGTGAAAAGGAGGAGAAAACATGCTGAAAGTATGGATCGTAGGATCTGAAGGCCAGATTGGCGAGGCAATTAATGAAGTGCTGGATCCGTTGGAAATTGAAGTTTTGAATACAGACAAAAATGCGCTTGATATTACAGAAACAGACGAAGTTCTCCATTTTGGAGAGATCAACCGTCCGGATGTGATCATCAACTGTGCTGCGATCACAGATGTAGAGCTTTGCGAGAAGCAGCCGGAGGAAGCATTTCGTGTAAACGCTTTAGGCGCCCGCAACTTAAGCCTTGTGGCAAGAAAAACAGGGGCAAAGATGGTGCAGCTTTCCACAGACGACGTTTTTGACGGTCTGGCACAGAAGCCGTACACGGAGTTTGACAATACAAACCCTAAGACTGTTTACGGAAAATCCAAGTGCGCTGGGGAGAATTATGTGAAGGAGTTTACCCACAAGCACTTTATCATCCGAAGCAACTGGGTCTTCGGAAAGGGAAATAACTTTGTAAACCGTGTTCTGGAGGCTGCAGATCAGGGCAGAGCTCTTGCTGTAGCTGAGGATCAGTATGGTTCCCCCACAAGTGCCAAAGATCTGGCAAGAATTATCCTGCATCTGATCCGCACCAATGAGTACGGAACCTATCATGCAACCTGTCAGGGTGTTTGCAATCGTTATGAATTTGCAAAGGAGATACTTCGCCTTGCAGGCAAAGAGGAGCAGCTGAATCCGGTACCTACCTCGCAGTCTGATCTTTCTTCTGCCAGACCTGCATATGCAGTTCTGGATAATTTCATCCTTCGCATTATCGATGTATATGAGATGCCTGGCTGGAAGGATTCTCTGGAAGAATTTATGAAAGAAAAACGGGAGGGCTAAGATGAGCGCGAAGAAAGAAAAGAATGTAAAAGAGAAAAAGAAGATCAGCTTAACCAGTATGATCTTTATTGCGCTGATCGCCGGAGCAATCACAGGAATGGTTCTCCATTACCTGGTGCCGGATAGCAGTGTGAAGAATGATGTGATTGTTGAAGGAGTGCTGTACGTTTTGGGACAGGGCTTTATCCGTCTTATGAAAATGCTGGTAGTACCTCTTGTTTTCTGCTCACTGGTATGTGGAAGTATGGCTATCGGTGATACTAAGAAGCTGGGAAATGTAGGTGGAAAAACACTTGCATTTTATCTGGTCACAACAGCGGTGGCAGTTGCAGTTGCCCTTGGAATCGGAACTCTTTTGAGACCGGGAATTGGTCTTGATATGAGTAAGATCCAGGTAAATGCTTCCGATATTGAGACTATGGAGTCTACCTCTCTGGTTCAGACTATTCTCAATATCATTCCGGATAACCCCATCAAGTCCCTGGCAAGTGGGGAAATGCTTCAGATCATAGTGTTTGCTTTGATCATTGGTGTGATCCTGGCAAAGCTTGGGGAGCGTGCGGAGACCGTTTCCAACTTTATCAGCCAGTTTAATGATATTATGATGGAAATGACCATGATGGTTATGAGTCTGGCTCCTATTGGTGTATTCAGTCTGATCGCAAGAACCTTTGCAACCATTGGTTTCAGCGCATTTGTGCCTCTGGCAAAATATATGATCGCAGTTCTGATCGCTCTGGCAATCCAGTGTTTTGGTGTATACCAGATTTTACTGAAGCTGTTCACGGGCCTGAATCCGGTGAAGTTTATCCGAAAGTTTTTCCCGGTTATGGCCTTTGCCTTTTCCACTGCAACCTCCAATGCGACTATTCCGCTTTCTATTGATACGCTGTACAAGAAGATGGGTGTTTCCAAGAAGATTTCTTCTTTTACCATTCCTCTTGGTGCGACTATCAACATGGATGGTACTTCGATCATGCAGGGTGTTGCGGTTATGTTCGCTGCCCAGGCTTTTGGAATCCAGCTGACTCCTATGGATTATATTACAGTAATCGGAACAGCCACACTGGCTTCCATTGGTACCGCAGGTATTCCAAGTGTTGGACTTGTTACTTTGACTATGGTATTTAATTCTGTTGGTCTTCCAGTTGAGGCAATCGGTATTATCATGGGTATTGACCGTATTCTGGATATGGCGAGAACAGCGGTTAATATTACCGGTGATGCTGTTTGTACGACCATTGTGGCTTGCCAGAATGGGGCTGTGGATAAAGAAGTGTTTAATAAAGCTGAATAAAAATATTGGCGTGTGTATGTGAGTTTAGACTCAGGTATGCACGTCTTTTTTTGTGTGGCGAAGGCGGACGCCTGGGAGGGACAGTGTTCAAAGTAACTATGAATTTTGAAAATAAACAGCATATAACACTTGACAACAGTATAATACTGTTATATGCTGTTTGCATAAGGAGGAGTCACATGAAGATCATAATTAATCACTCGTCGATGCAGCCAATTTATGAGCAGATCACAGATCAGATCAAGGCGATGATCATTGACGGGACGTTAAAGGAAGAGGAAATGCTTCCCTCTGTGAGAACTTTGGCGAAGGAGCTGAAGATTAGTGCTCTTACGGTGAAGAAGGCGTATGACTTTCTGGAGGAAGAGGGGTTCGTGGTTACGGTGCATGGGAAAGGAAGCTTTATTGCCAAGAATAACCAGGGACTTCTTATGGAAGAGCGGAAGCGGGAGATTGAGACAGAACTGGAGGAAGTGATCCGGAAAGCGCGGATCAGCGGATTGTCTGAGGAAGAGATCCGGGAACTGTTTGAGCTTATTATGGAGGAGTAGATATGCTGCTGAGTTTGAAGAATTTGCAGAAGAATTATCCTGGATTTTCCCTGGATGTAAGTATGGAAATAGAAGAAGGACAGATCACCGGTCTGATCGGAGCCAATGGAGCAGGGAAGTCTACTACCTTTAAGGTTATTCTGGGGCTGGTTCATCCTGATGCAGGAGAGATTCGTCTGTTTAATAAGGATATGGAGCAGATTTCCCAAAAAGAGAAAGCGGATATAGGCGCGACACTTTCTGACAGCGGTTTTTCCAATTGTCTGACCGTGAAACAGATTGTGCATATTCTGACAGAGACTTATGAGAAATTTGACCGGGAGATGTTTGAGAAGCGGTGCAGCCAGTTTTCCATCCTGCAGAACCTGCCTAATGCCTATATGTGGGCTTCGCCCATGCCAAAGCGAGCGCTGGAACAATACCATCTGGTGCTCAGGAAATGCCCGGCCCAGCGCCAGCGCATGAAGGATGTTCTGGTCTATCCGGACAGGGGGACCCTGCGCCCGGAAGAGCAGACCTTTGTGCAGCTGCTGCACAAGCAGGCGGCGCTGACCGTGAAATGACCGCCGAAACCGGTTAAGAACTGGCAAAATATCGGAAGGCGGAAAACCCGGAAAGCAAAGGAATTTGGCCGACAGCCGCAGCGCTTTATGCGCTGCGGCTGTCTTTTTGCTGATAAATCGAGCGAAAAAGAGACGAAACATCGGCTAAAAAACTTTGCGGCTATATGGTCTTTGATATGCCCCCATACCAGAAGCATATTATCACTTTTATGAAAAATATGTTAACATAGACCTAGAAAGCTGGCCGGGATGAATGGAAAATATGGAAAATGCTCCCATGATTCCGGCACAAAGAAAAAGGAGGTTTCTGGTATGATCAGTTTCTTACTCTGTCTGGCGATCCTGATCGTGGGCTACTTTGTCTATGGTAAGATCGTGGACAACACCTTTGGCCCGGACGACCGCGAAACGCCTGCTGTGCGCATCAATGACGGTGTGGACTACGTTGTGATGCCCCAGTGGAAGCTGTTCCTCGTTCAGCTGCTGAACATCGCCGGCCTTGGCCCCATCTTTGGTGCCATGCAGGGCGCATTGTGGGGGCCTGTGGTGTTCCTGTGGATCACCTTCGGCACCATCTTTGCAGGCGGCGTGCACGACTACTTCTCCGGCATGATGAGCGAGCGCAACGACGGCGCTTCTATCGCCGAGATCACCGGCAAGTACTTAGGCCCTGTGATGCAGAACGTCATGCGCGTGTTCTCGGTGGTGCTGCTCATCATGGTGGGTACTGTGTTCGCGGTGGGTCCCGCAGGCCTGATCGTGGAGCTGTGCAGCCAGAGCGGCGCTTCCGGCGTGCTCACCTCGCTGCTGTTCTGGCTCATCATTATTCTGGTGTACTACTTTATTGCAACCTTTATCTCCATTGATGCCGTCATTGGCAAGATCTACCCCATCTTCGGTATCTGCCTGATCATCATGGCCATCGGTGTCATCTTCGGCATCTTCACCAATCCCGCCTACACCATCCCGGAGATCTGGGATCACTTTGGCAGCATGCATCCGTCGGGCACTCCCATCTGGAGCTTCATGTTCATCACGGTGGCCTGCGGTGCGATCTCCGGCTTCCACTCCACTCAGTCGCCTCTGATGGCCCGCTGCATGAAGAGTGAG
>OGOY01001796.1_pt1 | contig 21326 bp, 19 predicted proteins | sample 1552811 | NCBI WGS metagenome assembly OGOY01 (sample SAMEA2580132, study PRJEB22360) | human gut metagenome | biome: human gut; feature: human-associated habitat; material: faeces | place: Denmark | collected 2008/2010 | reverse complement strand
CATCAGATGGCACATTATGCTTTTGCTACCGGTATTATGAATCTGGGGGTGATGCTTCCCGGAATGATGAGCGGATACCTGAGCGATTGGCTGGGTTATCGCGATTTCTTTATCTGGGTACTTATCGCTACCATACCGGCTTTTATCGTGACTTGGCTGGTACCTTTCACATATCCGGACGGAAAGAAGAAATAAAAAGAGATTTTCAATATAAACAAGATATATACATAATATTAATTTAATCGAATCATGGAAGAAATTAAAATTGCAGGTGCTGCTTTGCCGGCTATGCCTTGGGAAGAACGTCCGGCAGGATGTAAAGATGTAGTGTGGCGTTGTTCGGCCAATCCGATTATTCCGCGCGACTTGCTCCCTACTTCAAACAGTATATTCAACAGTGCCGTAGTTCCGTTTAAGGATGGCTATGCAGGGGTGTTCCGTTGTGATGATACTAATCGTCGCATGCGTTTGCATGTGGGATTCAGCAAGGATGCTGTTCATTGGGATATCAACGAAGAACCGTTAAAGTTTCAATGTGATGACGCTGAGGTTGGAACCTGGGTCTATGGATATGATCCACGGGTTTGCTTTATCGAAGACCGCTACTATGTGACCTGGTGTAACGGCTATCATGGTCCGACAATCGGTGTTGCATATACATTTGATTTTAAGACTTTCGTACAGCTTGAAAATGCATTTTTACCATACAATCGAAATGGTGTGCTTTTCCCAAGAAAGATCAACGGAAAGTATGCGATGCTGTCCCGTCCAAGCGATACAGGACATACACCGTTTGGCGATATTTTCTACAGCCAGAGCCCGGATCTTGAATACTGGGGTCATCATCGTTTTGTAATGGGAACCTTCGGAGGCGATGCATCTGCATGGCAGGCAACCAAGATTGGTCCGGGACCGGTTCCGATCGAGACAGACGAGGGATGGCTGTTAATTTATCACGGCGTATTACGCACCTGCAATGGTTTCGTATACCGTATGGGCTGCGCACTGCTTGATCTGGAGCAGCCGTGGAAGGTGCTGCGCCGCAGCAAGTATTACATCTTAGGACCATCAGTGGACTATGAGATGAACGGAGATGTTCCGAATGTTGTATTCCCATGCGCTACACTTACCGATCCGGCAACAGGACGTATTGCAATTTATTACGGATGCGCAGATACGGTAACAGGACTTGCATTCACAACTGTTGATGAGCTGATGGCATGGATGGAGGCACATCCACTGTAAGTTGATTACTCGGACAGCGCCTCGACGAAACCATCACTGAAGGGCCTTTCGTACCCCTTCCGTGAACTAATTTTGTATTGAAGAATGATAGTATAATTAAAGGCAGTCAGGAATTTCTGGCTGCCTTTTTCAATGCAATAAATTTTTGTGATGAATAAAATGAGAAAATCAATATCCTTCTGTAAAGTACTTAACCTAAATCCGGTTCTGCCTCAAGAAGAAGAGTAGGTGTGGTAACATGTTCAAGCTCTAATATAATAAACTCATTTTTACCCTTTTTTAATAGTGGCCCTGGTAAGTAGAGTGTCTTCTGTGGGCCGGCGCTGTTGTAATAGCGTCCTAACAGAAAGCCATTTACAGCGATGATACCCTTTTCAAAACCTTTTGGACGCACGAAAGTATCACATGGCATATCAGTCTCGAAGAAGCCGCGCAGCAGAACGGGTCCGAAGTTGTCAATCGAGTGCTCAGAAGAAGTACAATCGGGATGCGGACATTCAACAGAATCAATGGTACTCTGTGTAAGAACCTCGGATATAGATGACCAATTTACTTTTGCAAAATCATTGCAGCGGATGGAATACATAATCCAGCCAAAATGATTCATAGAACCAATTCGCACACCGCGCACGATACCCTTTTCATCTAACAGCTTTGGACCATAGTTGATGCGACCCATATTTTCCACTAGAATGGACAACGTACAGGATTGACCAGCATCAAGACCGACCATAACCTCATCATCGCGCTGTCCGGTACGCTCTTTTATGCCGACAAGTTTATCGTCTAGGTAAATTAGTGCACGGTCGTGAAGTCCGTCGATGGTGAGAGGAAGTGTCTCAAATGGTCCTGTCAGTGTTGTCTGATAAAGGACAAAACCAAAATCCTGACCCAATAATTCCATGGTCAATGGATGGGAGTCAAAGATACCTTCACCGAGCAGCGATGGTTGGGCAAACAGGTAGGCTGCCTGAGTGAGATTGACGGTTTTGGACAGACGAGATGGACTTTTAACTGAGTCAGATTCGTTACCAATTGAAGAAATCGCATCTGCGAAAGAAGCAGATGGTCCAACTTCCCCAGGATGGCGCTCCCAGAAACGTTTAACGGCTTTTTGAATGGCAAGATACTTTGGTGTAATGTCACCGCTTTCGCTGAGCGGACAGTTGTAATCATAGCTTGTTACGGTTGGCTGGTAGACATCATTGAAATTGGCACCATTTGTAAAACCAAAGTTTGTGCCGCCGTGGAACATATACAGATTGACAGAGGCACCCATATCAAGCATCTCCTCTAATACAGCAGCAGTGTCGTCTGCGCCGCGAACATGATGCTCTTCGTACCAGTGATCGAACCAGCCGTTCCAGAATTCACAGCAAAAGAGCGGCTGATCAGACTTGAATTTTCGCAAAAGAGCAAAGTTATCCTTTGGATTGCTGCCGAAATTTACTGCGGAGAGCAGATTCGGAAGCGTTCCGCTGTTTAACATGAAATATTGCGGACCATCTGAGGTAAAGAGCAGACAATCCAGATTTTCTTCTTCATAAATAGAGAGAATATCCTGCATATAAGTGTGGTCATCGCCGTAGCTTCCATACTCGTTTTCTACCTGCATAGCGATGATACAGCCACCGTTGCAGCCAAGATATGGGCGGATTACAGAAAACAGCTTTTTGTAATAACGGCGCACCTTACTCAAAAACAGCTCATCGTGACAGCGCAGATGAATGTGTGGGTATGTCAGCAGCCAGGACGGAAGTCCTCCCATATCCCATTCTGCGCAAATATACGGGCCGGGACGAAGAATGACATAGAGTCCAAGACGGGATGCTGTCTCCAGAAAACGAGCTAAATCCAAAATTCCAGAGAAATCAAATTCTCCTTCTCGTGGCTCATGCAGATTCCAGCAGGTATAGGTCTCCACTGTGTTAAAGCCACATTGCTTTAATTTAAGAAGTCGGTCCTCCCAGTAGTCTGGGACTACACGAAAGTAGTGAATGGTACCAGACAAAATACGAAACGGCTGGTTGTTTAAGTAAAACTGTGAGCCTTCAAAACGTAATCGGTTCATAGAGGGTATTTCTCCTTTCGGTTCATGTAAGTACTGATAGTATCATAATGTATTTTGAACGAATTAGCAATGAAGATTTTGAAATAAGATAAGAAAAGTTATATTTTGTTAACAAAAAGCCAACGACTAGACGAAAAAAGAATGAAAAATAGACAAAAAACAACTTGCCTTTCGGGAAAGACACTGTTATAATGAAGAAAAAGTGAATTGAAATACTAAAGAAAATTAACATTATGTTAAATATAAGGAGGAAAGAAATATGATACGTATACTGCCAAAGCCGCAGCACATCGAAGAACAGGAAGGGACACTTCTTTTGGATTATCATTGTCGAATTACAATCGAAGATCGTTGTCCAAGAGAGTCTCTTTTTTATGCACAGCAGCTAGCCGAGCAGATTAAAAAAATGACTGGGATTGAACTGGGGATTGACAGGCGAGCATTTGGAGCGCATAAGGGAATCGAGCTTTGCATGGATGAGGAGGCAGGCATTCCAGCAAAGCAGACTGTAAACAAAGAAGCCTATCGTTTAACGATTACACCAGATGGTGCAAAAGTATGCGCAGCACAAAAAGAAGGTCTTTTTAATGGTGTTCAGACGCTTCGCCAGCTGATCATTCAGTATGGCGTTTGTCTGCCTTGTTTGTATGTAGAAGATTATCCAGAACTTCCAGTGCGAGGTTGGTTTATGGATGTGACAAGAGGCCGCATTCCGAAGCTTTCTTATTTAAAAGAGATGGCAGATCGCTGCAGTCTTTATAAGATCAATCAGCTACATTTGTATGTGGAGCATACCTTTTTATTTGATGGATTAAGCGAGACGTGGAGAGATGATACGCCGCTTACGGCACAGGATATTCTGGAATTTGACGAATACTGCGCAGAGCGAAATATTGAGCTGGTTCCATCGATTGCTACATTTGGTCATCTGTATAAGGTACTTCGTACAAAAACATTTCATGAGCTGTCAGAAGTGGAAGAAGCAGAGGGTACAGCATTTTCATTTTATGAGCGTATGTGCCATCACACACTTAATATCATGGATGAAAGAGCGTATGAATTTGTATGCCGTTTGATCGACGAGTACAGTTCTTTGTTTCGCTCCAATCTTTTTAATATTAACTGTGATGAGACTTTTGATTTGGGTAAGGGCAGAGGAAAGAAGCTGGCAGATCAGATTGGATCACATGCTATGTATATTCAGTGGGTTAACCGTGTCTGCGAATATGTAAAATCGCTTGGAAAGCGCCCTATGTTCTGGGGCGATATTATTGCAGCACATCCAGAGACCATTCGTGAGCTGCCGGAGGATATCATCTGTATGACATGGGATTACAGTCTGGCACCGGGAGATACGAATGTTCGGAAACTTTGGGAGAATGGCGCCCACCAGTATCTGTGCCCGGGCGTTCAGGGCTGGAATCAGACGATTCATCTGCTTGATATTGCCTATGAAAATATTAAGAAAATGGCATCATTTGCCCATCAGTTCGATGGTGAAGGTCTTCTGACTACGGATTGGGGCGATTATGGTCATCTGCAGCATCCAGAGCTTGCACTTGTAGGCATCATTTACGGAGCAGCGTTGGATGGAACAGTAAAATTCCAGAAAGAGAAGAAATTAATGCGGATATTTCAGTGATTGAGTATGGAGATCGCTCTGCAACACTTATAGAAATAATAAGTGAGATGAGCAATCAGGCAGTGATGCATTGGGGAGAACTGGTTCAGTTTTCGGAGACGTACCGTTATCAGATTGCAGGCAAGGATATGGATACCTTCTGGAAGGGTTATCTGCCACGTATCGAAACGAGTTTGCCGCATATTGTAGAGTGCAATGAAACCATTCGAAATGATATGGCGAAAGTAGCGGCGCTTCTTGTACAGATTGAAGATGATCGTCGAGAGGGTATTGCACCTGTTCTTCATATGGCAGAGGGACAGATTCTAATCAATACAATTTTACGTGTGCTTGACAGAGAGTATCTTGGTCATCCAGATGCGTACACAGGAGATACAAAGGCTCTTGCCGAAGCACTTGAAATCTGGTACTATGAGTATCGCAGACAGTGGCACAAAATCAGCCGTGAGAGTGAGCTGTACCGTATTGGTGAATTGATTTTCTGGTTAGCAGATTATATAAGAGAACTGTAAGTTAAAATAATGAATATGCCAGGCTTGGTTCGGAAATATTGTCCGTTCAAGTCTGGCATAAATTATGTGTGGGGTGCATAGATTGGCGTAAGAACAAATAAACAGGTCATTGCCATGAAACGAAACACGAAAAAAAGGATGCGAAAGCAGAAAAAGTATCAGATAAAACGTGATGCGAAAAAACAAAGAGCGGAGCATGTGGTGGATTGCCTTCATTTGCCTAAAGATGTAGTGATGGGGGCAGAACTGACGCAGCTGTCAGGAAATAGTGAAATGCAGGTGAGAAATTTTAAAAAGCTTATTTCATGTCAGGAAAATGAGATATGTATCCAGACAGGAAGACATCGAATTAGAATAACAGGGCGCTGTTTGGCAATGGCCTACTTTGCATCAGAGGAGGTTAAGGTGACGGGGTGCATTACATCAATCTGCTACGAGGAATGAGAATTTAAAAGCAGGGCTGAAATGGCGGTGAGAAGTTGAAGAATGGATGGTCAAATCGTGTTTTGATCAGCGTAAGCGGATCAGAGACAGAACGCTTTTTAAATATAGTATCGTTTCATGGTTTAGTTTTATATCAGGTACGCAGAAAAACATCAGGTATAGAGGCAGATGTGAAGGCGAAAGATTTTTTGAAACTGTGCTGTCTGCGTACAAAGGCGGATGTTTCTATCCGTATTCTTGAAAAGCGAGGCCCATATTTTTTATGGAAGAAAACAAGAAAAAGCCGTGTGGGAATTTGCTGTGGCATACTGGCATTTGCCGCTTTATATGTTATGTCCTTGTTTGTATGGGATATTGATTTTGCAGGAAATATGCGCTACACAGACAGCTATCTTTTGCAGTTTGTCAAAAATGAGGGCTACAAACCAGGTATGAAGATTTCAAGTGTGGCTTGTGACAGACTGGAAAAGCAGCTTCGCAATGAGTTTGATGATATTACATGGGTATCGGCTCGTTTAGAAGGCACGAGACTTGTTGTAGAGATAGAAGAAAATAATACTGCTTCAGCAAAAGAAAAGGAGCAAACACCATGCAGTCTTAAGGCATCAAAAAGTGGAATTATTGCGAGGATGATCACAAGGCGGGGAACGCCGCTTGTCAAAAAGGGAGATCAAGTCGAAAAAGGAGATCTTTTGGTGTCTGGACTGCTTCCTATTTACAATGATTCACAGGAAATTGTTGGGTATGAGAAGACAAATGCCTCAGCTGATGTGTGGATTAAATACGAGGAGAATATTGAAATTACAATACCCCGAAGTCAGACTGTAAGACATTATACGTCAAAGCAGGTGCATTCGGGGCTTGTTTTGTTTGGTCATCGCTTTTGTCTGCCGCAAAGTCTTATGGCGTCAGATCAGGAAGAATTGTATATTGAGCAGCATCAATGGAAGCTTTTTGAACATTTTTATCTGCCCTTTTATAATGAAGAATATTGTCTTATGAAGTATGAAAACGCGACAGTTTGCTACGATGATGAAAGCCTTAAAAAGCAGGCAGACCAAAAATATCTTGAATTTATTATTCAATTGGAAAAATTAGGGGTGGAAATAATTGAAAATAATGTTACAATAGAAAGTGGTCCGAAAGACTATCGAATGAATGTGCAGTTTCTTCTTGAAGCAAACGCATCAGAGAAATGTGCTCTGGAATCGCAAGTGCAGGAACTGCAAAAACAAGAGTAACAAGTGAGGTTAATGTATGAGTGTTGCGCAAGCAGTTATGGAAATACCGGCTGCCCATCAGCTGAATGTATTTGGACAGTTTGACTGTAATATAAAAAAGATTGAACGTGCCTTTGGTGTAACGTTTGTAAACCGGGGTGAAACGATTCGTCTTTCAGGAACAGAAGAGGCAGTTGGTAAGGCGCGAAGCGTTGTGGATACGCTGCTTGAATTGTCACGAAGAGGAAACACTGTGACTGAGCAGAATGTTGATTATACGATTTCAATGTCTTTTTCCGAGAAAAGCAGTGATGTACTTGAGATTGATAAGGAAATCATCTGCCGTACGATCTCTGGAAAGCCAGTAAAGCCAAAGACCGTTGGACAAAAGAAGTACGTTGACGAAATACGAAGCAAAATGATTGTGTTTGGCGTTGGTCCGGCAGGAACTGGAAAAACATATCTGGCAATGGCGATGGCAATTGATGCATTTAAAAAGCAGGAGGTCAGCCGTATTATTCTGACGCGTCCGGCAATTGAGGCTGGTGAGAAGTTGGGATTTTTGCCTGGTGATCTGCAGAGTAAAATCGATCCTTACCTTCGTCCATTATATGATGCATTGTATCAGATTATGGGTGCAGAAAGCTTTATTAACAATCAGGAGAAGGGCCTTATAGAAGTGGCACCGCTTGCTTATATGAGAGGACGTACACTTGATAACTCCTATATTATACTGGATGAAGCACAGAATACGACACCTGCTCAGATGAAGATGTTTTTGACACGTATTGGTTTTGGGTCAAAAGTTATTATCACAGGAGATATGACGCAAAAAGACCTTCCGGCAGGTACGCCGTCTGGTCTTGATGTGGCAATTAAGGTTTTAAAGAATGTGGATGATATCGGATTTGTCTATCTTGATAACCGCGATGTTGTTCGTCATCCGCTTGTTCAGAAAATCGTAAAAGCTTATGAGGATTACGAAAATAAGCAAAACAGCAAAATGCGTGCGAAAGAGCATGAAGAAAAAACGAGAAAGCCAAGAGGCTGATGGAGAGAGTATGACAATTACAATTGAGAATGAAGCTTCAAAAAAACTGCCATTTGATTACAAGGCGTTAATTGAACGTGTTGTTATGGGTTGCATGGATTATGAGAAGTGCCCGTATGAGGCAGAGGTCAATGTATTATTGACAAATAATGAGGAAATTCATAAGATCAATAAGGAATACCGCGGAATTGACCGTCCAACAGATGTCTTATCATTTCCGATGGTCGATTACGATAAGCCGGCGAATTTTGATCCGTTGGAAAATGCGTCAGAGGATTATTTTAATTTCGAAACGGGAGAGCTTGTACTTGGTGATATTATCATATCAGTGGACAAGGTATATGAGCAGGCTGAAAGCTATGGCCATTCATTAGAGCGTGAACTGGGCTTTTTAGTGGCACATAGTATGCTTCATCTGTTTGGCTATGACCATATGGAAGAAGAAGAACGCGAGCAGATGGAGGCTCGCCAAAGAGAAATATTGAACGGATTATCAATTCTCAGATAAGCCTAAAAGAAAGATTGGCGGCAGGAAAGGGAAGATTTTGTAATGGAAAAAAAGAAAAATGATTTTATCGCACAAGGAAGTATTCTGGCGATTGCGTCAATATTGGTGCGTGTAATGGGAATGATTTATCGTATTCCTATGACGGCGATTATTGGAGACAAGGGAAACGGATTTTATTCGTATGCGTACAGCGTTTATACAATTTTATTGCTGCTGTCCTCATACAGTCTTCCGCTTGCCGTGTCAAAGATGGTTTCTGCAAAGGCACAATTGGGTCAGTGGCGCAATGTAAAGAGAGTATTTATATGTGCAATTGCATTTGCAATCGGTATTGGCACGACATTTGGTTTGATTGTATTAATTGGTGCGCAGTTTTTTACAAGGGTATTTTTCCACAGTGAGTTGGCAGCTATTGCGCTTCGTTTTATGGCACCGACCATTTTGATTATGGCGCTTCTTGGTGTATTTAGAGGTTTCTTCCAGGGCCTTCAAAATACACTTCCAACAGCAGTTTCACAGATTGTAGAGGGACTGATCAATGCGATCATGTCAGTTGTATTTGCATATTTTCTGTTTGATTTTGGCCACGGAATGGATGCAGCAAGCGGTACGACTGATTTAGGCTACGCATGGGGTGCAGCAGGCGGCGCAATAGGAACTGGTGCCGGTGCACTGGCAGGCTTGATCTTTTGCTTTATTTTGTTTGTGGCATATAGAAAGATTCTTGCAGTTAATATTAGCCGTGATAAGACAGGAACACAGCAGGAGTATGGCGATATTTTTCGTCTGATGCTTTCTATTGCACTTCCAGTTATCTTAAGCACTGCACTTTATAACTTGATTGAGCTGGTAGATGGAAGCTTGTTTAACAACATCATGGCTTCAAAGGGCATGGAGGATGTAAAGGACAGCATGTGGGGAGCCTACAATGCAAAGGCGCTGCTTTTAGTTCATATTCCAGTATCTATCTCCTCAGCGATGGCAGTATCGCTTGTTCCAACGCTGACAGCTGCATATGCTCTTGGAGATGAGCAGACTGCAAAGTCAAAAGTTCATGCAATTCTTAGGTTTATTTCAATACTGGCATTTCCGTCTGCCGTTGGTTTGCTTGTACTAGCAAATCCAATTATCAAGACTTTATTTTCTGGTGATACAAGCGCAGCAAGCACTTATCTTCAGGTTGTCTGCCCAGCCGTTATCACATTCTCATTTTCTACCATCACAAACTCAATTCTTCAGGGAATTGACAGAATGAATCTTCCAGTCTGCCACTCTCTGATTGCGATGGCAGTTCATGTTGTGGTATTATTAATTCTTTGCCTTGGATTTAACATGGGTATTTACGGCGTTATTATCAGCTATGTGATCTATGCGCTTGTTATTACAATCCTGAATTTCTATTCCATTGGCAAGATTTTGGAATATCGCCCAGATGTGATTACATTATTTGTAAAGCCGGCAGCTGCCTCTGGCATTATGGGCATTGTCTGCTTTGGATGTTATCAGCTGTTGCATCAGTTTTTAGGAAAAGCAATTCCGATGCTGATATCTGTAGTAGTAGCAGTCATTGTGTATTTTGCAGTTGCAGTTAAATGTAAGCTTCTTACCGAGAGCGTCATGAGAGATCTGCCAAAGGGAAGATCGTTGATTCGCATTGCAAAAAAATGCAGGCTGATGTAAGTTTATAGGAATAAATGAATGAAAACGAATCCATACTTTACATAAAAGTAAAACTTGGCAAAAGGAGTATTTGTGTGAAGTATGCAATTCGTTTTCTTTCTGTTGCGGCATTCTTTCTAATGATTGAGCAGACAAGCTTTTTTATAACAAGACATGCAGCAAAAAATATGTTGGAAGAGAAAGAGCAAAAAGAAATTTTAATACGTTTGCCTCCAAAATCAGAGAGTGAGGTGCGCGTGAATGCACAGATGGATATTTTTCTGGAAGAGTACAGTGTCGATACAGGACAGCTGCTTTTTGTAGAACCATATTGGGATATACGTTTGGCAGGGATGAATGAAGAGGAACTTCGTCTTTTTTTATCAGATCCGTCTCACATGGAAGAGAAAGATGATATACGAGGCTGTATTAGGTGTGAGCTTATTGAGATGGACTGGTGTACACTTAGGATTAGGAAATATGTAACTAGTCAAAATACATTTGTACATGGAAAGGAAAACTTGGATGAAAACACAGGTGCTTGTCATTGGAGCGGGCGCGTCAGGATTGACGGCTGCGATATATGCCGCTCGCGGCGGATGCAAGGTGCATATTCTTGAGGCACAGGATCGCCCGGCAAAAAAAATCCTGGCGACAGGAAATGGAAAATGTAATTATACAAATGAAAAAATGGCACTTTCCTGTTATAGAAGTGCTTTTATTGGCCAGGCAGAAGATGTTCTTTCACAGTATCCGCCGTCTGCGGCGATTACCTATTTGAAGGAGCTTGGTATTTGGCCAAGTGAACGCGATGGCTATTATTATCCGTCATCTGGACAGGCAGCATCAGTTGCAGAATGTCTTTTGATGGAAGCAAAGCGGCTTGGTATTGTGATACATACAGATTCACCTGTTAACCAGATAAAAAATAAAAATAATGAATTTATAGCTGTTACGTCACAGGGAGAGCATTTTGAAAGCCGTGTATTGATAATTGCGGCAGGAAGTCTTGCTGGAATGAAGGAAGGAAAGCTTACCGATCCCCAAGGTTTTTGCCGTACACTTGGCTTAAAAGTACAGCCAACAGTTCCGGCACTCACGGCACTTGTTCAGGAAAAAGATACGATTGGGAAGATTTGGAGCGGTGTGCGTGTGCAGGCAGCTGTGGCACTTATTTCTGATGGAAAGTGTATGAGTAAGGATAAGGGAGAAGTACAGCTGACAGATTATGGCATTTCTGGAATCCCAGTCTTTCAGGTTAGCCGCTACGCATCATATTCATTGTTAAAAAAGAAAAAGACAGAAGCGGTTATTGATTTTATGCCGTCCATGACAAAAAATGAGCTGTTAGAAGAACTTCGTGTGCGTGCAGGCTTTACAGACCGAAGTACACAGGGACAGCTGTGCGGATTATGGAACTCAAAGCTTGTACATGCACTTTGCAAAAAGGCAAGAATTGCAATTGACAGACCAATGAGGCTGGCAGACTGCGATAATCTTGCAGCACTTGCAAAAGAATACCGCATTACAATTACGAAAACTAATCCAATCAGTCAGTCACAGGTATGTGCCGGCGGTGTTGACCTTAGAGAAATTGATCCGTCAACAATGGAATGCGTGAATGTGCCAGGGCTATATCTGACAGGAGAGGTCCTTGATGTGGATGGTATCTGCGGCGGTTACAATTTGCACTGGGCATGGGCAACAGGCACAATTGCCGGAAAAGCAGCGGCAAATAAAATTGGAAAACAGAGGAAAAATAGATGATACAGATCAATTCATTAAAGCTTCCATGCGGTCACAGCAAAGAAGAGCTGGAAGAAAAAATATGTAAGCAACTGAAAATATCACGCAGTCATTTAAAGAGTTGGAAGATTCTGCGCCAGTCTATTGATGCAAGAAAAAAGCCAGAGCTTTTCTTTGTCTATCTTATCGAGGCAGAGGTGGACAATGAACGGACAATTGTAAAAAAACTGCATAATCCATCAATTACAATTGCCTCCGGGCAGACATACACATTTCCAAAGGAAGGAGTACTGCAGCAAAAACATCGCCCTGTAATCATAGGAACAGGACCGGCAGGACTTTTCTGCGGTTATCTGCTCGCACAGCATGGATACCGTCCTCTTCTTTTGGAGAGAGGCGATGATGTAGATAATCGTTCTAAAAAAGTTGAGCATTTCTGGGAAACAGGAGAACTTGATGAGAAGACAAATGTTTCATTTGGAGAAGGCGGTGCAGGTACATTTTCAGATGGAAAGTTGAACACACTTGTCAAAGATAAGCTTATGAGAAATCGCAAGGTGTTAGAAATTTTTGTTGAGCATGGTGCACCGGAAGAAATTTTATATCAGCAAAAGCCTCACATTGGAACTGATGTGTTAAAGAATGTAATTGTAAGTATGAGAAAGAGCATCCTAGAGTATGGCGGAGAAGTACGTTTTGACAGCTGTATGACAGATCTTGATGTAAGAGATGGTGCACTTGTTGGAATCTGGGTAAATCAGACCGAGTATATTGCATGTGAGACACTCGTCCTTGCGACAGGACATAGTGCGCGCGATACATTTGCCATGCTTGGAAAGCATATTCATATGGAACCAAAATCGTTTGCTGTAGGTGTTCGTATTGAGCATCCGCAGGAGATGATCAATTTCTCACAATATGGAGCCGCACATGTTTCGTCACTTGGCGCAGCCAGCTATAAGCTGACGCATCAGGCAGAAAACGGTCGTGGTGTGTACAGTTTTTGTATGTGTCCAGGCGGTTTTGTAGTCAATGCATCAAGTGAGAAGGGCGGCCTTGCCGTAAACGGAATGAGTTATCATGCGCGTGACAGTAAGAATGCAAATTCGGCGCTTATTGTCACTGTTACACCGCAGGATTTTCCAGATGCGTCTTATATGGGCGGTGTAGCCTTCCAGCGCAGCCTTGAGCAGGCAGCATACCGTGCAGGAAACAGCAAAATTCCGCTTCAGCTGTTTGGTGATTTTAAAGAAGGACGTATCTCGACTGGACTCGGAGAAGTCAAGCCATGCACAAAGGGTGCATATGCATTTGCCGATTTAAATCAAGTGCTTCCAAAGCCGCTTGCTGAGGCACTTTGCGAAGCTATTCCAGCATTTGACCGCAAGATTCATGGATTTGCAAGAGAGGATGCACTTTTGCTTGGCGTGGAGAGCCGCACCTCATCACCGCTTCGCATGGTACGTGATGAAAATGGAGAGAGCAATGTGCGTGGACTATATCCATGTGGTGAAGGCGCAGGCTATGCAGGCGGCATCACATCAGCAGCGATGGATGGCATTCGTGCAGCAGAGTGGATTGCGGCGCGTTTTTGTCCGTGAAGAAGGAGCTCCATATGACAATAGAAGAAGAGAAACGTTTGTTTCGCAAATCTGCGTTAAAAAGGCGTGCAAAGATTACGAATAGACAGGAAAAATCTGCGCAGATCGCGAAAAATTTATTTGACACAAAAGCTTACAAAAATGCCAGCATGATCTTTGCTTATATGGCATATCGCAGCGAGGCAGATACCATGCCTGTCATTGAGCATGCACTTGCTGAACAAAAATGTGTTGCTGTTCCAAGGGTAGTCCTTTTGGATGGAGAGAAGGGAAGCGGCAAGATGGTGTTTTGCCGTATTATGTCATTAGATGATTGTGTAAAAGGGGCATATGGAATTTTAGAGCCTAGAGAGGATTGTCCAATTGTTCAGTCAGATGAAACTAGCCTGATTCTTGTACCAGGCTGTGCATTCACACGTGATGGGCTGCGCATGGGTTACGGCGGCGGTTACTATGACCGCTACCTGCAAATGTATCCTAAAGCCGTTACATTTGGATATGCATTTGAGGAACAGCTTTGTGAGGCAATTCCAAACGAAGCACATGACAGACGACTTGATTTTGTTGTGACGCAGAAAGAATGCTATGAGGCAGAATGCAGACCAAATTAAAAACATGGTTATCAATTAAAACATGAAAGAAAGGTACAGAAGTTGAAAATTACGATATTAACCGTTGGAAAATTAAAGGAAAGCTACTGGAAGCAGGCCATTGCTGAATATTCAAAGCGACTCGGACTGTATACGAAGCTTGAGCTTGTTGAGGTCGAGGATGAGAAAACTCCGGATCAGGCAAGCGATCTTCTCTGTGAACAGATCAAAGATAAAGAGGGAGATCGTCTGCTTGCCCGTTGTCCGAAGGATGGATATGTCATTGCGTTAGCTATTGATGGAAAGCAGTATGATTCAGTGGCATTATCAAAGCATTTAGAAAAACTTACAGTAGCAGGGCGGTCACATCTTGTTTTTGTGATTGGAGGCTCCCTTGGTCTTAGTAAAAAGGTACTTGCCCGTGCCGATGAGAAGCTAAGCTTCTCGGCACTGACATTTCCACATCAAATGATGCGTGTGATTTTATTAGAGCAAATTTATCGCTGCTTTCGCATTCAGAAAAATGAGCCGTATCATAAGTAACAGAATTACAATTGTGCGCAGATAAGGTCATTTATTGCCTGCGTCAGTTCTTCTCCATTGCGGCATTCTGCGACAAGTGATACAACGGCATCTGCGTCAGGCAGTACAATGGAAAGCTGAGAATATTTGCCATCGGCACGATAGGAATTATATTTTCCGCGCCAGAATAGATAACCATACTGTTCTGTGTCCGATGGCTTTGTGCTTTCCTCAATCCATGCAGCATTTAATAGCTGTTTTCCATTCCATTTTCCTTTATTTAAATAAAACAGACCAAATTTGTGAAGCTCAGAAAGAGTAAGGAACAGACCGCCAGCACCAAATGTATTGCCAAGAGGATCAATTTCCCAGGTTGGCCGCTTAATTTCAAGATGTTTAAAAAGTCGCGGCATAAGATAAGATACAAGATCGGTTCCAGAGCGTCTCTGAACAAGGATGCCTGCCAGATATGGACCTACATTATTGTAGACAAAATGTGTTCCAGGCTCATAGACAAATGGAATAGAAAGAACCATCTTAACCCAATCATCTTCCTTATAGAGCGGCCTCTGTTCTCCCATCAAATGACCAGATTCCTGTCCAAGACACATTGTCAAAAGATCACGGACTGTTGCTTTTTTCAGATTCTCATCTGGATTTTCTGGAATATCGTCTGCGAATGCATCGGTAAGCTTTTCATCAAGCGAAATTAGTCCTTCCTGTACGGCAAATCCCATTGCACAAGACGTAAAACTTTTTGTCGCCGAATAAATATTTCTGCGGCATTCACCTTCACTTAACCACTCTGCTTTTAACTCATTATGCTGAGTAACCTTTACACCAAGGACGCCAAGAGTCTTAGCTTTCTCAACAAAACTTGAGATGTCAATTGTATGCTTTTTAGTCAAAGCAAGCGTGATACCTTCCTCAAATTTTGGAAGCCACCATTCGCGATAGCCATCTCTTAATGGGTGAATTGGGTCAGACATGTAACGTTTGTAGTTTTCTGGTGAAACTTGATTCATTTCTATATCATTCCATAAATCAATCACGTCAATCTGCCATTTTTTTTGCATTGAAAGCAGCAGTTCAACCATTTTTTTGTAGAGATCACTGTCATACTTAGTTCCAGTGTAAAAAATTACAGGGCAATGCCAGGTCTGCTTTGCATATGCAATAATAAATTCAATAGCACCTGCTATGGTTTTAGTATCAAAATTTTCCTTTGCATATGAATCAGAAATTATTCCAAGCGGCTTGTTGTGCGAGGCATCATTTGTAGACAGCTGGCAGACAAACGCATCTGCTTTTATGTTTGTATCAATGGTAGCTAGTCGGGCAATGTACGATTTGCCATCAGCAACATCCTCATCAACAAGAAGCGTTCCGTTGACAGCTTCCTTTATGGCAATAATTCCATCTTTTTCTTCTAAAGCCTCGATAAATGATTGCCCCATGGCACAGGCTCCATAAGTGACTGAACTGCCAAGAAAAATAATTCTTTTTCCTCCAAGAGTTTCTTTACATAAATCAAAATCGGACATATCGTTACCTCCATTTAAAAAGTTGCTATGTATATATTAATAATAGTATACCATATTATCTTGTTAAGAAAATGGAGATTTCTTTCATTGGTAAAATTTCTCCTCAAAACTTTTTCACTCATTTTTTACAAGAAAAAGATAGACAGATGTGCTAATATTGACATTTCATCCATTTTTGCATTATAATGAATCATTATTCAGAATGGAGTGAAAATATGTATTATGTGATGGACAGCAGAATCGTACCGCAGATACATCTGGCTGATTATTGGATATTAAAACCGCCGTGTGCGCATAAAAAGCGTGTACCGCATGAATATATAGCGTACTTGATTCAAAAGGGAGAGCTTTATTTGGCAGAGGATGGAATTACATATCATCTGCGCCCCGGCGATTTTATTTTATTGGATCCAGAGAAGTATCATGAAGGAAAACAGATTACTTACTGCGAATATTATTACATTCATTTTCAGCATGAGACGATTCATCTGATGACTCATCCAATGTTGGAAGAAAGCGAAAATAATGAAATAGACGAGGCTAAAATGCATGAGCAAATGCTTCAGCTTCGTTGTGCAGCGATGCAGAGCGATTCAAGCGAGACACCTGATGAAAAAAGCCATCAGCTTATGATTCCTAAGTATTGCCATATTCAGGATGAGACAGTTTGGGGAGCACTGATTCAGCAAATTCAGCAAGTGGTATCGGCAAATTCAGACCATCTGGAATATTATAAGGATTTGAGCGGCGCGCAATTTCTGGCATTTTTAATTCAGCTTTCACGCGCCAGTCTGACATTTGCATTGCAGGAAAATAAAATGATAACCGCCCGTGGCTATAAGAAGGTTCTTGAGGTGCAAAGCTTTTTGCATGAAGCCTACAAGGAACCGCTCACGGGTGATTATTTGGAAGAAAAATTTGATATCAATTTTGATTACCTGAACCGTCTATTTCGAAAGAATATGAAAAAAACGGTATTTCAGTATTTGCGTGATATTCGCATCGCACATGCTAAGCAGCTGCTCACAACGACCTCCATGCGTATAATGGAAGTCAGTGAGTGTGTTGGCTTTGCTGATGAAAGCTATTTCAGTAAAGTTTTTAAGAAGCAGACAGGCGTTTCACCAGCCGATTATGCCAAAACACAGGAAATCGCACAACACAATTTGCTATGAAAAATTTGGCCCATTTTGTGGCAATCAAACAACTGTCTTCTTCATCCATTTTTTTGATCTCCAACGGAAGAAGTAGTTAATTCCGCGGAAGGCTTCATCCATGGCAAAGGCGATCCAACAGCCTGTCAGTCCAAGTCCGAGCTTTACGCCTAGTATGTAAGAAAATAGTACGCTCATTGCCCAACAGGAACAGATAGAGACAATCATTGGAAAGACTACATCACCGGCACCGCGCAGAGAGTTTTCTTCGATATGGTTAAAACCGCGGAAAATCTCAACGAAAATATCCCAAAACAAAAGTGCACAGCCAACCTTGAGAATGTCAGGGTCTTTTGTAAAAAGAGAAAGAAGCGGACGGCCAAATAGAAATAGTAAAATCGACAACGTAGCATTTAGTAAAATCGTGACCTTTAAATTCTGCAGATTCAGCCGATATGCCTGATCGTATTTCTTGGCACCGCACAGCCATCCAATCAAAAGTGATGTTGACATTCCAAGGGAAAGGCCAAGCACATAAACATAAAAAACAAGATTGGAGACATATATTTTAGTTGAAATCGCGGAGACGCCAACTAGTGCAATAACAGATGTAGTTACAGTCTGCGATACATTGTAGGAGAGTGAGCTGATTCCGCCTGGAAGACCAACACGCAGAATTTCCTTAATCTTTAACAAGCTCTTTGGCCTCATCTTGTGAAAATCAAGCTGCAGCGGAAGACGAAACAGACAAATTATAATGCAGATAAGAGCAACACCACGGCTTATATTGCTGCACCATGCAATTCCCGATACGCCTTTAAGAAAGAATGGGAATGGTTGGAAAATAACGAGATAATTCAGTGCAGCATTTAAGATATTCATACCAAGAGAAATGCCAACGGAAATCTGAGGAAAACCGTAGCTTTTAAAGATTGAGGATATAATTACAAAAAGTGCTGGCAGAAATGAAAACTGCATGCAGATCGAAAAATATTTTGCAGCATCATCTAAAACCTCTCCCTTTATATTAAGAAGTGTCATACATGGACGAGCAAATATAGACATTAAAATACTAATAACTGCACTTAGGGCAGCACCAAAGACAAGCGCTGAAAATACAGCTTCTGAGGTCTGCTCTTTCTTTCCTGCGCCAAGATGATGGCATAAAACAATGGAGACACCAGTTCCAATGACGGAGTAAAAAGTATAGATCATGCTGGAAAACTGACCGGCTGCGCCCACGGCGGCAACAGCGTTATCCGAAAAATAAGAGAGCATAAAGGTATTGACTGTCTGCATGAAATTCATCAAAAACATTTCAAGAAAAAACGGAATGAATACCTTCGTAAGTGTCATGGTACCCTGAGAGGTTTCAACTGTTCCAAGAGTTTTGTCATAAGAAAACAACATTTTAATTGCTCCTTCCCGATTTTTAAGTCTGCGTTTACTGTTATTATAAAACAAGAGACAAAAAAGAGAATGGAACACAGAGAGATAATTTGTAAATTAGCGACTTTTTGCATAAAGATTATGGACTTGCATATAGTTGTGTTAGAGGTGATGTCAATGCAGACAGATGCCATCTGGCAAATTCTGCCGGAATCCATAAAAGAGGCATTAAAAAAAGGAGGCATTTCACTTGATTCATTTGAAGAAATACGTATTCGTACACAGAGGCCTGTATCGGTGCGAAGAAAAATGAATCTTTTTTATTTGAATCAAAACGGGAGCCTTACAAAAACGCTATTGCCAGAAATGTCACTCGTTATTATGTCAAAGGCAGAGATGGAGCAGATTTTATTAAATGCAAGCCGTTTTTCTGTATATGCAGCAGAAGAGCAGATTCGTCAGGGCTATTTGACTATTCAGGGGGGACACCGCATTGGAATTTGTGGAGAAGTAATACTTCGTGATGGAAAGCTCCAGGGAATACGTAAGATCAGCTCATATAACATTCGAATGGCTAGGGAAGTACGCGGATGTGCCAGAGAAATCTATCCATGGCTGTGGGAGAAAGAGCAATTTTTAGATACGCTGATAGTATCACCGCCAGGGCTTGGAAAGACAACTATTCTTCGCGACCTTGTTCGTCTGATTTCAGATGGAACAGGCATTCATCGTCCTCTTACCACTAGTTTGGCAGATGAGAGAGGAGAAGTGGCCGCCTGTATAAGCGGTATTCCGCAAAACGATGTTGGACAAAACACAGATGTTATGGATGGCGGAAGTAAGACAGATACGATGATAATGCTTCTTCGTACAATGGCACCGCAGGTGTTAGCTGCAGATGAGGCTGGAGGAGAAGAAGACATAAAGATATTCACACAGGCAAAAAAATGGGGAACAGCGCTTTTAACGACAGCGCACGGAACAATAAAGCAGCATCTTTTTGATCAAAAGATTTCCGGATTATTTTTGCGGTACATAGAAATTCAAATAGACAATGACTGTTCCAGAAATGTTTTGATTTATGATCAGAATAGGCAGCTTATGACAACTATAGAAATCGAAAGGAGTTATGAATGAAACTTGCAGCAGCTGTTATAATAGCTGGAACTTTGTTATCCATTGGATTTTGTATGGAAACATCACGAAAGGAGACGGCAAAGCAGCTGCAGGAATTGATTCGCTTCCTTCTTTTTGCCGGACAGGAGATTGAAATAAGAGGCAGCATATTGGAGGATGTTTTTACAAAAGCATCATCAATCACGCAAGGAGCGACAAAAGAACTAGTAAGCAGGATGGCGAAACGTATGGCAGAAGGCGGAGATTTTTTGCAGGAGTGGAGTCATGCCGTAAACGAAGTATATAGGAGAATGGGTTGGAATGAGCAGGAAGAGGAATTGATTATTCACTGTGCATCTGATTTTCTCTTATTTGAAAGGGGAATGGTAAAAGAGCAGCTTTTCTTTGATGCAAAACAGCTTTCACAGCTGTATGAAAAGCGTATAACGAAGCTTGGAAATGAGTGTAAGCTGTGCCGCGTGCTTAGCTTTTGCGCAGCAGCTTTTCTTCTTATTTTGCTATGGTAAAAGGGGGATACCAGAATGGATGTCAATCTGATTTTTAAGATCGCGGCTGTCGGAATCCTGGTAACGATCATACAGCAGGTATTAAAGCAAAGCGGCCGTGACGAGCAGGCATTTTTGGTATCCTTGTCTGGTTTAATTCTTGTACTGTTTTGGCTGATTCCTTATATCAGTGAATTGTTTGACAGTATTCGAAATCTATTTTCACTGTAGGAGGGCGCATGTGGAAGATTGCGGCAGCAGGTATTGCGTTTACATTGTTAGCGGCCTGCCTGAAACAGATAAAAGAAGAGTATCGTACTTATCTGATGTTGGCTGCAGGATTGTTTTTTGGCTATTATCTTCTTGAGCAGATTCGCTATTTAATTCAGAGCATGAATCAGCTTCGCCAATATCTTTCAATTGATAACATCTATATGGAAAGCATTCTTAAAATGATAGGAATTACATGTTTGGGAGAATTTACATGTGATTTTTGCAAGGACTGTGGACAAGAGGCACTTGGACGTCAGATTTCAATGGCGGCACGACTTACAATTCTTGGTTTTAGCATGCCGATTGTGCTGGCTGTTTTAAAAAATGTTTCGCAGCTGATGTGAACATAAAAAATGTGTTTTGGATAGAAGGGAGCATATGGCAAAAAGATGCAGGCAGCTTAGTATCATATTATTAGTGGCAGTCTGGTTTATTATAGCAGAAGGCGGCTTTTGTCAGTTAGTGCATGCAGAGTTATTGCAGGAGCAGTCAGAAGAAAACGACTATGCAGAAGATATGGATGAGGCACTGTC
>OGOY01001729.1_pt1 | contig 22089 bp, 10 predicted proteins | sample 1552811 | NCBI WGS metagenome assembly OGOY01 (sample SAMEA2580132, study PRJEB22360) | human gut metagenome | biome: human gut; feature: human-associated habitat; material: faeces | place: Denmark | collected 2008/2010 | reverse complement strand
CTTGCGCATGCGGATGGACTGCGGCGTGATCTCCACGAGCTCGTCGTCCATGATGTACTCCAGCGCCTCCTCGAGGGTGAAGGTGCGCGGCGGGGTGAGCTGCACGGCGATGTCGGCGGTGGAGGAGCGCTGGTTGCCCAGGCTCTTGGTGCGGGCGATGTTGACCACCATGTCGCCGGGCTTGGAGCGCTCGCCGACGAGCATGCCCTCGTAGCACTCGTCGCCAGGACCCACGAAGAGCTGGCCGCGGTCCTGCAGGGTGCCCAGGGCGTAGGCCACGGCCTTCTCGGTGCTCATGGAGATCATGGCACCATTCTGGCGGACGCCGATCTCGCCGGCGTAGGGGCCGTACTCCAGGAAGGTGTGATAGAAGACGGCGTCGCCGTGGGTGACGTTCAAGATGCGGTTCTTGAGGCCCATGATGCCGCGCGTGGGGATCTTGAACTCGAGGTGGGTCTGCGTGGTGCCCGCGTCCATGCTGACCATGGTGCCGCCGGCGTTGCCGAAGACCTCGATGACCTTGCCGGAGTACTCGCCGGGGCACTCGACGACGGCCTGCTCGACGGGCTCCATCATCTTGCCGTCGTCGCCCTTCTTGAACAGGACGCGCGGGCGGCCGACCTGGAACTCAAAGCCCTCGCGGCGCATGGTCTCCATCAGGACGGAGAGGTGCAGGATGCCGCGGCCGGAAACCTCGATGCCGGTCTTGTCGGGCAGCTCCTCGATGCGCATGGTGACGTTGTTCTCGCGCTCCTGGAACAGGCGCTCCTTGAGCTGGCGGCCGCCGACGATGTCGCCCTCGCGGCCCACGAGCGGGGACGTGGAAGCCTCGAAGATGATGGAAAGAGTCGGCGGGTCGATCTCGATGGGCTCGAGCTCGACGGGGTTCTCAGGGTCGGTGTAGACGTCGCCGATGTCGGTGGAGTCAATGCCCACGACGGCGGCGATGTCGCCGGCGACGGCCTCGGTGCACTCCTTGCGGCCCAGGTAGTCAAAGGTGAAGAGCTGCTTGACCTGGCTCATGGCGCGGGAGCCGTCGTTCTTCACGACGAGGATCTTGTCGCCGTCGTGGATGGTGCCGGAGTAGACGCGGCCGATGCCGATGCGGCCCACGTAGTCGGAGTGGTCGATGGTGACGCACTGCATGGCGAGGGGGCCATCGGGGTCCACGTCGGGGGCAGGCATGTCGTCCACGATCATGTCGAGCATGGGGAACATGTCCATGTTGCCGTCCTCGGGGTCCAGTCGGGCAAAGCCGTTGACCGCGGAGGCGTAGATGACGTGCTCCATGGCAAACTCGAGCTGCTCGTCGGTAGCGCCGAGGTCGGCCATGAGGTCGAGGCAGTCGTTGTAGGCCTTCTCAGGGTCGGCGCCGGGCTTGTCAATCTTGTTGACAACGATCATGACGGCCAGGCCGGCAGCAATGGCGTGGGAGAGCACGAAGCGGGTCTGGGGCATGGGGCCCTCGGCGGCGTCGCACAGCAGCAGGGCGCCATCGGCCATTCGCAGGACGCGCTCGACCTCGCCGCCAAAGTCAGCGTGGCCCGGGGTGTCAATGACGTTGATCTTGACGTCCTTGTACTCGATGGAGATGTTCTTGGCCAGGATGGTGATGCCTCGCTCGCGCTCCTGGTCGTTTGAGTCAAGCACGCGCTCCTCGACCTGCTGGTTTGCGCGGAAGGCATCAGTGGCCTTCAACAGCTGGTCCACGAGCGTGGTCTTGCCGTGGTCGACGTGCGCAATGATTGCGATGTTCCTGATGTTCTCCTGGCGCATATGTCCCTCTCGCTTGGTCTCTGCCTCAGTTTTCGGCAACTGGAGAATTATACAGCGCGAACGGCGAGAAGGGCGTGCCAGGCGGTGCTGTCACGTGTTCTACAGCAGTGGCTCGAGCTCTCCTGCGGGCTGGGGCTCCGTCCAGCCGAAGGTGTCCTCGTCGCCGGTGACCTCAACCAGCGAGAACGCAGAGTAGCTGCGCCAGCCGCGCTCGCCAAACTCCAGCAGGACGGCGTCCTGGTAGGCGCCTTTCTCGTCTGCTATGGCGCCACGGTAGGCAAGGGCATAGCGGAGGGGCTCGCCTAGGTGGGCGCGGGGGTCCCCGTGGTCCCGAGCTAGCTCGCCCACGCGCTTGCGGGCACCCTCGAGGCACTCCTCGGGACCGTCGTCGGCAAACTCGTAGCTCGCGACGGTACCGGCCTCGTCCTGGACGGCCAAGAGCACGTCAAGCTCCTCGCCAACGGCCAGGACGTCCAGCGCCTTGCCCAGAAGCTGGCTGGCAAGCTCGTCGGTCTTTGCAGAGACGCCCTCGCGAAGCTCGGCGCCGTTGGAATCAGCAGTCATGCGCACCCCTCGGTCATCGGTCTTATGCGTCACATCATACCCGCGGCATGGCGGCGGGGGCGGGGCAATTGCCACGCGCGGCGGCAGGCGCGGTTCACGGCATCGGCCATGAGTGCCATGACGGCGAGAAGTGCGGCCAGGTAGAAGGGATAGATCGCGGGAGAGACACCCTCGGCTAGCACGCCGAAGAGGGGTGACATCACCAGGGAGCCCACGTAGGCAAACGCCATCTGAAGGCCCGTGAGCGCCAGCGCGTTGGAGGCGCCGAAGTTCTCGGGCGTGGAATGGATGATGCTCGGGTAGATGGGCGCGCAGCCCAGGCCGCAGACCACGAGCCCCACCATGGCAGCCGCGTTGGGAAGCGGAGCCAGCAGCAGGGCCAGACCCACGGCGATGAGTGCCTGGCCCAGGCGGATGAGTTGACTGTCATTGAGGCGCATCGTCAGAAAGCCCGAAACGGCGCGTCCGGCGGTGATACCCACGTAGAACAAGGATGCCCAGGCGGCCGCATCGCCCGCGGAGACGCCACGCGCGAGGGTGCAGTAGCTCGCAGCCCAGGCGCCGCAGGTGCTCTCAAAGGCACAGTAGCAGAAGAAGCAGATCAGACACTCACGGACGCCAGGAACGCGTAGCAGCTCGCGGCGAGAGGCGGCCGAGGGCCTAACGTCCTCGTCAGAGGCAGCGCGACCAGCTGACTTCTCGCCGACCTTCTCGCCAACACGGTTCCAAAACGGTAGGGAGGCAGTGACCACCGCGGCAATGGCCAGCTGGATCACGCCCAGGACCCTGAAGCCGACGTTCCACGTGGAGCCAACCAGGCAGCGAGCGACGATCATGGGACCGACACTGGCGCCGATGCCCCACATGCAGTGCAGCCAGCTCATGTGACGAGAGGCGTAATGAATGGCAACGTAGCTGTTGAGCGCGGCATCGATAGCACCGGCGCCAATGCCGTACGGCACTGCCCACAGGCAGAGCTGCCAGAACTCCGTGCACAGTGAGAAGCCCATGAGGCCCGCCGCGGTCATGACCACGGAGACGGTCGAGGTCTTGCCCGTGCCCAGCCTCCTCACCACGGAGACCGACGCCACACTTGAGGCGATGGTCCCCAGGCAGATGATGGCCGAGACCAGGCCGACCCAAGAGACGCCCGCCCCAAGCCCACCATACATGGACGGCCACGCGGCGCCCAGGGCCGAGTCGGGCAAGCCCAGACTCACAAAAGTCAGATAGATCACAGGCAGCAGCGCAGGCAAGCTCTTCTCCTCTCGCCCTCAAATTGGGGACGTGTTCGTTTTTGCGCAAATTTGAACACGTCCCCAATTTACGCGAAGCGTGCGTGCGGAGCCGGAAGCTGGACAGCAGCCGGCCCGGACGGCACCGCCGGGCGAGATGCCCGCTGCCCGGGCACGCCAAAAGGAAGGAGCCGAGGCCTCGAGGACCTCGGCTCCCAAATTGCCAGGTGGGATCGCGGGTGTAGAAGGGAGGAGGCTGCCGACTCCCCTCCTGGCAGAGGGTGACGTATCCCTCACCGGCACCCCCCACCGGCTTGGTTCCCCTAATCGCTAGCTCCGCTTGCCCCTCTTGCTCGCGACGAGGGCGATGCCGAGAACCGCGACGCCGAGGACGGCACTGACGATGATCGGCGCGGACTCGATGGGGTCGCCCGTCTTGGGGACGAACTTCGTGGGCGGCGTGGGCTTTGTGGGCGACGTGGGCTTTGCGGGCTCTTCGGGCTTGGTGTAGGCGTTACGGAAGACGCAAGCCGCGACCTCGTCCTGGTTGACGCTCGCGATGAGGTTGCCCTGACGATCGTCTTCGACCGTGACGGTGACCTTGCGCTCCGCCTCGTCGTACGTGACGCCCTGCTGGCCATCGTTCACCTCGGAGATGGTAAACGTGTAGGTGCCGGCCTGCGTAAAGGAGAGCTCGGAGAACGTAACCTGACCGTTCGCGTCATTCGTCGCGGTGAGCTCGACACCGTCACCGGAGAGCTTGAAGGTGAACTGCCCGGCCTTGAGATCTGCGCCCTCGAGAACCTTGGCCACGGTAAGCGCGAGCTTCGTGGGCTTGGCGGTGTAGACGTTTTCGAATTCAGCCACATCCGCATCCACGAGCTCATGGGTAACGCAGAGGGTGCCATCGTGGTTGTCCACGACGGTCGTCGTCACGCCACAAGAGGCGTCGCTGAATGTGACGCCGTTCTCGGCGGTTCCGTGACCGCGCTCTCGGATCGTGTAGTGATGGACTCCGGGGCGGGCGTATTCGATGGAACCGAAGGTGACGTTGCCGGAAGCATCGTTCGTGCCGGTGGCGATGACGTCTCCGTCCTCGACCAGCTCGAAGGTGAACTCTCCCGCCGCGAGGTCACGGCCGGTCAGGGTCTTGTGGACCTTGATCTGGTCGGTGACGCTCGAGGTGATGGGCTTGACGCTGTAGGAGTTCGTGAAGGCGAACGCGGGACCGGAGAGCTCGTTGCCGTTCGCGTCGACGCGAGTGACCGTGAGCTTGCCGTGGCCGTCATCCGTAACCCTGATGTAGACGGTGCGCGTGGACTGGGCGTCGTTCGTGACGCCATCCGCAGATCCGCTCTCGGTGATGACGTAGCGGAAGGTGTGGGAGCGCTCGCGGGTGGGCGTGGCGTCATTCTCGGCCGTGGCGCCATCCTTCTCGGGCGTGTCGGAGACGGCGCGCATCAGCCTGCGGGCGCCGCGCCAGGACGCCGTGGTGGTGACTTCGGCCTGGGCGTCGTGGTTGGGGATGGCCTCGACCTCGGCCTCGGCCACGGGAGCCGCGCCGGTTTCCTCGGCGGAAGGAGCGGGCGTGCTTGCGTCGGGCGCGGTGGGAGCCTCTTCCTGGGCCTCAGGGGCTGCCTCGGAAGCAGCGCCTTCGGGCTCGGTTCCGTCACCGGAGTTCTCCGCACCCGTGACGGGCTTACCAGCCTGGTCGTCAGGCGTGGCCTCGGGGGCGTTCGTCGTCGGGACGTTCTTCGTCCCGTCGGCCTCGTCCGTGGCGTCCTGTGTCTCGGGCAGGGCCTTCAGGAGGTCGTCGAGCGTGAACGTGATCGAGCCGAAGTCGACGTAGCCGTTCGCGTCGTTCGTGGCGGCGGTGCGCTCGGGCATGGGTGCGCCGTCCTCGCCCGTCACGGTGAACTTGAACTTGTCGGCGATGTCGGTGCCCTCAAGGCCAGGGTCGACGCTGAGGCTCTTGGTGCCCGTGAGTCCGATGGAGACGGGCTCGCCCGTCGCGTACGTGTTGAGGAACGCGAGGTCACCGTCAGAGAGGTCCGTGGTGCAAGTCAGCTTTCCGTTGCCGTTGTCCACAACGGTCACGTTGAAGGAGAAGCTCGACGCCGTGGGCGTCACACCCTTGTCGCTGAGACCGTCAGCCACCTCGTATGCAACGTACGGGATGGTCCAGGTGTTGCCGGTGCGCGTGGCGAGACCGTCGCCAACAAGGCCCGCGAGCATATCGCTCTTGTAGGACAGGGCTCCGAAGTTAACCTGACCGGAGACGTTCGTAGCAGTGGAAACGACCTTGTTGGCGTCCTTGCCGTAAACCAGGCGGAAGTTGAAGTCGTTGTCGAACATGAGGCCGTTCGTCATGGACTTCGTGCCAACGATGGGCGTCGTCGTCCCCGTGGCGGCATAGGAGTTCACGAAGGAGACCTTCGCAGCGGCGTTCGCGTCAGAACCGGCAACGTAGGTATACGTGTTGTCGACACCAGACGTGCTCGTGATGTGCGTCGTTACCGTGAGCTTGGCGGTAGAGGCGTCATCAGCCGTGGTGATCTCGACGTTGTAGCTCGTTGCGTCATAGATGACGCCGCCAAGATTGCCTCCCTTCTCGGTAATGGTGTAGGAGTAGACTTTCCCCACGTCTTCCTGGGTAAACGTGACGCCCGCGGGAGAGCTCACCACAAGGGCCTCTCCCCCGTCGGGAGCCTCGGCGTTGGTGTGGTGCCCGGCGATGCCGAGCTTGTCGTCGCCGGTAGTGGCGACGTCGAACTCAAACTCGCCCGCGGTCAGCGCGCGGCCGCTCATCTTCTTCGTAACGCTCAGTCCGCCAGCCGCGGTGTAGTCAAGCTGCGAGCGATACGTGTTCGTGAAGACGTTGCTCTTGTTCGTCACGTTGGCGCTCATCGTGCCGTTGCCCTGGTCAGCGACCGTTACGGTCACCGTCGCGGCATGCTTGTCGTCAGAGATTCCGGGGATACCGGAGGCATTCTCGGTGACCTCGTATTCGAAGGTGCGGGCGCCGTTGCGCACCATGTCATAGGTGAACGGGATGGTGCCGAACGTGAAGTCATCGGCCTCGCTCTTGTTGTGGACGGACACGGTGGTGACTTCCTTGCCGCTGTCATCAACGGGGAGGGGCGCGCCGGGGGTCTTGGCGCTGATCGTGAAGCTGAACTCGTCGCCATCCCGCCAGTCGCGGCCCACAAGCCTCTTGGAGAAGTGCGGGTTCACGAGCTGGTCTTTCGGGATGCTGGAGTCATAGGTGTTGACGAACTCCCGGTCTCCGGAGATGAGTCTGACGGTTGTCTCGAGCTTGCCGGTCTTTGTGTTGTCTCGCACGGTGACGCGGAAAGTGGCGACATTGTTGCTGTAGCTCATGCCACCGGCGCTTCCACGCTCCTCGGTGACCCTGTAGTCGTACTGGCCAGGCTGCGTGTACACGATGGAGCCAAAGTCGATCTTGGCCGCGCCGTCGACGACGTCATTGGGACCGACGACGACACTCGTGGAGGGAGCGCCGTTGTCACCCAAGGGGACGGGAGCACCGTCGACGCCCTCGAGCAGGAAGGCGAAGCTGTCGCCATCCTGCCAGTCGCGACCCTCAAGGACCTTCGTCAGGCCGAAGTTCGCCGTGGCGAAGCTGGCGTCCGCCGCCTTGTAGGTGTTCTCGAACAGAATCTTGCGGTTGTCGTCATCCACAACCTTGCCGTCGATCTTCGTCGTGGCCGTCAGCGTGCCGTCGAGGTTATCAATGACGGAGATGACTACCTCGTGCGTGTGTTCGTCATAGGTAACGCCGGGGACCTTATCCTCATCGGCAGGAATGATCTCTGCCACGTCGAACGCGTAGGTCTTGTTGGCGTTCATCGCGTTAAAGACCACGCCAGACAGCTTCGCCATGTCCTCGGCGATGCCACTTGCGCGCCTCTGGGTGTTGGAGAAGCTCTTGTCGGAATCGGCGAGCAAGCCATTTGCTTCGTCAGCCGTCGCAGCAGTAGTTCCGGTCTCGGCGGTGGCATCCTTGCCCGTAATGGTGAAGGAGAACATGCCCATTTCCATAGAGCGACCGGTGAGAACCTTGCTCACAGTAAGACCGGGATAGTAGGCAACCTCGGTGGGCGCGTAGACGTTCGTAAAGGCCGCGTGATCGGTAACGACCTTGTCCGCATCGATCGCGGAGGTCGTGTTGTCATAGGAGACGTTCCCAAGGACGAGCATGCCGTTGTCGTCAACGATAGTGACGGTTGCGGTAGTGACGTGGCGGTCCCACGTGATGCCCGCGCTATCCTCGGCAGGAGCCTTCTCACGAATAGCGAAAGTGTACTCGCCGGGCTTGGTGAACGTCATCTCGCCGGACTCAAAGTTGACCACGTTGCCGTTGGTCTCATGGGAGAGGGTCATCTCGGAGGAGACGCCATTCTCAGGGCCGGAGACGAGGCTCAGGGAGAACTTGAAGTCATCCGTGTCGAGCATGTCTCGACCGACGAGCTTCTTCTCGCCCTTGACGATCCCCTCCTCGGTGAGGGACGCGGGCTCGTAGGAGTTCTCGAAAGCGGCCGCGGCAGCCTCGGCGGACTCATCCTCACGCGCGTAGGTCGCGGAGACCTTAACGAGGTTCTCGCCATTGACGGTCTCGTGGGTCACGTTCACGGTCGCAATCCAAACCGTGCGGTCATAACTCATGCCGGGACGAGCGTCATCGGGGGTCTTCTCGGCGATCTTGTACTGGTAGGTCTTGCCCACGTCCTTGCCCGTGAAGGTGATGGCGTTGAAGACCACGGCGCCATGGGCGTTGTTGTGGCCAACGAGCTCGGTCGCGCCACCGGGCATGGGAGCGTCGCCGACGGGCGTCAGGGTGAACTCGAACATGCCGGCCTGGAGAGGCAGCGCGCCGGAGGTATCGTTCAGCTTCTTCGTGGCGATGGGCGCCCACTCCTGCGAAGCGGCGTCGAAGGTGTTCGTAAACGTCGCGACGTCCGCAGCGGCGGCGTCGGCGGCGACGTCGGCACCGAGGTCATCGTGGACGCACGTGAGCTCGGAGGAGGTAGCAAGCGTTCCGTCGTGGTTGTCCTCAACCGTGACGGTCACGGTGTAGAGGGCGAGCGAGGTCGACACACCGGGCGTCGTGGCTTCCTCGGCGGGCTCGTAAATCTGATAGGTGTAGGTGCCAGGTGCATCGTAGGCGATGTCACCAAAGCTGAAGGCGACAGGCGTGCCGGATTCCGTACCCTCGGCGCTCTTAACTACGAGCTTGCAGATGTCACCCTCGGAACCCTCAGGCATGGGGGCGCCGTCGAGGCCCCGGAGGATGAACGTGAAGCTGTCGCCGGCGAACCAGTCGCGGCCTTTGAGCACCTTCTCGCCGAGAAGGGCCTTGCTCCCGGGGAGCGTGCCGGTCGCGGAATACGTGTTCGTGAAGTCCGCCTTTGCCTCGAGGCCAGCCTTGGTCACACCCTCGCACGGGGCGGAGGGCTCGGTCTTGAAGCCGGCACGGGCGGACTCGGTCACGGAGTAGGCCTTGCCGGAAGGGATGCCGTACACGTAGAGGGTCTCACCGTGCTTGAGCGTGTGCTCGGCATGGCCGCGCGCGTCAAGTGTGAGGTTCCAAGACTCGTCGCCGTGGACCTTGCCGTCGGTTCCCTTGACGACGGCCTTAAACGTCTTACCGGCCGCATCAGGGATCGAGATGTCGAACGTGAAGTCGAGGTTGTTGTAGTAGTTCTCGTCAAAGCCGTCGGGAGTGACGACCGTCTTGGAAATCGCAAGCGTGGAGGGCTGTTCGAGCGAGATTCGGCCATTGTTGCCGAGGAGGACGTTGATCGTCTTGCCACTCCACCTCGGGTCGATGATCGTGGAGGCAGTGGCGGTGGGGTTGTTGTCCTTGGCGGTGTGGAGTTCGTTGATACGGGTGAGCTGTCGCGAACCCTTCCTCATGATGAGGTAGCCGGACTCATCGGTCGTGATGGCACCCGTGATTCCCTCGACAACGCTGCCGGGGAAGGAGACAACACTCGAGCTCCTCGTTGCCGAGTCACCCTCAAGCTCGTACCAAGAGTGACTGTAGTAATAGGTCGTCGAGGCGCTCAGCGGCCCGCGGGCGCGCTGGGTGCATGCGTCGTCAAGATACAGGGGCGTGTCCTCGGTGATGAAGTAGTAGCCGTTGCCCGTCGCCGGAGTGAACGTGGCGGTCGTGTTACCGCTCTCTCCACCGGTGTATTCGTTCGCGAGGAAGTAAACCTTGCCCTCGAAGTCCGTGTGGGAGGCAATGTAGTCCGTCATGCCATCGTCGGGATTCGCGAGCAGCTCGACGGCCTCTTCCTTGAGGCTCGAGGAATAGAACACGCGAATGGGGAACGTCAACGTCACGTCTCCCGTGCCCGCGTCCTCATCGACATTGAAGTGGCGAAGGGGGATGAGAGAGGCCGGGATGGAGACGGTCACCTTGTCGCCCGTGCGGGCGTTGACAGAGCGCTCGACGCGAATGACCACGGAATCAAGGTTGCCGGTGGGGTACAGGACGTTACCGGCCTCGCCATGGAACGTGTAGGTGTCGACGTTGCCGGAGGTGGAGATGGTGGGATTGGAGAAGACCTGCTTGGCAAACACAATGCTATCGAAACCGTCGACCTTCATGTAGTCGCCGAGCTGGTCGGTGAACGTAACGTAGCCGGACGTATCCTCGGCACCCTCGACCACGTCCGTCGGGTGGCCGGCGGCCTTCGCTATGTCCTGGGAAATGCCACTGAAGACGTCCTTGAGGTCGGCGGCACTCGTCGCCGTCTTGTAGAAGTCGGAGTCATTCGCGCGCGAGCCGAGCTCATCGTAAGCGGTCGCGGAGGGGTAGTTGCTGGAGACGGCATGCAGGAAGCGGTTCTCCCTGGAGGTCCACATGGATGTTGGGTCAGCGGAGGGGTTCGCGCCATTCTGGATGCCGACGGTGTAGATGGTCGTGCCGCCGTCCTTCAGCGCCTTGGCAGTGCTGACGGCAGAGTTGGCGACGCTCGAGTTGAATTCATTTTGCTTGGTGGGCGTGCCGTCGGTGAAGAACACAACGACCTTCTTGGCGCCGGAGCGCGCGCCGCTCAGCACCGTCTGTGCATGGCTCATGCCATAGTCGGCACGCGTGGCGCCGGCGGGGTCGAGCGCGTTGATCTGCGAGCTGATGGCGCCCTTGCCGTCCTGCGTGCACGGCGTGAGGTCAATCATGCGCTGACTGTAGTTGTAGCTGTAGTAGCCATCACGGAAGGAGTCGTTGCCGATGCGGTCGGTACTGTCGCTGGCGAACTTCACGACAGAAACCCGGTGCTGCATATCCGGGTCATCGATTCCCTCGTTTGCCTTTGCGATCTCGTCGACGAAGGCATTCGCGGCAGCCTTCAGGGCGTCAATCTTCTTCCCTCCACCGCTCATGTTGTCCTCCATCGAACCAGAGGCGTCGAGGACGAGGACGATGTCGAGCGGCGTGGTCGACGTCATCGTCAGGTTTGAGGTCGAGGAGATGGCGGAGAGGGCGGTCAGGAAGTCCGAGTTGCCCTTCTTGATCGTCATGGTTCCGCCGGCGCCCGTGAGGTCGATGTCGCCGTTGGAGACGGTCTTGTCCGTCCAGATGCGACCGACGTTCTCCGTCGAGTTTTCAAGACCCCAGTTGCGCCACGTTGACGCAGAGGAGGGGTCTGCCAACGTCGTGGCACCCAACGTCGCGGCAAGCACCGTCGTTGGAGCTAATACGAGAAGCACAAAAAACAACAACAAAAGCCTTAGACGCTTCATGGTGACCTCCTCCAGCGAAAGCCAGCTAACCTAGCTTATCGTCGGGGAACTGAAGCAAAACTGATAGGTCACACATGTGCCAACTTTAGATAACCGCAGGTAGATTAGTTGGCACCCTCGTCAAACCAAGCGTCAAAATCGCGATAGAGACCAAGTCGCGTGGTCACTCCCGCCTTCTCATAAATGGCGGCGATATGACGCTGGGCGACGCGCCGAGAGATAAAAAGCTCGTCGGCTATCTCCTGAACGCCAAGGTCCGTGGAGAGGAGGAGGCTGCACACCTCCGCCTCTCGGGCGGTAAGGCCGAGCTTCTCAATATAGGTATCGAGGGCCTCCTCGCGAGACGGGCCGGAAGGCTGCGGAAGGTCAACGCTCCAATGGCTCCCACGAAACAGCTGACGGCTCTGCCCACGCTCGCGATGACCTCCGGGCGCGACGTATCGGGCGCAATTCTCATGAAGCTTGCGCTGAGATACATGACGTAGAAGGCGCCGTAGACCCCCGCCATGACGGTGGCCACGCCCACCCACTCATCCTCCTCGGCGGCGGACGTTGCCACGGCGATGAGAAACATCGCGCATACCGTGATGAGGGACCTGAGATTACCCTTCTTTAGGTCAAAGAGCACACCCACAAGTGGAAGGGACAGCGCATTGACAATCTTAGACAGGCCCGCGGTGACGATCTCGCCACTCGCATACTTCCAGACGAGGACGCTATCAAGAAGACCGTAGTCGAGGGTCATGGCAACCGCGGCGACCACGAGGATGGTGATAGGGCGCCTTCCCACGACGGGAGCCTGCTTCGCGGCGGGATCTTGCTCACGGCCCCACCTCTTGGCTGGGCGCGTGGCGAGCCACATGATGGTGAACAAACTCAGGACCACGCAGACGACAAACACAACGGGTGTCAGCCCCATCGCCTCGACAACATATTGAAGCAGGGAAGACACTCCCATCCCAATTCCAAGGGCCCTGCCGGAGAATTCGCTGCCATAAGACACCAGGCTAAAACCGTAGTGAATGCCTCCGCCGATGCAGCCGAGCGCGAGGATCGTCACGCAACTCGCAGCGAGAAGGATCTCGATGCGTTGGGTGTCCATCATCACGATGGAGCCGCCGAAGCAGAACGCGAGGACGACTGCCGCTAAGCTCTTCCTCTCTTTTGGGCTGGGCAAATAGGAACGGGCAACCCAGAACAGGACATAGCCAAGCCCCGTGAAAGCCAGCAGGAGCGCATATGCAGAGCCAAGGACACCAACCTCCGCCAAACGAGGCGCGCGGGCAAGCGTCACGGCCATGCAGAGCTTCCAGGTGAAGAAGTAGAGCGCAAACGCCGCCGTCTCGATCAAGAGGGGGCGGGAAGGGAGATGCGGAAAGCCAGTGCGGTGGGATTTATTAGCCTCGCTCATTCTGGACCCCCTCCCCTTTTTGCCTTTCTCCCATAGTATTTGCATCGGGAGTGAAGGAGGCCCAGCAAAAATAACTGGAAAACAAAAAAAGCCGCCAAGGCAAACCCCGGCGGCTGTACTGTCTTGGTGGAGACAATGGGGTTCGAACCCACGACCTCAGGCTTGCAAAGCCCGCGCTCTCCCAGCTGAGCTATGTCCCCAAGTTCTTTCTCTGACTTACATAATAATCGCCCCAGCGGCGACTCGGCTAACACTGGGGCGACTATTGTCAGAAAAAGTTGGTGGGCCTGACAAGGTTCGAACTTGTGACCTCCCGGTTATCAGCCGGACGCTCTGACCAACTGAGCTACAGGCCCAACGCGAGAAGTTATATTACGCGCACCCCTACCCCTCGTCAACAACTTTTTTGAGAAAACTTTTCGGCAGCCCAAATTCCCTTAACCCCGTCCCCGTTTGCGGGTAGGATTACCACCGCAACAGACGCTTCAGGAGGTTTTCTTGTCACTCAGAAGGATGGACATAAAGTCGGTCGTCATCGGCGGAGGCCCCGTCGCCTCCCTGGTGGTCCTCTGCCCGCAGGAGCGCAAGACCGGCGAGGGCGCCATCAAGCTGCCCATTCGCATCGGAACGGTCGAGGCCTCGGCCATCAGCATGGGCGTCGAGCGCCCCGAGGGCGGCAGGCCCATGACGCACGACCTTCTGCTCAACGCCGTGGCGGCGCTCGGCGGAAAGGTCGCCAGCGTCCGCGTGACGTCGGTCAGCGGCACCACGTTCTACGCCCAGGTGGAGCTTATCGCCGCAGACGGCAGCCACGAGTACCTGGACGCCCGCCCCTCCGACGCCATCGCCCTGGCCGTGCGCACGGGAGCGCCCGTCTACGCGGAGGAGTCCGTCCTCACCACGGCCGCCCTGCCCGACTTTGCCGCAGTGGAGAAGGACGAGCAGGAGGCAGAGCTCGCAGAGTTCCATCAGTTTGTCGAGAACCTCTCCCCCGAGGACTTCAACGTCCCCACCGACGGCAACGCAGACGGCCAGGCCTAGGCAATGAGACAAAGGGACTGTCCCTTTGTCTCATTCGGCGGCAACCGAAAAAAAGGAGGCCCTCCCAGCTGGGAGGGCCTCCTTGCTTGAGACGCCGCGTCTCTTGCGCTACTCCTCGTCGCCGTCGAGAAGGTCCTCGGACAGCTCCTCGCCGTCGCCAAGGTCGACGGGTTCTTCCTCTTCAGCATCGGCGGCGCCGGCAGAGGCCAGATTAAGAGCGCCCTGGCCGCCATCGGCCTTGGCGGCCTTCTTCGTGCGGACCGCCATACGAGCGATGGTGGACACGCTGTCCTTGTCCGCCATGTTCATAATCTTCACGCCCTGCGTGGAGCGGCCCAGGCGGCTGATGTCCTTGACCTTCACACGGATGATGACGCCCTCGTTGGACATGATCATCAGCTCGTGCTGCGGGCCCACGATGCGGCACGCAACCAGGTTGCCCTTCTTCACCGTCATCGTGATGGTGTAGACGCCCTGGCCGCCGCGCTTGTGCTCCGGGTACTCGGAGACCGGCGTGCGCTTGCCGTAGCCCTTCTCGGTGATGACGAAGAGGTCACCGTTGCCGTTGGTGATCTCCATGCCCAGCATCTTAGCGTCGCCCTTGAGGGTGATGCCGCGGACGCCGGAGGTATCGCGACCCATCGGGCGCACGTCGCTCTCGGGGAACATGATGGCCTTGCCGTCAGTGGAGACAAGCATGACCTTCTCTCCCTCCTTGACGCGGCGGACGTTGACCAGCTCGTCGTCGGAGCGCAGCTTGATGGCGATGATGCCGTCGCGACGGGTGCGGTCGTAGGCGCTCATGGAGGTCTTCTTCACGGTGCCGGACGTGGTCGCAAACATCAGGTACTCGTCCTCGGGGAAGGAGCGACACGTGATGACGGCGGCTATCTTCTCGCCATCGGCAAACGGCACGAGGTTCACGATGGCACTGCCGCGGGCGGTGCGGGCCCCGATGGGCAGCTCGTGGACCTTCAGGCGGTAGACCTTGCCCTTGTTGGAGAAGAACAGCACGTAGTCGTGGGTGGAGGCAACAAAGAGCTCCTCCACGAAGTCCTCGTCCTTGAGGTTGACGCCCTGGACGCCCTTGCCGCCGCGCTTCTGGCTGCGGTAGGTGGCAACCGGCGTGCGCTTGACGTAGCCGGCGTGGGTGACCGTGACCACCATGTCCTCGTCGGCGATGAGGTCCTCCACGTTGAGCTCCTTGGTGCCCTCGGTGGAGATCTCGGTGCGGCGCTTGTCGGAGAACTTGCGGCTGACCTCGCGCATCTCGTCCTTGATGACCGCCAGGATCTTCTCGGGGTTGGCGAGAAGGTCCTCGTAGTAGGCGATGGCGCGGCGCAGGCCCGCCAGCTCCTCCTCAATCTGGTCGCGGGAGAGGCCGGTCAGGCGGCGCAGGCGCATCTCGAGGATGGCCGTGGTCTGCTCCACGGAGAAGCCGAAGCGCTCGATGAGGCGCTGGGAGGCCTCGGCATCGGTGCGGCTGGAGCGGATGATGTGGATGACCTCGTCGATGTTGTCGAGGGCCATGAGGTAGCCCTCGAGGATGTGCGCGCGGGCTTGGGCCTTCTTGAGGTCAAAGCGGGTGCGACGGGTGACGACCTCGACCTGGTGCTCGATGTAGTTCTGCAGGATCTCGCGCAGGGAGAGGCACTTGGGCACGCCGTGGACAAGTGCCAGGTTATTGACGCCAAAGGTGGTCTGGAGCTGCGTGAACTTATACAGGTTATTGAGCACGACCTGCGGGATGACGTCCTTCTTGAGCTCGATGACCAGGCGGATGCCCTTCTGGTTGGACTCGTCGCGCATGTCGGAGACGCCCTCGATGCGCTTCTCGTTAACCAGCTGGGCGATCTTCTCCTGCAGGGCACCCTTGTTGACCTGGTACGGGATCTCGGTGAACACCAAGCGGCTGCGGCCGGTCTTGGTGGTCTCCACGTGGGCCTTGGCACGCACGGTGATGGAGCCGCGGCCGGTCTCGTAGGCCTCGCGGATGCCGTCGGTGCCCATGATGACGGCGCCGGTCGGGAAGTCCGGGCCAGGCATGACGGTCATGAGCTCGTCGACGGTGGCGTCGGGGTTGTCGATGAGCATGCACGTGGCCTCGACGGCCTCGCCCAGGTTGTGCGGCGGGATGTTTGTGGCCATGCCGACGGCGATGCCCGAGGAGCCGTTGACCAGCAGGTTGGGGAAGCGCGCGGGCAGGACCTGCGGCTCCTGGAGAGACTCGTCGTAGTTGGGCTGCCAGTCCACGGTGTCCTTCTGCAGGTCGCGCAGCAGCTCCATGGCGGGCTTGGCCAGGCGGGACTCGGTGTAACGCATTGCGGCGGCGCCGTCGCCGTCGATGTTGCCGAAGTTGCCGTGACCGTCCACCAGCGGGGTGCGGACGGAGAACCACTGGGCCAGGCGGACCATGGCCTCGTAGACGGCGGAGTCACCGTGCGGGTGGTACTTGCCGATGACCTCGCCGACCGTCCACGCACTCTTCTTGTGCGGGCGGTTGGGGAAGATGCCGGACTCGTTCATGGCGTACAGGATGCGCCTGTGGACGGGCTTCAGGCCGTCGCGCACGTCCGGCAGGGCGCGCGCCGTGATGACGGACATGGAGTACTCGATGAACGACTGGCGCATCTCGTGGCCGAACTCGGAAATCTGCAGGGTGCCGCCGTGCTCGTCGGTCTCGCCGGTGTCCACGCCGCGACCGCCGTCGCCGAACTCCTCCTCGAGCTCGCCGTCGTCGTCATCTTCCTCGGCGTCCTCACCCTCGGCGTCGGGGTCGTAGACGTCCTGGCCGGAGTCGTCGGCCTGGGCACGGTCCAGAAGCCGCCTCAGGTCCTCGGGAAGCTGCTCGTCGGAGCTGCCGTTGTTGATGTTGTCGTCTGCCACGTAAGGCCTTTCTCTAGGTGGCGTTTCTGCTGGCGAGAAGAGCGTGCCCTTCTCGCCCGAAAGGTGCGGGGCCGTGCGGCCCGTCCGTCAGTTACGCGTCAAGGAAGCGCGCGTCGTGGGCGTGGCGCTCGATGTACTCGCGGCGGTACTCCACCTGGTTGCCCATTAGCTCGCGCACGGCTCGCTCTGCGGCGGAGGCGTCGTCGATGGTCACGCGCTGCAGGATGCGGGTGCGCGGGTCCATGGTGGTGGAGGCCAGCTGCTTGGGGTCCATCTCACCCAGGCCCTTGTAGCGCTGGACGGTGTACGGGCGCTTCTTCTTCTTGACCTTGCCGTTGGAGGAGTCCTCGACCTCCTCGTCATCGTCGTAGTCAAAGCCCAGCTCGCGGATCTTGCGGCGCAGGATGTCCTCCTCGGGCTCCTTGCCGTTGGGGTAGACGTAGTAGATCTTCTTACGCACCTTGATGCCAAAGATGGGCGGGCAGGCGGCGTAGACGTAGCCGGCGTCGATGAGCGGGCGCATGTACTTGTAGAAGAACGTCAACAGCAGGATGCGGATGTGCGCGCCGTCGACGTCTGCATCGGTCATGATGATGATCTTGTGGTAGCGCGCCTTGGAGATGTCGAAGTCCCCACCGTCGCCGGACGCGTTGGTCACTCCCGTGCCGATGGCGGTGATGAGCGCCTGGATGGTGTCGCTGGAGAAGGCGCGGTGGTCACCCACGCGCTCCACGTTCAAGATCTTGCCGCGCAAGGGCAGAATTGCCTGGATGTCTCGGCGACGGCCGTCCTTGGCCGAGCCGCCTGCCGAGTCGCCCTCCACGATGAAGAGCTCGGTGAGCTCTGCGTCTCGGACGGAGCAGTCCGCCAGCTTGCCGGGAAGGTGCGCGGTCTCCAGGAGGGACTTGCGGCGCGTGGCCTCGCGGGCCTCGCGGGCGGCGGTGCGGGCCTTGGAGGCCTGCATGGCCTTGTTGACGATGGTGCGGCCCTGCTTGGGGTGTTCCTCGAGGTACTCGGCAAGGCCGTCGGAGACCACCTTCATGACCAGCGGGCGCATGAAGGAGCTGCCCAGCTTGGCCTTGGTCTGGCCCTCGAACTGCGGGTCGCCCAGCTTGACGGAGATGATGGCCGTCAGACCCTCGCGGATGTCGTCGCCGGTGAGGTTGGCGTCCTTCTCCTTAAGGATGTTCTGCTTGCGGGCGTAGTCGTTGACCACGCGGGTGAGCGCCGTGCGGAAGCCCTCGAGGTGCATGCCGCCCTCGGGGGTGTAGATGTTGTTGGCAAAGCTCATGACGTTCTCGGAGTAGGAGGTGTTCCACTGGATGGCCACCTCGACCTCGCCACGCTTGGCGGGGTTGTCCGCGTCGTTCTTGCCCTCCAGGTAGATGGGGCGCTTGAGGCCGTCGGCAACCTCCTTGCCCTCGTTCAGGAACTTCACGAAGTCGATGATGCCGCCGGAGTAGCAGAACTCCTCCACGCGCGGGGTGAGCTCGCGCTCGTCGGTGAGCACGATCTTGAGGTCGCGGTTGAGGAAGGCCATCTCCTGCAGGCGGTCGTGCAGCGTGTCAAAGCTGTAGACCGTGGTCTCGAAGATCTCGTCGTCGGGCCAGAAGGTGATGGTGGTGCCCGTGGCCTGGGACTTGCCCACCACGGTCATCTTCTTGACGGTCTTGCCGCGGGCAAACTCCATCTCGTAGATGTTGCCGTCGCGCTTGACCTGCACCACGAGGCGCTTGGACAGGGCGTTGACGACGGAGCTGCCCACACCGTGCAGGCCGCCGGAGACCTTGTAGGCGGCGTTATCGAACTTGCCACCCGCATGCAGGATAGTCAGGACGACCTCAAGGGTCGGAATCTTCTTGATGGGGTGCTTGTCCACGGGGATGCCGCGGCCGTTGTCTACGACGGTGATGGAGTTGTCGGCGTGGATGGTCACCTGGATCTTGTTGCAGAAGCCGGCAAGGGCCTCGTCAACGGCGTTGTCCACGATCTCGTACACCAGGTGGTGCAGTCCGCTGGCGCTCGTCGAGCCGATGTACATGCCCGGGCGCTTGCGGACGGCCTCAAGACCCTCGAGGATCTTGATCTCGCTGCCGTCGTAGCTGTTCTTCTTTGCCACGCGTCGTCCTCTCTCGGGGCTCTTCTCCCCGCGTCGGCTGTTCACGCAACCTTTGTTGAATTACGGGCTGATGCCAAAAACAGGCATAGCCAGACCATGATAGCCCATCAAAAGGCCATGAGAGGCCTTCTGAGGCCCCTTCACAGTTTCTTGCGTCCCTCATACCTCTGGCGGCGCATGCACGCGGCCATGGCCTTAGAGACGCTCTTGCGCAGCGCCGGGGAAAGCCCCGCCGTCTGTGCCTCAATCTGCGCCCGCTCCGCCTCGCTCAGCTCCGGCAGCGTCTCGGAATGAGAAAAAGGGACAGTCCCTTCGTATCCTTTTTCGGGTGGCGCCGGTTGGGCCTTGGGCCGCGGCCTCTTGTTCTGCAGAAAGCGGACCTCGGAGTAGTCAAAGCCGGCGGTCTGGAGGCGCGCCAGGTAGATCTCGCGGTTGGCGGTGAAGTCCACCATGCGCATGCGGCTGTCCACGTAGACGCACAGGGCCGGCGCCATGCCGGGCGCCTTGGGCTTGCCCACAAAGACGCCGGTAGTGTGCTTGCGCTCTATGTCGCCGATGACGGAGTGCCAGGCCAGGCCCGCGGCGTGGCCGGCGCCCATTTTGGCGCGCACCTCCGGGCTCTCAAAGAAGTCCGAGAGCACGCCTCCCAGGCTCTCGTCGTGCCCGCGCCAGTCCATCTCAGTCGCCATAGCCAACCACCTCCGCCCCGTCCAGCAGCTCAGGCGAGAAGTACCCCAGGTTGGTGGTGGTGATGACCGTCTGCACGCCGCGCCGGGCAAAGCGCGTGACGGCCTCGCGGCGGCGCCCGTCAAGCTCGCTCATGACGTCGTCCAGGAGCAGCAGCGGCTGGTTGCCCACCACCTCGGCCGAGAGCAGCACCTCGGCCATCTTGAGCGCCAGCACCACGGAGCGCTGCTGGCCCTGACTGCCGTATGCGCGGGCGTCGCGGCCCTCGATGAGAAATGCCACGTCGTCGCGGTGCGGACCCACCGTGGTCTGCTGCCGGCGCAGGTCGTCGGGGCGCACCGCGGCAAGACGGGCGCAGAAGAGTTCTCGCAGCTCGTCCTTGGAGAGGCCCAGGGCCTCGTCACCCAGGCTGCAGAGGTAGCGGCACTCCAGGCCCTCCCCCGCGGCAAGCTCGCCGTAGACCTCGCAGACCTTGGCCCGCAGCCGCTCGAAGAGCCGCAGGCGGCCGTGGAGCAGCGTGGCGCCACCCAGGGCAACCGAGGCGTCCCAGGCATCCAGCAGGTCGAGGTCGGGCCTCTCCTCCTTGAGCAGGCGGTTCCTCTGCTCGATGGAACGCGTGTAGGTCGCCAGCACGCTCGCAAAGCCGCGGTTTGCCTGACGGCCAAAGTCGTCGAGCTCGTCTCGCCGGAAGGAGGCGCTGCGCTTGACCAGCTGCAGGTCGTCGGGGGTAAAGAGCACGCTCATCAGGGTGCCGGAGACCTCGGAGGCCTGGATGCGCTTTCCGTTGCGGAAGAACTGCCTGCGGCCCGAGACCACGTCGCAGCGCAGGTCGACCACGCGGCCGTCCCCCTCCAGACGCGCCGAGGCGCGGGCGGTCTGAGCACCCTCGCGCACCAGCTGGGCCGGCATGGGGTGCCTGAAGGAGTAGCCGGCCGTCAGCAGCTGCAGGGCCTCGACGGTGTTGGTCTTGCCTGCCGCGTTGGGGCCGCACAGGATGGTGGTCGCCGGCGCGAGGTCGACGACCTTCTCCCCAAAGCTCCTGAAGTCCTGGAGCTCAAGCGTCTTGACCAGAAGTCCCACGAGCTCGCCGCTCCGCTAGAGGCGCACCGGCATGAGCAGGTACAGGTAGTTGACCTCGCCGTTTGACTTGAAGATGCCCGGCTGCGTGGAGCCCTGAAGCTCCAGGCGCAGGCTCTTGGAACCGGAGACCGCGTTCACGCAGTCAAAGACGTAGTGGTAGTTGAGGGCAATGGAGAGGCTCTGGCCCTCCACATCGGTGTTCATGATCTCGGAGGACTCACCCTGCTCCGGGGAGCTGGCGGAGAGCTTCATCAACCTGCCGTCAGCGTCGATGTCAAAGCGCACGGAGGCGTTGGTGAGCGCGATGACGGACACGCGCTTGAGCGCGGCGGCAAACTCGGCCACGTCTATGTCCACCGCCGTGGCGCAGGAGGCCGGCAGCAGCTGCTTGTAGTCCGGGAAGTTGCCCTCAATGCGGCGGGAGACAAACGTCGTGGTGCCAAAGGTGAAGACCACCTGGCTCTCGGTGATGCCGATCTGGATGCTGTCCTCCAGGGTGGGCATGCTGAGCACGTCGTGGAACACGTTGCCGCTCACGATGGCACGGAAGGCCTCGTCGGCCGGGGACTCCACGGAGGCGTCGCAGACGGCCAGGCGGAAGGAGTCGGTGGCCACCAGGCGGATGGTGTTGTCCTCGACGGTCAGCAGGATGCCCTGCAGGATGGGGCGCGAGCTCTCCTTGGACGTGACCTTGTAGACCTTGTCCACCATGGTGGAGAGAAGGTCGCACGGAAGCTCGATCTGGCGCTCCGGGTTGACCTCCGGGAAGCCGGACCAGTCGCCGGCAGATAGGGTGTTCAGACGGAAGGTGGACTTGTCGCAAGAGATCTCGATGGTCCTCTCACCGCCCTCGAAGGTCACCGCGGCGTCGGAGAGGTTCTTCACTATGTTGGAGAGCACCTTGCCGGAGACCACGGTCTCGCCCGGCTCCTCGACGTTTGCCGGAATGAGGTGGCGGATGCTGATGGTGAGGTTGTTGGTCTGGAACTCAAGGGTGCCGTCGGCCGCCTTGATGTAGATGCCCGAGAGGATGGGGAGCGTGGAGTTGGCGCCCATTCCCTTGGAGACCACGGAGAGAGCCTTCATGAGGGAACTCTGGCTTACGGTGAATTTCATGGCTTCCCTTTCTATATGTACTTAATGAATAACAAAGAACAACAGTAGTAATAGGGGTTGTAGAAAAGTCTAAAACCTGAGTCTTCCCAGCTCAGAGCCTTAACTTGCTTGTCGAGAAACTCGTCTGAGAGCCAACGCGCCTCAACATTTTCCAACCCCTCCCAAAATTGTCTACACCAACTGGACGGTTTTCTACACGTTCCCACACGCTCTTCAACCGCTTCTGAACATCGTGGTCGCGCCATTGGGGACGGGGGTGAATGGCACACGTACCCCCGTCCCCAATGGCGCGTGCTCGTCTGCGGTTGTTAGGCCTCGCTGGTGATGCCCTCCTTCATGCGCTGCAGCTGGTCGAAGAAGACCTTGTCGTCCTTGGCAAGCTCCTCAACGGTGTGGATGCT
>OGOY01001718.1_pt1 | contig 22231 bp, 9 predicted proteins | sample 1552811 | NCBI WGS metagenome assembly OGOY01 (sample SAMEA2580132, study PRJEB22360) | human gut metagenome | biome: human gut; feature: human-associated habitat; material: faeces | place: Denmark | collected 2008/2010 | reverse complement strand
CAGTCTGTTCTGCTTCCTGCACTTTTCCATGTTTCTCATTCAGATACTTTTCCATGTCATTGATTGCTTTCTGTACCAATGGGCTTTCCTTATAATGTGGAATCATATCAATCAGATCCCTGTCTATCCTGTCTCCACTCATGAGTCCGTATTCCCCGGAATAATCCTCATCCCCGTCCTGCAGATCAAAACCAATCCCTTTGATTCCATGCAGGCGTTCTGCCGGAATACTTTCATAGATTTTGATTGCTTCTTCCAGAGTAAGATTATTATGGTACTCACCCATGACCGGGAACTCCATGCACTCTGCTACATAGAAACTGATCGTAGCTTCTGGCTGTTCCTGTTCTGATTGTCTGGTAAAGATAGAAAAGGTTTCTGCATTTTCTAAACGGGAGAGCAGTGACCGGGCAGTTATCACATCACTGTCTATATCAGATTCTTCCGATACTTCAACCAGCCAGTCCTTTAAACACCCTGTTTTCTGATTCAAAATGTCCTCTGTGATTTTCTCCACCTGTTCTTCCCTGTTCTCAACGGTATCTTTATATTCGTAAGTGTCATATTCATAGCTGAAATTATCTAAATCCACCGCCAGCTTTTTGATCTCCTGCTGATCAAGGTAAGCATCTGCTTCCTTCATATATTCTGCCAGAGTGATTCTTTCTTCGGCAATAGGATTGATGTCCACCTTAATACCTGCCATTGCGATGCCATGAGCATTTAATTCATTGAAGAAACTGTCCTCCCGGATATTGCCACGATAAGAAAGCACCACATCAAGGTCAGAATCATCTCTGTAAAGTTCCTCTCTGCTTCTGGAACCATGCACCCTTGCTGCAAGCAGCTCTACTTCATTTTCTAATCCCATATCTTCCAGAATACCCTGTGTGTGATACAAGACACCCCGTTCCACTTCTGCCCTGCTAAGACCATTTAATGCTGCTTCATCTCTTCCAATCTCAGAAGTCGCACGAAGCTCACCTGCCTGTAGTAAATCCTTTGAATGTTGGATGGTCATTGCCTCAAATTCTTTATAGTCCACTTTGACACATTCCATATCATCCATTCTTTCACTTTTTAAGATTTCATAAGTAGCTTTCTGAACAGATACTTTGGGATTGTCATAATCATTGGAATGGATTTCGTGCAGGTCAGAATCATAAAAAATATAAAAATAGCCTTCTTCCGTTGCCTGTACGGTCAGATACCCTTTGCTCTTGGTAAACTGCATTACAATTCCCTCACAGGTATCCACTGCTCTTTCCCTGTCATAATCCTCAAAAATACTTGGTGGACAATTCTTTAATAACTGTGCCAGCTGCATCTGCCGTTCGCCTGCTTCTTCCACTTCTGCCATCAAATCCTCATAGTCAACGGGAACTGCATTTTCCAGGGACATTTCTTCATCTTCCAGAATATCTTCCATTGCCTGCTGCATAGAAATATCAGGATTGTCATAGGCACCGCCGTCGATCTCATCGTAATCCAAAGCATAAAAGGTATAATCATAGCCTTCCTCTGTTCTCTGGATTGCAAAATACCTATCGTCAATCTTATATGCCAGTTCATCCGGTTCCAGTTCCGGCATAAGTCCTTCCACAGAAATCCCTTTCTCCTGCAGATATTCTGAAATAGCTTCCAATGCTCCTGCATCATACCCATTCCAGAGATCTTCTGCGACAAGCTGACCATGTTCCGATACGATAATCCCTGCCACATCTGAACCATACTCATCATGTTCCATGAAGAAGAACTTCTCCCCTGCATACTCTCTTTCATCTACTGTATGCCAGGTTCCTGCATGTCCATCTACTTCAAATCCTCTGGTATCTGCTGTAATGGTGACTTCCGCTTCATCTAATGCCTGTTCAATCTTCTGCATACGGATCTCTGCCCTTGCCATATCAATAAATCCATCTAACACCGCTGGGTGGCTTTCTATCACATAATCCTGATTCAGATTCTTCCCCCGATTGATATTTTCCGGGATTTCGATATGTTCTGCCCAGTCTTTGTTCTGTTTGGAAAATCTGCCGTCATAAGAAAGTTCCCGAAGCGTATTTGCCATAACAAACGTCATACGTTCTTCTCCAAACTGTTCCAGCACTTGTTTTGCGACATCTTCCTTTAAATGCAGCCCGTCAAAATTTAATGCGATTGCTTCCTCGATTGCTTTCTTACAATCAATATTTAACTTTCTGGAATCCAGATAGGCATCTAAATCCCGCTCTTCCATTGCCTGAGCAAGTGTTCCTTTATAGACTGGCGGGTAGGCTCTGGTGTGATTATTTTCCAGTATCCCCATTCTCTGCTGTACAAAGTCCGGAAGTTCCTCAAAGCCGAAAGAATCCACATAATAAGCCTTTGTCTCCTCCGTCCGGTTTATAACTATGACATCGCTTACCGATAAAGAATGTCCATGAAAATCGTTCGGGCGGTTGATATTAAATCTTTCAAAGATATCATCTAATGTGATCGTTGGTATCCACGGAGCCGCATACACCATCCTGTAGTCTTTCCCCTCAATGGTATAGCCTAATTTTTTAGCCGATTCAAAACCCATAAACTGATAAGTATGCTCTCCACCTGTATCCATCTGATAGATTGCAAAACGACCGCTTTCTCCATGAAGAAGTAAGGTTTCATCAATCTTTTCTGCACTGTCCTGTTCCAGTTTTTCCTGTCTGGTTGCAGATGCTTCTTTTTCTTCATATTGCATGGTATTTTCTCTTTCCAGCTCATGCATCTGCTCCTCAATGTTCCCGATGATCTCTGCCGATGCTTTTCGGATGGTATCCATTGATGCTTTCAACGCCTTCATATCCCTGCTCTCGCACCAGCTGGCGATGTAGGTAAACGAATATTCTGAAGTATCCAGACCAAAATGGTTGCAGACTATGTAAGCAATACTTTCTGCTTCCACTTCCTTTGTTGTCTGGTCTTTTAAGACGCCTTCCGCATCCATTACTTCCCGGTCATGCAGCAATCCGTGGCTCACTTCATGGACTCCGGTTTTCATCGTCTGTACATTACTCATATCTTCCTTTATCGCAATATATTTTTCTGTCTGGTGATAATAGCCTTTTGCATCCCCTTCCACATTCATCATGCGGATCGGCACCGGAGAAATATTCTGCAATGCCTGCATGAACGTATCATAAAACTGTACACTTCCGGTAAGCTCCGGCACCTCCAGTTCTGCGATCGGTTCCCCCTCTGTCTGGCTGACATCAAACACTGTCGCTACACGGAATCTCGGTATCACCATCTCCACAATCTCTGTTTCCGGCTGTCCATCATCCCCGATCACAGGCTCTTTTGTTACCGGGTCGATCTTTTCAATCTCCTGTTTCTCCCGTATCGGTGCCGGTGCGATGATCTGGATTCCTTTCTCTCCACGTTTTACATGACGGTTAAATTTCTTCTGCCATGCCTGATAGCCTGCCACCAGTGTTGCTTCCGGTTTCTGCATGGTGATCAGCAGCGTGTTATTAAAGCTGTAATTGTGGAACTTTGACATGGTATTCAGATATTCGGTATATCTCTCCGAAGTAAAGATTTCCTTTACTCCCTGTTCTAGCCGTTCCGATATTTCTTTTAACTGTTTTTCTATATTATTTGCCATAAACAAACCCTCCATTTTATGTCCCCGCCAGAGAAAACTCTGACGGGAAATCTTTTATAACTCCTGTTCGTGTTTTTTCTTTGCAGCTTTCTGTACAGGTGGCTGTTCCGCTGTATTCTGCTGTGCCTTCTCCTGCTTTAAGCGTTCCAGAATAGATGGCTTATGGATTCTGTCTGCTGTTTCCGGAAGTTCTTTTTCTTCTACAGCATCCCTGCTGTCTGTGCTACTTCCTTCTCTGCCAATATCCTCATCTGCCATAATCGTCTCATTGCCCTTTTCATCCATGTTCAGCAGGGCATTTAACTCGGATAACCGTTCCATCTTTTCATTCAGTTCTGTTTCTTTCGGGAACGGCTTCTTTACCTCTTCCTGTGCAGTAGCAAGCTGCTGTTGTACGGTTTCTAACTTCTGCTCACTTTCCGTCAGCTTCCTGTCAATGGAAGAAAGGGTGTTATGTATACGCTGCATATTTCCTACCGGGTCTTTTCCAATCTCCAGCTTATAAGAACATTTTCCTTTGACCGTCAGTTCAAACGCATTGGAGAACATATTGTAGGAAGCAGATAATGTGAACCCATGATATTCCCCGACCTTTCCGCCGGTGCTAACGGTTTTTAGTCCTGCACAGGCAGCGATCAATGCCTCGCCTGCTTCTTTCTTATCTTCATAAAGGACATTTCCTACTGTCATGGCAAACGTGTCATTATCCTGTAAATCCACGCTTTTTACTACCTGGGAATCTATCTGCATCCCGGCAATCCGCTCTTTCAATGCACTGATCTGTACCGGGAAATTCTTTGCAATATCGGATTCCAGACGGTAAATCTGACTGGTATGGTTTGCCTTTAAGAGTTTCAGCTTACTCACCTGCACATCCAGATCCATTTTTTCTTTAATGTACGGATTACCTGTGGCAAGTGCCTTGATCTCTGCATAGGACAGTGCCGTATCATCCACATCTTCACAAGCCCTGACCGGGGATTTACTGGTCATGATCTGGCTGATGAACTTCTGCTTATTCTCCAAAATCTGCCACATATACGCATCAAAAGTGTTCTCCGTCACATACCGGAATATCTTTACTTTGTCATTCTGGTTTCCCTGTCTTAAGATACGTCCTTCCTGCTGTTCCAGATCAGACGGCTTCCACGGACAGTCAAGGTGATGGAGGGCAATGAGCCTGTCCTGTACGTTGGTACCAGCACCGAGTTTTGGAGTGGAACCCATGAGGATTCTCACCTGTCCGGCCCGTACCTTTGCAAACAGTTCCGCTTTCTTTGCCTCCGTGTTATATTCATGGATAAAAGCAATCTCTTCTTTCGGGATTCCTCTGGCAGCCAGTTTGTTTCGGACATCATCATATACATTGAATGTCCCGTCTCCTTTTGGTGTAGATAAATCACAGAAGATCAGCTGGGTTGTCCGGTCTGCTTTTCCTTCCTCCCATACCTGAAAAGCATTTTCCACACAGGTATTGACCTTGCTTTTTTCTGCATCCGGAAGAAGCTCATTCAATAATCTCTGGTCAAGGGCACATTTTCTTCCGTCATTGGTAATCTTGAGCATGTTATCCTCTGTCGGATTCACAAGACCGCCTCTTACACTTTCGGCACGCTCTGAAAAAGCACTGACCATTTCCTGCTGTTCTTCACTTGGCTTCAAGACTTCATTGATAAACTCTGCTTCCGGCACTGGAAGGTTCAGCATATCCGAAGTCTGAATATCTGCAGCTTCCTTAAAAATGGAAATCAGCTCCGGAAGATTAAAAAAACAGGCAAACCGTGTTTTTGCACGATAGCCCGTTCCTTCCGGTGATAATTCGATTGCGGTTACTGTCTCTCCGAACGTTGCCGCCCAGGAATCAAAGTGTCCCATACCCATACGCATGAGTGTGTCATACTGGAGATAACGCATGATAGTGTAAAGCTCAGTCATACTGTTCGATACAGGAGTACCTGTAGCAAAGGTGATACCTCTGCCGCCTGTCAGTTCATCCATGTAACGGCATTTCATAAACATATCCGAACTTTTCTGTGCATCCGTCTGTGAGATACCCGCCACATTTCTCATCTTTGTATATAAGAAAAGATTTTTAAATGAATGGCTTTCATCCACAAACAGCCGGTCTACGCCTAACTGCTCAAAGGTTACTACATCATCCTTTCTGGTCTGGTCATTGAGTTTCTTCATCCTCGCCTGCAGACTCTTCTTTGTTTTTTCTAACTGCTTGATGGTATAATTCTGTCCTGCCTGATGTGCCGCTTCTTCAATGGAGAACGTAATATCTGCGATCTGATCTTCCAGCATGGCAATCTGCCGTTCCCTTGAAAGAGGGATTTTCTCAAACTGCGTATGTCCAATGATCACGGCATCATAATCCCCTGTTGCAATACGGGAACAGAAACGTTTTCGGTTTGCCGGCTCAAAGTCCTTCTTCGTTGCCACCAGGATATTTGCTCCCGGATAGAGACGTAGGAAATCACTGCCCCACTGCTCGGTCAGATGGTTTGGCACAACATAAAGATTCTTCTGTGAGAGTCCCAGCCGTTTTGATTCCATACCGGCTGCGATCATCTGGAACGTCTTCCCTGCTCCTACGCAATGAGCCAGTAACGTATTATTTCCATACAGCACATGAGCCACTGCATTTTTCTGGTGCGGCATCAGGGTGATCTCCGGGTTCATGCCGACAAACTGAATATGGCTTCCATCATATTCCCGTGGACGGATGCTGTTAAATCGTTCATTATAAATCTTACAGAGATCTTCCCGTCGGTGCAGGTCTTTAAATATCCACTCTTTAAATTCCTCTTTGATCAGCTCCTGCTTCTGCTGTGCCAGCATTGTTTCCTTCCGGTTTAATTCCCGGTGTTCCCCCTCGGCATCCTGTACCGTGTCATAAATCTTGGTATCTCTAAGGTTTAAGGCATCTTCCAAAAGACGGTAGGCATTGGCTCTCTGTGTTCCATAAGTGGAAGTGACAAGGGCATTTCCGTAGCTGTCCACATTCTTTCCCATAACATTCCATTGTCCGGTCACTTCGGCATACTGGACTTTGACCTTGCTCCCTACATAATATCTTGGTGTATGAAATGTCTCTGCCATGAACCTTGTAATGTAATCCTCGGAGATCCAGGTTGCCCAAAGTCTTGCCTCAATCTCTGACGCATCCAGATCTTTTGGCTGTACCTGCTCCAAATACTGCACGTTCACCTGATATTCCGGATGATCTTCTGCAAACTGTTTTGCGATCTGCAGTTTCTCCCTCACATTTCCAGAAAGATATTCGTCCGACGGCTCCCATTTTTCACTGATCGGATTCTTAAAGATCACCCCTGCCAGTTCTTCGGTAAGTTCTGCTTCTGTTTTCCCGGAAAGCTGTGCCATATAGGAAAGGTCAACGCCTGCCCTCTCACCAATGGAAACCGCAAGTGCTTCACTGGCAGTATCCACGGAAGTTACCGTTTCTGCCCTGCGGATTGTCCTTTTGGTAAAAATATCCGCTTTCCGTTTCAGTTCTCCCTTATCATCCAGAAATTCCAGAGAAGTCAAAAGACAATAGCTGCTGTCCTGGCTGAATGCCCGCTTATTGGCATTGCTGCTGATAAGACCATATTTTGCTGTAAAGGTATCGTATTCTTCATTGAGTTTTCCCTGCAGCTTTGTGATCTGTTCATTGCTTCCCTCTTCCATCTGACACTGGATCAGTTCATTCGTAACATCACGGATCTTCACCATCCCTTTGACACGTTCCGCTGTCATTGCCGGAAGTTCCATCCGGTTCATCACAGAGTTTTCCCGGTAATACACTTCCTCATTGACCACCGTAAAGCTGAAATTCTTTACTTCCGGGTCTGCTGGAATGGACACCACATCTTCTTCCAGTTCGGTATCGGAAAGTTCCAGTTCCGTAATGGTACCATGTATATGCTTTACAGCTTCCTTTAACTGCTCCTCTAAGGTTATTCCCTCTTTTGGTCTTACGGTTACTTCCTGCTTTCCATACTGGGTACTCTCCGTTGTAAACTCTCCAAGCACCATTTCCGGATGATCTGCAAAATACGCATTGACCGAATATCCTTCGGCAGTTTCCTTCAGATGTATCCAGTCCGGTTCCTCGATGGAAGTCCTGTCTCTTTTCTGGAAAAATAAAATATCGGAAACAACACCTGTATTGGCATTTCTCTGGAACGCATTATTTGGAAGGCGGATCACCCCTAATAACTCTGCCCGGTTTGCAAAATACTGTCTGACTGCCTGATTCTGCTTATCCATCGTCCCACTGGAAGTCACCACGGCTACCACACCACCGGGACGAACCAAATCAAGGGATTTTGCGATAAAATAATCATGGATCAGAAAATGGTGGCGGTCATATCTGCGGTCACTGACCTGATATGCTCCAAATGGTACATTCCCGATCACGCAGTCAAAAAAGCTGTCCGGGTAATCTGTTTCCTCAAATCCCTGTATGGCAATCTTATTTTTCTGGTAAAGCTGCCTTGCAATCCTGCCGGAAACCGGGTCAAGCTCCACACCATACATTTTTGCCTTGTTCATGCTCTCCGGGATCAAACCCATAAAGTTACCGACACCACATGATGGCTCCAGAATATTTCCCTGCTTCAGTCCCATGTTCTCCAGTGCTTCATACATACTACTAATCACAGTTGGCGAAGTATAAAACGCATTTAAGGTCGATGCCCTTGCCGCACTGTATTCTTCTGCTGACAGAGTGTTCTTTAACTCCAGATATTCCTCTGCCCAGCTGCTGTTGTTTTCCTCAAATGCCTGTGGGATACCGCCCCATCCGACATAGCGGGATAAGATTTCCTGTTCCTGTGGCGTTGCCAGTCGTTCTTCCTTCTCCAAAGTCTGCAATAAATGGATGGCTTCCATATTTGCCTGATACTTTGCTTTCGGTCCGCCAGCACCAAGGTCATGATCCTGGATGCGGAAGTTATGCGGTTCCGTTACAATCTTCTCCTGTTCCTGTTTTACATACGGCAGAAACTCTCCCTCGTATCCAAACAGTTCATTTTCTCCCGGAATATAGTTGCGTCCGGTTTCCAGACACCGGAATATATCTGCGGTCGGTGCGTTGCAGACTGCATAAAACTCCTCATAAGAATATTTCGGAAAATCTTCGGTATGATAGGTGGATAAATGCAGTTCTGTATTGGAACGGGTCTGAGCTACCAGTTCTTTTCCTTCCAGTCCTTCCGGTAATACTCCAACGGCTTCAAAATGATAACCCTGATACTCGAAAACACCTTCGTCCCAGGAATCCGCAAGCTGTTCTGCAGTCTTTCTATCTGCACTACTTTCTGGTTTCTCTACTTCAATTTGCTCTGATACTTCTACAATGTCTTCGTCTGTCAGAAGTTCCTCCTGTTCCTCAGTCTCAGAAACAGATTCTCCCTCAGTGGTTATCTCCACTTCCTCGGTTTCGTCCACATCCGACATATCTATCTCGGTCGGTTCAGACAATGCCCTTGTATCCAGATAATCAAACATAGACATCTGATGCCCAGATAGCCCTGCTTCTGAAAAAGATGTTTCCACTTCCGGAATTGGAAAGATCGTATAAATTCCTTCTGCATACTGATGAAGTTCTGAAAGAATCCCTGCTTTCTGCTGATAGTCTGTCCCATAGGCTTCAAAGTCTAATGGCAGAGCTGCCAATGCCGCATCCATCTTTTCAAGTAGTTCTTCTGTGCTTTCCGGATTATTCAGCACCTCCATGATCTCCTTTCTGGGTGCTTCCCAGAAAAAATCCTCTTCAAAAGGACGGTCAATATCTTCTGGCAGACGGTTATAAAAGTTCAACACCTTTGTTGCCATCTGCTCCCGTTCATATTCTGGCATATGGACATAATCCTCTGCCTGCAAGAACTTGTCATTCTTTATCAGATACTCTACCCGTCTTGCCACTTTATTCCACGGTAAGGTAATGGAAGTATGCGGATTTCCAAAATTTCCTCTGGCAAGAACCAAACCTTTCCCGTCATAGTCTGCATGGGAATTATCCGCACCGGAAAGTGCGTGGCTGCATCCGCCGATGCCATACTGCTCTTTTATAAAGTCAGCCCTTGCTTTTTCCTCCGTATGTAACAGATAAAAGGAATATGTCCTGAGCCTGCCTTCGGAATACGCCCCACCTCTGGCAAGAAATGCGTCGATCTCGTCCTGTGTAATGAACATCTGCTGTTCTTTCCATGCAAATCCCTCTCTTGCCTGGTATGGGATCACTTCATCTGCAAACTTCTGGAACTGTCTGGAGATATTGACCGGATTATAATGATGGAAACGCATAAGAGAGTTGTCCGTCTCATAGGCTTCTGCCAGTGCTTCCAGTCTTTCATTCAAATCCGAAAGCCACCCTGGATCTTGCAGTTTTTCAGTAAGATAATCCGTGATTTCCGGATAAATACTACGAAGATGCGGCAGATCTGCTTCATCAAAGACAATCTCTGCCACACCTTCTGCCATATCCCCTTTCATATAAGCAAGTGCCTGTGCGTGTTCCTTCAATGCGTTGTCCCTTGCCACATCCAATACCGACTGCGGGGCATATTCTCCCTGATTTAAAAGCTGATGGATACGTCTGCTGACATCTTTCCAGGATAAAAAGGCTTTATCCAGAATCTGGTCTGCCACCGTATGCCCGACTGCGATCTGCATCCCAGTTTCATCAAACCAGACGGAATACTCCCTTCCATCCATCTGAAAACCTTTGCCGCCTTTTCTATACTCACGCTTTACAAACTCCGTGTATTCTCCCGGTGACTGTTCACTCATAAAGTTATAGATGATACGCAGCTGGCTTCCTGTCCGGTTTCCTCCCGTCCGTAAAATATCATCCACAACACTTTCCGGAATAGGAATCTCCCCGGCATATAAAGCAGCTACCCTTTCACCAATCTGCCTTTTCTGTTCATTTGCTGTGGGATATTCGGGCAAAGATAAAGCAGAGGCGATTTCTTCCTCTGCTTTGCTCAGTCCATCTTCTCTTGTATCTTCAACTAGCTGTATACCAATTCCGTCAAGATGCTCTCTTCCGCTGTTGCCATCAGTGCGTTCATATGTGCTGTCCAGGCCATCGGGTCTGCTTCCTTGTCCGGTGCCGGATGGTTCTTCAGCAGTTTCTCCATCTGGTTGTCCATCCTCTCCTGTGCTGCCTTCTCGATCTCTGCCAGATGGCTGTTCAGCTTTCCTGTCAGGAACAGGCTCTGATACAGGCTGTTCTTGTGTTCCTTCAGGAATGTCCTCCGAAGCATCCCGTATTTCCCTATTGTCACTTCTTCCTCCTCTACGGTCAGGTTCGGAAACAGGTAATCCCCCTTGCGATGATATGTCAGTTCCATAGTCGGTTCCTCCTTCATTCTCGATATTTTCTTCTTTGTTGTTTTCTACATCCTGATTTTTATTTTCACGCATTAACGTGTTAAAGTTATTATAATTCCTTTCATTGGAAATTTCAACCTCTTTTCTGGCTTCTTCCAGAGAAATTTTATGTACCGTCCTTCCAATGTCAATCAGAACACTCTCACTGATCTGGCTTGCTGCATTTCCAAGAAAGGTCAGTACAGACAGCCGGTTATAATCGGTAATATGCATAAAATCCTCTTCTTCCAGAAGCTCCATCGGTTCCAGACCACACCGTCTGCAAAGCATGTAATATACGCTGTCCGTTGCAAGCTGGCGGAAATCACTGCGGATCGTAACTTCATCCAAATCTTCCAGATACGTTCCTTCCGCTGCATATTCCAAGCCGTCCAGATATTCTTCCAGACTGTCTGCGACCATTTCCCTTGCAACCGCCATCAACGCATCCGATAAACTCCCGGTATCTTTTTCTTCCAGACCATACGCTTCTGCCAGATGGGTAAGAATCTCTTCCTGCTGATGTTCCTGCATCTGCCACAGGTAAGGGCTTCTTCCGCCTGCCACCATGTGCGTATCTGAAATATCAAACACATACCGGAGTCTGGTATTATGACCATTCTCGTCAAGCAGGGCGATTCCTCTTGCTCCCCGGTTTACCCAGCGGAACATCTTCTCATTCCACAGTTCCAGGGACGCACAGGCGGTTGCCTGTGGATGCTGTGCGTGGATCAGTAACTGGTCTGTAAAAGGATACCGGTACAGTCTCGCTGCGGTATCCATGTAACCCATCCAGTCCCTTGGTGAACTGCTCACCGATGTCGCATGTTCCTGTGCCAATTCCCGGATGTCCTGTAATTTCGACATACTGCCTACCTCCTTGCCTTATTTCTTTTTCTTCTTTGGAAATTCCAGATGGAACCTTGGCTTTCCGTCCTCCAGTGTCAGTAAAAGGTCTGCGTCAAACTTTATATCTTTTTTTCTGGAATACAGCCCTTTTACATGGGTGCAGGCTTTATCAAGAAGCTCCACTGCCATCTTTTTATCCAAAGTTTTCTCCATGCTCCCTAAGAAACGGTTTTCTTTCCAGAGGGCAAAATCACACTGCCTGTTGGAACAGTAAAAATTCTGTTTCCCTTCAAAAACATCCGAACCGCAGACCGGACACTTACCGATCACTTCCCTTGCCTTCTGGAATCTTCTCCTTTCTTCTTCCGGTATCTCCCTGCATACAGAAAGGATCTTACCAACTAAAGAAGTGATCTCACCCATAAACTGTGTATCTGTGATCTGCCCTTTTTCCATCATTAAAAGCTGATTCTCCCATTCGGCAGTCATTGCGGCAGATTTCAGATAAGCCGGCATGACATTCACCAGTTCCCTGCCCTCTGTGCTTGGCAAGATCTGCTTTCCTTTTCTGACTGCATAGCCGGAAGAAACCAGTTTTTCAATGATACCTGCCCTGGTTGCCGGAGTCCCCAGTCCTTTCTTCTCTGTCTCCGAATCAAAGTCTTTATTCCCTGCGGTTTCCATAGCGGCAAGGAGGGTATCTTCATTGAATGGTTTTGGCGGGGAAGTAAAATGCACTGTCTTTTCTGCCTTTACCGGAGAAAGCGTCATTCCTTCTTCATATCCATATGGAATGGAAGTTTCTTTTTCCGTTTCTTCTTCCGGCTTGGCTTTCACATACTGGTTCTTAAAGGCATTCCCCGCCTCTTTAAATCCCATCTGCACCGGCACTTTTCCTCTGGCGGTAAAATCATGTCCCTGACATTTGACCGTAATATCCGTCTGCTCATACTGATACTCTTCCCCTGTTGCCTGCACCAGCTGCTGGCAGACCAGCATCATCAGGTTCTTTTTGTCCGCTGTCAGATCAGAGATTCCTTTTTCTACGGCTTCTTTTGTTGGAAGAATCGCATGATGGTCGGATACTTTTGCATTGTTAATCACTCTGGTGATGTTATGTCCCAGCTGTCCATAATCCAAGAACGGAAGTAAGACTGGCATTTTCCCTACCAGTTCCTCTACGGTATCCCTCATATCCTCCGTCACGAACTGGCTGTCCGTTCTTGGATAAGTGACCAGCTTTTCTTCATATAATTCCTGCAGCATATCCAGTGTTTTCTTTGCCGTATAGCCAAAGTAACGGTTTGCTTCCCTTTGCAGACTGGTCAGATCATAAAGTTTGGGAGGAAACGCTTTCTTTTGTTCCCTCTTTACCTGTGTAATCACTGCTTCCGAATCCATACATAAGGAAGCAAGGAGATCGGCTGCTTCCTCATTTGCAATATTTTCAGAAACTACCGTAAGCCTTCCGTCTGTCAGTGCTACTTTATAAAAGGCTTCTTTCTGAAAATGCTCAATCTTATCCTGACGTTCCGCAAGCATGGCAAGCGTTGGCGTCTGCACTCTGCCCACAACCAGACGTTTAAAATAACAGGTCGTATATGCCCTGGTTCCGTTCATTCCGATCAGCCAGTCTGCCTGTGCCCTGCATACCGCAGCCATGCAGAGATTCCGGTATTCCTCTGCTCCTTTCATTGTCTGAAAACCTGTCCGGATTGCCGTATCTTCCATGGAACTGATCCATAAACGCTTCACCGGTTTCCTGCATCCGGCAAGGTCATACACTCTCTGGAAGATCAGTTCCCCTTCCCTTCCTGCATCACATCCATTTACCAGATAGTCCACATCTGTCCGGTTCATCAGGCTTTTTAACACATCAAACTGTTTCTTCTTATCTCTGGAAACTTTCAACTTCCAGACCTGCGGGAGAATCGGAAGATCTTCAAACTGCCACTTCTCATATTTGGAATCGTATTCCTCCGGCTGTGCATACTCTGCCAGATGCCCAAGGCACCAGCTGACAATACAGCTCTCCCCTTCTAAATATCCGTCCTCTTTTTTATAAGCTGACAGGTTTTTGGCATAACTCTGTGCCACACTTGGTTTCTCTGCGATCACTAAAAATTTTGACATACACTTTTTTGTCCTTTCTGAAAAAAGGGCAGCCAAACTGCTCTGGCTGCCCCTGTCCTTATTTTGGTTGCTTCTTTGGAGATGGAAGTTTATTCTTCTTCCTCATCCTCTTCTTCATTTACATACGGTCCGTCAGAGAACTCCAGCTGTTCGCTTACATAGTCCTCCTCTTTGCCACGTCCATGCTTTTTATAAACGGCAATCCCTGCCACTCCAAGAATCACTGCAAGTACGATTGCTCCAAGTCCTTTTACATTCATTCCTGTCTTTTCTTCTTTCTTCACTTCGGTTTCCTCCTCTGCTGCCGGGGTAGTTTCCGGTGTGGTTTCCGGAATCACTACGGTTGATTCTTCGGTTTCTTTGCTCTTTTCTGTCTCATCCAGAAATTCTGCCAGGTCATTCTCATCGACCAGGGACATCATGTACACGTTTTCTGTATTGCTGGAACGGTCAATGACCATATAAAATGTATTTCCCTTCTTGGTCTGGATGGTAAGGAACTGTTTCGTATCATCATTTTCCTTATCATCCACCAGCTGGGCATTTCCCGGAGTAGAAAAAGCCGAATTATCCCCTTCCCCGGTGACCCTTCCGGTATCCTCTTTCTTCTCCGTATCTTCTGTTGATTCTGTTGCCGTTTCTTCTACTACCTGTGTCGTTGTCTCCTCCGCCGGTGGGTTTGCATTTGCATAAACCGTAGCAATGGATGTCCCGGAGATCATGGTGACTGCCATGGCAATCATAAGCAGTTTCTTTACCACTTTATTCCTCATCGTCTAAAACCTCTCTTTCTGTCATCTGACCAACAGGTGGTCTGTGAACTTCTGCGTTGTTTTCCTTTTTCTGCGGAGCTTTTGCATCCTCCACCGTGATACCACCGTCCTCATCCATCTGGATCGTAACGGTTCCTTTCTGAATCCCGTCAAGCAGGACAAGCAGGCTGCGGCTGTCCAGCTTCATGGAACGGAACGACTTAACGATCTCTATATCTTCCATCTGCTGTCTCAATGTATTCTGCCGCTTCAGGTGTTCCTGTAATTCAGCAATCTTATCCTCCGTTTTCTGAATATCATTCAGAAGTTTTTTTAATTTCATGTTCATCTGCCCTGTCACCTCCTCTAATGCAGACGACCAAACGCCATAAAATGTTCCTGCCAGTAAGCACTTGCAATGCTGGTATACTGGACAGGCTTGCCACAGTGGATCATCATGTTATTGCCGACATAGATTCCCACATGGCTTGCTCCCGGTGTGTCATAGGTTCCCTGGAAGAAGATCAGATCTCCCGGCTTTGCCTCCGATAGAGATACCTGCGAACAGTGTGACCGCAGCTCATCGGCAGTACATCTTCCGACATTCCATCCATTTCCACAGTTATTGATAACCCAGCTTACAAAGCCGGAACAGTCAAAACCACTTGGGGAATAACCGCCCCATACATATGGAACACCCAGATATTTTTCTGCTTCCTGTATCATTTTTGCAAACTGTGGATCAGATAAAGCATCTGCCGGTATGTCGTAACCAAATCCACTGCTTCCGGTGGGTATGCTGTTTAGATCAAACAGATAATCACGGTTGCCGTAATATTTGTTATACGCATCGTAGCGTTCCTGTTCTTCCTCTGTCATACGGCTCCTTAACACGGCATCCAGGCTGTGGTTTGTCATCGTTACATCCAGGCGGTTCACTTCTTTTGTGGTCGTGACCTGCACTTCCTGGCTTCCATTACTGTCTGCTATGTAGGCTTCCCATGTCTGGTGTCCATGTGCGGATGCCGCCGCATGATTGTCATAGTAAACATCGAACTGTACCCCATATCTTGCGAATGCTCCGGTATCTTCTACTACATATTCCACACCGTTCATGACTACATGGGTCCCGATCGGCACAAATGGATTCGCCGCATCCACGGCAATCGTATGGTTTGCTGTCGGCATTGCCCCACTGGCTGTCGGTCCGCCACTCCACTGCCCACAGCAGATCGGGCAGTTACAGTACCCACTTGTCACAACCAGTCCCAAGGACTCCCCTACCCGGACAGTCTTGGTTTCTGTAACTGTTTCTCTGGTAGAGTCTGTGGTGATTCCATACTGCTGTCGGAAGATCTCCTTAATCTCCTCTGCCACTTCATCGTAAGTGAAGCCGCCGTATTTTACCGTAAGATAAGAGATCAACTGATATGGGTTATGACCGATCTCATCAATCTGGTACCGGTATTCGTCATAATCCGGATGGGTGGATTCCATCTGATTGATCTGTGTATTCAGTGCTTCTTCCAAGGCACGGTACGCATTTTCAGCGGCATAAATATCTTCATCCGTACTGGAATAGCTAGTAGAGATGATCGCTGAGGAAGCTCCCTGCAAGGATGCCGTACAGCTGGTAAAACTGGCTGCGATCAGCACAAAGATCAGAGCAAAGACAGCTACCGTGGCAAAAATCCCCCGGTTCTGTGCCGCCACCATCTTGACGGCATCTTTCGCTTTTTCCGTAAACTTCTGTGCGGAAGTGATCGCTGCATCCTTTACTTTTTTACTCTGTCTGGCTGCCTGATACTGCTTCTGGTAACGCTTCTTCTGAAAGAGTTTCTGCAGGGCAGATTTCTTTTTCTTCTCTGCTTCTCTTTTCACTGCGTCCTTCGCTTCATTTCCATAGGCAGTCTCAAATATCAGCCTGCTCCTTTCTGCTTCATCCAGGACGCTTTCTTTTAATCTCCGGGATTCTTCTCTCCGCCCTTTCAGCCGTTCCCGCATGTAGATGGATTTCCTTGCAAGGCTTTCCCCGACAAGCTCTGCCCGGTGTGCCCCTTCCACTGCCGCATTTTCATCCTCTTCTTCGTGCGTTTTCCAGTGTGCTGCTGTGACTGCCGCATCTTTGACTGCCGATGCCGGATTCCGGATACCGATCCCGGCACCATGTACCATGCCGTTACCTTCATCACCAAAAGACAAACGGGAAACTTTTTTCCGCTGTTCCTTCAGCACCCGTTCCCTTTTGGACTTGCCTTTGATCTCCTCGTGGAACTTATCCAGGGAATCTTCCATCACTTCGGAAGTTTCCCGGTAACGGGCAGATTCTCTTTTGGCTGCTTTTTCTTCTCTGGAAGCCTCCTTTTCCTTCCTTCTTTCCTTTGCAGCATAATCCCTGACCATCTTTTTCTTCCGAAGATCCCGGCTGTCCGCAACTGTCTCCAGATATGCCCGTTCCCCTCTTGGCTGTCCACGGATACTCTCTGTGCGAAAGGCAGATTTGGGATTTTCTCCATTTTCAACGGAAACATCTCCCTCTGTTTTCACCTCTTCATCCATATCTGGTTTTATATCCTGGTCGGATACATGTTCCCTGCTATATCTGGGTTTTCTGGAACTCTGCTCCGGCTGTTCCATCCCCCGTTCTTCTTTCCGCCGTTCCTGTCTGCGTTTACTGAAATCCAGTTCCTCTTTCTTCTCACTGCGGGGAATCTCGGTATCCGTATCCCGTCCGGTGATCCTTTTTTCTTCCTTGTTCCGGAGGTTTTCTTCCCGCAGACCATCCCGGCTCATCTTCTGGACGGTTTTATCTCTCGCCTTATACTCATGCTCCTGCAACTTTGACCATCCCCTTTACTGCTTTGTCCCGGTTATTCTGTCTTATCCTGATAGTCCTCCCATTTCTCCAACACTTCATCTGCCATCCCTGCAATGGAATCCGTCAGCTTGTCTGTCATTCGCTCACTTAAAGTTCCCCTTACAGCCAGACAAGATGTAATTCCCATGAAATCAATCAGTTCCGCCAGATAGATAAGGTCATCCATCATTTCATCAGCCGTCACTTTTTCCTTTGTGTCCTTTTCCATTTTCAAAATCTCCTTTTCATTGTCTGCACAGATTCTTTCTGCAAATATGCAGCAAGGTTCACCGCTGCATCTCTCCATGTTTCTGTAATCTTCCATCTTGTAATCCTCCATGATTTCCGGGCAGAAAAATTGCCGGAAGTATTCCTCCGGCTCATCCTCTACTCTGTTTTATTTTGTTTCGTTTATTTCTTTAATCGTCCCGTTCTCCGATACCAAGTTTCTTACGCTTTTCCACCTCATCCGGCTTAGAAGTCATCAGGGCATACAGCATCAGGGAATTATCAAACTTATCCTTGAACGGGATAATGGTACTGCCATAAAAGACCAGTCCCTCACCTTCCCCGCTGTTCGTTACATAAGAAAGCTGGTGTGGGGAAATGTTGAGCTGCCTTGCAAGGATCTGTCTGTCACCAGATGCCTGATTGAGCATCAGAATAAAGTCAGAGTTTTCAAAGATGTTCTCAATCTCCCGGCTGGCTAACAGGTCTTTTACGTTCTGCGTGATACCCGTAGGGATACCACCCCATTTACGGAATCGCTTCCAGATCTCCACGCTGTATGCTGCTGTCTGCTCCTCTTTTAAGAGCAGATGGAACTCATCAATATAATATCTGGTACTCTTATTCGCAGAACGGTTGATCGTTACCCTGTTCCACACCTGGTCCTGCACGATCAGCATACCCAGTTTTTTCAGCTGTTTTCCCAGATCCTTAATGTCAAAACATACGATACGGTTACTCAGTTCCACGTTGGTTCTATGGTTAAACACTTTTAAGGAACCATTGACGTAGATCTCAAGTGCCGTTGCCAGACGCTGTGCTTCCTGCTCTTTCTGATTACGGAGAAGATTATATAAATCCTCTAAGATCGGCATTTTTTCCGGTACCGGGTCAGAAAGGAAATCCTGATAGACCAGCCTTACGCATCGGTCAATGACGGTCTTTTCAACCGGCTCCAGTCCGTTCTTTCCGCCAACTACCAGCTCACAAAGGGACAGGATGAAGTCCGATTTTAAGGAAAGCGGGTCATCATCGTCAGCGTAATCCAGGTTAATATCCATCGGATTGATATAATCGTGGCTGGTCGGGGAAATACGGATCACCTGTCCATGAAATGCCCGGACTAACGGATAATACTCCCCTTCCGGGTCACATACGATAATGTCATCTTTCGTCACGATAAATGCGTTTGCAATCTCTCGTTTTGCCGCAAACGATTTACCGGAACCCGGTGTACCAAGAATCAGTCCGTTCGGGTTCTTCAGCTTCTTCCTGTCTGCCATGATAAGGTTATTGGACAGGGCATTTAATCCATAATAAATGGACTCCCCACTCATAAATAATTCCTGTGTGGTAAACGGGACAAAAATTGCCGTGGATGTCGTTGTCAGTGCCCGCTTGATCGGTACGAAATTCATCGCAAGCGGCAGACAGCTCATCAGTCCCGGCTCCTGCTGGTAATCCAGCCGTTTCAATGCACAGTTATATTTCTGTGCAATACCTGCAGTCTGGAACACCACATTTTCCAGTTCCTGTTTGGTCGGTGCGGTATTTAAGAACAATGCTGTCACAAGGAACATTCGCTCATTTCTGGACTGCAGATCTTCCAGAAGCCTTTTTGCCTCCCCACCGTATGTATTTAAGTCCGAAGGGATAATGTCCATGTCATAGCCTGCCCGGACTGCTTTTTTCTGTTCCTCGATCTTCATACGGTTAATATCCGTCACCTTGCTTTTTACCAGTTTGATCGCCTTCATCTGGTCGATGGACTGGATATGGAAATTCACCATCAGGTTGCTGTCCATCTCCAGAAACTCTGCCAGCATCTTGTCGGTAAGTTCCGGTGCAAGGATCTGTAAATAGGAAACAGCTCCCATCGTGCCGCCCATCTCAAAATCTTTTCCATTCTTAAATACAAAACTGGTCGGTGCGACATAATCCTTGGTACTAAGCCCTGTCCGAAGTACATCGTCATAAGAGAAATGGAACGGAACTTTGCTGTCCTGGTTAAAGGTTTCATACATGATCTGTAACCGTTCCTCTCCGTTCAGCGGATAGGCAGATACCCCAAGGATCTTAAAGTTATTCAGAATATCCGACTCGATACGTTCCAGTTTTGGTCGTGCTTCCCGGATATTCTCCGCTTCAATCCCAAATGTGATATATTTGGTACGCATCAGCCCGTTATTTCCTTTTGCCAGCTGGTTATTGAGCATCTGGGCAAACTCCATACGCAGGTCATCAAATTCATCCTCCTGCGGATTGATATGGATGACCTTCTCATACTCTGCCATGTTGCTGTGCTGGTTGATAAAAGACAGCTGAAAATGAATTGTGCTGTCAAAGTAATTCAGGAAATCACACCAGTTTTCAAAGATGGCGTTCTTATCTTCATTCTGTGCCAGCTGATAGTTGATGTCATAAAAACGGATCGTCTTGGAATAAAACTTGTCCTGCACCCGGCAGATACCGTCCCTTCCCATCTCATGGTATGGAATCGACTGCTGTGCAGTGATCCTCTTATCTCTGGCACTATCCGGTGTTTTCTTTCCTGTCCCACTGCCTTTCGTTCCGGAAACCACTTTTCCTGCCGGACGCTGCCCCGACGGTGCTGCGACAGATCTGCTCTTTTTCTTTTTTGCGTTTTTCTTTGCGTCACGCACTGCCTGCTTTTCTGCTCTGGCTGCCAGCTTTGCTTCCCTTTTTGCATTTTTCTTATCCGCTTTTTCATGTTCCTTATGCAGTTTTTCTTCATATTTCTGTGCCCTTTTGAGGGCTTTCTTTTCCCTGCGTGTCAGTTTCCGGTTCGGTCTGCGGACACCTCTTCGCCGTTCCAGTGCTTCATACCCTGTCACCATAGGCTCATCATGCAATCTGCCGCTTACTGGTTTTCTTTTCATTGCGGGGTCTGGAAGTTCTTCTTCTCCATCCTCCTCATCCAGCCAGTAATCATCCGGATATAATTCGTCTAAGCTCTGTGGCGGCTGTCTATCGTTTTTTCTTTTTAACACCCTTCGTTCCCCCTTTCTTCTTTTTGACCACGGTATACTTTTTCTCGTACATATTTTCCATCTGGTACTTGCGTACCGGAGGACGGATAAATTTTACGGTGATCATATTTTTTAAGACCTTTTCTAACGGGAGTCCATCCTTCTCATACATGGCAAACAAAAATGCCGGAAGCATCAGAAGGCACATCCCGGTCGCTGCGTTACTGGAACCAATGATTCCCCTGCTTAAGAAATAAAACGGAAGCCCTACTGCCGCCGCAATCCCAAAGCAGATCAGCTGCCGTTTCGTCAGGTTGAAAATGATCTTATTCTTGACCTTGGTTAAGTCTTTAGGCACAGATACAAATGCCATTGCCAGTTCCTCCTTTCTTAATGGGCGTTAAAGATACTGCGGGCGAAGTTTCCTGTTTTCATCAGACTGAAACACAGGATCACCGTGTATGCCATCACGCCGAACAATGCAGAATGTATGTTATCTGACATCTGGATGTTTGCGACCAGGACCGCATAGATTCCCACGCAGACCATCATAAAAAATCCCTGGAATGCCAGTGCAAACAATCCACGAAGATAGTTGTTCCCGATCTGCCCCCATTCCCGGTTGGACATGGTTGCGAACGGGATCGCTCCAACGGACGAATAGAGATAAATCTCAATCATACGTCCATACAAAATCACTGTAATAAAGACTGAGATAATCTTCATACACAGGCTTACAAGCATCGTTTCCAGTGCCAGTATGACAAGTTCACCGATCTCCATAGATTCCATCGCCGTCTCCATCGTGGAGATCATCGTATCTATATTGATCATTGTATCAGAACTGATAACCCCAGCTGCCCGGCTGACTACGGACTGCCCGACATCAAATACCGCCATCGTGATCGTAAAGGTATGGCTGACGATCCAGACTGCCACCCACATCTTGAAAAAGTATTTAAAGAACATCCAGGTGTCGATGTCGTGCATGTTGTTCTTTTCCGTCAACATGGAGATCAGCTCATAACAAAGTACAAATGTGATAATCATACCGGCAATCGGTACAATGACCGACTCGGAAAGATTCTGTATCATGCTGTAAATGCTGCCATTCCAGCCCTGCGGTGTCTGCCCAACCTGAGCAGCAATCTGACCGGTCTTTTCATTGACATCGGTATACATTGTTGTCAGGTTGGAACTTACCATGCCTGTCAGAAGATTCCTCATCCATTCTTCAATCGCTTCAAATATCCGATCCATGAGTCATCTCCCTCCTGCTTCTCTCAGCTGAACAATCCGGACAGTAACGGTACCAGCTGGGTGCCGATCAGAACGACACCGCCTCCTGCCATCAGCTGTTTTATCCCCAATTAGGTGTAAAACTCTGCTCGATGGCGGGCGGCGGCGT
>OGOY01001717.1_pt1 | contig 22235 bp, 22 predicted proteins | sample 1552811 | NCBI WGS metagenome assembly OGOY01 (sample SAMEA2580132, study PRJEB22360) | human gut metagenome | biome: human gut; feature: human-associated habitat; material: faeces | place: Denmark | collected 2008/2010 | reverse complement strand
ACGCCGCCGAAAGTCGAACGGCGCTGCCGGCATGGTGTCCATCATGTTCATGGTGTTCGCCGTCGTCTTCGGCCTTGTGCAGAAGAAGCTGAACCTCTCGGGCTGGAAGGAAGCCGTGCTCGGCATCCTCTGCATCGTTGCCTCGTTCGCCGTCGGCATGAACTGCCCACTCATCTTCGGCAAGGCGACCTGGAGCTACATCACGTTCGTCTACATCTTCTTCGCCGCCGTTCTCCCGATGTGGCTTTTGAAGCAGCCGCGCGACTACATGACCACCTTCATGTTCATCTGCATGATCGCGGGCGCGGTCGTCGGCCTTCTCGTTGCGCATCCGACGATGAACCTCCCTGTCTTCACGGGCTTCAACAATGAAAAGCTCGGCACGATGTTCCCCATCCTGTTCGTCACCGTCGCCTGCGGCGCGGTGTCCGGCTTCCACAGCCTCGTCTCCTCCGGCACGTCGTCCAAGACGGTCGAAAACGAGAAGGACATGCTCAAGGTCGGCTACGGCGCGATGATCCTCGAGAGCCTGCTTGCCGTGCTCGCACTCTGCGTGGCCGGTGCGGCCGCCGCGGCGGACGGCACTCCCGCCGTCGGTACCCCGTTCCAGATCTTCAGCCGCGGCGTTGCGGGCTTCTTCGAGATGTTCGGCGTGCCGAACTACGCCGCCACGGTCTTTATGACGATGTGCGTCTCCGCCCTCGCCCTCACGAGCCTTGACGCCGTCGCGCGTATCGCGCGCATGAGCTTCCAGGAGCTTTTCAGCGTGGACGACATGACCCACGCCGAGCCCTGGCGCAAGCTCCTGTGCAACACGTATTTCTCCACGGTGCTGACGCTCGTGCTCGGCTACGTGCTCACGAAGATCGGCTACTCCAACATCTGGCCGCTGTTCGGCTCCGCGAACCAGCTGCTCTCCGCGCTCGTGCTCATCACGCTGTGCGTCTTCCTCAAGGTCACGGGCCGCAGCAACAAGATGCTTTTCCCGCCGCTCGTCATCATGCTCTGCGTCACGTTCACGGCGCTTGTCCAGCGCCTGATGGCCATGGTGAGCGCCATCCAGAATGCCGCTGCCGTCACCATCCCCGCGGGCGAGACGACCTGGGGCGCAGTGTTTATCGCCAACGGCTTGCAGCTCATCATCGCGGTGCTGCTCATCGTGCTCGGCGCGACCATCGTCGTGAACTCGATGAGAAGCTACGTCGCCAGCAAGCACAACAGCGAGGCCAAGGTCTAATTTTGAAAAATGTGCAAAAAAGGAGGCTTCCCGTCGGGAAGCCTCCTTTTTTTGCTTTGTTACCAGCTTGCGACCGTGCCGTCGCATCTCGGTTCGGTGCCCGCGGCGTAAACGCCGTTTTCGCACTTCCAGATGATCTCGCCGCGGCCCATGGCCGTGCGGTCGTCGGCGATCTCGACCTCGTGCCCCATTGCTCGCAGCTGCTCGGCGATCGCCTCGCCCGCCTCGCGCTCGATCTGGAGCTTTTTGCCGCCGATCCACTGGATGCGCGGCGCGTCGAGCGCCTCCTGCGGGTTCATGGCGTAATCGATGGTGCTCGTCAGCACCTCGACCTGCCCCTGCGGCTGCATGAACGCGCCCATCACGCCGAACGGGCCGACGGCCTCGCCGTCCTTGAGCAGAAAGCCTGGGATGATCGTGTGGTAGGACTTCTTTCCGCCCTCCAAATAGTTGTCGCTCTTCGGGTCGAGCGAGAAGTTCGCGCCGCGGTCCTGAAGCGAGATGCCCGTGCCGGGGATGGCGATGCCCGCGCCAAAGCCGCAGTAGTTGCTTTGGATAAGAGAGACCATGTTGCCCTCTGCGTCCGCGGTGCAGAGGTAGATCGTGCCGCCGCAGTGCGGGTCGCCCGCTTTGGGCTCGAGCGCCTTGTCTGTGATGAGTGCGCGGCGGGCGGCAAGATAGTCGGGCGAGAGCAGCTCGCTGACCTTTGTTTTCATATAGCGCGGGTCGGCGACGTAGGTCTTCGTGTCGGCAAAGGCAAGCTTGATGGCCTCCATGACCTTGTGATAGTAATCCGCATCCTCGCGCTGTGCGGGGAAGGAAAGTCCGTTCAGCATACCGAGCGCCATCAGCACCGTGATGCCGTGGCCGTTGGGCGGGATCTCGCAGACGGTGTAGCCGCGGTAGTCCTGTGTGATGGGCTCGACCCATTCGGGGTGGTAGTTCTTGAAGTCGTCCTCGCAGAAGTAGCCGCCCGTGGCGCGCGAATGGGCGACGATCCTTTCCATCAGCTCACCGCGATAGTAGCTCTCGCAGTTCGTCTCGACGAGGGAGCGCATCGTGTCGGCATAGGCGGGGAAACGGAAGACATCGCCCGCGCGGTACGGCGAGCCGTCCGGCTTCATAAAGCTCTTCCACCAGTATTCATAGGGGGCGGGGTCCTGCGCCATGACCCTGGCGATGCGCTTGCTGTCGCGCGCCCAGAGCTTGCCGACATTGACGGGCACGGCATAGCCGTTTTCGGCGTAGGAAATGGCGGGAGCGAAGAGCTCGGAGAGCGGCTTTGTGCCAAAGCGCGCATTGAGCGCCGCCCAGCCCGCGGGCGCGCCCGGGACCATCGTGGGGAGCCAGCCTTCCTCGGGCACCTCGGAAAAGCCTTTTGCGCGAACCTCGTCCGCGCTCAGCGCCATCGGCGCAACGCCGCTGGCGTTCAAGCCGTAGAGCTTTTTCTCCTTCTCGATCCACACGAGCGCGAAACAGTCGGACCCAAGGCCGTTGCCCGTCGGCTCGAGCAGCGGCATCGCGCCGGCCATGGCGACGGCGGCATCGACGGCGTTGCCGCCATTTTTCAGCACGTCGAGGCCGACCTGTGCGCCGAGGGGAACGGACGTGCAGCACACGCCGTTTTTGGCGTAGACCACGTTGCGGCGGGAAGAATATCGGTAAGTTAACGGATCAAAATTCGGCATGATCGTTCTCACTTTCGTCGTTTTTTCCAGTATAGCGGTCCGCGCGAAAAAGCGCAAGAAAAAAGCGCTGTGCGGCGCGGACAGAGCAGCGTGACGGAACCATACGGAAAGCTGGATATTCGCCCTGCAAAAGGGCGATAAATTTACGCTTTCCCGCTTGACATCCTATAAAAATGCATTATAATACAATCAACTTCATCATCAATGCCTCCTTTGGCACCGGCCGGGGAGAAAAGGCATCCATGACTGAGCCGTAGGTATTCCGGGCGACCGGATAAGGCTGGGTCGTGGGTGCTGTTACTTTTTATAGAGAAAAGGAGAACGATATGAACATCAAGCCCTTTGCTGTGGAAGAATGGATGAACGAGTACGAGGTGGGTGCGCTCTACAACATCGCCGAGACCTGCGTCGACTCCGTTTCGCTCGACGAGCTTTTCGAGCTCACGGGCGAGAACAAGGAGGACTTTTTGAAGGACTTCTGTGCCCAGCGCTTGACCTATGGCAATATCTGGGGCAGCGAGGCGCTGCGCGGCGGCATTTCCAAGCTCTACCACACGATCAAAGCCGACGAGGTCGTGCTCACGCACGGCGCGGCGGGCGCGAACCATCATGTGTTCTGCTCGCTCATTTCCGCGGGCGACCGCGTGGTCAGCATCATGCCGACCTATCAGCAGCTCTACTCCATCCCCGAGGCCATCGGCGCGGACGTCGCCATCATGCACTTAAAGCAGGAAAACGACTATCTCCCCGACCTGAATGAGCTCAAGAGCCTCGTCACGCCCGAGACGAAAATGATCTGCATCAACAACCCCAACAACCCCACCGGCGCGCTGATGAGTAAGGAGCTGCTGGGGAGCATCGTGGAGATCGCCCGCAGCGTGGGCGCGTACATCCTCTGTGACGAGGTCTACCGCCACCTGACGCAGGAGGACGAGTGGTGCGAATCCATCGTCGACCTGTACGAAAAGGGCATCTCGGTCAGCAGCATGTCCAAGGTCTTCTCGCTCGCGGGCCTTCGCATGGGCTGGATCGCCACGCACGATGAAGCGGCGCGCAAGGCGTTCCTGTCGCACCGCGACTACAATTTAATTAGCTGCGGCATGTTCGACGATGCGATCGCGTCCATCGCCCTGCGCCACAGCGACGTGATGCTCAAGCGCAATCAGCGCATCGTGCGCGAGAACCTCGCCATCCTCGATGACTGGATCAAGGAAAATCCGCACTTTTTCTACACCAAGCCCAAAGCCGGTACGACCGCGCTCGTTTACTACGATTTCGATATCCCCTCCTACGAGTTTTGCAAGCGCATGTACCACGAGACCGGTGCGTTCGTCACGCCGGGCGACTGCTTCGAGCAGCCCCACAGCATGCGCGTCGGCTACGCCTGCGACGTCAACACGCTCAGAGACGGCCTTGCCGCGGTGACGAAGTTTGCCGCGACGCTGTGAGCGGCGAAAACACGCGATAAATAAAAGAAATCCGTCCGGTCATCGACCGGACGGATTTTTGACTTGTAAGGGGTTCACGCCTTGGCCCTGTTCACGCGCATGAAGTGCAGAATAAGGCCGATGGCCGCGCCGATAAGCGTCGGGCAGATCCAGCCGAGGCCGAGGTCGGCAAACGGTAGGTACTGCTGACCGAACGCCTTGATGGCCGGACCGTGGATGGCGTTGAACACGCTCTCGGGCAGCGCGATGATCAGATCGTAAACGGCAGCGATGAGCGTGAAGCCGATCGTCCAGCAGTACACCGTGCGGTCGTGGCCGAAGAATTTACCGAGCAGCGCCAGCGCAATGAGCGCGATGGAGAGCGGATAGAGGAACATCAGCACCGGCAGCGAATAGCTGATGATGGCGCTGAGGCCGAGGTTCGCAAACAGCAGCGACACGAGGCTGAAAATGATTGCCCAGATGCGGTACTTTGGCCCGTCGGGGAAGAGCGCGCTGAACGTCTCGGCGCAGCTCGTGATGAGACCGACGGCGGTCTTGAGGCACGCGAGCGTCACCGTGGCGGCGAGGATGAAGAGACCGGCGGAGCCGAGGTAGTGCTGTGCGATCTGCGCGAGCGCCGTGCCGCCGTTCTCGCTGGCTTCAAGCACGCCGCGGCTCTGCGTGCCGGCGATCGTGACGGCGATGTAGATGAACGCCATCAGAAGGCTGCTGAAAATGCCCGCGCGGACGGTGCTCCCCGCCACAGCGGTGGGATCGTCCACGCCGAGGTCACGGATGACCTGCACGACGATGATGCCGAAGGCAAGACTCGCCAGCGCGTCCATGGTGTTGTATCCTTCGAGGAAACCAGCGAAAAACGGCTGGGACGCGTAGTCGCCGAGCGGCTCGACATCCGCGATGGCCGCACTCGGAGAGAGGAGCGCGACGACGACCAGAATGGCGAGGAAGACGAGAAAGCAGGGGTTCAGAATTTTGCCGACCCAGGTCAGGATCTTGCCCGGGCGCAGTGCGAAAAAGAGCGCCGCGGCGAAAAACGCTGCCGAGAAGAGCAGCAGGTACAGTGTGTTACTGCCATTTTGCGGAAGCACCTGCTCAAGTCCCACGGTGAATGACGTCGTCGCGCAGCGGGGAATGGCGAAAAACGGCCCAATGGTCAGATACAGCGCGCAGGTGAAGAACATCGCGTAGGGGCGGTTGACCTTGCTGCTCAGGTCAAAAAGACCGTTGGAGCGGCTGATGCCGAGCGCGGCCACGCCGAGCAGCGGCAGGCCCACGCCCGTGATGAGAAGCCCCAGAATGGCCTGCCAAACGTTGGAACCGGCCATCTGGCCGAGGTGCACGGGGAAAATAAGGTTACCTGCGCCGAAAAACAGGCCGAAGAGCATGCTGGCAACATAGGTGTATTCCTTGGCGGTGAGCTTGCGTTTCATGGTAAAAAATTTCCTTTCTTGGCGATGGGGCAAAAATGCCCCGTCCTGAATGATTTGGGTAACAAAAAAACCGGTCTGTTCCCGCGCTCTGACATTGCAAGGGGATACTCCCATGCTTGTGGAACATTCCACAAGTGCTTTGCCAGATCAATGGAGCATACCGGATCCATGCTGCCGATCATTGCAGGCAGCGAATCAAACCGAGCCTTGGAAAATGAGGTCGATCAAACCGCTGCCGACTGCTTCGACGACATAGATTCGGACGAATGCCCCTCTACGCCAACGATCAGTCGCCAGCTTACTCCAAAATTGACATTTTTGGACGTAACCATGGTGTTCAAACGATCGCCTCCTTTGCTGCGGAAATTGGCATCATTATACCATGCCATTACATTTTGTCAAGTATCAATGAGAAAATGATATGTTAAAATCGGAAGCGAAAAATTGGGCCGATGGATGAAGCTTCATTCAAGCCACGCAAAGAAGCATGCGGCGCGATAATGCGCCACCTTGCGGTAAAGGCGCGAAAAAGGCGCGAAAATAGACTGCTTTCGCACCTTTTCGGTAAATAAAAAGATCAGAACACCACGACGAGCAGCATCTTGAACTGCTCCTGACCGTACACCGCGTGCGGATGGCGCGCGGGCATGACGATGCTCTCACCCTCGTGCAGGATGTGCTCGACGCCGTCGATCGTGATCCTGCCCACGCCGTCGAGGCAGGTGACCATCGCGTCGCCGCCGGATTCGTGGGTGCTGATCTCCTCACCCTTGTCAAACGAGAAGAGCGTGACGCTCACGTGCTCGTTCTGCGCCAGCGTGCGGCTGACGACCTGACCGGACTGATAGGAGACCTGATCGCGCAGGGTCAGGACCTCTGCCTTGCTGATATTTTTCATACCGTCCATGATAGTTTTCCTCCTGTTGAAACGCGCGGCGTTTACCGCCGCGCGTGATATGACTTTCTTATCATGCCCTTTTTGCGGAAAAAGGCAACGATTATTTAGCTTTGTGCGCCAGCACGCAGTACCACTCGCTGTTTTCGATGTCAAACGCGCCGAACTGCACGGGGAAGGCCTTGACCTGAATGTCCTGATAGCCGAGCTGCGTGAGCTTGTCGAGCAGTAATTTCTGCGGCACGGGGTGGTAGTGCTCCTCAAAACGCTCTTTTTGGAAGATTTTGTTATCGCGCTCAAAGGTATAGACAAGATTGAAGACAATGGAGCCGTCGGATAAATGGTCCCAGACCTGCATGAGGTTCACGCGGTCGCCGTTTGGCAGAAAGGCGGGATTGTAGCAGTAAAAACGCTTTTTCTGCCCCACGATACGGTCCCAGTTGCGAAGGTCGAAGTAGAGGCAGCCTCCGGGCTCCACGAGCGCGTCCATCTGCTCCAAAACGCCGGTGATCTCGTTGTTTGTCACGTAGGCAAGCGAGTTGCCGGTGCTCATCACGCAGCCGAAGCTGCGGTCAAAATGAGACGTCAGGTCGCGGAAATCGCTCTGCCGCAGGTCGATGGCGATGCCACGCTCGTCCGCCTTTTTGCGGCAGCGCGCGAGCATGCTGTCGCTCAAATCGGAGCCGTACAGCGAGACGCCGAGCTGCCCGAGCGGCAGCGTGAGCGAGCCCGTCCCGATGCTCACATCGAGCGCCGAGCGAATGGGCCTGCCGTCGAAAACGGCCTGCCAGTGGGAGAGGGTCTGTGCATCCTTTTTCGGGGAGTCGAAGAGGTCGTAGATGTCGGTGCGGTCGTAGACGCTGGCCATAGTGAATGTTCCTCCTGACAAAATATTGGATCGCGCCCTGCGCTCAGCGCTTTTTGCGCTGGGACGAGGACGGAATGCCCATTTCCGCGCGGTACTTGGCGACGGCGCGGCGGCTGACCTCGATGCCGAGAGCCGAGAGCGCCAGACGAAGCGCCTCGTCCGAGAGCGGCGCGGCCGGGTCCTCTGCGCGAATGAGGCTTTGCAGCCGCTGCTTGACCGCGTGGGACGAGACTGCCGCGTCGGGGCGGATCGCCGTGGTGAAAAAGCTGCGCACGGGGATGATCCTGCCCTGGAACTGAATGTATTTATTCTGCGCCGCACGGCTCACGGTGGAGGTGCTGACGCCCATTTTTTCGGAAAGCTGCTGCATCGTCACGGGCAGCAGTGCCTCGCCGCCACAGAAAAAGCCGTGCTGCTCGCGCCCGATGAGCGTGAGCATCTGTATGAGCGTGTCGCAGCGGGTGTGGACGCCCTTGATGAGGGCTTGTGCTTCGGAGAGCTTTTCTTTCACGTAGCGCTGGACCTCGGGGTCGTCGCTCGTGTTCATCAGCGCGGCGTATTCGGCGTTGACGGACAGGCGCGGCAGAATGCGCTCGTTGAGCTCGATGACGAGCTGGCCCTGCTGCACGGAAAATTCCGCGTCGGGGGCGACATAGGCGATCTGCTCGCTGCCGGCAAAGCTGCGCGAGGGGATCGGGTTGAGCGCGAGCACCTTGGAAGCGGCGGCCTTGGCTTCACCGACGCTGACGCCGAGCAGGGCGGCAAGCCCAGAAAAGTCGCGCTTGCCGAGCAGTTCGAGCCCATCGCGCGCGATCTTCAGCGCCAGCGGGTCGAGCGAGCGGCCCTGCGCAAGCTGGAGCGTCAGGCATTCCGACAGGTTCCGCGCGCCGACGCCCGGCGGGTCGAGCATCTGCACGGCAAACAGCGCCTGCTCGAGCGAGAAGAGCGGGATGTCGAATTCGCGGGACAGCTCCTCAAGCGGGCAGTCAAGATAGCCGCGCTCGTCGAGACAGTCGATCAAAAAGCGGCACAGGCGCAGAAGCTCGTCGTCGACGAGCTTCATCTGCCCGATCTGCTCGGTCAGGTGGTCACGGAACGTCTTTTCCCGCGTCAGAAAGGCGGTGAAGTCCTGCACATCCTCCATACCGGAGGAGGTGACGCCGCGCCACGAGTCCGTCTCGCGAACCTCGAGCGGTTCACGCTCGGCGGGAGCGGCCTCGCTGGGGAGCTCGGTCTCGTAATAGGTGGGGGACTGTACGTCGAGCAGCGGGTTTGAGAGCGCGACTTCCTGCACGTATTCGGTAAGCTCCGGCGCGGAGAGCTGCAAACAGTCGAGCGACTGGCGCATCGTCTGCGTCAGCACGAGCTTTTGGCTCAGCGTCTGCTTCTGTTCAAGCTGCACGATAGATTCCCTCCCCAAATGATGCTCATTCAGTAAATTAAAGTATAGCAGTTTTCGCCTTTCTTCGCAACACACAGATGCGCGGGAATGGCCCAAAAAAGCAAGGGAACATTCGGCGCGCAAAAAAGCAGGGCGGCCCAAGGCCGACTCCGCATAAGAAAACATGCGGTTTTGCCTGCGCCTTTTTGGCTGAAATACAACCGAAAAAAACTCCCCATACGCCAGTATGGGGAGTTTTTTTAGCTGATTTCATCTCAAAAATTCATTGGCAAAACTGCTTTGCACCGAAAAAGAGCAAATTTTGTGCGGAGCTGAGGCGCGACGGCGCAGGCATGCTGACGCATGGCAAGACGGCGCAACGAAGGAGTCCGTGCAAAATTTGCCTTTTACGGCGCATGTTTTCTTATGCGGAGTCGGCCAAAGCCGCCCTGCTTGGTGCAAAGGGAATGTTGTGTTACGGCAGCGGGATCTCCTTGCTGTCGAAGAGCGTCTTGAGCTCGATCGAGGTGCGCGAGTCGCCGAACTTCTTGATGAGGGAGAGAAGCTGGTCGAGCTGCTGCGTGTCGCGCACGGCGAAGCGGAGCAGCGCGTTGAACTCACCCACCATGTGATAGTGGCTGATGATGGCGCTCTGCGAGGCGCAGAAATCGCAGAATTTGTCATACTTGTCCGGCTCGAGCGCAACAGAGATAAAGCCCGTGATGTTACAGTCGAGCTTCGTGCGGTCGATGTCGATGTGATAGCCGCGGATCACGCCGCTTTCCTCCATCCGGCGAATGCGTTCCGACACGGCGGGCGGCGTCAGCCCCACAAGGTCTCCCATGCGGCGCAGCGTGCAACGGCTGTCGTCCTGGAGGAGGTTGAGGATTTGGTAGTCAGTCCGATCCATCATGTTCTCCCTCTACCGTTCTCTCACACGATCTCGCCGCGCTTGATGACGGTTTTTGCAAGATTGCTGCCAACGCGGTAGCAGATGTAGTCGAGGTCGGGCGCGTCCCAGATGACAAGGTCGCCCAGCTTGCCCTCTTCGACAGAGCCGACCTTGTCGGCAAGGTCGATCGCCGCGGCGCCGTTGAGCGTGACAGCCGTGAGGACCTCCTCCGGCGTCAGCTTGTACTTGAGGCAGCCGAGGTTGATGACAAACTGCATGTTCAGGCACGGGCAGGAGCCAGGGTTGAAGTCCGTCGCCATTGCAACGGGCACGCCAGCTTTGACCATGTCGCGCGCGGGCGCGAACACCGCGCCGAGGTTGAAACTCGTCGCGGGCAGCAGGCATGCGATGACGCCGCCCTTGGCCATGGAGGCAATGCCCTCCGGCGGGCAGACGATTAGGTGCTCAGCCGAGATCGCGCCGATCTCACCGGCGAGCTGGCTGCCGCCGATGGGCTCGATCTCGTCGGCGTGGATCTTGGGACGCAGGCCATACTTGAGACCCGCTTCGAGCACCTGACGGGACTCTTCGACGGTGAAGGTGTCGGCCTCGCAGAAGACGTCGCAGAACTTGGCGATGCCCTGCTCCTTGACCTTGGGCATCATCTCCTCGCACACAAGGCGGACGTACTCTTCGCGGTTGGACTTATATTCCGCGGGGACAAGGTGCGCGCCCATGAAGGTCGCGACGAGGTCCATGCGGTGGTGATCGTTGAGGTCCTTGATGACCTCGAGCGCCTTGAGCTCATGCTCGGTGGCAAGGCCGTAGCCGCTCTTGGCCTCGACCGTGGTGGTGCCGAAGCCCATCATCTCGTCAAGCGCCTTGGAGGCCTTGGCGGCGAGTTCCTGCTCGCTGGCCTGACGGGTGGCGTTCGTCGTGGACTGGATGCCGCCGCCCGCGTTCTGAATGTCGAGATAGCTTGCGCCGTGGAGCTTGAGACCCAGCTCGTTCTGGCGCCAGCCGCCGAAGATGAGGTGGGTGTGGGCGTCGACAAGGCCGGGGGTGACGAGGTGGCCCTCCGCGTCGACGACTTCCGCGCCCTCGACGGCGGGAACCGCGCCGGTACCGACGGAGGCGATGATGCCGTCCTCGATGAGCACCCACGCATCCTTTAAGAATTTGATCTTGCCCTGCTCCTCGCCGCGATGGGCGGATCTGCCCTCAGGCGTCGCCAGCAGGCCGATGTTTTTGACCAGTAACTTTTTCATAGTAAATGTTGTCCTTTCTCACTGTTGGAAAGAGCATTCTGTTCGATGGCTTGTCAAAAAAGCCTCGCAGAGTTTTACCCGCAAGGGGTACGCGGCATCCGCAAGGCGGCAGAGCCGCCAGCGGCTGCCCAGGCCGCCCGCAGGCGGCAAATAAATTGAGATCATCTTTCCGACGACATGTGCGTCGGAAAGATTCTTTGCGCTCCGCAAGTGTGCGAGCAAAGCGAGTGCGCGCAGCGGAGTGCATCCAGCTCAAAAAAGGGGCTTTGTAAAAAGCCCCTTTTTTGAAGTGTTTTCTTAGTGCATGTATTCCTTCACGGCCTTCTCGCAGAGCTCTTCGTCCGCGACGTAAGGCATGGTGATGTGATCCTGACCCTCGTACATCTTGTTGTACTCGGCGACAGTGGTCATGGCGTTCTCGTTGCGCGCCCAGCTGCGGCGGGCAACGCCGACCATGGTATCCCAAGGCATGGACATGCGCAGGATGGTGTCGACACGCTCGGAGCCGTCGAGAACCATACCGAAGCCGCCGTTGATGGCGCGGCCGATGCCCGTACCACCGCCGTTGTGCAGGGCGATGTAGCTCATGCCGCGGGCAGCGTTACCAGCGTAGCACTGGGTCGCCATCTCGGCCATGATGTTGGAGCCGTCCTTGATGTTGGAGGTCTCACGGAAGGGCGCATCGGTACCGCCGGTGTCGTGATGGTCACGGCCAAGGATGACGGGGCCGATCTCACCGTTGCGGACCATCTCGTTGAACTTGAGCGCGAGGTTCATACGGCCCATGGCATCCTGATAGAGGATACGGCACTGGGTGCCGACGACCAGCTTGTTCTTCTCGGCGTCGCGGACCCAGACATAGTTGTCGTAGTCCTGATAGCGGCGGTTGTGGGCCTTGATGTACTCGGCGGCAGCCACGTCGGTCTTGTGCAGATCCTCGGGGTTGCGGCTCAGGCAGCACCAACGGAACGGGCCGTAGCCGAAGTCGAACAGGCAGGGACCAAGGATATCTTCGACGTAGGAGGGGAAGATGAAGCCGTCGAGGTCGTTCTCGCCGTTCTTGCAGATGCTCTTCACACCGGAGTCGTAAACAGCCTTGAGGAAGCTGTTGCCGTAGTCGAAGAAGTAGGTGCCGCGCTCGTGGAACTTGCAGATCATCTCATAGTGATGCTGCAGCGTCTTGTCGACGAGGACACGGAAGCCGTCGGGATCCTTGTCGAGCATTTCGGTGCGCTGCTCGAACGTGAGGCCCTGCGGGCAGTAGCCGCCGTCATAAGGCACGTGGCAGGAGGTCTGGTCGCTCATCAGGTCGACATGGACGTTGTTGTTGTACAGGTACTCGAGCAGGTCGACAATGTTGCCGCAATAGGCGACAGCGCAGGGCTTGCCTTCCTTCTGGTGGTCGAGAGCGATCTTGGTGGCCTCTTCGAGAGAGTCGGTGCGGTGGCTGACCCAGCCCTGGGTGTAACGGGTCTCGATACGGGAATCGTCGACCTCGGCGATGATGGAGGCAGCGCCGGCGATCTCAGCAGCCTTGCCCTGAGCGCCGCTCATGCCGCCAAGACCGGCGGAGACGAACAGACGGCCGGCGAGGTTCTGATCGTTGGGGATGCCGAGCTTCAGACGGCCGGCGTTGAGCAGCGTGTTGAACGTGCCGTGGACGATGCCCTGGGGGCCGATGTACATCCAGCCGCCGGCGGTCATCTGACCGTAGTTGGCAACGCCGAGCGCGGCAGCGCGGTTGAAGTTCTCCTGGTCATCGAAGGTACCGACCATCAGGCCGTTGGAGATGATGACGCGCGGAGCCATCTTGTGGGAGTGGAACAGGCCCAGAGGATGACCGGACATGACGACGAGGGTCTGCTCATCGGTCAGCTGCTCGAGGTACTTCTTGATCAGGCGGTACTGCATCCAGTTCTGGCAGACCTGACCGGTCTCACCGTAGGTGACGAGCTCATAGGGATACAGAGCGATGTCGAAGTCGAGGTTGTTGTCGATCATGACCTGAATGGCCTTGCCCTCGATGCACTTGCCCTTGTACTCGTCGATGGGCTTGCCGTAGAGCTTGCCCTCGGGACGGAAGCGGTAGCCATAGATACGGCCGTGCTCTTCGAGTTCCTGCGCAAACTCCTTGGCCATCTGCTCATGATGGTCGGGGTGGATGTAACGCAGGGCGTTCTTGATGGCGAGCGCCTTATCGGCCTCGCTCAGGTGGGATTCGCGGCGGGGTGCGCGACGGTAGCCCTCTTCGAACTTCGGGTACTCAGGAAGCTCGTAGTCCAGCTTGATCGTCATCGCATCGTCTGCAAGATTGATCATGGTGGGTTCCTCACTTTCATAAAAATATTTCTGTAAAAACCAATAAAAATGAAAACGGAATTCTCACTTTTCTTTACAACTTGCATTATAACAAAGATCTGCTATAATGAAAAGTACTTAATTTATCTGCATACCATACCACAAAAGTATGACATGGAGGACGAGCGATGAAGATCAGACAGCTGGAATACTTCTGTGCGGTGGCGGAGGAGAAAAGCATCTCCGCCGCGGCGCGCGAGCTGCACGTGGCGCAGCCGCCGATCTCGCGCCAGATCGCGCAGCTCGAGGAAGAGCTCGGCGTGCAGCTCTTCCTGCGCGGCAGCAAGGGCATGTCCCTCACCGACGCGGGACAAAGCCTGTATCAGCAGACGCAGCAGATCTTTCAGGACATCCGCCGCGTGGAGGACAGCGTGCGCAGCGTGGGGACGGGCATGAGCGGGCGCATCAAGCTCGGCGTCATCTACTCGGCGATGTCGTACGCGTTACATTATATAAATGAATATCACAGCCGCTATCCCCAGGTGGAGCTCTTCATCCGTGTGGGCTCGCCGCAGGAACTCATTGAATCGCTCAACCGCGGCGAGCTGCATGCGCTGTTCCTGCGCACTGCCGCGCGCGAGCCGAGCGGATTGCAGGAGCGCATTCTGGGCGAGGATAAGCTCGAGCTCATCATGCGCGAGGACCTGGACCCCGCGCCAGAACTGAACGAGGTGCCCATCGAGCGGCTCGAGGGTGTGCCGATGTGCCTTCTGCGCTCGGACGACCTGTGGAGCTACAACGACTTTTTGGTGCAGGAGTGCCAGCGCAGCGGCTTTACGCCGAATGTGACCTGCCACTGCTACGATACGCCCATGGCGATGCAGATGGTGCTCTCGGGCTTTGGCATCAGCTTTCTGCCAAAGTCTATCCTCAGCACGCATCCGGGCGCGCCTTTAAAGGCAAAGCCTGTGCGCGGTCTGCCGATCCGCTCGTATGCCGTTTTGGCATGGAACAGCGCGGTGCTCAGCGCCCCGTGTGTGCAGCACTTCGTCGAGGAGAAGATGACTTAAAAAAATAAAGCCGCCGTTGAAAAAAGAGAAAGAAAACCTGTTTACTCCCCCGTTGGGCCGCGATATAATGGCAACGCTGAACAAAAATGGACGGGCGCAGCGCGCCTGTCTGAGCAAAATGACGATACAAAATAAATTGACGGAGGAAAACAACCATGGCAAAGTTGATCGAATGCATCCCCAATTTCAGCTGCTCCAAGGAAAAGGACGAGGCCACCTATAACGCCCTCGTCGAGACTGCCAAGAGCGTTCCCGGCTGCACCCTGTTTGACGCCCAGACCGACGGCAACCACAACCGCTGCGTCTTCACCCTCATCGGCTCTCCCGAGGCCATCGAGGAGGTCGCCTTCCAGCTGACGAAGGTCGCCACCGAGCGCATCGACATGAACAAGCATCACGGTGAGCACAAGCGCATGGGCGCTACCGACGTTATCCCCTTCGTTCCCCAGATGGACGTGACCGTTGAGGAAGCTGTCGAGATGTCCAAGCGCGTTGCCCAGCGTATCTGGGACGAGCTGAAGGTCCCCTCCTTCCTGTATGAGGACAGCGCCACCCGTCCCGAGCGCCGCAATCTCGCCACCTGCCGCAAGGGCGAGTTCGAGGGCATGCCCGAGAAGCTCCTGCAGCCCGACTGGGCTCCCGACTACGGCGAGCGCAAGATCCACCCCACCGCCGGCATCACCGCCATCGGCGCCCGTATGCCGCTGGTCGCGTTCAACTGCAACCTCGAGACCTCTGATGTTGAGATCGCCAAGAAGATCGCCAAGGTCATCCGCGGCTCTTCGGGCGGCTTCCGCAGCTGCAAGGCCATGGGCTTCATGCTCGAGGACCGCGGCATCGCGCAGGTCTCCATGAACATGGTCAACTATGAGGATACCCCGCTGTATGTCACCTATGAGATGATCAAGGCCCTCGCCGAGCGCTACGGCACCCGCGTCATCGAGAGCGAGATCGTCGGCCTGACCCCGGCCAAGGCCCTGATCGACTGCGCTGAGTTCTACCTCAAGGCCAAGGACTTCGACTGCAAGAAGCAGGTCATGGAGTATCACCTGATCGACATGGAATAAAAAATTCAAAGAAGCGGCGCTGCCGCTCCTTTGAGAGCCCACTCAAGGCGGCTCGCCGCCTTGAGTGGAATTTTCAGCGCGCGGCATTCACCATGTCGCGCGCTGCGAAGTATCGCTGCGGACGCGCATGGAAATCGACGAAGCGCCGCCTGCGGCGGATAAAGCGAGTCGGTTTCGAGGAAGCGGTACGATTGGCGCGCCTGAAGGGCGCGGGAATCGGAATGCCGCGACGGTGACCGTCCTCCGCGATGAATTAAAATCGTTTGCCGCCGGAGGGCGGCAACGGCTGCGACGCTTTTGGCTCGTGCGGGCGTTGGCTGCTCCAAGAGGGGCGGCTGACCGTAAAGGTGCGGCGATGCCCGCGCGGGACGAAAACGGCGCGAAATAATGAAAGGAAATATTCAACATGATGAAGTTAGCTGATATGACCGTTACCGGCTTTGCCGACATCGTTTCCTCCGACGCGCCCGCGCCGGGCGGCGGCTCCTGCGCCGCGCTCTGTTCGCAGGCTACATGAGCTATGTTCCGGGTACGTTCGTCATCAAGGCGCTGACCGCGATGGTCGGCGGTCTTACCCAGGGCCGCAAGAAGTATGCCGAGTATGCCGAGCATGCTGCCGAGGTCGAGAAGAAGGGCAACGAGCTCAAGACCCGCCTGCTCGACGTTATGGACCGCGACACCGAGGCGTTCAACGTCGTCTCCGCCGCGTTCGGTATGCCCAAGGCGACCGACGAGGAGAAGGCTGCCCGCTCCGCCGCCATCCAGGAGGGCCTGAAGGGCTGCACCAAGACCCCGATGGAGATGATGGAGCTCATCGACGAGACCCTGACGCTTGCACAGTCCCTGCTGGGCCGCTTCAACGACACCTCCGCGAGCGACCTGGGCGTTGCGTTCCTGTCCCTCAAGGCCGGTATCCAGGGCGCATGGCTCAACGTGCTCATCAACGTCGGCTCCCTGAAGGATCAGGAGTTCGCCGCTGAGTACCGCGCCAAGGGCGAGGCGCTGCTCGCGCACGCACTGCCCCTTGCCGACGAGTGCTACGCTGAGATCGTCAAGCTCATCGAGGGCTAAACGAAAAGATCCATCAAAAAATGGCTTCGGTGCGCGCACACCGAAGCCATTTGCAGTTTGCAAAGGAGTTGTATTTCCATGACCATCCAGCATTTAACGCCGAGTGACTACATTACGACCAAGTGGTCCGGCGGCCTGACGACCCAGCTCGGCATCGCGCCCGCGGGCGCGGTGTACGCCGATCGCGACTTTTTGTGGAGACTCAGCTCTGCGACCGTTGAGGACGCAGAGTCCGACTTCACGGCCCTGCCCGACTATGAGCGCCTCATTTCGACGCTTGAGGGCACGATCGAGCTCAATCACAACGGCGGCGAGAAGCTGACGCTGAACCCCTACGAGGTCCACCGCTTCGACGGCGGCGACGACACGCACTCCTGGGGCCGCTGCCGCGACTTCAACCTCATGCTCCGCAAGGGCAAGTGCGAGGGCAAGATGCGCGGCGAGCACCTTGCGGCGCTCGAGCACAAGACCGTCCACGGCTGCGAGGGCATGACGCTCATCTACTGCGGCGTGGGTGAGGTTCACGTCATCGTCGGCGACGAGAGCGTCGAGCTCAAGGCTGACGAGGCCGCGCGCCTCGACGGCTACGCGGGCGAGATCAAGCTCTGCTCCAAAACGGGCGCAAAGCTGATGCTTGCCAAGGCGAAAGAGATTTAAAAGAAGACTGAAAAAGGAGAGGCTTTCGCCTCTCCTTTTTCAGTCTTCAAAGTCGTTTGGGTCTTCGTCGGTCTGCTTGCGGAAGCGGTCGAGCGCGACGAGAACGGCGGCCGCCGCGGCGATGACGGCCAAAACGCCGACGAGAATGGATACGCATTTTTTCATAGTGATTCCTCCTGTTGTGATAAAGTGTGGAATGGGTTACGGTTCAGCGGAAATGATGTCATAGACCTGCTGCAAAAACGCGTCCTGATCCTGCACGGTGCAGCGGATGGTCTTGCCGTCGTAAGCGCGGAAAAGCGACAGCTTGCCAAAAAAGTTCCGGCAGGTGACAAGCACGCCCTCGCCGGTGCTGCCGTCAGGGAAATCGGTCGCGTCGAAGCAGAAGCCGACCTCCCAGCGGAAGTCACCGTCCTGCGTGCGGTGGGTCGTGCCGCCCTGCGGCAGAAGATTGGCGAGCGAGCGGCAGAATTTCTGCTGCGCGAAAAGCGCGGTGAGCTGCGCGCAGCGCGTGTCGTTTGATGGGAATTCAAAGCGCGTGTCCTCCACCTGCGGCGCGCGGAAATGATAGCCGAAAACGGACTGACACTGTGTGATGTCCGCTTCGCAGAGCGCTTCAAGCGTCATCGGCCGCGTGTAGATGAACGCCGCGGCGGCGAGAATAACGAGAATGCCGAGGAGAACAATGTGTCGTCTTTTCATAAAAATGACCTCCTGATTGTTACGGAGTGTCAGAAGAGAGCATGTCATAGACCTGCTGCAAAAATTCCTTCTGACGGCTCGTGGTGCAGAGCATGAGGTTATTGCCGGTGGTGGAGAAAAGGTTCAGCTGGCCAAAAGAGCTTTGAAAATAAAGATAATCCTGCCCGTCGTTGAAGGAAAAGTCGGCGTCAAAGATCAAATTATTCTGCGGCATATCGCTCGTCGTCTCCAACGGCAGGAGGTTTCGGAGCGAGCGGCGGAATTTCTGTTGTGAGAGAAGTGAAATCAGCGTTTCCGTGCGCTCCTCGCCGCGCAGCCATTCCGAGCTCTCCACGCTGCGGCCCGGTTCGTCGATGGAGACCGTAAGATAGTCAGTGTATACCAGTTCACTCTGCGTGATGTCTAGCCCGAACATTGCCTCAAGCGTCATTGGCCGCATGTAGATCAAAGCTGCGAGGACGAGAACAGCCAGAATGCCGAGGGGGAGAAGTCGCTTTTTCTTCATGGGGAAACCTCCTCGAAAGTACTTCTACTCTATTAGACGCAGAAAATGCAAAAAAGTGTCACAATTTTGCAGATTTTTTCAATGGAGTATGGAACAGGCTACTACCATCAACATAACATGAAAGGCTGTGCTTTGCAAGTTTGCAGGCGCAGCCTTTCAGAAAATTTAAGAAGTGGGTCATCCCCGTCCGCGGCCGATCAGGCAGCAGAGGAGGAACGCCGTGAGGTCGCAGACAACGACCGTCGCGCCCACGGGGGTGGAGAGCAGATACGACCCCGTGAGCCCGAGGCAGAAGCACATGACCGAGAGCCCCGCGGCAAAGCACACGACAGAGCGGAAGCTCTTGAACACCCGCATCGCGGACAGCGCCGGGAAGATGATGAGGCTCGAGAGCAGCATCGCGCCCATCATGCGCATACCGAGCACGACAGTGAGCGCCGTTAGAACGGACAGGATCGTCTTGTACGTGCCGACGCGCACGCCCGTCGCGCGGGCAAAGGACTCGTCGAACGTGACGGAAAAGAGCTTGTGGTAGAAGAGAATGTAGAGCGCGAGCACGCAGAGCGCGAGCGTGACGCTCAGGATGACGTCCGAGCGCGACATCGCGAGGATGCTGCCGAACATATAGCTGTCGACATCCGTGGTCATGCCGGTCGTGAGCGAGGTGACGATGACGCCGATGGCGAGCGCCGAGGCTGAGAACACCGCGATCATCGCGTCCGCGCTGACGCGGCTCTTTTCCGCGACGTGCATCAGGATGAACGCCGCGATGACCACAACGGGGATGGAAAACCACAGCGGCGCGAAGCCGCATGCCACCGCGACCGACAGCGCGCCGAACGACACGTGGCTCAGCCCGTCGCCGATCATGGAGTAGCGCTTCAAAACGAGCGGCACGCCGAGCAGCGACGCGCACAGCGAGACCAAAATGCCGACAACAAACGCGCGCACGATGAAAGGATAGGCGAACATCGAAAGAAGCAGCTTCATGCTCTGTCACCTCCAAACCGTTTGCCGGCGGGCGACGATAAAAACTCGCCCACCGTGCCGTAAAAGCAGCCCGCGCGGTCGACGCAGAGGATGTGCTTGGCCTCGCGCAGGGCGTTTTCAATGTCGTGCGTGACCATGATGATGGCCATGCCCTCGCGCTCGTTCAAATAGCGCAGCGTTTTGTAAAGGTCCTGCATGCTCGCGGGGTCAAGGCCCGTGACAGGCTCGTCGAGGATGAGCAAGTCATTTGCCGCGCACAGGGCGCGCGCAAGCAGCACGCGCTGCTGCTGCCCGCCCGAGAGCTCGCGGTAACACTTGTCCTTGAGTTCCAGCACGCCGAGCTTGCCGAGGTTCATCAGCGCCGCCGACTTCTCCTCCGCCGTGTAGAAAAAGCGCGCGCGGCGGTTCGAAAAGCCCGAGAGCACGACCTCCGTGACCGTTGCGGGAAAGTCGCGCTGCGTGGGCGTCTGCTGGGGCAGATACCCGAGCCGCCCCTCGCGCTGGGCAGGGCAGTCGATCTTGCCCGCGAGGGGCGAGAGAAGGCCGAGGAGCGAGCGCAGCAGCGTCGATTTGCCGCTGCCGTTTTCGCCGACGATGCAGAGGTAGTCCCCCGCGCGGACGGTGAGGGTCAGGTGCTCCAGGAGCGGTTTGTGCTCGTAGCCGAGCGTGACGTCCTCGCATGCGAGGACGATGGGCGATTCATTCATTCGTTGAGCCCCTTTCTGAGTGCTTCGTAGTTGCGCTCCATGAGCGTGAGGTAGGTCTCGCCCGCGTCAAAATCCGCGCGCGAGACGGTCTGCATCGAATACAGGGTGTCAACCGCTGCGCCGGTGCACTCACTCACCACAGCGGCGACCTTTTTCGTGCCGAAGTCGATGGTGTAGACCACGGGGATATCCTCATCCTCCACCTTGTCGATGAGGTACTTGATCGTCGCGAGCGACGGCTCGGTGTCGCCCGAGCAGCCGTGGAACGCTGCGCGGTAATCCAGGCCGAATTCGCGGCAGAAGTAGAGCATCGGGAAGCGGTCGGCGAAGACGAGGAGCTTGTGCGGCGCGCTTTCGCAGAGAGAGGCAAAGCGTGCGTCCAGCGCTTCGATCTGCGCGCAATAATCGTCGCAGTTCGCGCGGTAGAAATCTTCGTTTGCGGGATCGGCCTTGCAGATCGCGTCGCAGACGGCGCGGCAGAGGACGACGGCGTTTTTCGGCGACGTCCAGATGTGCTCGTCGTATTCGACCTCGTCGCTGTCGTGCTCATCTTCTTCATGATCGTGGTCATGGTCATCATGGTCATCGTGGCTGCCATGCTCGTGGTCGTGGTCATGGCCGTCCGCGCCCTGCATGCCCTCGACATATTCCTCGTCGAGCGCGTCGACGTAGTCCATCATGCGGGCGATGACGGCGATATTTTCGCCCGCGGCGCCCAGCATGCTGTCGACCCAGTATTCCCCCTCGCCGCCGTTGTAGAGGAAAACATCGGATTCGGAGATCGTGACGGCGTCGAGCGGCGTGGGCTCGAAGCTGTGCGCCTCGCGCCCCGGTGAGAGCAGAAGCGTGACGTCCGCGCGGTCGCCGACGATGGCGCGGGCGAAGTCATAATAGGGGAAAAGCGTCGCGACGATCTGGATTTTGCCGTCGTCCGCCTTTTCCACAGGCACGGTGCAGGCGGTGAGGGAAAATGCCAGCGCGAGCGCCAAAAAAAAGGAAGCAATGCGTTTCATGCGCCCTCCTGACACTCGCGGCACAGGCCGTAGAACATCGTCTTGCGGGGATTGATGGAAAAGCCGTGCTCATGCTCCAAATGCTCGTAGAGCGGCGCGAGCTGGTGGCAGTCGAGGTGCACGATGCGCCCGCAGCGCTCGCACTTAAAGAGGCAGCAGTCTGATGCGCAGCCGTGGGTGCAGAACTGATAGTACGCGCCCTCGTCCGTCGTGACCTTGTGGACGCTGCCCTGCCGCTCGAGCTTTTCAAGCTGCCGGTACACCGTCGCGATGCCGATGTGCTCGCCCTGCTCGCGCAGCGCGTCGACGATCGCCGCCGCGCTGACCGGCGAGTCCGCGCGCTCAGAAAGGCAGTCGAGCACTGCCTTTTGCTGTTTGGTCGTATAGGTCGCCATAGTGGCCTCCTGAATTTGAAAATGAAAATCAATTTCAAATTATAGCCGAAAATTTTTGCCTGTCAAGTATTTTGTGCAGGCAAATCTTGCCATTTTCCGGTAAAAATGGTAAATTTAAGGCGAAAGCATTGGAAGTGAGAGACTGCGTACAAGAAGAACATCCTGTGGAAAAAGAAAGGAGATTTCGCATGAACTGCCCCTACTGTGCAAAAGAGATGGAGTCCGGCTACCTGCGCGGCGGCAGCGGCTACGAGCTTCTGTGGACGGAAGAGCCGTTCAAGATGACCTCTCTCCCGACCGGAAACGATTTCTTCGTCTGCAAAGCATCCGACGTCTACCGCCCCATCGCCCACCTCTGCCGCGCCTGCGGCAAGATCGTTCTGGACATCAAAAAATAAGAAAGCGCTGCGGATCTCTTGACCAGCGGCGCTTTCCGCAAAAATCTATCACACAGCATTCGCCGCACCGCGGCGAACAGGCCCGCGCACCCCGCCGCATTTGCCGCCTACGGCGGCAAACAGGCTCCGGCACTTCGCGCCGCATTTTCTGCCCCACAGGCAGAAAACAGACCCTCCGCACTACAATTGACGCAAAGACTTACATCATAGTTAAGCCTCGCAGAGTTTCGCGCCGCGCACGGCGCGAAAAAA
>OGOY01001715.1_pt1 | contig 22251 bp, 18 predicted proteins | sample 1552811 | NCBI WGS metagenome assembly OGOY01 (sample SAMEA2580132, study PRJEB22360) | human gut metagenome | biome: human gut; feature: human-associated habitat; material: faeces | place: Denmark | collected 2008/2010 | reverse complement strand
CAACAAAATTTGCCGAAAAGACGTAGATAGACGCCTATGAACACGAGCTCTTATTTCCGCAGATCCCCGGCGTGGATTTTTCCATCCCGAAACATTTGCATCATCTCATTGGTCAGGCTGGCGTCATCCGGTTGAAGCTCGATCTCCTCCCGCTTGACCCACGCCGCATATTTCAGTTCCGAAGCATCCATGCGAATCTCACCGCTGCCGTCTGCCTCGCAGTAGAATCCGGCGAGGATGTCGCTGGCAATGCCCCACGGCTGCGACCGGTAATAGCGGATGTTCCTGACCTGCACGCCGGTTTCCTCCAGCACCTCCCGTGCCACAGTTTCCTCCAGCGTCTCCCCGATCTCTGTGAATCCGGCGACCAGTGCGTTATAAGAGATACCCGTGCGGTACTTGGTCAGCAGCAGCGAATCCCCACGAATCACGCCCACGATCACCGCCGGCATGATCTTCGGGTACACGTGGTTGTTGCAGGCATCGCACACCATGGCACGTGCCGCCAGCGAGTGGTGCATGGGCTTGCCGCATCTGCCGCAGAACCGGTTGTCCCGATACCAGTCTGCCAGATGCTTTCCCGTCATCACGCCGTAGCGCTGAAACTTGGGAAGCGACGCATCTCCACGGATCTCCCGTATCTCCCGATAGGTCAGCCCCGCCTGCTCCGGCAGCTCCTCCTGCGCCAGAAAATAGCGGCAGTTGTCAATGCGGAACAAATAACGCAGCGGACAGTCCGGAAGCTGTGCCACCGTGGGGAGAGCGCCCTTTCCGGTCAGAACCTGCTTGCCGCAAAAGGAGAGGACAATGCTGTCCGCATCCGGCTGTGCGTCTGCCTCATAGGCATTGTAAAACTGATGGGGAAAAATATCTTGTATCATTGTAAAACCTTCTTTTCCATTATTTTTCTATACGTCTGTCTGTATATTCACAGAAACTGTTCCAGCAGCTGTTCCATTGCCGCAAACGCCTCCTGCGCCGGCGGAATTCCGCCATAGCGCAGAGCACTATAGGCATCTGTCACGCACGTCCACCGGGACAGCAGCGCCGCCTGCTCCGGAAACGCCTGCAAATGCGCCAGCACCTCCGCCGGACTGTCCGAGGGCTTTGCCGTCTCCGCCGGCAGCTTCGCCAGAAGCAGTCCGTACCCCAGCCGGTACTTCTCCCCGTCCGGTGCCATGCGGCTGTATCTGCGGTAGGCGTGCCGCCACTGCCGTCTGGAATTTCCCGGCGCCGGACGGGAGAACGCAGCCTCTCCCACCTGTAAATTTTCCACATAATCACAGTATGCGCCGTCGTCGGATTCCTCCACGGGATGGGCGTTCCAGTGCGCCAGAAACCAGCTGCGCAGATGATACCAAAAGCGCCGGACTGACTGCCAGACCTCCCGCCGTTTCCAGACCAGCACCGCAACAATCGCCGCCCAGCACAGAATCCAGAAGAACGTGGAGAGCCACGTGCTCCACCAGGGCGCCGACTGCTGCGCCAGTTCGCCCGCTTCCTCCGCAACTTCCGAGGACTCCTCCGAAGTGCCGTCGCCGGAAAAGCAGTTGAGAAACCACCGTAATGCCGCCCAGAGCACTGTCAAAATTTTCGTAAAGAGCCAGCGCACGCCGTGGGCAGCCGGTTTGCTGCACAGGAGCAGGAGTCCCCCGATGCCAAGCAAAGTACCCATGAGCAGCCGGTTTCGGCGCTGCACCTCCCGTGGCAGCTCCCACTCCTCTCCATCTCTGCCGTGCAGAACACGCCGGAGCGCCTCCTGATTGTGTGCTGCCGCAAAGACCGCACTCTGTCCCGCCAGAAGCAGCACATACGGCAAACCGGAGGCATCGGGACAGTGCAGGCGGAGCAGCAGTCCGGCAGCCACCTCCCACGTGCAAACGCCGGCAAAGACATAGGGATGCGCCAGCGTTTCCGGCGGGAGAAAGAGCAGACGAGTGCCGCCAAAGAATGCGCCGGCAGCAGCAGCGCCCAGCAGGATCCGAAAGAAAACCGTATCCAGCGGCGCCAGAAATGCAGCGCCAACACCCGCCAGTGCAGAAAGCGTCCACAGCGCACTGTTCACCCATCTGGGATGGCGGTAGTAGGTGCGGCGCACCAGCAGAATCCCGCCCAGTCCCAGCCAGAGCAGCAGTGCCAGAAGTCCCGCCATGCCCCACGCAGACAGACCGACAGGTTTGCCGTCCCACACGCAGAGCAGCGCCGTCAGAGGATAGGCGCACGCCGTCAGCGATGCGATCAATGCCAGATGCAGGGCTGTTCGTCCGTTCATGCGTTCGTTCCTCCCTCCGAAAATTCCGGCACCAGACAGTCCGCACAGTGCGCCAGATCTCTGGCGTTCCCCGTGACTGCCACAGCGCCGTGCGTCCGCTGTTTCCATGCGGCAACAGACGCATCGCTATACGGCGTGACCAGAAGCAGCTGCTCCCCCCAGCCGGACGGTGCGCCCTGTGCCAGCAGCTTCGGCATGGACAGCAGCGATTCCAGCCGGAGCTGTGCCAGAAGCGCCATGCTCTGCCGGTACATGGATGCGCCGGTGCCGTACTGGGTGCGGATTCCGCTGCCGTTTTCCCACGATTCGCCGATACAGAGCCGGACAGACCGCCCCTGCTGCAGCGCCTCCCAAAGACACTGGGCGCACACACGGATGGTGTGCTCCTGCAATGGCGCATCCTGTGTCATTCTGCCGGCATCCGCCGGATGGGTTTCCAGACACAGCAGAATGGTCATGGTTTTCTGTGCCGTCGGCTCCTGCTTGCGCACCAAAAGCGTTCCGGCGTGTGCCGACGCCTTCCAATGTATCTGGTTCCATGCATCCCCCGCCGCATAGGGACGGATGCCCGCCGTCAGAAACGGATCGGAGAAAATGCTCTGCGCCACGGGACGCTCTCCCATTCCCGTGCGGAAGCACTTGGGCAGCAGCAGTCCGGCGCTGCAAAACCGCCTGGGAAACACCGTCAGCGTTCCGCCCAGTTCCTCCGCCGGAAGGGAGAGCCGCACCGCTCCCAGCAAGTCCGCCGTCACCAGCACCACATGCTCCACCGCATATACGCCACGCTTTTCACAGGTCACCTGCCAGACACGGCTGACCCTGGCATGGCCACGCACCGAGAAAAATCCCGTGACAAATCGGGTGGAACCGCTTACCGTGCTGTGGGACTCCGGAAAGTCCAGCCACGGCGACAGGGTCAGCTCCGCCTTCATCCACGGAATGGGCAGCGCCTTGTCGTTGGTCACGGTTTCGGTAAAGGAAACCGTTTCGCCCTCTGTGGCGTGGGCATCGGAGAACTGGCAGCGGTAGGACAGCCCACGAAGTCCATATTTCTGATACAGTCCGATCTCGGCAAAGAGCACCAGCAGGATCAGACCGATTCCCACTAACAGTTCCATGCAGGTTCCTTTGGCACCGGCACCTGTTCCAGCAGCTCCTGCACCACCTGACGGCATACGGCGCTTTGCTCCGTCCAGACGTTCCCCTGCACCTGCATCCGGTGCGCCATGCTGTCCGCTGCCAGATGCTTGATGTCGTCGGGGATGACATAGCTGCGCCCCTGCATGGCTGCAAACGCCTTGGAAACCCGCAGCAAGTCCAGCATGCCACGGGTGCTCAGTCCCAGCTGCACCTGCGGATGCTGACGGGATGCCTGCGTCAGATCCGCCAGATATTCCTGCACCGCACGGGAAACCGCCACCTGTTCCAGTTCCCTGCGTGCTGCCACGATCTGCTGCGCCGAGATCACCGGCACAGGCACTGGCATGGTCATGGGACGGGACAGCAGCGCCAGCTCCTGCTCCCGCTCCGGATAACCGAGGGAGAGACACAGCAGAAAGCGATCCAGCTGCGCCTCCGGCAGCGGAAACGTCCCTTCCATCTCCACCGGGTTCTGGGTGGCAATGACAAAGAACAGCGCATCCAGAGGGTGCGTGGTGCCGTCCACGGTAACCTGATGCTCCTCCATGCACTCCAGCAGTGCGGACTGGGTGCGTGGTGTGGCACGGTTGATCTCGTCCGCCAGCAAAATCTGGGTGAACACAGCACCCTCCCGAAAGACAAAGCGCTTCTCCGCCGGATCAAAAATGCTGACTCCCACCAGATCGGACGGCATCAGATCCGGCGTAAACTGGATGCGCCGGAATGTCGCCTCCATGGACTGCGCCAGTGTCCGTGCCAGCGTAGTCTTTCCCGTTCCGGGAATGTCGTTAAGGAGCACATGCCCGCCGCAGAGCAGCGCTGCAAGCAGCTTGTCCACCACATCCTCCTTGCCCAGAATCACCTGCGAAATGCTGTTTCGCAGCGCCTGTGTTACTTCCTGTATTTTTGACATTGTGTGATATTCCTTTCTCACAGTATTCGTTTGTTTCCATATGATATCATACCACATCTGCCCCGTCCTGTCCAGACGCAAAACAGGCGGACAGAAAATTTTCCGTCCGCCTGCGTTAAAAATTCATTTCCTGATTACATTACGCTTCCGCAGCCTCGGCATCTGCAAACTGACTCTGGTACAGCTTTGCATAGAAGCCCTGCTGTGCCATCAGCGTTTCGTGCGTGCCCTGCTCCATGATATCGCCGTGATTCATCACCAGAATCCAGTCCGCACTCTTAATGGTAGAAAGCCGGTGAGCGATGATAAAGCTGCTCTTTCCAGCCATCAGCTTTTCGAATGCCTTCTGAATACGCTGTTCTGTGCGCAGGTCGATGCTGCTGGTCGCTTCATCCAGAATCAGGAACGGCGGGTCTGTCAGCATGATACGGGCGATACAGAGCAGCTGCTTCTGTCCCTGTGAGAGTCCGCTGCCGTCCTCGGTAAGCACGGTATCGTACCCCTTGGGCAAACGGCGGATAAAGCCGTCGGCATAGGCAGCCTTGGCAGCCGCTTCGATCTCCTCCCGTGTGGCATCAGGTCGGCTATAGGCGATGTTCTCCGCAACCGTACCGGTGAAGAGCCACGTTTCCTGTAGCACCATGCCGTAGCAGGCACGCAGACTGTCCCGTGTCACCTTACTGATGTTCTGCCCTGTGACGGAGATCGTGCCGCCGTCCACATCGTAGAACCGCAGCAGCAGATTGATAAGCGTCGTCTTTCCGCAGCCGGTGGGGCCGACAATGGCAATCTTCTGCCCGTTGCGCACCTTGAGGTTGAAGTCCGTAATCAGCGGACGGGAGGGCACATAGGAGAACTTCACGTGAGACAGTTCCATGGTGCCGTCGCAGTTTTGCAGCGTCGGCAGATGGCTGTCGTCCGATTCCACCGGTTCGTCGATGGCATCGAATACACGCTTGGCAGATGCCACGGCATTTTGCAGTTCCGCCACAACGCCGCTGATCTCATTGAACGGTTTGGTATACTGATTGGCAAAGGTGAGGAAGCTTGCCAGCTGACCGACGGTGATGGTGCCGATGAGAGGCACATTTCCCGTTGCCGCCAGTGCGCCGCAGATGCCGACTGCCGCATAGATCAGGGCGTTGACGAATCGGGTGCTGGGGTTGGCGAGCGAACCAAAGAACGTTGCCCTGGCACCGGTGCGCTGCAATTCCAGATTGTATTCGTTGAAGCGCTTCTCCGCCCGTTCCTCATAGTTGAACGCTTTCACAACCTTCTGCGAACCGATCATCTCCTCGGTGAGTCCGCCCAGCGCACCACGTGCCTCAGAGGATTTCAGGTAAGAGGAACGGGACATCTGCGTCAGCTTCGCAGCCACCAGCAGCGAGAGCGGTGTCAGAATCACCACCAGAATGGTGATGGGGATGTTGATGGTCAGCATGAACACCAGCGTTCCCAGAATGGTGAAGATTCCCGTGATAAACTGGGTGAACGCCTGTAAAAAGCCGTCCGAGATGATCTCCATGTCGGACACGGCACGGCCAATCAGGTCGCCCCGTGTCTGCCGATCCAGATAACTTAGGGGGACGTGCTGCAAATGGGTGAAGAGATCGCAGCGCAGCTCCCGAATGGTATTGGCGGCAAGGCGATTGGTGCAAAGCGCCATTAGCCACTGGAACAGGGCGCTGACGGCAATGGTTGCCGCCAGAACGATGGCAACCTTTCCGAGGGCGGGGAAATCTACCTTGTGCGTCCTCGCCACGCAGTCCACTGCCTTACCGATGAGCACCGGCACAAACAGGGAGAGCCCCGTTCCGATGAGGGCAAAGAACAGCATTCCCACCACTTCTTTCCGGCAGGACTTTGCATAGGATAAAATACGCCGAATGACAGAAAACATATGCCTCTTCCCTCCTTACTGCATCTGGGTGCGGTAGATATCCGCATACACCGGACAGTGTTCCAACAGCTGGTCATGAGTGCCATAGCCCACGCAGAAGCCGTCGTCCATGACCAGAATGTGATCTGCATGCTGAATGGAAGTGGCACGCTGAGACACAATGATCTTGGTGACGTTCTGCATCTTCGTCTGAAGCGCACGGCGCAGCGCCAGATCTGTGGCATAGTCCAGTGCGCTCATGCTGTCGTCCAGAATCAGCACAGAAGGCTTGCCAGTGATGGCACGGGCAATGGTCAGGCGCTGTTTTTGTCCGCCGGACAGGCTTCTGCCGCCCTGCGCCACCGGTGTCTGCAAGCCGTTTTCCGTCTGGCTGACGAACTCCCACGCCTGTGCAATCTGACACGCCTCGATCATCTGGTTCTCATCTGCGTCAGCGTTACCCCAGCGAAGGTTGTCCGCAATGGTGCCGCTGACCAGCGAGGCTTTCTGCGGTACGACGCCAATCAGGTCACGGAGAGAGTCCAGCGTGTACTTTCGCACGTCCTCGCCGTACAGCTGCACGCTGCCCTCGGTGACGTCATAGAAGCGGGGAATCAGATTAATGATGGTACTCTTGCCGCTGCCGGTACCGCCGATGATGCCCAGCGTTTCACCGGCATTCAGAGAAAAGCTGATGTCGTGCAGTGCCGGTTCGCCGCCGTCCGGATAGGCAAAGGTGACGTGGTCGAAAGTCAGCACCGGAACCTGTTCCTTTTCGGTTGCGGTCAGGCTGCCGCTTCGGATATCCGGCTCCTCCGCCAGAACGTCCGAGATACGCTTGGCAGATGCCGCCGCCTTATTAAAAGAAACGAGCAATTCCGCCATTCGCACCATGGAGAGTGCGATCTGCGTCATATAGTTGACGAAGGCGGTCAGTTCGCCCTGCGTCAGGTGTCCTGTATCCACACGAATGCCGCCAAACCAGAGCACAGCGACGATTCCCATGTTCATGATAAAGAACGAGGCTGGGTTGAGAATAGAGCCCACCCGTCCCACGATGATGGAGCGGCGGGCAAAGACATCGCAGTCCTCCCGATAGGAGCCGATCTCCTCCTGCTGTCTGGAAAACGCACGAATGACACGCACGCCGTCCAGATTCTCCCGTGTGTGGCGGGCGATGTTGTCCAGCTTGCTCTGGTTCTTTCCGTACTGGGGAATCGTCCAGCTTGTCACGGAATAGAGCAGAATCCCGATCACCGGAATGGCGATGAGGAAAATGACGGACAGCTTCAGATCAATGCGCATTGCCATGATTGCCGCACCGATGATCAGGAACGGGCAGCGTGTGGCAAGGCGGATCAGCATGTTCAGACCGGACTGCACCGTGTTGGTGTCGCTGGTGATTCGGGTAATCAAAGACGCCGTTCCAAGCCGGTCAATCTCGCTGTGGGAGAGCGTGTTCACGTGGTGATACAGCTCCCGCCGCAGCGCCGTGCCGAATCCGTAGGCGCACTTTGCGGCAAAGTACTGGCAGATCACCGCAAAGCACAAGCCGCACGCCGCCAGAATCAGCATCACGCCGCCCATCTTCCAGATGTAGCCCGCATCCCGATTGGCAATACCAACGTCAATGATTTTGGCAGTGACCAGCGGAACGATCAGTTCGAAGATGGCTTCCAGCAGCTTGAACACCGGCCCCAGAATGCACTCCTTCCAGTATCCCTTCATATAGGGGATCAACCGTTTCATACAAACACTCCTTTTGGGACAGCACTGCATAAAAATTGCGGACAACGTCTGGTGCTGTCTTTTGTCTTGTCTTTTTATTATATCTCACTTTCCGGAAATTTGCAAGGGATGCGTATAAATATTTACCGGCGGAGCAGAATAAGGGCGGAGGTGGTTTGTATGAAAAACCAAGCAAAACACAGCGCCGCACGATTCCGCGGATTCTACACGGCGCTTGGCATCAGCCTTGCCATGATCGGCGCAGCCTGTTTCTTTGCGTACCGGCAGACCAGCAGCACGCTGGAGGAAAATCTGAATTCCCTCACGGAAATTGCAGAACTGCCCACGGCTGCCGTCACGGATCAGATTCAGGCGCCGGTCATCGGCGTCAAAACCGACGTCGCCAAGGAAACACAGACCGTCACGTCCGCAGCAGCACAGACGCAGGCAGAAACGCAAGCGGAAACCGAGGCGCTCACCGATGCCCCTGAAACACAGCCGGAGGCAGAAGCGCCGGCGCATCACCTGACTGCACCCCTGACGGAATACACGGTGCTGGCACCGTTCAGCGCCGGCGAGCTGGTAAAATCGGAGACCACCGGTACATGGCAGACGCACAACGGTGTGGATCTTGCCTGTGAAGCCGGTTCGGATGTATACGCCATCGACATCGGCACGGTGTCCAGTGTCTGCAACGATGCGCTGTGGGGCTACACCGTCACCATCGACCACGACAACGGCGTAACCAGCCGGTACTGCGGGTTGGACGGTTCTCTGGAAGTGCGGGAGGGCGATGCCGTCCAGAGCGGACAGAAGCTGGGAACAGCGGGAAATACCGCCGATATTGAGAGCTCGCAGGACTCCCATCTGCATCTGGAGATCCGCAGGAGCGGAGAATATCTTGACCCCATGGCATATTTGCAATAGCCAAACAAAAACTGGTACAGCGCTCGAACTGTACCAGTTTTCCGTTTTCATTTTGTCTGACGCACGTCATTTGAATTTTCCGGCAGATACCAGTAGGAGTGGAAGCCATAAAGGTACGTTCTTGCCCCCTTGGGCATCTGTATCAAAGCATTGATGACATTGTAATAGTCCCCGATGCCCATAGGGATGGAAGTTGCTCCCAGTACCCCCAGAAATCCCAGCTGCGGAAAAATCAGATACAGCAGAAACGGCACAAACCCGAACACCAGATTCGGCATCAGGCTCATCACAACGAAACGGCTCTTGCTCATATCTTCCGGCGCAACCACGAACAGCAGCCCGTTTTTCAGAACCTGTCTTCACAAGAAATATATGTGGATTTTCGAGCATAATTTTGTTGCAGACAAGGCAAAAATACGCAGGCGGGCTGTCGCCCGGCAAGTATTTTTCACGCAGGATGCAGCAAAATTTGCCGAAAAGACACGTGTATACGCTTGTGAAGACAGGTTCTCAGATTGGTGTAGATATACGCCTCTTTCCGGCAGCAAATGGCGTGAATAAACTCATGGGGAATCAGACAGGCAAGTGCGACCAGAATTCCTGCCCAATATACGTAAAAATGCTCCACGATCACATCAAAACCGCCACGTAGCAGTACGATGGCATATGTTACTGCCAAAAGCGGAACGGAAAGCAAATTCAAAATCAGCCCCAACTTTTTTATGTTGTCAATTTCTTTGAACTTCACCGCATTGGGCTTGTGCTCTCCGTGCGGCAGGTGTTCCACATTGCCGTCAAAATTTCCCTTCCATTTGATTCGCATTCCCGTTCTCCTCAGTCATACTTCCGGAACTGTTCCGGTACAGAGGTGTCGAACATTTCCTTGATCTTCGCCATGTTCCAGATCTGGTAGTCCGGACCGGTGCTGGACACGCAGTACGGCAGACCATGCTGGGCAGCCAGCTCGTCGTTATACATGCTGTAGGGGTACAGGCGCAGGTTGGACAGGTTCGAGCCCTCATAGTGGGTGATGATGGGCGAGACCTGCACGTCCTCCACCGTCACCATGCCGTCCGGCTGCACCACCAGCTGAAAGTCTGCCAGCTCGCTGATCAGGTTGAAGTTGTCGGTCTGGGCGGAGATAAAGTTCCCCAGCGAATAAAAGACAAAGCCCTGCGTGCCGTCGTCACGGGTCAGATACTCCATAGTCTGCGCCACGTGAGGATGTGTGCCGATGATGACATCCGCACCCCAGTTGATGATCTTCTGTGCCGTCGCCTTCACGCCGTCCCGCACAGTATAGGTGTCCTCATCGCCCCAGTGGCAGGTGACAACGACCACATCAGCGATCTGCTTCGCCTCCTCGATCTGCTTCTGGATCAGATCGTCCTGCGTGGTGAACGCCACCTCCAGCTCGCAGTTGGCGGGAATGGAATAGCCGTTGAGGTTCTCCGCATAGCCCAGAAACGCCACTGTTTTCCCGTTGACCTCCTTGGTGCGGATGTGCTGCATGTCCACATAGTCCCGATACGCCCCGTATGTCAGGATGTCCGGATGCTTGGCGCACTGGGCATCCCAGTAGTCCAGACAGGAGGTCAGACCGCCCACACCCTTGTCCAGCAGGTGGTTGTTGCACAGGGTGATGATGTTGAATCCCATGTCGATGACCTCATCGCCCAGCGGCATGGGCGCATTGAAGTTGAAATCTCTGCCGGTGATCTCATAGTCCCCGTTGCAGATCAGCACCTCCTGATTGATGATGTTCAGGTCGCCGTCAATCAGCCCCTTCACATTGTCATAGCAATAGTCGAAGTTGTATTCCTCTCCGTTTTCGGCGTGTGCCTTGGCGCTGTTATAGACGCACTCCTGCACCAGATTGTCTCCCACTGCCACCACATGAATGGAAGTTGCACCGTCCGCAGCAGTGTCGCCGGTGTTCTCGCCGGATGTGAGTTCGCCTCCCGCCGTAGCAGCAGCCGGCGCATCTGCCGGAACTGCCTCGCTCTCGCCGATTGCCTTGGTACCGCCGCATCCCGTCAGTGCGCCAAGGAGCAGCACCGTTGCACTCAACAGTCCGGCAGACTGTCTGATGGTTTTTTTCCGCATAAGCCTTCTCCCTTTTTCTAAAAAAATTTTCTTTTTCGTCATATCCTGACAGATATCGTTTCTAGTATAGCATATCCCAAAAGAAATTGCAATTGTTTCCGCATTTTTTTCGCAGAATCCACACACCGGAAAACAAAAAAGCATTCCTGTGCATCTTTTTTCAGCCGGCGGGAATGCTATCCTGTGAGAACAGGTCATCCAGCCAAGAAAGGAACTGCCATGAAAGAAAACCATCTGGAACAGCTGCTCCGCCAGCCCATCCGCCCCCGATTTCCGGAAAATCTCACACAAATCCGCACCATTGCCGATGGCTCTTCTGACCTGCTGGTCAACGAGTTTTTCCTCAGCGGACTCCCCGCTGCCCTCCTCTGCTGCGAGGGAATGCTCTCCACCGCCATGATTACGGAGCTGATTCTCAACCCCATCACACAAATCCAGCTGGAACAGCCCACCGCCGCCAAGCTCTTCGCCTACATCCGGAACCGGCGGCTCTTCTCCATCGACCGTGCCGAGGCAGCGACCTACGCCGATCTCTTTCGCTTCCTCAACTCCGGCTTCGCCGTCCTGATTCTGGAGGGCGCAGACAAGGCGCTGGTATTCGGCGTACAGGGCTACGACAAGCGCAGCGTCAGCGAGCCCACCGGCGAGAACAACATCATGGGCGCAAAGGACGGCTTCATTGAAGTGGTGCGGGTCAACATGTCCCTCCTGCGCCGGCGCATGAAATCGCCGCAGCTCAAGCTGGAGCTGTTCGTCAAGGGCAGCAAGAGCCAGACCGACCTGTGTCTTTGCTATATGGCAGACCGTGTTCCCAAAAAGCTGATCCAGCGCATCAAAGCCCGTCTGGACACCATGGAGCTGGAATCCATTCTCTCCTCCGGCTATGTCCAGCCCTTTCTGGAAAACCGGCGGGGCTGCTTTTTCAACACGGTGGGAACGACGCAGCGGCCGGACGTGCTCTGTGCCAAATTGCTGGAGGGACGTGTGGGACTGCTCATCGACGGAACGCCCTTCGCGCTGGTGATTCCCAAGCTGTTCTGCGAGAGCTTCCAGACCATGGACGACTACTGTTACCATCCGGTGTACACCACCTTTATTCGCTGGATCAAGTACGCTGCCTTTCTGGTGGCGGTGCTTCTGCCGTCCCTCTATCTCGCCGTGGCGCTGCACCATCCGGAGCTGCTCAACCGCACGCTGCTGCTGATTCTGGCGGATGCGGAGCAAAATGCGCCCCTCTCCCTCACGGCGGAAACGGTGGGCGTACTTCTGGTGTACGAAATGATTCGGGAGGCGGGACTGCGTCTGCCAAAGGCGGTGGGCGGAGCTGTGAGCATTGTCGCCGGACTCATCATCGGTGACGCCGCCGTTTCTTCCGGACTCATCAGCACCCCCATGCTGACCGTCACCGCCATTGCCGTCATCAGCGGTTTTGTCATTCCCGACCTGAACACCAGCATCACGCTGCTCCGCCTTGCCTTTCTATTTGCCGGCGGCATCTGGGGGCTATTCGGCATCAGCCTGCTGGGGGCAACCGTGCTCTTCAATCTCTGCGCCGGCGAGAGCTTCGGCTTCCCCATTATGGCACCCGTTGCACCGCTCTACCGCAAGGGGCTGCGGGACACCCTGACCCGTGTCAGCTTCCGCAAGATGCAGTCCGGAAATTTCACTGTGGAGGAATATCATGAATAGTCTGCGCTCCAGCCAACTGTCTGCCATGCTCTTTCTCTCCGCCGCCTTTACCATTTTGTGTCAGACCGCCTCGTGGACGATGGAGGGCATCTTCGGCACAGGCATTGCCGTGGCAGTCCAGTTTCTGTTGTGCGTGCCGATTTTCCTGCTGTACAGGCAGGGCTTCTCCCTCTCTGACGGCGACGTAAAACACCGGCTGCTCTCGACGCTGCTGCTGGGCTATCTGCTGGTACGTGGCGGCGTGTCCTTTGTACGGCTCCAGCGTGCCTCCGATGCGCTGACGCTTCCGGTCTCCGGCAAATTTTTCGCTGCTGCCCTGATTGCGCTGGTGTGCATCTACACGGCGTCGCTGGGCATCCGTGCGCTGGCGAGAAGCAGCACGCTGATTCTGGGGCTGCTGCTGTTTGCGCTGGCGGTACTCCTGCTGGGCGCAGTTCCGCAGGCAGAGCCGCAGAACCTCTCCCTTTCCACGGACGACACCATCTTCCGTGGTTTTCTCCGGGAGATGGCGTGCGCCGACGAACTGCCCCTCCTCCTTCTGCTCTTCGACCAAATGGCGCACAGGCGGGTTCGGAGCACGCTGCAGTTTCTGGCGGGAAAGCTGGGGCTCTTCGCCTTTCTGGCGCTGCTTGGCATGGCGGTGCTGGGCGATCGCATGGCGCATTCGCCGCTGCCCTTCTTCTCCACCATCTCCGTTTCCCAGCCGTTCAGCACCCAGCGTGCCGACGCCCTCTATCTGGTGATTTTCGTCATGCTGTGCGTGCTGCGCATCACGCTGTTCACCGTGTTTGCCGCAAGATGCCTCGCCCGGCTGCTGCCCCACCTGCAATACGCCAGCACCATCTGCCTCGGCGGGATGCTTGCCATCTCCGCAGCTGCCGCACACTTCTCCATCTCCGCCGTGTGGCAGATCGCCGCAATGGTGCTCTTCACCAGCCTGATTCCCCTCGGACTGCTGCTCCGACAAAAATTTGGAGGAAAAACCCCATGACACACAAGCGTTTTCTCGTTCTCCCCGTGTTTCTGACCGGCGCACTGCTGCTGACCGGCTGCGGTGCCACGCAGGTGCGGGATCGTGCCTACGTCCAAGGGATAGAACTGTCCCGCATCGCCGAACCGACCGTCCATCTCCACGACTTTTCCGCCGAATCTGCCGTATCCTCCGGCACCGGCAGCACCTTGGAGACAGCGCTGGAACAGGCGGCGATTCCGCTTGGAAAGGCACTGTTTCTGGGGCACTTGGAATTGATCGCCTACCACGAGGCGGCGTTCAGCGGGACGCTGGATTCCCTTATGACACAATACCGGCTCTCGCCCTCCTGTCACGTCCTGCTGCTGCCCGCCGGCACCGTCCTCGACGACACGGACACCAGCCAGCTGGGCGAACAGCTGCGCCGTGCGGAGGAAAACGGCGTGCTGCCCAAAACCAATCTTTTCGGCATCCTGCGGGAGATGGACAGCACCAGTCAGACGGCGCTGGTTCCCACGTTCATGGAGAACGGCTTCACAGCAGCAATTCTCACCCCGAAAACCCGCCGCAGCATCCTCTCCGCCGATGCTGCTGCCGGTCTCTGCTGGATTCGTGGGGACAATTTCCCCGCACAAATCGCCACAGCAAACCGGCAGACGTACCGCATTCAATCCGCCTCCACACGGCTGGCAGCGGCGGCTCACGGCGACCACGCTGACGTCACCGTCCAGATTCAGCTCCGTGGGGAGGGCGACTTTTCCGCCGCACAGGAACGCATCGCTGCCCTTTGCAGCACCGCCATTGACGAATCCGTGCGGCAGGCACAAGCGGATGTGCTAGGGCTGGAGGCGTGTCTGCGGAGCCAGTGCCATCGCTTCTACACCAGCCACGACTGGAGCGAGGTGCTCTCTGCGCTGGAATTTCACATTCAGATACAGGAACGAAACTAATCCCCAAAATATGCTGGTTTAGATTGCGTAAAAGCATAAAGTGCAACAAATGAGGCTCCCCTGAAAGGGGTGATTCCCCATGGAATGGGGAAATGTCACGAAGTGACAAAGGGGACCGCTCAGTAAGAGCTGGCAGTGCGTAGCACTGACTGAGGGGTTTCCCCACTTAATACCGAAAACATCATAAAAAATTTTACGAAAAAACCTCTCCACCGCCTATCGGCGGTCCCCCTCCCCTTTCAGGGGAGGCAAAAGTGATTTGCGTGAAAAAACAGAAAGGGCACCCCTGCCGATTGACAGGAATGCCCTTTTTCAGGAATGCGGTGTATTACCGCAAAAAATACAAGTGATGGAACTTACTTTGCAGCCTTCTTGATGCGGTCTTCCAGCTTATCCAGCTGTTCGTACAGGGCATTCGGGATGTTGCCGCCCTTTGCCTTGATGTCCTCATCATAGTATCTGCGCATTTCCGTGATTTCAGCTTCCCACTTATCCATATCCAGCTTCAGCAGGTCTGCGATATCGTCGGAAGTGAACTGCTTGCCCTCATAAACCAGACCGTCAACGTTGATGTCCTCCGGCTTCGGCTCAAAACCGATCGGAGTTTCAACAGCGTCTACAGTGCCTTCGCAGCGCTTGATGATCCAGTCCAGAACACGCATGTTGTCGCCGAAGCCCGGCCACAGGAAGTTGCCTTCATCGTCGGTCTTGAACCAGTTTACGTTGAAGATCTTCGGAGCCTTGTCGCCCAGCTTTTCGCCCATTTCCAGCCAGTGTGCCCAGTAGTCACCTACGTTGTAACCGATGAACGGCTTCATAGCCATCGGGTCGTGACGCAGAACGCCGACTGCACCGGTAGCTGCTGCGGTTGTTTCAGAAGAAACAGCAGAACCCATATAGGTGCCGTGTGTCCAGTCGAAGGACTGATATACCAGCGGAGTGGTGGATGCACGGCGGCCGCCGAAGATGATAGCGGAGATCGGCACGCCTTCCGGATTGTTGAATTCCGGAGACAGGCACGGGCAGTTCTTTGCCGGAGAGGTGAATCTGGAGTTCGGGTGAGCCAGCTTGCCGCCTTCAGCGATGAATTCCGGACCGTTTACCTTCTTGCCAGTCCACTCGGTTGCGTCAACCGGCGGATTCTTGTCCAGCTTCTCCCACCAAACGGTGTTGTCTGCGTTGTTCAGAGCAACGTTGGTGAAGATGGTGCCAGACTTGGTGCAAGCCAGAGCGTTCGGGTTGGAGTGCTCGTTGGTACCCGGTGCAACGCCGAAGAAACCGTTCTCCGGATTGATGGCATACAATCTGCCGTCCTTGCCCGGCTTCATCCATGCGATATCGTCGCCGACAGTGAATACCTTGTAGCCGTTCTTCTTGTAGCCCTCCGGCGGGATCAGCATAGCCAGATTGGTCTTACCGCAGGCAGACGGGAAAGCAGCAGTGATATACTTGGTTTCGCCGTCCGGCTTCTGAACGCCCAGGATCAGCATGTGCTCAGCCATCCAGCCCTCGTTCTTGCCCTGGAAGGAAGCAATACGCAGAGCGAAGCACTTCTTGCCCAGCAGAACGTTTCCGCCGTAAGCAGAGTTGATGGACCAAATTGTATTTTCCTCCGGGAACTGAACGATATAACGGTTCTCCGGATCAACATCAGCCTTGGAGTGCAGACCACGAACGAAGTCGTTGGAGGTTTCGCCCAGATTCTCGAAAGCCTGTACGCCCATACGAGTCATGATGTTCATGTTCAGAACAACATAAATAGAGTCAGTCAGCTCAACGCCAACCTTAGCCAGCGGCGAACCGATCGGGCCCATGGAGTACGGGATCACGTACATGGTTCTGCCCTTCATTACGCCGTCATACAGCGGGATGAGCTTTGCCTTCATCTCTTCCGGATCCATCCAGTTGTTGGTCGGGCCAGCGCCTTCCTTGGTCTTGGTGCAGATGAAAGTACGATCTTCTACACGTGCAACGTCGTTCGGGAGAGTACGGTGGTACAGACAGCCCGGCAGCTTCTCCGGATTCAGCTTGTACATCTTGTCACGGTTGCCTTCCGGCAGAGAAGTTACTTCTTCTGTCAGGGCATCCAGCTGTTCCTTAGAGCCGTCGATCCATACGACCTTTTCCGGCTTTGTCAGAGCGACCATTTCGTCAACCCACTGCAATACATTTTTATTGTTTGTCAATGCCATTGGTTCTACCTCCTAAATTCTCGCAGAAATCTCAACTGCTTTCCCGGGGACTTCTCACAAAGTCCCTTCACGATTTATTATACCCAGATTCGGCGCACCTGTCAAGCATTTTCCGAAAAATCCTGTCAATATTCAGAATGTGTTCATGAATAATTGCCATATGTTCTTGACTGATGGACAATTTGGGGCAAGCTGTCTAATTTTTCACAACTCCCAATTCGCCCCACGCCGTCAGTTCCATGGTTGCGCTGGCGTTCAGGCTGGAATCGGCACGGATACCGGCATCAAAGGCGTAGGAGCCGGCGCAGGCGATCATTGCGCCGTTGTCGCCGCACAGATGCAGGGGCGGCAGGTAAAGCCGGTAGCCCTGCTTATCGCACGCCTCCTGCATTGCGGCACGAACGCCGCTGTTAGCGGAGACGCCGCCGGCAACGGCAATGGTGGAATAGCCGTGTTCTCTGGCGGCACGCATGGTGTGCTCCGTGAGGATTCCGGCGATGGTCGCCTGCACCGATGCGGCAAGATCCTCCTTGCAGATGGTGCCGCCCTTTTGCGCCGTGTTGTGCAGGAGGTTGACCACAGCGGTTTTCAGACCGGAGAAGCTGAAGTCATAGGCGTTCCCGGCGATCTTCGGTCTGGGCAGAGAGAACGCATCCGGATTGCCGTTTTTGGATGCCTTATCCAGATGGATGCCGCCGGGATAGGGATAGCCCATGGCACGGGCGCACTTGTCGAAGCACTCTCCCGCCGCATCATCTCTGGTGCGTCCCAGAATCCGGAATGTGGTATAGCTCAGCACCTCCACCAGATGGCTGTGGCCGCCGCTGACCACCAGACAGAGGTAGGGCGGCTTCAGCTCCGGATGGGCGATGTAGTTGGAGGCGATGTGTCCCGCCAGATGGTGTACCGGCACAAGGGGCTTTCCGGCGGTGAGCGCCAGCCCCTTGGCAAAATTCACCCCCACCAGCAGTGCGCCGATGAGTCCGGGGTACGCCGTCACGGCAATACCGTCCAGCTCCGCCAGCGTCACGCCGGCATCGTCCAGCGCTTTCTGCACCACCGGCAGCACGTTTTCGCAGTGCCGGCGGGAGGCAATCTCCGGCACAACGCCGCCGTACAGTTTATGTTCCTCCACCTGTGAGGAAACCACATTGGAGAGAATCTCCGTGTGATCCCGTGCAACGCTCGCTGCGGTTTCATCGCAGGAGCTTTCAATTCCTAATATCAGCATCTTTCTCTTCTCCATTTCGTTTTACGGTTCGTGTCATCAGCACAGCGCCCTCCTCCGGATTGTGGTAGTACCGCTTCCGGAAGCCCGCCTGCGCATAGCCCTCGGACTGGTAGAGCGCAATTGCCGGAGCGTTGGACTCCCGCACCTCCAGCCAGAATTCCTGCGCCGGAAACTGCCCATGCGCAAAGTCCAGCAGCTGCCTGCCGATGCCCTGCCGCCGGAAATCCGGGTGCACGGCGATGTCGTCCAGATTCACCGCATTGCCCGTATGCGACACCGCCACATAGCCGCAGAGCGTCCCGTTCTGTCTGGCGCACCAGATGCGGTTGTAACAGCAGCAGAGCGTCTGTCGGAAAATGCCCTCCGACCACGGATCCGGAAAGCACTGCTTCGCCAGTGCCGCCAGTTCCGCCGCATCCTGTCCCTCTGCCGCAGAGATCTCAACCCTTTGCCTCATACCAGCTCTCCCCCATGCTCACATCTGCCGTCAGCGGCACCGGAAATTCCGCCTGCTGCTCCGGACGCAGGAAATTCTTCACCACGTTCTGCATCTCCTCGCCAAGCACCCGTGCCGCCTGTACCGCATGCGCCTGCGGCACTTCCACGATCAGTTCGTCGTGCACCTGCAAAATCAGCCGTGCGTCCGGCACATCCCGCTGCAGCCGCCGGTAAACAGCAATCATTGCCAGCTTGATGATGTCTGCCGCCGTGCCCTGAATGGGCGTGTTCATGGCGATGCGCTTTCCGCCCGCCTGTACCATCTTATTGGAGGAGATCAGCTCCGGCACCGGACGGCGGCGCTTGAAATAGGTGGTCACGTAGCCGTTCAACCTGGCGTTTTCCACCGTTTTCTCCATAAATGCCCCCACGCTGGGGAATTGCGCCATATAGTTCTGGATATACTGGTTCGCCTGCCGCACCGAGACGTGGATGTCCTGCGACAGAGAGAATGCCCCCATGCCGTAGAGAATCCCGAAGTTCACCGCCTTGGCATCGCTGCGCATGGCGGGAGTCACCAGCTCCGGCGGCATCCCGAACACCTGCGCTGCTGTGGCTGCGTGGATGTCTGCCCCGCTGAGGAACGCCTCCCGCATCTGCCGGTCACCGCTGAGGTTGGCAAGCAGACGCAGTTCGATCTGGCTGTAGTCCGCATCCAGCAGCACACAGCCCTCCCGAGCCACAAAGAACTTGCGCATATTTCTGCCCAGCTCCGTCCGCACCGGAATGTTTTGCAGATTCGGCTCTGTGGAGGAGATGCGTCCGGTACGAGTCTCTGTCTGCTTGAATACAGTGTGGATTCTGCCGTCCTCCCCAACGGCTTTCAACAATCCGTCCACATAAGTGGATTTCAGCTTGGAGTACTGCCGCCATTTCAACACATCGTCCACAATTGCATACTCGCCCCGCAGCTTTTCCAGAATGTCCGCATTGGTGGAATAGCCCGTCTTGGTCTTTTTCCCGTGGGGCAGCTGCAATTCCTCAAACAGCACCGTTCCCAGCTGCTTGGGCGAACCGATGTTGAAGGGATGTCCCGCCTCGTCATAGATCATCTGCTGCATCTCCTCGATCTGCTCGGCGAGGTACACGCCAAACGCCTGCACACCCTGCTGGTCGATCCTGATGCCCGTGTGCTCCATGGCAGCGAGAACTACCGTCAGCTGGTTCTCATAGTGCAGCAGCTGCGCCATCTCCTGTTCCTGCACCAGCTGCATCATGGCACAGTGCAGCGCCGGCAGCGCCTCCAGATCGGCGTTCTCCCCAAGGCTCTTGTGATAGGGCACGTGATAGGTCACGCACAGACGGGGAATCTCATAGGCGGTGGTGGTGGGGTTCAGCAGATAGGCTGCGATCTCCCCGTCCTCCGCCGGCGGTACATCGCAGTCCGGTGTCACACCGTTCGCCAGCAGAAAGCGGTACTGCGGCTTTGCCCCAAAGGTCAGGTGGGGCTGTTGAAAGACCGCTTTCCACAGCGCCGGCTCTGCGGTGGCGTAGATGTACTCCGGCGCATCCGGATACCGCACCCGCAGCGTCTGTCCGTCCCACAGGCAGCAGAGCGGCTCCTGCGAGGTCTTGTGCGCCTCCAGCACCTCCGCCGTCAGCGGGGCTTCTGTAAGTGTCACAGCGGCTTCCGGCGCATGTGTCTCCTGTGCCGGCGCTGCTTCGGCGCTGTCGGACAGCTTCAGCTTTTCCAGCAGCTTTGCCATCTCCAGTTCCAGCAGCAGCTCCCGCACCTTTTCCGCCTGGACGGGCTTCGGCACATAGTCCTCCAGCGCCGTGTCCACCGGAACATCCGTCACGATGGTGGCGAGCCATTTGCTCTCTCTGGCGGCATCCTGTCCGCTGACCAGCTTTGTGTGCACCGATTTGGTCAGACCCGCCTCTTCCAGATGGGCATAGAGATTCTCCACCGTTCCCCACGCCTGAATCAGCTTGGAGGCAGTTTTCTGTCCCACACCGGCGACACCGGCAATGTTGTCCGAGCTGTCCCCCATAAGCGCTTTCAGGTCGATGAGGGACAGAGGTGCAAAGCCGTACTCCTCCTGAAATCGCTCCGGCGTAAAGAGGATGGTCTCCTTATTGGTAGCAAGGCGCACGGTGACGTTCTCCCGCACCAGCTGCAAGCTGTCCCGATCTCCCGTGAGGATGTCGCAGGACGCATGCTGTGCCGTACAGGCAGCCGCCAGCGTGCCGAGGATGTCGTCCGCCTCATAGCCCTCACAGGTCACCACCTGCACGCCCAGCAGCGTGAGCAGCTGTTTGACATAGGGCAGCTGCATGGCAAGCTCCTCCGGCATACCCTTGCGGTTCGCCTTGTAGGTGGCGACTGCCTTGTGCCGAAACGTCGGCTGGCGCAGGTCAAAGGCAACGGCGATGGCGTCCGGCTTTGCCTCCGCCACCTGTTTCAGATAGATATTCATAAAGCCAAAGATTGCATTGGTATAGACCCCTCTGGTATTGCTGAGGGGTCGTATGCCATAGAACGCACGGTTCAGAATGCTGTTTCCGTCAATGGCAAGTAGTTTCATTGCGTTCCTCCCACTTCCGGATCACTGCTCCAGCGACCGGATTTTTTTCGAATACCCTTTTAGTATAGCACAAAAGCCAAAAGAATTCCAGTCCTTTTTCCGAAAGGCATGTATAAATAGCCTCCCCTGAAAGGGGAGGGGGACCGCCAATAGGCGGTGGAGAGGTTCTTCCGTAAAATCTTTTTATGATGGCTTTCGGTATAAGCAGAGAGACCCCTCAGTCAGTGCTATGCACTGCCAGCTCTTACTGAGCGGTCCCCTTTGTCACTTCGTGACATTTCCCCATTCCATGGGGAATCACCCCTTTCAGGGGAGCCTCATTCGTCATGCTTCACAACAAAGACGTGCGGAAAAAGATACTGAACACGCTCTTACACCAGATCGAAGTCGATCTCATCCCACGGAATGATTTCCGCTTCCTCAGCGTCATGCAGTTCCGACCCGTCGGGGGCGGTACTGCATGGCGGTGCCTGTCTGTTCTCTGTTTTTTCCTCTGTTACTGATACTATATCAGTATCAGTAACAGTATCATTCTCAGTATCAGGTTGTTTTGCTTGTTTTTGCTTGTTTTTGGTTGTTTTGGATTCTCCCCGTCTTTTTGCGGCGTTCTGGTTGCCCTTGGGCGCACCTCCTTTCTTTCCCGCTTCGGAGCGCCTCTGACAGGTAAGCTCCCACTTTTCACGGTCACGTTCGATCTGCTCCTTGATAAATGAGAACGCCATGCTCCCCGCCGAAGTAAGCTGCACCTCAAATTCCTCGCCGTTGACGTAGGCGAAAACCGCCTTGAAAAGCTTGCCCACCTCGGCGTTGGACAGCTGGAGGATGTGCTTCTGATAGTCTGCGTACAGGATAAACCCTTTCTTCTTTTTCATGATCTGTTTCTCCTTTCCATGGGGACATCTGCGAAGTGCCCCTCTTAAATAGGCGTTCCGGTGGCAAAAGTTGTACGCCGGCGTACAACTATGAACGAAAATTTACACAATGTCCGGAGAAAGTTTCCATTTCGGGCGATTTCGGCGAAGTTCAGGCGGGTGTCTCTTTTTTCCACACATTTCTTGACGATTCCACAGGAATGTGCTATAATAAATGGATAACTTCAGGGGGAGGTATCCGCATGCATCAAATCTTTTCGTTCGGCAGCGTTTCCATGCCGAGAACCGCCATGCTTGCGCCCATGGCAGGGGTGGCAGACCGTGCGTACCGGCTGCTCTGCTGCAGCTTCGGCGCT
>OGOY01001713.1_pt1 | contig 22271 bp, 18 predicted proteins | sample 1552811 | NCBI WGS metagenome assembly OGOY01 (sample SAMEA2580132, study PRJEB22360) | human gut metagenome | biome: human gut; feature: human-associated habitat; material: faeces | place: Denmark | collected 2008/2010 | reverse complement strand
CAGCAATTACGGTATGTGGACAATTCCGAACCCGGCGAGGGGCTTTTGATCTATGAAAATGTGATCCTGCCGTTCCGCAACCCCATCCCGCAGCGCAGCCAGCTCTACAAGATTATGACGACCCGGTTAGGCGAGGGCGAAACGGTATGACAGACAAGGAGGTGACGCCCTATGAAGCAGTTGAAACCCCGTGATAAGGTGACGCAGCACATGACCCGCGACGGCCTGACGCTGGATAACCAGACCACCGGCGAGAGCATCAACATTTCCAGCCGGGAGGCCGAACAGGACTATTCCGCAGCCGAGCCGGGCGGCACCGCTGAAAAGGTGCTGGAACGTGCCGGGGACATCCGGGAGCGCAGCAAGGCGAAGCGGGCCGCCAAGGATGGCGCGAATACAGCGGCGCAGGCCACCGGCCCGGCGTCCCGCCTGCAATTCACCGCCGAGGAACGGGCCAATCCCGCCCTTTCCAAGTACGTTCACAAGGCGGAAAAGCGGGCGGATAAGCTGGACGCAGCCAAAGAAGCCCTGCCGAAAAAGCGCGTCGTCACCACGGAAACCGTCTATGACGAGGCCAAGGGCAAGGCCAAAACCAAGCTGCACTTTGACAAGGTGGAGAAACCGGCCCCCAAGCTCAAACCCAACCCGGCCAGCCGTCCGATGGAGGAAGCGGGCCTGTATCTGCATGGGAAAATCCACGAGGTTGAGCATGAGAATGTGGGCGTCGAGGGCGGCCATAAGGGAGAAGAACTTGCCGAGCGCCAAGCAGGAAAAGCCATCCGCAGCGGCATCCGGCGTCATAAGCTCAAACCCTACCGGGCCGCAGCCAAGGCCGAGAAAAAGGCCATTGCCGCCAATGCCGAGTACATCTACCAGAAATCCTTGCGGGACAACCCGGAAATGGCGCAGGCGGTGAAAAAACCGGTGGCCCGGTTCTGGCAGAAACAGAAAATCAAACGGGACTATGCCAAGGCAGCACGGGCGGCGGGCCAGACGGCACAGGGCGCAGCCAGCGCCACCAAAACCACCGCCGCAGCCGCCAAGAAAGCCGCCGAGAAAAGCAAACAGGCCGCGTCCTTTGTGGCCCGGCACTGGAAAGGTGTGCTGCTGATCGGCGGTGTGGGCCTTATGCTCATGCTGATTATGGGCGGCCTGCAATCCTGTACGGCCATGTTCGGCAGCGCCGGAACCGGCGTGGCGGCCACGTCCTATCTGTCCGAGGACAGCGATATGCTGGGGGCCGAAGCCGCCTATGCGGACATGGAGGCCGATTTACAGTATGAGCTTGACAACTACGAAAGCCTGCACCCCGGCTATGACGAATACCGCTTCGATCTGGACGAGATCGGCCACGACCCCTATGTGCTGACTTCCATCCTGTCGGCGCTGCATGATGGCGTCTATACGCTGGGCGACGTGCAAGGCGACCTTGCCATGCTCTTTGAGAAGCAATACACCCTGACACAGACCATTGAAACCGAAACCCGATACCGCACCGAAACCCGGACGGACAGCGAGGGCAACCCCTACACCGTGCAAGTTCCCTACACCTATTACATCTGCAACGTGAAGCTGGAAAACTTCGATATGTCCCATCTGCCTGTTTACATCATGGGCGAGGAACAAATGAGCCTGTATGCGGTGTATATGCACACGCTGGGCAACCGGCCTGATCTGTTTCCCAACGGCACCTATCCCAACGCTTCCACCGTCAAGGAGCCGACCTACTACGACATTCCCCCGGAGGCTTTGGAGGACGCCACCTTTGCCGCAATGATGGCCGAGGCGGAAAAGTATGTAGGTTATCCGTATGTGTGGGGCGGCAGCTCTCCCAGCACCAGCTTTGATTGCAGCGGCTTTGTGAGCTGGGTAATCAATCACAGCGGATGGGACGTGGGACGGCTGGGTGCACAGGGCCTTTGCAATATCTGTACCCCTGTTTCCCCGGAGCAGGCCAAGCCCGGCGACCTTGTATTTTTTGTCGGCACCTACGACACCCCCGGCGTTTCCCACGTCGGCATTTATGTGGGCAATTCCGTGATGTTGCACTGTGGCGACCCTATTTCTTACACCAACCTCAATTCGAGTTATTGGCAGCAGCATTTCTATTGTTACGGGCGTCTGCCTTGATGCCAGAAAGGAGTTTTGACTATGGCAAACAAACTTGACCGTATCGAAAAGGACATTGAGAAAACCAAGGCCAAGATCGCGGAGCTGCAAAAGCAGCTTCGTGAGCTGGAAGCGGCAAAGACCGAACAGGAGAATTTGCAGATCATCCAGCTTGTACGCGGCCTGAACATGAAGCCGGAGGAATTTGCGGCGTTCCTGCGGGGCGGTGCTTTGCAGACCGCCCCGGCCCCGCAGCCGGATTTTGAACAGGAGGGCAATGCCGATGAAGAATAAGATCATTCGCACGTTTACCGTGACGCTGGCCGCCGTGCTTTGCCTGACGGCCTTTTCCACCACCGCTTTTGCCGGTGGCACTGACCCCAACCCGGAGCCTTTGCCGGAAACCACCGAGGCACCGCAGGAGGAAGAACCCACCACCGGCGGCATGGAGCCGGAGGGCGTATCTGTCACCCCGGAGGGCAACGCAACGCTGGTGGATGATTTCTATGGGGATAAGCAGCTTATCACCGTTACCACCAAGGCAGGCAACTACTTTTACATCCTGATCGACCGCGCCAACGAGGACAAGGAAACCGCTGTTCACTTCCTTAACCAAGTGGACGACGCCGATCTGCAAGCACTGTTGGAGGACGGCAAAGCCGCCCCGGAAACCTGTACCTGTACGACCAAGTGCGCGGTGGGAGCCGTCAATACGAATTGCCCGGTATGTAAAACCAATATGACCGAGTGTACCGGCCCGGAGCCGGAGCCGCAGGAACCGGAGGAAACCGAGCCGCCGCAGGAGGATGAAGCGAAAAGCACCGACATGGGCGGCCTTGTAGTGTTCCTTGTGGTGGCCCTGATCGGCGGCGCGGCTCTCTACTTCTTCAAGTTTAAGAAGCCCAAGGCCGACACCAAGGGCGGCGACGAGCTGGACGAGTACGATTTTGGCGAGGACGAGGACGACGAGGACGAACCGGCCCCGGAGGACGAGGAACCCGCGCAGGATAAGGAGGAATAAGGAATGAGTATTCAGTTGGTAATTGCAGAGAAACCGAGCGTCGCCCGCAGCATTGCGGGCGTGATCGGTGCGGATCAGAAAAAGGACGGCTACATGGAGGGAAACGGCTATCTGGTGAGCTGGTGTATCGGCCACCTTGTTTCCCTTGCCGACGCCGCAGCCTATGACGAGCGTTTCAAGAAGTGGCGCTATGACGACCTGCCGATTTTGCCGCAGGAGTGGCAGTACATCATCCCCGCCGAGAAAAAAGGACAGTTTGCCGTGCTGCGTTCCCTGATGGAGCGCCCCGACGTGACGGGCCTTGTGTGCGCCACCGACGCCGGGCGTGAGGGCGAATTGATTTTCCGTTTCGTCTACCAGATGGCGGGCTGCAAAAAGCCGTTCAAGCGCCTTTGGATTTCCAGCATGGAGGACGCCGCGATCCGCGAGGGCTTTGCCCACCTGAAACCGGGGGCCGACTACGACGACCTGTATCAATCGGCCCTGTGCCGGGCGCAGGCCGATTGGCTGGTGGGGATCAACGCCACCCGGCTTTTCTCCATCCTCTATCACAAGACCCTGACCGTGGGCCGTGTCCAGACGCCTACCCTCAATATGCTGGTTGACCGGGAGGCCAAGATCAGCAATTTCAAGAAAGAGAAATACCACGTTGTCCATATCGCGGCGGGCGGCATGGAGGCGGCCAGCGACCGCTTTATGAACCCCGACGACGCCGACGCCACCAAGACGGCCTGTGCAGGAGCGCAGGCCGTTTGTGTATCGGTAAAGCGTGAAAAAAAGACGGAGCAGCCGCCCCGTCTGTATGACCTCACTTCCTTGCAGCGGGAGGCCAACCGCCTGTTTGGATTTACCGCCAAGCAGACCCTTGATTATGCCCAACAGCTCTATGAAAAGAAGCTGCTGACTTATCCCCGCACCGACAGCCAGTATCTTACCGACGATATGCAGCCTACGGCGGAAAGCATCGTGTCCGGCCTGTGGCCGCTGCTTTCCTTTGCGGCGGGGCTGGACATTGCCCCGCAGTTTGGCCGGGTGCTGAACAGCAAAAAGGTATCCGACCACCACGCCATTATCCCCACGATGGAGTTTGTGCAGAAAGGCTTTGACGGGCTGACCGAGGGCGAAAAGAAACTGCTGTCCCTTGTGTGCTGCAAGCTGCTGTGTGCCGTGGCTGCGCCCCATGTGTATGAGGCTGTCACCGCCACATTCACCTGCGCCGGGAACGAGTTCACCGCCAAGGGAAAAACCATTCTCACCCCCGGTTGGAAAGAGATTGAGCGCCGCTTCAAGGCGTTGTTCAAGACCGACGCCGACGAGGACGCGCCGGAGCTGGCACGGGAGCTGCCGGAGATCACCGAGGGCCAGACCTTTGACCCGGTGGAGGCCAGTATCACCGAGCATTTCACTACGCCGCCCAAGCCCTATACCGAAGATACGCTGCTGTCTGCTATGGAACGTGCCGGGGCCGAGGATATGCCGGAGGACGCCGAGCGCCAAGGTTTGGGAACCCCGGCAACCCGCGCTTCCATTCTGGAAAAGCTGGTGCAGATGGGCCTTGTGGAACGCAAAGGCAAGCAGCTACTTCCCACCAAGGACGGCCACAACCTTGTGTGTGTCCTGCCGGAAGTGCTGACTTCTCCCCAGCTCACGGCGGAATGGGAAACCAAGCTGACGGCCATTGCCAAGGGCGAGGCCGACCCGGAGGGCTTCATGGTGGGCATTGAGGAAATGACCCGGAGCCTGATTTCCCGATATTCGCAGATCAGCGAGGACGCGCAGAAGTTGTTTCAAACCGAGCGTGTGGTTATCGGCAAGTGTCCCCGCTGCGGCGAAGCCGTCTACGAGGGCAAGAAAAACTATTACTGCGGAAACCGGGCCTGCCAGTTTGTCATGTGGAAGAATGACCGATTTTTTGAGGAACGGGGCAAGACGTTCACCCCGAAGATCGCCGCCGCGCTGCTCAAAGACGGAAAGGCAAAGGTAAAGGGCCTGCGCTCCATGAAAACCGGGAAAACCTACGACGGGACGGTGCTTTTGGCCGATACCGGCGGGAAGTACGTCAACTACCGCGTGGAGAAAAGAAGCTGACGGAGTAACGTAGCAAGCATAGGAAGTGTAGCCACACTTCCGATAAATCCCTGACCCGGCCACCCTGCCGGGCCGGGGATTTTGCTTGTTGGGGAAATCCCCAAACCCCTGTTTTTCTCTCCGCGTTCACAATTATCATGTTTCAAAAAACTGTTTTCACTGGTATAATCAAAGAAATAGCTGATTGTGCGTTAAAAAATGATAGCGCAATGGTTCGTTGCGGCGGTTCCTGCTTGCGTTGGTAGAAATAGAACGCCTTATTTGCTATGATTTTCTAAAAACAATAGCAGGAGGAAACTTCATTATGACCCTCGGAGAGAAAATACAAAAACTAAGAAAGCAGCGCGGACTTTCCCAAGAGGCGCTTGCCGAAAAGGTAACGGTTACACGGCAGACGATTTCAAAATGGGAATTGGGACAATCTACCCCCGATCTGGATTTTATCGCCCAGCTTAGCGACATCTTCAATGTATCTTCTGATTACCTGATTAAAGATGAAATGATCGAGCCAGACGAGCTACTATATAAAAAGCGTAGTTACCACTTATCCGAAAGAGGCAAGCGCATTATTTTGGTAGTTGTTTCTGCGGCAGCTTTAATCGCTGGATGTGTGTGCTTGATCTGCGACTATTTTACTTCGGACAGATTATCGTGGTCATTGATTGCTGTTGCTTCAATTATAGCTGCATGGCTTATGTTGCTTCCAAGTCTGATTTCCAGAACAAAGATCGTTTTGAAAACCTTAGTTGTAGTCAGTGTTATCCCTTTTCCGCTACTGGCAATATTGTCTTTGCTTTTGAAAAGGTCAGTTATATTCACGTTGGGCGTTTGCATAACGCTGATTGTGATTGCTGCAATCTGGACAATGTATATAATTTTCCGCAAGTGCAGAAAAAACTTGTGGCGGGCATTTGGCTTTGCCCTGCTGGTTTTAATACCAGTACCGATTGCAATTACTCATATTACAGCTTGTTTTTTACCGCAAGTCCAGTTTGATTTTACATCTGACATATTCAACAGCGGGATCACCCTTGCGCTTTCTCTTGTGTGCTTTGGGGTAGATTATTTGCTCTATCACAGGAAAGGGGATGTAACAGGGAAAAAATGAAAACAGTTCTTCTACACGGATTGGGACAAACAGCACAAGACTGGAAAGATGTAGTCTGTCAACTTTCAACTTCTAATGTCGAGTGTCCAGAGCTTTTTTCTTCAATGGGGAATGAAATATCCTACTCCCGGATTTTGGCTAATCTTGAACGGCAGTATTCTGATGCAACAGAGCCGCTTTATATTTGTGGCCTATCGTTAGGGGCGCTGCTTGCCCTCGACTTTACTATTCGTCATGGGGATAAAGTGGCTTCGCTGGTCTTAATCGGCGCACAATACAAAGTACCAACATTACTGATAGATTTTCAAAATCTCTTGTTCCGCTGTATGCCCGCTAAGAGTTTTTACAACATGGGATTATCAAAAAGTGACACAATTAAACTGTCCCATTCGATGCGGTCATTGGATTTTACTTCACAATTAAGCAAGATTACCTGTCCTGTTACTGTTTTGTGTGGAGAAAAAGATAGGGCCAATCTAAAAGCATCGAAAAAGTTAAATGAGTTACTTTCCCAAGCAACTTTGCAAATTGTCAGCGGTGCAGGCCATGAAATTAACAAAGATGCACCAGAAGCTATTGCTGCCATACTTAATATGTAATTAGCATTTTAGACAACCGAATAATTTGCCGCCCACCGGCGGCACCACCCAGCAGGAAATCTTTCAAAGGTTTCCTGCTTTTCTTATGCCATTTTTTAGAAAGGAGCGACCAAATGAGCGAAGTGTTTTCTATCCTGCTTCATAACCGACAGCGTTATGAGCAAGGCAAAGAGGGCCTTTGGTTTTCTTTGCCGACCACAACCGAAAAGCTGCAAGAAGCCCTGCGGGAAATCGGGATCAGTGCCGACAATCCGCAGGACTTTTTCTTGTACGACTACCGAAGCACGCAGGAGCGTCCCATTAAGCTGCCCCGCGATCTGGTGTTGTCCGCCGATGTGGACGAACTGAACTTCCTTGCCGCGAGGCTGGAAAAGCTGGACGCCGCCGAGCTTGCGGAGCTGAACGCCGCCCTGACAAGCCCGCAGAGCGACTTCCACAGCATCGGACAGATCATCGACTACCCCGACAACGTGGACTATTATGTGCATCTGCCGGATGTCACCGGCACGGGCCAGTTGGGTGACTACTACCTGAACCGTTCCGGCATGGTGGATATGCCGGAGGAATGGAAGGCGGGAATTTTCCTACCTCGTTTCGGCCTGCATATTGCCAATACGGAGCATGGTGTTTTCACCGACTACGGCTATCTGGTGAAAAGCGGCGACGAGTGGCAGCGTGTCCATGAGGGCCAGCCGGTGCCGGAGGAATACCGGGTGATGGCCTATCCCGCGCCGAAAATTCTGCGGGATGAGGCCCCGGCCCGGACGGTGCAGCCAGAGGTAGCACCCACCGCCGAAGCTGCGGCCCCGCCGCCCGTCGTCCCTATCATTCTCAACAGCCAGAACAGCGCAGACCGCATGAAAGAGATCACTGACCGGCTGGAAACCGGCATACAGGAACTTTTCGAGAGTGAACGCTACACAGCCTATCTCACCTCTATGGCGAAGTTCCACAGTTACAGCTTCAACAATACGCTGCTGATCGCCATGCAGGGCGGCCAGCTTGTGGCTGGCTACAACAAGTGGCGGGACGATTTTCACCGCAATGTGAAGCGGGGCGAAAAAGGCATCAAAATTCTGGCTCCGGCTCCCTACAAGGTGAAAAAGGAAATGCCGAAGCTGGACGAACAGGGTCAGCCGGTCATGGACAAGGACGGCAAGCCTCTGACCGAAGTACAGGAAACGCAAGTTCCGGCGTTCAAAATCGTGTCTGTCTTTGATGTGAGCCAGACCGAGGGCGAACCGTTGCCCTCTATCGGTGTGGACGAGCTGGCCGGAAATGTGGAGCAATACGAGGACTTCTTCAAGGCACTGGAACAGACTTCCCCCGTGCCGATGGCCTTTGAGGACATCCCCGGTGGTTCTCACGGCTACTACCACCTGACAGAAAAGCGGATCGCCATACAGGAGAACATGAGTGAGCTGCAAACTTTGAAAACAGCCATCCATGAGATTGCCCATGCCAAGCTCCACGCCATTGACCCGGACGCCGCTGTGACCAAGCAGGCCGACCGGCCCGACAGCCGCACCCGCGAGGTGCAGGCCGAGAGCGTGGCCTATGCCGTCTGCCAGCACTACGGACTGGACACGTCCGACTATTCCTTTGGGTATGTGGCTGGTTGGAGTTCCGGCAAAGACCTGAAAGAGCTGCGGGCGTCCCTTGAAACCATCCGGGCCACCGCCCATGAGCTGATTACCACCATCGACGGCCACCTTGCCGAGCTTCAGCAACAGCGGCAGGCGCAGCAGGCCGTGGAGCAAACTGTGGAACAGGCCGCCGAGCAGCCTGCCCCCGACAGTGTGTTTTCCAAGCTGCCCCCGGAACAGCAGCAGGAAATGACCGACAGTGTAAAGGCCATGCTGCAAACCCTGATTGACGCCGATGTGAAATCAACCGGCGAGGTGACGCAAGGCACGTTAGACGCCATTCAGACACAGGGCTTTGTCCTTTCCGGCGACGGGACGCTGCAACGGGCCGAGGCCCAAGAAGCTGCCTACCGTCTGGAAAGCGGCAATATTCTCTTTATCCAGACCAGCGAAAACGGCTTTGACTATACCGTGTACGGCCCTGACTACAAAGAGATCGACGGCGGACAGTTGGACAATACGGAGTATTCTTTGTCGGAGGCCCGCGACGAAATTTTTTCCGGGATAGCACCGCAGGGTCATGTAACGGAAACCATCACTGGCGACGCACTGGAAGATTTTCAGGAGGCCGCAGAACAAGCCAATGCTATTTCCGTACAGCCGGAGCCGCAGCCGTGGAATGGGATTGACGGCCTCTTGAACAACAAGCCCATTATGCCGGAGGCCACCCCCACAGAACGGGCCAACGCTCTGATCGACTGGGCCGAGCGTGACGGTCAGCGCATGGGCAACGAGGAACGCCGGTTGATCGTGGAGTACGCCGAGGCTGTGGGCGATACGGACAAGGTGATCGAGCTTATCAACCGTCTGTGCGAACAGGGCTATGAAATGCAGCACGGCCACATGGATGATTTTGTGAGAAGCCAGATTGAAAGTGAGATTGCCGTTGCCAAGGCGGAACAGCAAACCGCCCTTGATCCGGCAGCGGAGCCGGTTGTAACGATCCTTTTCACCGAAAGCCCCCATCTGGAAATGGGCCAGCAAATGCCGCTGCATGAGGCTGACGCCTTGTTTGCCCGGCTGGACGCAGAACATCGAGGCGGCGGCTACTATGACAAGACCGACTTCCGCATTGATTTTACATTCCAAGGAGAGCCGCACAGCTATTCCGGGCGGCAGGATTTTGGCGACCGGGACGGTTCACTGATTGAGCATATCCGGGAGTATCAGACCTTTTATCTGAACGTCGAAAAATGGAAAGACCATCTGACCCGGCAGGGAGGCCCGGAGGCATGGGCGGAGGATCACGCCAGCCGGGAAGCCTTTCTCACCGAGATCATCCCCTACATGGAGCTGCATTGCAACCTGTCCCGGCTGGAACAGGCGGCGCAGACCCGTTTGGCGTCCAGCGACACCCTGACGCCGGAGGAAACCGCCTACTATGGGGCGCTGGTGGACTACGCTATGGAGTGCCGTCCGCTGCTCAACCACGGAGAGCCTTTGCCGGAAATGCCGAAACTGACCGACTTCGACCAGAGCTTGCAGGACTACAAGGCGCAGGTGGAGGCCGAAATTGCACAGGAGGCCGCCGACGCCGGTATGACCGTAGAGGAATATGCGACGGCTGGCTATGAGGCCCCGGCCCAGCCGCAGGAGGTCAAAGAGCCGCCCCAGCAGGAAGCCCCGGAACAGCAGACAAAAGAACCTGCGGCGTCCGACTACTACTATTCCATCAATGAGGGCGCGGCCCGCCGTGCCAAGGAAATGAACAGCTTTTCCGACTACAAGCCCGGCAGCGCCACAGCCGAATACCGGCATTATGTGGATAAAGCCTTTGCGCTGGCACAGGAACAGAAAAAGCGCGTCGATCCCATGTACCATGAGAAGATCGACAGCCTGCTTGACACCTATGCGCGGAAACTGGCCGCCAACATGAACCATGGCTATGAGATTGACGCCCGTGTTCCGTCCATTTTGATTGCCGGTGGTTCCAATTTTCCGGTACGCCAGAAAGAGAAACAGAACGCGGCCCGCGACAGCAATATGCAGGAATGGCAGTACATCCAAGGGTTGCTTGATAAAATCCGCAGCACCGGCATGGGCGGCATCCGGCAGGACGACCCGCAGGCCATTCCCAAGCTGCAAAAAAAGCTGGCCGGTCTGGAAAAGGCGCAGGAAACCATGAAAGCGGTCAATGCCTATTACCGCAAACACGGTACGCTGGACGGCTGCCCGCACCTCTCTCCTGAAAACCTTGAAAACCTGAAAGCAGATATGGCGTCCGGCTGGCACTATGAAAAGAAGCCGTTTCAGAGCTGGGAGCTGTCCAACAACAATGCGGAAATCCGCCGTGTCCGGCAGCGGATCGAAAGCCTGACCCGCGCAAACGAAGTGGCCTATGTGGGCTGGGAGTTTGACGGCGGCCATGTGGAGGCCAACCGGGATCAGGGCCGCTTGCAGGTGTTCTTTGACGGCAAGCCGGAAGCGGACGCCCGCCAGCAGTTGAAAGAGAACGGTTTCCGCTGGGCGCCGAGTGTGGGCGCATGGCAGCGGCTTTTGAACGACAACGCCTACCATGCGTCGGACAGGATCGCTTGTATTCAGCCCCTTTCCGGCATCAAGCCCACGGAGCTGCAACGCAACAGCAGCCGGGAGCAGCGGGCGCAGATGGCACAGGATCAGGCCGAGCCGGACTACTTCTACCGGGTACACGCCACCCCCAGCAGCGACAGCCGGGAAAACCTGTATATGCTGCAAGCCTATGTTCCGCAGGACAACGGCAGGGCCAAGATCGGGGATGTTCTCTATGTCGGGACGCCGGAACAGTGCCGGGAGCTGATGGATCAGCTCAATACCGGGGAGCTGACGCAGGAGGCCGTCAAGGAGCTGTATGCCAAGGAACAGGAGCAGCCGATACAGGAACCCACCCCGGAACAAGAACCCGTGCCGGAGCCGGAAACCGCCCCGGCGCAGGAAGTTACTTCCGATGCCGAGCCGCAGGCGGCCCCCGCCGAAACCCTGACGGAGTTGCAGAAAAAGGCGCTGGAAATCGCTGACCGCTACAAAGACCTGCCCTTGCAGGCCAAGATTGATGTGATCGCGCAGGCGTTTGGCTGCAAGACCGGCGAAATCCACACGTCCCCCTGTACCGGCAAATGGCGCGGCACCAGCGATATGACGATCCGTTTTGACAACGGCGCGTCCCTGTTTATCGGCAACCACCTGACGCCAAAAGCCAAGACGGTCAAGGTGCAGACGGAATGTGCCAACCGTACTTTGGTGCAGTACAACCCGGAAATCGTCAAGGCCACCAAGGAAGCGGCCCTGCCCGCGCTGTTGCAGCGGGAGGCCAAGAACAACGAGATCGCAGCCCAAAAGGGCTTGAAGCCCTACACGCTGCTCAATGTGGAGTTCAACGAGGGAGCCGACGAAAAGACCGGCGATTATATTGGCTGGTACTATGTGACGCTGGCCGTGGACGGCAAAATCTGTACCCATCTGGAAACGGGATTGAACCATGACATTGCCAGCGGCAAGGTGAGCGACACCCCATCACGGGCCGACTACTATCCGGCAGGAGCCTTGAAAGAGGCCGATGTGGACTACGTTTTCAACAATGTGGGTTTTTCCTCTGTGTCCACCCTCTATACGGTGCCGCTGCGGGACGATGTGCGGGAACGTGCCGAAAAGACGCTGGCCGAGCGCAGCGCCGCCGCGCCGGAGGCAAGCCGGGAATGGGGCTTTTACATCATTCCCGACCTGAAAACATGGGCCACCAATGCCGAGCAGCAGACCCCGATAGAGCATTTCGCCACCTTTGAGGAAGCCAAGGCCCGGTTCGACGAGCTGCGGAGCCAGCCCTATAACAGCGAGGCCAAGGATTTGAACACCGATGGCCGACCCTACGCCCATCTGACGCTGGGCATGGAAAGCAAGGACGGCATGAGCGCCGCCGATATTCTCCATGTGCGGGCGGGCCAGAATTATCTTGTGGAGGACTTCACCCGCATGGAACGGCTGCGGAGTGATCCTGTGGTACTGGAAAGCCTTTCCCGTGTGGCACAGGAAATCGGCTTTGACCGGGTGCGGCCCTATGTGGTGGAGAACGGCAGCTACAAGGCCATGCCGGATATGCCGTTCACCCAATGGGAAAACCCGTATTTCACCGTCGATCCCCCGAAGCAGGGCGATACCTTTACCATCTACCAGCTCAAAGACGGGCCGGAAACACGGAATTATCGCTATGAGGCTTACGAGAGCTTGCAAGAAGCGGGGCTGGCCGTTGACCGGCAGAATTACGATCTGGTTTACACGGCCCCGCTGGACGGCAAAACCACGCTGGAGGATATTTACCGTACATTCAACCTTGACCGTCCCGCCGACTTCACCGGCCACAGCCTTTCCGTTTCCGACGTTGTGGTGCTGACCCGCAGCGGCAAGGAGGAAGCCCATTACTGTGACAGCTTAGGCTTTACGCCGGTGCCGGAGTTCTTCTTGCAGCGGGAAAAACAGCTTACGCCACGGGAATTGCTGACTGGCGAGAGCATCCAGACCCCACGGGGCAGTTTCCTTGTAACGGATATGAACCGGGAGCAGTTGGAAGCCGCAGGCTATGGTTTCCACCACCAATCCGAGGACGGCAAGTATCTTATCATGGGCAACGGCACGGACGCCTTTGCCATCCCCGCCCAGCAGGAAAGCCCCATCAAGGCCGCTGAAATGACGACCGAGCAGAACTACAACATGATCGACGGCGTTCTGAACAATGCCCCGACCATGAGCGAGCTGGAAGCCAAGGCCAAAGCCGGGGAACAGATTTCCTTGTTTGACGTGGCCGAGGCAGCCAAGGCGGAGGCCCGAAAGCCCAAGCAGCCCCAGCGCCCGGCGCAGAAACAGAAAAAGCCGTCCATCCGGGCGCAGCTCAAAGCCGTCAAGGAGGAACAGCAGAAGAAACCGCCGCAGCGGGAGAAAGCACAGGAATTGGAGGTGTGACGCCATGAACAGGTTTGAGAATGTGGATGTTCTGGCCGCGCTGGAACAGCTCATGCGGCAGAACACCGCCTTTTATCGCAACGATTTTGAGATCGACAAGGAGATCATCGGGCGGGCCACTGCCAGCGACAAGGCCGAGGACAGGACGCTTTTGTGGATGTCCCGCCCGTCCGGGACGCACTGTTTCCGGGAAAGTGATGTGTACCTGCAAGGCACCCCGCAGCACAACACATGGAAGTTTTACGGGGAGCAGACCCGTGACCGGGTGCTGGCCTACGCCGTGGAGCTGACCGGCAAGGTGCGGGGCGTCATTCGCGGCAATCTCTATGAGCTGGACTATCCCCAGCACTTCCGGCACGTCGCAGCCGAGGCGGTACAGGTCGACAACATCATCCTGCACTATGAAAAGGGCGACCGGGAGCAGCCCGCCGGTCTGTACTTCGACGGGCGGCCCGATCCCAAGTTGGGGGCGTTCCTGCGGTATGAGGCCAAGCCTAATGAGCCGGAACACCTGCGGGAGCTGTTGCGGCAGGAACAGAAAGGCCGGGCGCAGCTTGCGCCCGGCGACTTCAAGGCCCACGTCACGGCGCTGCATGACGGCATGATTTTGGCCGAGGCGCAGCGGATCGTGGCCGGGCTGAAAGATCTGTCCGCCCCCAACAGCCCCAACAAGACGCATTTCATGGTGGAGCTGTCCCCGTATTTCGTGCAGATGGCATCCAGCAAGGACACCGACCGGCTGTTTTCCATGTTGCCCTATAAATCTCTGGCCTTTACCGGCATGAAAGACCGGCACGGCCTGTATGCGGTGATCGGCAAGGACGAGAACCGGGACAAGGAAGTGCGGAGGCCCCGCGCTTCCATCCGCAGGCAGCTATCCGAAACCAAACAGGCCCAAGCCCCGAAAAAGGCCCCGGCCAGAACCAAGAAAAATGAATTGGAGGTATGACAATGCAGTTTACCGTGGAGGAAGAAAACCTGATCTGTATGTATCACAAGAGCGACCGGCGCAGGACGGCGGCCAACATCCGGGCCGCTCTGCCGGACATGGACGAGGACATGGCGGCGCTGGCCCGCCAGACCGCCGACAAGCTGGACGCCATGAACGACGCCGACTTTGAAGCGCGGCAGTTCCATTTCACGGACGAGTAATCCAAGCATAGCAAAGCGCCGGGCGCGGGGGCTGTATGCCTCTGCGTCCGGCGCTCTTTTTTATTCCTGTTCCATCGGGAAGTGTGGCAGTTCTTCCAGCAGCTTCAGAATAAGGTGCTGCTTCATATCCTCGTCAACGGCCAGCTCGTCGATCATGGGGGTGTAGTGTTCGATCACTTTATCTTTAGCCCACTTCTCACCGGCGACGGCGGCCCTGATGGTATCAGTGTCCAGTAACATTTCCTGTTCGGCCATCGTGTCAACTCCTGTCGTTTTTTGTCTTATTCCAGCATACCACAGAACCGGCAGGAAAACCAGCGCCGGAAAGATTTTCCTACGCATTTCAAAGCCCGTTCCGGCAGGTATTTGATAAATCATTCTGCCACCCCACCGACCACCGCCGAAAAGTCTTGATTTCCGTGGGCTTTTTGCCCCCTAAATGCGTAGACAGGAGGGGCTTTTACTGGCTTTTGGTTTCATATTTCCAGTGTACCCAGCAATAGAAATGTGCTCTTCTAACATCTAATAATTCATATTTTACGCCTTGTATTCTCTCCTGAAAGGAGATATAATTAAATCTATTAGAGATAAAAAGTGTAGTGCAATGCTGACATAAGGCAGGTGAACATAGAACAACATGAAAATTTTGATTGTTGAGGATGATTTAGAGATCAGCAAATTGCTGGCTGATTTTTTACAGGGAAATGGATATGAGGTGCTTTGTCAGTATGATGGGCTTCATGTGTTAGACTGCATACAAGAACATCAGATTGATCTTATTCTGCTTGATATAATGCTGCCTTATCGGAGTGGTGATACTATACTTGCGGATATTCGTAAATTCTCAACGGTTCCTGTCATAGTAATTTCAGCAAAGGAAACAACACAGAACAAGATTGATTTGTTGCGGCTTGGTGCGGATGATTACATTACAAAACCTTTCGATATGGAAGAAGTTCTCGCCAGAATTGAAAGCAACTTACGCCGGATTCAATTTCAAAACAGCACGCCGTCATCTTTGAAGTGCAATGATTTGGTTTTAGATTTAGACGGCAACAGAGCTATGCTACAAGGGGCGGAGTTACCTTTAACTGCGAAAGAATTTGCTATACTGGAATTGCTTATGAAATACCCGGACAAGATCTTCTCAAAGGCGAATTTGTTTCAAAGTGTTTGGAATACAGAGTATATCAGCGAGGACAACACCTTGAATGTCCATATTAGCAACTTGCGAAACAAGATGAAAGCCATTTGCCCGGATAAAGAGTTTATAGATACTGTGTGGGGCATTGGATACCGTTTGCATAAAGCCGAGGGGTAAGCTCTTGGCTTTATGCTTTTTTTATGGTTTCCAAATAGAAATTAAGAAATTCTTTATGATTTCCCCTTACACTAAAATGTAAAGGAGGATGACAACATGAGTTCTGTTATTTTGGAAGCACATGACTTAACAAAAGAATACCGGCACACAGTTGCCTTAGATCATATTGATTTGAAAATTGAAAAAGGAAAAATTTATGGCTTCATAGGCCAAAATGGAGCAGGAAAGACCACCTTTTTGAGATTGGTTACAGGATTAGCGTTTCCGACAAGCGGCACCTTATCGTTGTGGGGAAAAACCGTCGAAAAGGAATTGCAGGAACAGAGAAAGCGGATCGGTTGCATGATCGAAACACCTGCGCTTTTTCCGACAATGACCGCTTATCAAAATATGGAGATACAGCGTATCCAACGTGGTATCCCTGACAAAGCAGTTATCCAAAAAACTTTAGACATGGTAGGTCTGAAAGATACCGGGAAAAAAGCTGTCCGTAATTTTTCGCTGGGGATGCGACAGCGATTGGGTATTGCAATCGCACTATTAAATACACCAGAATTTCTTATTTTGGATGAACCGATCAATGGGCTTGATCCTGCTGGAATTGTGGAAATTCGTAATTTGCTAAAGTCCTTGAATAAGGAATACGGAATGACGATATTGGTATCCAGCCATATCTTAGAGGAACTGTATCAGACAGCATCAGAGTTTATTTTAATAGACAAAGGCAAAATTATCGAAGAAATATCAGATCGAGAACTAAATGATCGTTGCAAACGGCATATCGCAATAAAGGCAACTGATCCACAAAAAGCTCTGATCGTTTTGGAAGAAACGCTACACACAGATAGTTTTAAGCTGATGCCAGATGGCATGATTCGCCTATATGATTATCTCGATGATATGGAAAAAGTGGCTGCTGCTTTGTCAGATGCACATATTCTCGTTACAGGTCTTTCTGTGGCCGGTGATACATTAGAAGATTACTTTTTAAGCAAAATAGGAGGGACAGGAAATGTCAAATCTCCTAAAAGCTGAATTTTATAAGCTGTTCCATAGCTGGTATTTTTGGGGAATAGGGTTGTTTAATCTCCTTTTAAGTAGTGTGTTGTTACTGGATAGCGTTGGGGAAACATCCAACCTTTTCTTTGCTTCGATATACAATATGCCAATCCTATATTTCCTCACAATCATCTTTTCTGCCCTGTTTGTTGGAAATGATTTTGGCAGAAGAACATTACAATCATATATCAATGCCGGACATCGACGCGGAAAGATACTATTTGCGAAGCTGGTAGTTCATCAAATCGCCTGCATGGTTATCCTGTCTTTTCCACTGTTGTTACATAGCATAATTGGTACGTTTGTCACTAAAGGAGCATTGGCAAGCATCGGCATAGTTGTAATGGTGATTGCTTCGCAATTTGCAATGTGCCTATTACCTTTTTTCTTTGCCTTCATTTTCCGTGATATAGGAAAGAGTATGGCTGTGCCGATGGTACTCTTTTTCTTAATGGTCTTTTTGATGAATGGAGATCAAGCGCAGCTTATCTCACAAATATTGCCTATGGGCCAGCTTCGGCTTATGGCATTGCAACAATCCAACATATCCGGCGGGCAATTCATGTTTTCAGATTTTTTATGGGTACTGGCATTATGCTTAGGTACTTATCTGTGGTTCCGACGCTCGGATTTGAAATAACAAGGAGGTGTGGGAATGAACAACTTACTGAAAATGGAAAAATATCAATTATCACATAATATCTTTTATTGGTGCGGTTTAATAGGGATATTTTTGATTGGTTTTTTTACCGCAGATACTTATGTCCCGGAAGCTATGGGGCCTATGGGTGGGGCTGCTACATCCCTCGCAGATATTTTTAATGGAATGGTTTACGATTCAACCTTTCTCCTGATTATTATATCCAGTATTTTAGCTCTGATTTTAGGACAGGAATTTTCCAGTCGGACGATTGATCTTGAGGTCAATGCAGGACATTCGAGAAAAACCATTTTCTTTGCTAAAGTAATCTCATACTTAATTGCATTTAATATCATGGCTCTTGTTTATCCTGTGGCTGGTTGTATAAGAGAAAGTGTCCGCTTTGGTATTACCGAAGCAGGCAACCTTTGTTATCAGGTCAGTAAGGCGATTTTATATTCTCTGCTTTTGAACAGTGCGACTTTTCTTATTGCAATCTGGATTGTTTTTTGGTTAAGAAGCTCTGCAAGAGCAATAGCTGTTACCGCTTTAGTCACTTTTGTTCTTAGCCTTTATCTTGGGTATGGAATGATGTTCGATCTTCCTGTTGCATTTTTGGCAACCTATCAGATACGGGAAGCGGTTTTTTCTGTGACCTATTTTTTGCCATGGGCCATTTTAGTTAGCGTTGTTTGGATAGTTGCTTTGATAACCTTTTCATGGATTAGCTTTCGCAAATGTGAACTCAAATAACAAGGAGGGAGGTGTCTGGAATAAAGCTGTTGTTAATTTTAGTTATCGCAGTCTTGATAGTAGTGCTTTTCAAATATGTGCAAATCAAAAGACAAATCCGTAACCTATCGAAACAAATGACCGATCTTACAACTGGAAAATCGGAAAAGATGCTGGACATCTCTCTTGTTGATAAAGATATAGAACAACTGGCCGCAGTATTAAACCAGTATAATGAAAAGCAAAGGCAGTCCATTGCAAGCATATTACGGCACGAAATGTATTTGAAAGAGTCCATTGCTAATATTTCACATGACTTGCGTACCCCTCTGACGGTAATACTTGGCCATTTACAATTATTAAAAAAGGAGAATTTATCAGCAGGTCAAACACAGCGTATAGAAACCATTTTTAATAAAGCAGAAAGAATGAAAGAGCTGATACAAACCTTTTACGATCTTTCTGTAATAGACGCAAAAGAAGTAACTCCTGTGCGTGAAGATTTCAACTTAACAAATTTGCTGATAAATCTTATCACAGAGAACGCCCCAGCATTGGAAGCAAAAGGCATATCTCCTGTAATTGGTCTGCCAGATCATTCCGTTTATCTCCATTCGGACTATGGTATGGTAGAACGTATTTTTCAAAATCTTATTATAAATGCTATTCGATATTCCTCTGGCTCGATTAAAATTGATTTGAAGCAAGGCAAAGAAAAGAGTGCTATTTTTATCATTGAAAATCCCATTGATAGTAAGGTGGAAATAGACCCAAACCGACTATTTGAAAGATTTTATACCGGGGATAAATCAAGGCATAATAGCGGTACAGGAGTGGGGCTTGCTGTGGTAAAACTATTAACTGACAAGCTCGGCGGCAATGTGTTCGCTAAAATTGAAAATGATACACTAACCATTTCATTGGAAATCAAATAAACAGTATTGTTTCAACTGCCGGGCGACGGCAAAGAAAAAAAGCCGTCGTACAGCAGCCCTTTTAACACGCCCATAAAACCAGCGGCGGCTTTGAGAAATCAAGGCCGCCGCTTCTCTTTGCCCAGCGCAGGATCGGCGGCCCACGGAGGGAGCCGCCATGCTGATATACCCTGTTTTTCCAAAGCATAGCTTGTTAAAAAAAGCCTGTATCCAACAGGGGGCAGCTCCGGCCAATGGTATGAACTATACCATGTAAGGAAACTTCATATCAATTTAATTTTCGCCCGGTGGGGTCTACGACCTGCCGGGCGAATTTTGTCGTTTCCTGCGGTATTTCGGTGCGGGCCGGAGCTGCCGCAGCAACATAGACACAGGGGGCGACGCAATCGGCCCCGGCTTCTCACTCTCCCGCAGATCGGGGGTGAGAAGATGAAGTACACTCCTGATGGTTATGGAGAACGCTGCCGGTTTGACGCTTTCTGCAAAACCGTTCTCCGCAACGAGGCCAGAACCCACCTGCGGGATTTGGGCCGCCAGCGGAACCGGGAAATCGAGTTCAGCGCCTTATCGCAGCAAGAAATGGACAAGCTCTGCACAGTAGACGAATACCCAAGTGACAGCTTCCTATTCACAGCCTATGGCTATGCCTTACATATCCGGGACGAGCTGGTGGCCGACGCCTTTGCCAGCCTGCCGGAACAGGAGCAAGGCATTTTAATCCTGCATTGTGTGTTGGAGCTGGCAGACGGTGAGATCGGCGGTCTTGTGGGAATGTCCCGCAGCGCCGTCCAGCGGCACCGCACCAAGGCCCTGAACGAATTGCGGAAACGATTGGAGGACGAAAGGAGGAAACCGAAATGAAGCAGCCGACTTTCTGTGGGCGGGAGCTGTTGCCACTATCTGTGATCGAGGCGGCCCGTGCCGGTGATCCTCTGGCCGTGGAGCGCGTCTTGTGGTACTATGAGGGCTACATGGACAAGCTCTGTACCCGGACGCTCTACGATCTGGACGGTTCGCCCCGTGTGCGGGTGGACGAGTACATGAAGCGCCGATTACAAAGTAGACTGATCCGGGCCATCCTGAACAGCCCATAAGAAAGCGCCGGACGCGGCGGCCTGCTGGCCCTGCGCCCGGCGTTTTCCTATGGGGGATATTCTACGCATTTCAAATCCCGTTTCGGCGGGGATTGGAGTAATCCTATTGCCGCCCCGTCAATCGCTTGCCAGAAGCCCGCTGTGGCGGCCTATTCAGCGGCTTAACTGCGTAGCTTGCTGGTATCTTTTCCGCTGCCTTTCGGCCTCTTGCTTCCGGCGCATCCGAACCGCGCAATCCGGGCAATATTTCGCCCGGTTGGATTTCGGTGTAAATGCAGCCCCGCACACGGCGCACCGCTTCACGCTGTCCCGGCTCTGGATGATCTCGGCATACAGCGCCCCATCCAGCGGGAGAACAGCGGCACGAAACCACCGGCACAGCAATGAATAGGAAATGCTCTGGACGCACACACATTCCTCGCCGTCGTCCAGCAAGAGGCAGTTCCCGTCACAGTAGTTGCAGCACTCATGCGTCAGCTTCCGGGCCTTGCGGTATTGAGGGTAACTCATTCTCGGTATGCTCATAGCTCTTGTGCCTGTTCCTTTCCCGGCGTCACCCGCAAAATGCTGTCCACATTCTGCTTGATAATGCCGTATTCTTTCAGCTCTCGCTTGACTTCGCCGTACTGTTCGTACAGCCGCGCTTTCTGCTTGTCCAGCTCCCGGTACTCGGCTTTCAGGGCGGCCAGATCGGGCAGCCTTGTGATCCCGGCGTCCTTGATGGCCTTTGCCGCCGCCTCGTACAAAATGAGCTGGCTTTCATGTTCGCGCCGGAACGCAGCCTTGTCTTTGGCCTTGCGGTATTCCAGCACCACGGGCCGGAGCTGCTTGTAGGTGGTGAGGTTCTTTATCAGCACCGCCATGTTCCCAAGACGCCGTTCCACATCTTTGAGGGCCGCAGCCGCCTCGTCGTTGGCCGCGCTGATCTCCGCGACCTTGCTTTCCAGCTCGGCATATTGCTCAATGCCATGCTCGGTAAGGAAGTTCATTGTCTTTGCAGCCTGCTTCAAATTTTCGAGCTTCGCCCAACGTGCATAGCCCGCGCTCTGCTGGGCCTTGATGTTGTTCTCCAAGTCGATCCGCAGGGTGATACCCTTGCGCTGCCGGTTCGGGCCTCTGTCCACGGCCAGCCCCTTGATCCGGCGGGTGATGGCTTCCTCGGTGTAGTTCTCGCCCAGCGTCTTGCAGCGGGTGAAGCGTTCCTGTCCGGGAGCGCGGAACGAGATAAATTTGCCCTGCTTGATCTCATAGCCCTGCGCCGCCATGAGCCGGAGAAAATCGTCAAAGTCTTTGGCCTGCGGGATTACGGCGTCGATGGCAGCTTTCAGTTTGGCTTTCCAGCTCTTACCCTTGCGCCCGGCATCCCATTCCGCATAGCTCTTGCCTTTATCCCGGCTGGGCTGTACCACCGACAAACCGTGTTCCCGGCACAGCCGGTCACTGGTGCGCCGGATATAGGCGTAGCTCTGCCGATTAGAATTGTACTTGCGGTGGTTTACCATATCCACAGCACAGAAAATCAGGTGATTGTGGACGTGGCCCTTGTCGATGTGGGTTGTCAGCACATAGGAGTATTTGCCTTGCAGCACTTCGTCGGCAAGCTGTTTGCCGATCTCATGGGCCTGTTCCGGCGTGGCCTCGCCGGGGGCAAAGGATTGGATCAGGTGGTGGGCCAGATTGTTGCCTTTCTGGATCGCCTGCGCCAGCAGCATTTCAAATTCTATGTCCGCTGTTTCATAGGAGCAGACAAAGGAGGTCACCAGCATTTTGCCCTCGGTCTTGTCCGGGTTCTCGATGTAGTCCAGCGCCTTTTTCAGCGTTGACTTGATAGGATG